>Ga0302116_1002649_pt1 | contig 10387 bp, 10 predicted proteins | sample AG5_SCM_MG_FD_203124 | JGI IMG/M metagenome (GOLD analysis project Ga0302116, IMG submission 203124) | Marine microbial communities from Western Arctic Ocean, Canada - AG5_SCM | ecosystem: Environmental > Aquatic > Marine > Oceanic | place: Canada: Western Arctic Ocean | collected 2017-10-01 | reverse complement strand
GGCGCGATGTTGCGCCCGTAAACGTGGACGCAGCGTATGTCATGGCGGAACCAGCCATTGCGCGCTTTTTCGGGAGGGCGTTATCCGAAAACGATTTCGTACCGCTTCGCCTCGCGCCGCGTCCGAAGCAACCGAACCGAAGCTCACGGAAATGTGACGTGTAATGCGGTCGAGCGCACGTACGAGTCACGCGATGCGCGTGTCCTTCGGAAATCAAACTCCTGCGCGCTGGAGTGGCGGTCGCGTGCGACCTGGCCGAACAGCTGTGGCGCCGCAAAAGCGAAAAGGGCAATAACTTTTTCACGACTCCTTTCGTCTTTTCGGCGTGATGAGCGCCTCTATTTCGTCCACAACGACCGCCGCCGCCGCCTGCCCAGTGTCTGGAGACGCCGCTTTGCGTCTCGAGGCAGTCGACATGGCCTCGCCAGCGTGGGAGGTGATTTCAGACGACGTGCTCGTCCCCAGGCGCACCCGGCACGGGGTAGTCGCGAGCGATGTGATGGTGTTCGGTCGAAAACGACGAATCACACGGCCGGCGCCCGCCGACATGGCCACCGCCGCTTCTGCCGTGCGCAGGCCCGCATCCGCGGTCGCTGCCGGTCCGATGGAAAAGCGCGCCCGCACTGCTTCCGAAATCAAAGCACGTGACGAAGCCGAGGCTCGTATTATAAACAACCTCCCCAAAGCCACCGCGGTCGTTGTCCATGTGGACCCGCCGCAACCGAAACCAACAAACACGGCGCTTCCTACCGACGAACCGAAAACGTCGACCGCGAAACCATCGACGAAGGAAAACCCCGCGGCGAAGGAAAACCCCGCGACGAAGGACTCGATTAATACGAAGATGCCTTCAAAGCCAAAGGCACCAAAAAAGCACGCAACAGAACCCGACCCAACGCCGGTTTCCTACGGCGCGTTAGCCGCCCTGGACGAAGGCATGGCGCGGGCGCACAAGCATTCGCGGAAACGCGCACGGGACGCGCAGACTCTTTTGAAGCGCGCCGTCGGCGTCGGCGACGTGAAGTTTTTCAACCGGCTGATACGAGATTTCGGCAACGACAAGCAGTTGGGGTTTGCGGAAGAGGCGTTTAGGCGGATTGTGGAGGTCAAGGGGCTGAAGCGGAACGTTTATTCACACACCAACATGCTCAACGCGTGCGTTCGCGTGGGCGAGCTGGACAAAGCGCGAGTCGTGTGGTCCAACATGTTGGCTGAAAAAAACGCAGACATGCACCCGAACGAAGTCACGTACACCGTGTTCATTAAAGGCCTAGCCCAGAACGGCGAATTAGACGAGGCGACTGCGTTGCTTGAGAAAATGTGTGCGCACGACTCGGAGGCCGCGCCGAACGTGCGGACGTTTTCCACGTTGTTGCGGAACTGCGTGCGGCACGCCGATGGAATAAACGCGGATCGGTGTTTCGAGTTGATGCGAGACGCGGGTGTCACACCGGATGCGGCTTCGTTCGAGTACTTAATAAAAACCAAGTGCGCCGCGTTCGACGCGGTTGGTGCGTGGTCGGCGCACGCGGAGATGGAACGGGAGTACCTGGACGCGACGCCGCAGGCGTTAGCGGCGCTCGCCACGGTTTCGTCAATCACCGGGGACGTCACGAAAGCGCGAGCGGCTTGCGTAGCCGCGAAAACTGCCATCGAGGCGAACGGCGCGGGGGTGGTGCTGTCCGCGGAAGGGAGTGACGATGGAGGGTTGTTTCGAAAGGGTTTGGGGTCAGGTAGTGTGGGTATGGACGACGACGACGACGACGTCGACGATGACTTTTTAGAAAAGGAACCGCCGCAGAGGAACAACGATAACTCAGGAGAATATATGAGCGAAAGCGTTCGCGCTTTCCTTCGGCTGCGGAACAGCGACGCGGCGAGACAAGTCGCTGAAGTAGAGGAGTTTCTCGGGAAGGGGGATACACACGTAAACGCGGTTGCGGCGGATGTCAACAACGGACACGACCACAAAAAGTCACCGGTCGCGGTGGTGGAAGGCACCGGCGACCGCCTAGACTTTTCCGCTTTGTTTGGAAACGGGGGAACTGTTTTGCCCACGAAACTGGAGGTGTGTTCCGGGATGGGCGACTGGGTGGTTAATCGGAGTATTGGGGATAAAAGCAAGTGTGACTGGCTCGCGATTGAAATGAGGCGGAATCGCGTGCGGATGACCTGGGCCAAAGGCGTGCGCGCGCGTTTGACCAACTTAGCAGTGCTCCGGGGAATGGCGCACGAAATGATCTCTTCGCGGGTGAACGACGAAACGCTAACGGAAGTCCACGTCAACTACCCCGACCCGCCGGAGTGGGTGGGGAGCAAGCAGTGCCTTGTTGATTTTGATTTTTTTAAGGAAACGCACCGGGCGTTGCGGAAAGAAGACGGGTACCTAACCCTGGTCACCGACGACCCCGGGTACGCCATGCGCATGTGCCGCGAACTCTCTAAGGTTCCGGAACTGTTCACCCCGACGGCGCCCGACGGGAAACCGTTCGTCGCCGGCGTCCCTGAGAACTACGGCGGGTCCTACTTCGACGAGATGTGGAAAAACGGGCGGCAGACGGACCGGTATTATATGAGATACAAAGCGGTGAAGTCACATTAGGGAAAGGCGAAAGAAAACAGGGGCGCATCTAGTCATAAAAACAAGTTTAGCCAGCCGCAAAACTTGTTTGCACTACTCAGGTACGCCGTTCGCCACCGCCCACTCCAGTATGTGCCCGCTCGCAGTATCGCGCGTGTTCCGGTCCCACGGGCAGCGGTTTGCGCGCAACCACTGCAGCACTTCTAGATGCCCGCCATTCGCCGCGTACGTGCACGTCCACTCGTCCCACGGGCAGCCGTTCGCGCGCGCCCACTGAAGCACCTCGAGGTGCCCGCCCTGCGCCGCGTTCTCGCACGTGGTTTATTCCCAAGGGCAGCCGTTCGCGCGCGCCCTCTGGAGCACCTCGAGGTGCACGCCATCTGCCGCACTCCAGCACGTATCTTCGTTCCACGGGCAGCCGTTCGCGCGCGCCCACTGGAGCACCTCGAGGTGCCCGCCCTCCGCCGCCCCCGCGCACGTATCTTCGTTCCACGGGCAGCCATTCGCGCGCGCCCACTGGAGCAACTCGAGGTGCCCGCCCCTTGCCGCCCTGGAGCACGTGGTTGAGTCCCATGGGCATCCGTTCTCGCGCGCCCACTGCAGCACCTCGAGATTCCCGCTCCTTGACGCCGCCGAGCACATGCCTACGTCCCACGGTGTGCCGTACTTGCGCGACATCTTCAACTCTTCGAGCTGTCCGCTCCTCGCCGCTGCCTCACAAAGGAGTTCTTGACGCGACAGGCGACCTCCCCGTCCCAGGCGCTGCACCGCGCTTAAACATCCAAGGTCCACGGCTTCGTCCTCATCAAGCTCCTCAAAATGAAGCCCCGTCGCCGCCACCGCGTCGCGCATCGCACGGCTGACAGCTGGGAGCCGCGCGAGATCGGCGGGGTCGTCGAAATGCTCTGGTCTGAGAACGTGCGCGACGACGAGGTGGTTAGAGAGGCGCGGGATGGCGTCTTGCGCGTCGGCAAGGCTCGCGGGAGTAGTGCCGGTCGCGATTTCATCGTTCGCGCCAGTCATGGCAGTATGCGCTGCGTCGGAGGACATTTCATTTGAAGGGTGTCGTGCGCTCGTCGTTGTGCGTCGTGGCTTCCGAGAAAAGCGTTTCCCCGCCAAAAACGCTTTCCTCGGGAGCCACGAAAACGCGTTTGCTCTGAAGTCACACTACCGCCTGCGCAACGACGCACCATGCCTACCTCCTACTCCAACACTCGCGCGTTTAGTAATATCGCGCACCAGCACGACGCTGGTGACGCCTTCGCGGCTCTGCCCGTCCACATCCTCATCACGCACGTCCTAAGTTCGGGCATTCTGCCCGATCCCTCAGATCTCGCACGGCTCCGAGCGGTGAGTCGTGAGATGCGCGATGCGGTGGCGGCGACGGGGCGGGAGGTGTACGAACTTGGAGCTGAGAGTGCCATATATTTCGGAGATTTAGGCGGGCTGCAACTCATGCATCAGCGAGGTGACCTGGTTGACGAATTCAAGAGCTTGTGCACTTGGGCGGAGGAGGAGGGACAACTCGAAATACTGAAGTGGTTGCGCGCGAACGGCTGCTCTTGGGACGAGTGGACATGCTCGATTGCGGCGTATCGCGGTCACCTCGAGGTGCTGCATTGGTTGCGCGAGAACGGCTGCCCGTGGAACGAGAGGGCGTGCGAGATGGCGGCAAGGGGCGGGCACCTCGAGGTGCTGCAGTGGGCGCGTGCGAATGGCTGCCCGTGGGACTGGGTGACGTGCGCGTACGCGGCGGAGGGCGGGCATCTCGAGGTGCTTCAGTGGGCGCGCGCGAACGGCTGCCCGTGGAACAGGAATACGTGCTCATCTGCGGCGCGGGTTGGGAAACTCGAGGTGCTGCAATGGGCGCGCGCGAACGGATGCCCGTGGGTCGAGGAGACGTGCACGTCTGCGGCGAGTGGTGGGCACCTCGAGGTACTGCAATGGTTGCGTGTGAACGGCTGCCCGTGGAACCATCGGACGTGCGCGTTCGCGGCGCAGGGCGGGCACTCCAAGTTGTTATCTTGGGCTCACGCGAACGGCGCACCCGAAGCCTGCGAAGAAGACACTGTCGTAACAATCGCTGATATTCTTTTGTGAAAGAAAACCCAAAGAAAACCTTCCCTTTCTCTAAATAAAAAAACTACTTCTCGACGCGTCCGACCACGCCTCCGGTCCCTTCTTCCCGCTTCCTTTCGCGGCTTCCCTCGCAAAAGCCATTCTTTGATTGGCCTCCGTGAAACGCACCGCGGTCAAATCCAACGCCTCTTCTCCGATTTCCTTCAGCGTCAGCCGCGACCCGGCGTACCCGTTTTCTTTTCGCCTCGCGTCGCACTCCGCGTCTTTTTTTTTCGCAACCTCGAACGATCGGTCCGTCAGTTCCGAGGTCAACACCCCCCGTCCGGTGAGGTGTTTCCCGAACCCGTCTGACTCGAGCTCGTCCCGCGAGAAAGGATCCAGACGGCCAACGTAAGACGCGAGCGTGTGCGCTGACGCTGTGATTGTAAAAGAAAAGGTCAAACGTCTTTCGTGATGTTCGTAACTTGAATAGTCACGTAGGGGCAGTAACCAGTGCTGGGATTTGGAAAATACAATAGTCTACGTACCGGGAGTCAGCACGCCGTGGAAACACGCGGCGCACGGCTTTGCGTTTCCGTTCACTGCGAAGTGCGTCGCGGCGGAGGAAAACGCCACGACGTCGCCGGGTCGAGCGTGGACCACGCACAACCCGGGGGTTTCCAGAATTGAGATTTCTTGCCGGGAAAGCGCGCGGTGGGTTGGTACGCTTAGTGAACTCTCGTCATCCTCCTCGTCCCCGTCGTCGTCGCTTAAAATTGGTCGCGCTCGGCGACACAGCTCGTCACTCGCCTCGCCCCACGGCGCCGCGGCGAGAAGCTTGGCGCCGGTTATGACGTGGCATAGCTCAATTTGCCCCACGATGTCGTGGTGCGGCGGCGTGCCGCTTCCCGGGTCGCCCACGAATATCGTGGAGTGGGTTTCCCTCCACACAACAGACGGCAGTCCTAAGCCCGGTTCGATGAATTCGAATTTTTTGTTTATCTTCTTGTTCGTTGCGAGCGCGCCAGCTGCGAAGTCCCGCGCGCGCATTTCAACCGCGTACAGACGTTCCACGGAAGGCGGTTTCGATTGCAGCTCTACTGTAATCGGCCGTGGTTCGTCGAACATCCGGTCGATTTCCTCAAAAGCGAAATTCACGCAGCTCGCGATTGTTTTGTTACCCGTGGCGACGGATCGAAACGTCATCCCGGGCGTGACTCCGTTTCGGGACGCGATGGAACCGTTATCAACCTCCATCACCTGCGCGCCCGTGGCTAAATCCCAGTCGTACGGCGCGAACCCCAGCCCGATCGGTCCATCCGGAAAAACAACCCTCACGGTTCGATCGGAAACCGCGTCGAGGGCTTCCGCCAACCCGGCGTCGCCGCTCGCGTCGCCCAAGGTACACCGCCCGCGACCGGGAATCTCACCAGTCACGCGTCCCGGAGCGGAGGCTACCTCTTTTTTGGAACCGGCGCCTCGCGCAGCGACGCGCAACGCGGCGGCGGCGGCCATCGGTGTATCTTTTTTCTCATCTGCAATCGCCGACGCCAGGTCGTGAAACGTGGGCGCGCCAGGTCCCAGGTTCGGTACCCGCCACGCGCCGTGTGGGAACAGCACGGGATTTGGAAATGCGGACAGCCGTGCCAGTTCCAGGAAGTACCCGCCGTCCACCACCACGAGCGCGTCGTTTCCACTGGCGCCGCCGTTGGCATCCAGAGTTTGGCAAAGACGTTTCGGCCACGTCGGCGCCGCGGCGGTCGCGGACCACTCCTTTCCGTTTTCCTGGTACAAACGCATGTCACCGAAATCGGCATCATAAAGCGCGAGTCGCTTCATTTGCTCGCCGTCGAAACCCGCGAGCGACTCAACTCGCACGCCCTCGGGAGGACCCGCCGCGGTTCGAACGCGCCAACCGTGATTGACGCGTTTCTCAAATTCGCACGTTCCATCTAGCTCCAGTTCACCCGCGTCGAACCCGACACCCACGCCGTGGCGAAACAACACCGTGAACCGCGAGGCGCACCCGTGGAACGCCAGGAAACGCAAACGCGTCGTGCCGCCGAACACGTACGTCGGGCCGTGCGCGGTGCGTTCGCGTGGAAGCCTACGCACACGCGCGTCGTGGCCCGAAACGTGTTCGCCGTCAGCGTCCGAAACCGAAACCGAGGAGGCGGACGAAGATGCTCGGAAGGATGTGCGCGAAACCCGCCGAACTGGAAACGGCATCACGCGCCCGCGACACGCCAGGCCGGCGCGGGGCCTGACCACGCGCGCGACCGACAACGCTGCCGCCCGCATGGCGCCAGGCGCCGCGCGACGAGACTTGTCGTTGTCATCAGCGGAAGCGGTTTAGTTTTCGTCGGCCCTTTCAAAAGTTTCAAACGCCGAGGTCCGAGGAGTCGTGGGTCGTACGTTCCGTCGCCACAACGACACGCGCACGACATCCAACATCCAACATGGTGTCCTCCGACGGTTCCGACGTTAATGCGCGCAAGCGAAAGCGCTCTCAATATTCCATTCATCCCGCGCACCAGCCCGAGGGCATCCCGGGCATTGCACTCGATGTCGTCACTCATATTCTGGGAACTGACTACTACCTGCCGGACCCCGCTGATATCGCAAGCCTCCGAGAGGTGAGTCGTGGGATGTGCGACGCGGTGGATGAGACGGGGCGTTCGTTGCAGATGTTTGGAGCGCACGAAGCCGCGGAGCGCGGCCACTTGAGCACGCTGAAGCACTTGCATCGGCAAGGTCTTATGCGGTTTACGGCTGAAGTATGCGCGAAAGGGGCGGGGAGCGGAAATCTCGAGTTGCTCAAATGGATGCGCGAGAACAGCTGCCCGTGGGACAAGTTCACGTGCTCGGCGGCGGCGCATGGCGGGCAGCTCGAGGTGCTGCAGTGGGCGCGCGCGAACGGCTGTCCGTGGGACGAGAACTCGTGCCGGATGGCGGCGGTTGGTGGGCACCTCGAGGTGCTGCAGTGGGCGCGCGCGAACGGGTGCCCGTGGAACGCAGGGACGTGCACGAACGCGGCGCTGGGCGGGCATCTCGAGGTGCTGCATTGAGAGCGCGCGAACGGCTGTCCGTGGAACGCAGTCACGTGCGCGTATGCGGCGGGTGGTGGGCACCTCGAGGTGCTGCAGTGGGCGCGCGCGAACGGCTGCCCGTGGTGTCCGCAAACGTGCGAGCTGGCGGCGGAGAAAGGGCACCTCAATATTCTTAAATGGGCGCGAATGAACGGCTGCCCTATGGATGAGGAGGCGTTCGATAAGCTTGCAATGGCTGTTGGGCGGTTCGTGATGAGTGCGTGGAAAAGCGAGAACGGCGTTTTATCCGAATTGGCTCACTTGGTAAAGGATAAGCTATTTTAATGAAGGTTACACACGGTGAATTACTCGAAGGGATTCAAAACACGTCCCGGGTTCAACACCACGTCCGCGGTTTTGAACCCCTTGGCTTCGCACGCTCTTTGATAAAGAAAAGAAAGTGTCAGTGTTGTATGGGCAATCAGTGTGCCTGGATTTGGGAAACGCGCAAGACGTACCTTTTCACGTTTTCCGTCTGCGCGTCCCCGAGCGGACACAACACCACGACCGCTCCCCCGCTTCCCGTGAACTTGGACGCCGCGCCCAACGCACGCGGGGTTTCGATCATCTCTAAGTTTCCAGGACCCAGCGCGGCGTCGCCGAACATGGCTCGCCTCAAATCGAAATTTTCGTTCATCAACGATGCCAAGTTTTGCAGGTACTCTTGTTGCGACAAATCGTCGCTCAACAAAACGCCCTTCGCCCTTTCCGCGACGTCGGCGACTTTCGCCATGGTTTTGCGAACGAAACCGTCCCCGGCTTCCCAGCGTTTCTTCACGTCCGCGTGCGTCACCCCGGAGTCGCTTCCCGGGGGACCCCACACCAGCAGAAGTTTCGGAATTCTTTTTAAAGGAATAGCAACGTACACCCCCGTCCCGGTCGCCGTCACCGCTTCCGCGTCAGAAAAATCCATCGCCACCGCGCCTTCAAAGCACTGCACGACCCGGTCCTGAAGCCCGGCGTTTATGCCCAAGTCGGTTTCGCACTTCAGCACCAGCGCTGGTTGGTCAGCCAGGGGTACGTTGACGTCGTAGTGTTTCATCAAGCACCGTAACCCAGCCACGACGATGGATGACGAGCCGCTTAGGCCGGTTTGTTTCGGCACGGTCGTGGCGTACCGCAAATTGAAGCCTTGGTCGTGAAGGGGGATTTTTTTCGCCTCGCAGTACCCGTGGAAGTTAACACACAGCGACCGCAGTAACCGGACGCCTCCGTAATGGCCGTGTGTCTCGGTGTGATGCGCCAGTGAACTGAGGGAGTCGAACGCGTTCCAGTCGTAAGCCCCGGGCTCGAAGCTCACGCGTGTGCTGAAACACTGCTGGTCCGGAACCAGGGTGACTTCGGAGAAGAAGTTTTGAATCGAAACCGAGATCGTCTTGCCGAAGTACCCGTCGGAAGGGTTGCCGAACAAACCGACGCGCGCGTACGCGCGCTCGGTGATCAACCCCACCTGGGACTCGTCGCCCATCGGGGGGGGCGGACGGGGGGCGAAGCGACACAACCCGAGGGGGTGGGGCGGGGTGTTGTGACAGGACGTGCGATTGTGAGATTCGTTTTCGTGCTTTTAGCGCCAAACGTCGGGCTTTTCCACGTCAGCGAAGAAGAAAAAGCCACGACTTCCTCCCGCGCCTTCCTCCCACGCGGGTTCGCGGGTGCGCCATGTCGAAGGATATTTCCCTTGCTGAGGAGGAGCTGTGTCGGTACTGTTTCGAAGGCGCTGGGGGCGAAGCAGGTGAGATGCTTCGGGATATCTGTTCGTGTGCTGGAGGGCAACGATGCGTCCACCTTTCGTGTCTTCGCCGGTGGCAAAGGATGGTGTTGGTCAGCCAACCAACCCATCCCGCTTTTTACCGCGACGACGAGCGTCACCACAAGTGTAACGTCTGCGCGTCTGCGTTCAACATCCCCCCACCCACCAGGCTGGAGCTGATGGCCAGTTTCACGGGTGCGGAAATCGCGGCGCTGATATCCGAAGGGTGCGTGATAGGCAGCCACCGCGATTTCGACGAGAAACTTAGTGAACAACTCCGAACCTCGCACCCGTTACGGCGGCTGCTGAGCGGGTACAAACACTGGATCGGGGGTGTTTATTTGATCACCGGCGTTGTTGCTGACGAGGGGGTTGTGGAAGTACCGATGAGAACACAAAACGTGCTTGACAAGATTCGCAGTGTGTTGCTGTCGACGCCGGATTTGGCCCTACAAGTCGGCGGCGAAAAAGTGCGTCTCGCCGCGAAGGGCGACCTCGCGAACGTCGCGCCCGAAAACCTGAGACGCGCGCTCGAGAACTTGGAAGCGCCGTGTGTTGTTTTTATGGCCACCGGGGACACACCCGATTGCGGCAAAGACCAAGTCGCCGCGGTGAACATGACGCGTGTCATTCTACGGCCGAGTATTAGCACACCCGGGGCAGACGATGACGGGCGTGGCGCCGACACGCCGGGGGAAGGAGGTGGAGGTGTCGACGACGACGGCGATGACGAAGTCGAGACGAATGAGACTACTGAAAATGACGCCCCTGAACCCGCGGGTACTGTTGATGCTCGTGAAGAACCTGCCTCTCCCAGTGGTTCTGAGTCCCACACCAGTAGCAGCGACGGTGAGACAGACAGTGACAGCGACAGCGACGGTGGGGAGATGGAAACTACTTTGTTCGGCA
>Ga0302116_1002646_pt1 | contig 10392 bp, 11 predicted proteins | sample AG5_SCM_MG_FD_203124 | JGI IMG/M metagenome (GOLD analysis project Ga0302116, IMG submission 203124) | Marine microbial communities from Western Arctic Ocean, Canada - AG5_SCM | ecosystem: Environmental > Aquatic > Marine > Oceanic | place: Canada: Western Arctic Ocean | collected 2017-10-01 | reverse complement strand
CGATGGTGACATCTCGTCATTTGTCCACCTTCTCCCTCCAAACTCCACCGTCGACAAAAATGCCCCTTCTCCTTTGGTTGTGTTTTGCGCAAACTCCAATGCCATCCATCGCCACCGTCAACAACGTGCTCTTCGAGGCTGCCTTCAAAATACGTTCCATCCCTACCTCCTCAACGACTGCTGTTTCTCTCTACCGCTCGGTTGCGCTCGCTCGGATACCACATTCCACAACGCAAGCAAAACAAAAAACAAACAATGGCAAATCAATAACAACTTTTAGTCAAAACACACATTATCTATAAGCTTAGCTGTTGGGCTATGAATTGGCTCAGATCTTTGTTGTCCCAGTAAACAGTGTGCGCCCCTAGCGCAAAGATGTAGTTGTTTGAGTTTTCAATTTCTCTTTCCTGCAGAACAAAGTCGATTCTTCCTGTTTTGTTTAAATTCGATTCAATTTTTGTGGAGTGCTGCTGACTGCTGGCGTCACTAGCGTTGTCGTTTTCAATGTCACCGCTACAATCAAGATCAATCGAATCAATTTCATCCTCAGCACCCAGTCTTCCAATTCGAATTTCGACCTCACCGCTCGTACCGCTATTGAGGCTGCTGTCCAGCAAACCGGCTGTCCTCACTCCATCTTCTAGATTAGTCATCAGTTTATTCTTCAGTTTTAAAATCCTGCCAACCCCTGTCTTCCACCAGCGCTTGACCTGGTACTGCACCCGGTATTTGCCCTTGAATGTGGGGATCACGAATGGCTCGCAGTTAACGTGCTGGCGATCTATTAAGGGCTCTGGAAAAACATTTATGTTTAGTACATAGCTCGCTCGAATGCTCGTCTTCCACAAGGCTCACTCGCTTCGCCTCGCTCACCTAGTCTGTACGCCGCCGGATCGAAAGGATGATAGCAGTTGTAAAGGTTGCCGTTGACGCCAGGGAGCTTATAGTTTGGAGAAATTTTCGCGTGCTTGTTTCTGACAAGCAGAAACATCGCCACAGGACTTCCGATGAAGAAAACGTTTTCTATTTTCATTTTCAGTTTCGGGTAGGCTGTGATGGTATTGTTATTGGCATTGCTGTTGTTGATGTTGATGTTCATGTCCATGTCCATGTCCATGTCCGCGTCCACGTTCATATTCATATTCGTTTCATCAGCCGGCTTGTTGCTCAAAATATCCCACGCAATCACGCTCCCCAAACTGTGACAAAACAGGCTGACCTTCAAGTTCTCGCACCCGCTGTACCTCCGTACTCGTTCATAGACAAGGTTCAGCTCAGAAGTGACCAGATTGATGATTATGTCGTGAAACTGCGCCGAGCGAAAAGAAGAAAAAACAGCTGAGTTGTGTGCTCGTATTCTTGTCTTCATCAACTCCCCACCGCTTCGCTCTCCTCACCTCGGGATGCATAAAATACAAAACATCCAGCATCGCAACGTTGCAAAAGTTCCTCAAACTCGGTATCGTATCCAGACTAATATCGCTGAGAGCAGAAGTCTTTCTCTGAGAGAAAAGCTGGAAGGCCTGCGCCGAGCGAAGCGAGGCGCATTTTTAATGAAGGACGAGCGAAACGAGTGATGCGAGCCAAACGAATTGGGTGGAATAATGTTAGCTTAGTAGTGGATGTAGCCGTCTGTAGCCATTTCGCGAGCTCCATCGCTCGAGTCTTCCTCAAGGCTCGCTCATTTCTTCTTTCTCACTCACTCACCTCGTGCCACTCAATAGGTAGATATTCGACCCGGCCTCTACTACTGCTGTGATTGTGATTTTGGTTGTTGTGTTGGTTCTGGTTCGCTCCGACAGCGTGGTTCTTGCGTAAAAACGCACAGCTACGCCGAGCGAAGAAGGTGCGAGAACGAATTGATTGGAATTTTGTTTAGCTTAGCTCAGTAGTAGTGGCTCGTATTCACGGCTTCCACGCACCCTCCCCTCGCTTCGCTCGCTCACCTGTCAATTATCGAATTAAGCGTGACCAAGCCAAACAGGTCGAACGAATCAAAGGCACTTCCGATTCCGTGGATGACGAGAACCAGCTGGTCTAGTAGTTCGTCTTCAAACATTTGTTCGTTAAAATTTGTTGAGAAGGAGATCGGCGCGGCCAAACTGGAGTCCAATTTTAAGCCCAGGTTTGCACCGCGGTACACGCGCCGCTTGAACGGGGAGAGCGCGCCAGCAAAGGTTTTTCTCGTAGACACAATCAGTTCAAGGGACCGGAATTGAACGAGTTCTTCGAAATTTCCACACGGTGAGACTTTCAACGAAACACGAGTGCAGCGAGCGAGCAAAAATAGTTGAGAGTAGGTTAGTTCAGTAGTGCATGTGTATAACCCTAACAGAAAGTCAGCTATCTTTAGCAATTTCGCCGGATTCATCGCTTCGCTTGCTCACCTATTTGAATTGTCATTAAGTTTTCACTTTGATCGAACAGTTCGTTCGAATTCTCTAGCCTCCATCGCAGAAATCTGTAAGCTTCCTCAATAATAACGCCCGACTCAATTGAGTACGGCTGTAGCCCCTCGCGTTTCCCAGTGTCAACACACCAAGTGGTCTGACGCACGAAGTCGGGCTCCTTAAATCGCCAGTACACTGGTTTCATTTCGAGCTCGCTGTTGATGTTGCTGTTGGGTTTGGAAACGAAAAAACGAGTCTGATCGACGAAGACGTCGTTATCGAGGTCTGGGTCGGCCCAAACAGATTGATCCTTGCGTTTGTGTTTGTCATTATCGCTGTCATCGTATTCGTCATCCGAAGAGCATGAGGAGGTGAACGACGACTGTGCCTCAGCCTCCACCTCCGCCTCCGACTCCAAAACCGAACCAAACTTTTTCTCTAACTTGAACCGGTCCGATTCGCAAAATCTCACCCATTCGTTCTGCACGGTTGGGCCATTGTTTGGACTCTTTTTATAAAACCAGAGCTTGCTCCCACTCCCAATTTCACTCCCACCGCGCAGGTAGCACGGCGCTTCGCTCAACCACTCTTCGTTTGTACGCCCCCAGGCCTCCTCCCTCAACTGAATAATTCTCATTTTATTCAAAAAGTGTTCGAATAGAAGCTTGCTTTTGACGCGCAGAAGATTGAGAAATTCAAACTTCTTCACCTCAGTTCTTGAACGCCCTCTTTTGTCAACTTCGTGGATGGAAAAATATCTCTCGACCATTGAAACGACAATTGCTTGCTGGTCCTCGGGGGTAAGCAAAGCGTACGGGCCTGATCCGATGAGCTGAGCCGAGCGATTTTTACCGAAAAATAGTTGAGCCGGTTAGTTAGTTCAAGGAGTGGATGTAGCCATGATAGTATAGCAATTTCGCAAGGAGCTTCGCACTTTTCTGCACCCGCTCACCTTCCACTGTGCCCTGGTCAGCGTTCTGTGAATCGACTGGTCAACGACCGAGAGGTAGAAGAACGCCTCCCGCGCAGTCACGCCGCAGAGCCACTTAAAACCGTCGTAGGAACGAACGGTGACAGTGACAACAGAATCGGGGGAGGGTATTGGCATCAGAGCCAAGTTCCACGATGCTCTCAATGAGCGTCTCGCGGTGTTGAGCATGGGAATTGCGAGATTATCGCCGATTTTATAAGGCAAGAGGTGCAGAGACTGTTCTATAGCGTTGTTTGCTGCTGAAGTGAATTTTGGATCGGTTAGCTGAACAAAAACGTGCTCTACGCCGTTGAACGCGGGAACAATTGTGAGCCGGAGAAAAGGGCTCACGAGGAAAATCGTCCCGGCTGACATTGTCGAGACTGAAGTTTTCGCCACGTAGTAGGTTGTTTTTGTGGTGGTGATTGCCGTGGACAGCGCTGAAGAAATAAGGTTTTTCAACGATGTGTAGTAGGTGGCCGTCTTCAAGGTCGCATTGTGGGCAAGGGAGATGACAGGCTCATTTGAGTCCCAGTACTTCTTCTTTGTGGTGTGGGTGACCCTAGAGAGGAGGTCGTTTGTTGGTTCCACATTTATAATGGGGGGGTAGATATTCGCGTCAGAATCCGAGTCTGTCAAGGACTCAAATGATGAGCCAAAGTCCGAGGAATCTGAATCCTCAATTTCAGCAGCAGTATCGGTCTGCAAGGACAGCACCTTGGTGAACTCGATAAGTTCATCCTCGTCCATTGCGACATCGCCCTGAAACTTCATTCGAACAGGGGTTGCCATAAGGAGAGCTCAAATATAGCTTAAACTTTGTGGCTTTAAAGTAGCACAGCAAAAATGTCCTTATAATTTACTTGTGAGTAGGAAAAAGTATTTGCCCCACCACCAACACGTGCGCAAACAAAATGAATCCGGCTTTTTTCTGCCACGTCCTGAATGGCAATTCGTCTGCTGTGGAGATCCACGAAGCCTTGAGAAGTTTTGCTCGCTGCCTTTCCACAATCACTGGCAGCAACAGTGCTGAAAATGTTGATTCTGATTCTGATTCTGACTCTTCAAACGACGAACCAGATAACACCAACCCCCATACCCAATCCCAATCACAATCACAATCCTACTCAGAGGCTTGGATGAATGATTCGGCCAACTACAACGTTCCCTTTGTGGGCACCAAGGTTGCTTCCCACCTCCCCCTCCCCCCCTCCTCTTCAAGCTCCTCCACATCCCCCTCCACCTCCCCCCCCTCCTCCACCTCCTTCCTCGTCTCCTACCTCCTCCTCTCCCCCCTCGCCACCGAAGTCCTGTCCCCTCCCCGGGAGTACCACGACGCTGCCAATTACTCCTCAACCAACAACAAAAAGTTCAGAAGGCTGCTCCTTAAAATCCGCGCCCGCTACATCGACCTGGTCAGGGCCTTTTCGGGTGCCTTGTCCCTGGCGGTGGCGAGCAGCGACAGCCCCTCCACCAGCAACAGCCACAGCCACAGCCACAGCAACGTTGACCTTCTCACCAGCGCCGTAAAAGCCCTGCGGAAGAACTTCATTTCCAACGAGCGAAATCTGTCAACGCTCGTCTCTGACGCGTGTTCCAAGCCCCCCAAAACCCACACCGGCCCCAGCACCAGCCCCAGCCCCAGCGTAGAGTCAGGCTCCGGGAACATCCTCCTCTCGACAGCTTCCCTCTCCCTGCTTACCTCCCTCCTCTCCCCGTCCCTCACCCACGTTTCCTTCGCGAGGTCGCTGGCCCAGCGGCTTACCACCGGGAAGCACGTCAAGGGCTTCAAGGGCTGGCTCAAGTTCGGCTCCTCTGCCTCTGCCTCTGTCTCTGCTTCTAAAGACAAAGATAAAGACAAAAACAAAGACAAAGACCAAGCCCAGGTGGAGAATCGCGGGAGGCGGCACGATCCTCGCAGCGCGAGCTTACGGCTCGTTGCGACCTTCGTGGAATGCGGCGATCGCGAAGTTCTTCGAAGCTTGTTCTCAGCCGGGAGCCCCGGCGGCGCTGGGGGAAGGATGATGCAGACGGTTGGGAAGGTTGCCTGGGAATCGCTCCAAATCGATAGCGATAGCGATGGCGATGGCGACACCTACAAAACCACCGTCCCGCTCGTTTTTCTTACCAGCGTAAACGACCTCCTTTCCGCCCAAGTGCAGGACAACAGCAACAGCAACAGCAACAGCAACAACAACAACAACAACAACAACCTCCCGTCCGAAATGTTCTCCCTAACCGCCCTAGAGAAACTCCTCAAGCTTCAGCTCTCCCCCTCCTGCGGCCCAAAACTCTCCCTCCTCACAACCACCATAACCAGCAACCTGCTGCTCTCCCCCACGTCCCCCCTCCTCTCGAAGCTCCACAACAGCGCCAACCTCCACCGAGTTGGGAAGTTCCTATCCCTCCTTCCCTTTTCCCAACAGGAGCTTGCGCTCCAGTGCCTAGAAATGAACCCGCCCATTCAGCCCTCCTTCTTCGCGAGCATTGCCAACCTGGGGGGAGAGGGGGTCAACGAGCCGAATTTGGATAATGACAAAAATAATAATGACAACAACAACAAAGACCAGTCCCAGGTCAAGACGTTTGCTTGGCTCTACACTCTGATTCGGCGGGCTCCGATTCACCTTCCTCCCACCACCACCACCACCACCACCACCACCTTAATCCTCCCCCCAAAGGTAATAACGAAACGCTTCCTGACGAAGTGTTTGCTGCACTCGTCCGAAGCGGTGGTGATGATGGGGTTGAAGCTGCTGCAGGCGGTGCTCGCAAGGCTCGGTGAGGTGAAACAAAACTACCAACGGGTCCACATCAACAACAACAACAACAACACATTAGATGATTTGCAAGATCAGCTCTCGCAGCATATCATTCCGGACATCCAGACGCTCCTCTCCCTAACCAAGCACACCGCCAACGACGTGAAGTCATCCACGCTGCGAACAATCACCCTTCTGAGCAGGGTGCTGCCTCAAATTTTGAAGGTGAGTTTGTGGACCTGAACAAACCCCTCGCACACAAAGAGATGCGTTGGAGCTACGGCCGATTCTGTGATTCGCCTTTTTTTGCCTTTTTTTGTCTGGTTAACATACATCCACTACTAAACTACTAAACTAACATTATTCCACTCAATACAATCCTTTGCTTCGCTCTGCGCAGAACGCTCGGTTCGACTGGCTCAAGCTGACTAATTCCAGCTCCGACTCCGAATTTAATTCAATTTCCACTCCCACCCTAACAGCTCTCGAGGCCGTCATCCCCCTAATCCACTGGAAGCCTGCCGAGCTTCAAAAAATCTTCGAACTCCACTTGGCCCGCGAGCGGGGCGCCCCCGGGCTGCTTAGAAAAATTGTCGAAGAGGTTGGGAGGCGAGGTTTTGGCGGCGGGGGTGCTGGCGGCCTTACAGATTTGGAGGTTGGTTTCGAGTTTCTCGACGAGGAGGCGGAGGGTACGGAAGAGGGTACGGAGGAGGAGGCAATTACGGACGAGTCGGCATCCACCACGGAGGTGAGCGAGCGAGCTAGTCACAACTAGTGTACATACGAATATACGAGCCACTACTAACCCCTACGCATCCATCCACCTTCTTCGCTCGGCGCAGCTCGAACTGACAATAAAACGAGAATCCACCCTCCTCATCTCGCTAATCACGACCACACAGAGTGCAGCGCTTCTGACAAGCCACATCAACGACGCAACGAAAAACACCATTCTCCTTTCGATTCTGCCGGCGAGGGCTTGGAGGGACATGGGCCTTGAGGCTCAAATGGGGCAGGTTGGATTCACGACTGTCTTGATCGCCTGCATCAAGCCCCTTTTCGAGCCAAAGTCCGCCAGCCTGCCGAACATCGCCTCGGTGGTTGTGAAGATGGTCAAGTTTCTCAAGAACCCGCTCCCGCTCTGCCAGCTCGTGATATACCTGGCCAAGGAGGGGGGGGGGGGGCACACTGCGGGTGCGGGAGCGGATGCGGATGCTGATGCTGATGCGGAGGGGCTGGTCAAGTTTTGCACGAACGTGATGACAGGTGGAGATCAATTAATTGAGCCCAAAAACAATTTTTTTACCAAAGTCGAAACCAACCCAACTGTGTTGGCACGAGACGCGGTTTTTTCCTCCACCCAACAAAATGACCTTCGCCCTGTTCTCGAATTGCTCAAGGCAAGACCAGTCCCGTTCCCCACCCAGGTGAGCGAGCGCCCCCCACACCACATCCACGACCATTTCTGAACTAACATAAATATTCGTTTGGCTCGGCGCAGGCCATAGAATCAATTTTCACTACCCAGATCACCAGCATCATCACACAACAAGTCGTTGAGCTGGTTGTTGTTGCGCTGCTCGATGAGAATTTACGACACTCCAGTCTAGAGAGCGTTGGGTTTTTGGCGTGTCTGGCCAACTTGGTGGACAATTTTTTGCAACAGGTGAGTGAGTGAGCGAGCGAGCGAACGAACGAACGAACGAGTAGAAATGGCTGCAACCACCCACATCCACTGCTAAGCTAACCCGCCCAATTCGTTTGCTTCGCTCGGCGCAGAAGAAGAAGAAACGCAAACGAAGTAAAAGCGAAAGTGAAAACGAAAACTATTCACGCTCAGCAATAATCAAGATCGGGCAGTTCCTACCCCCGAAGCTCAAATCTTCCGTCATCTCATTCTTCCTCCAGGAAAACTCATCCAAATCTTTGAGCGAGATTGTTGAAAATGACGAAAAATTAACCAATCTCACCATTGCAACACAAACCGCAATCACATCAATAGCCCTGCTAGTCAAATTCCCAAACCTCCTCAACACGATTCTTGAAGACACCACAAACCTAGCTCCCGAGCTACTAGCGACCGTTGGCGAAAACTTGGAGAAGCTTAGCACGAGCTCGCTGGCGCTCTTCGCTGAGGCTGCTGAGGTTTCGAACTTCGCTTCATATTTGGACGAGCGGGTCGTTCGCGAGCTTAAATTGTTACCCGGACGCAACGATTTAAATGTGGCTAGGTTGATCCGGTCTATTGGGGTGGGGGGGGAGAAATTGATGAACTGGGTTGAGGAGCAAATTGGTGGAAACGAGAAAAGCCTTTGTGGGGAGGTTGAGGAAGGTGAGCGAGCGAGCCTTGAGACGGCCACATCCTCTACTAATTTTACCCACTCAATTCGTCAGCATTGATCCATGTTGTCATCAAGAGCAATAGAAGAGACATTGCAACACGCGCGCTAGTAAGCTGCTGCAAACAGGTGCCAAAGGAAGTGAAAAGTCGGAAGAAGAGAGATTCTTCACACCCTCCAACTCCAATCAAGGTGTTGGGTTTAATTGTTGGGCTTGTCGACGTGTGTGGCGGAAGCGGCGATTTTCTCAAGGACGGCGAGACGACCATCTCCGCGGCAGTCATGTCGCTGCTAAAGTACGGATTTGAGGAGGAGAGCGGCTGCTACTTGAACACAGTTAGAGCGCTGCTCAGCGTGACGGCAATATCCCCCGCGACGATTCACAATTTGTTAACCAGCCACTCAAAATTCGCCGAGGTGCTGAGGAGCGACGTCGGCGGCGGCGGCGGCGGTGGCGGGGGGCAAAAAAAAGCAATTGCGAAGCTCCTCCTTGCCACATCAACAACAACTACTACTAAGCTTGATAACCTGCAAAGTGTCGCGTCCCTCTTGCTGGTCAACTATGGCGCGTCACTCACAGAGCTCGATTTCGTGATTCGGCAGATTCTACTCTGCTACGATAAAATCCACAAGCTCAAGCTGAGGTTCGTCGATTTGAGGTGGGGGGGCGTGGAGGGTGTGCGGGGGGGGGTGTTGGGGGCCTTCAATGAGTATTTGGTCGGCATGATGAGCCCGAGTAGGGTTAATGCAACGTTGCAAAATTTTCCGCTTTTCGACACGATTGAGGTGGAGGCTGTTGGGGTTGAGGAGGTGGAGGAGGTGGAGGAGGAAAATGAGGAGGCGATGGAAATTGACAAGAAAAGGGTGCTTACCAAAAAAAGCGTCTCCTTCGACGACGCAATAAATCCAGTTCAGCGGTACTCACCAGCCTTCTTACTTCCGCTCCTACTCAGTTCGCTTGAGCTGATGCTTCCCATAAACGAGAATACTGCATCCCAGAAAATCTACCAGCTGGCAGCCTTCTCCCGGCGAGTGTGCGAGAGCGGCCTGCTGAGCTTGGCGCTGGCAAGCTTGGCGTCTAGAGATTTGAAGCTGAGGAAAACGAGGTGAGCGAGCCTTCAGACGGCTACATCCACTACTAAACTAAGCTAAACCCACTCAATTCAATTCCATTCGTATTCGTTTGGCACCTTCTTCGCTCGGCGGGGCAGCGTTGGCATTCTGAGCATCTTAAATTTTGTCATGGACACGAACACGAGCAGAACGATGGTCGGCTGGAGCTCGAGGCCGCAGCTCCAACTGGTGGTTCGAAGCATCTGCAGGGGATTAGGAGGGAAGATCGATCTGAATTACTCTAATTCCAAATCGAATGAAATTTACATTCAGCCCCTCCCGACTCTGGCAAGCGTGTTCTTGGCACGGAGCGCGACGACCTTGTGCTTCCCAAATGACCCGATGTTCAGCTCGTTGAACGGGTTCTACTTGAGGCTGAACAACGACGGAGGGGCGTTCAAGGACTTGGCCTCGCTGCCGGGCTTCGGGGCGCTGTTTTGCTCGAGCGGAAGCGAAGGGAAGGCGAGGATCGAGAGAATTTGGGCAATCAGGCTGCTCATCGACGGTCTGCAGGAAAGGTGGGACTACAACTGCGCGCTTAAGCGCCACGCGCCTGAACTGCTGATGACCAGCTTCAACTCGAAGGGCAGTGACAACGAAGAAAAGGTGCTGTTGTTGAGAGCGCTGAGAAAAATGGTGGAGGTGGCGCCAACGCACATGCTTGATTACGCCGGGTACGGAGCTTGGGTAGATTGTGTTGGTGTTGCTGTGGGGGTAAGGGTGGGGGTGGGGGATGGAGGAGGAGGGGGGGGGGTGGGTGAGGAGGTGGTTGAAGGTTTGGAGTTAAGCAAAAGGCAAATTTGTGAATTGAGGGAAAA
>Ga0302116_1002643_pt1 | contig 10395 bp, 7 predicted proteins | sample AG5_SCM_MG_FD_203124 | JGI IMG/M metagenome (GOLD analysis project Ga0302116, IMG submission 203124) | Marine microbial communities from Western Arctic Ocean, Canada - AG5_SCM | ecosystem: Environmental > Aquatic > Marine > Oceanic | place: Canada: Western Arctic Ocean | collected 2017-10-01 | reverse complement strand
AAAACAATAACCCCCCGCCCCCCCCCCCCCCCCCCCTGACTCCCCAGCAGCAACTACTAAAAGCAGCACTACTTGTAGATCCAAATTCCCTCGATGTCGAAACCGAGCAGCAAAGCCTATACGACAGCAGAGCCACAGCAACAGCAGCCTTGGACACTAATAATAAAAAGAAGAAGAAAAAATCCCAACGCGATCAGAAAATCAAACAATTCTACAACCACCAATTTGTGGACCCCTCCTCGTCATCATTCAAGCACCGCACCCCAAACTTCGTCGCCGGTGGCTTTTCGTTCATCCAACTTCCCCCCTCTCCCTCCAACAATGGCATTGTAGCTCACTACACGTTCTCGCAATCAACCGACTCGGCCCGGCTGAACACCTCCCACTCCTATATCATCTCAACCGGTGATACCAACCTCCTCGCCGGTTTTGTTGCCGACTTCCCATTTTACCCCCCCTCTATCCTGAATCTTGCTAACATCTTTGCAAAGTTTGGGGAAGGAGGCAAGTGCTCAATTCTTGCTCGGAGAGCGCTCCAAATATTGGAAGGGGCGAGTGCCTTCAACAAAAGTTGGTCTGCCAGAGCTGAAGCTGAAGAAAATCCTGAAGGTTTCCACTTCCATTTCATCGACTACCAGACGAACCCCGTTAACAGGTCCTTCTTCTCTGCGGTTTATCTTCACCTACGGAATGCGTGTGCGATCGGCTGCCACAGCACGGCGAGCAGCGTTGCGAGGTACCTCTTATCTTGCGATTTTGTGTCCGATCCAATGGGAATTTTGCTTCTCTTCGATTTTTTTATGCTGAGGTCTGGCGATGAAAACTCTCTTCGCAGTCTCGTGCAGCTCTGGAAATCCGGCCTAAACCTCGGTCCACCCCCCTCACCACTGACTATCAACAATCTCCCGAACTTCGCCTTCTCAATAGGCTATGCCCTCCACCTCCAAGCCCCCTCCTCCCCCACCGCAGGCGTCGCCGAGATGGTGGCAGCCATGGCGTCCTTCCCGTCAATCCTCCCCCTCATCCTCGAGCAGAACAAGGTCGATGTCGTCTCCCGAAGCATGCTCGAACTAGACTGGCCGAGAGTGCTCGGCCACCAGCACTTCGCCGAGGCTGCTAGCCGGCCAATGTGCTTGGGGAGGAATTGCTCGGAGATCGAAAAGGCGCTTAGGAAAATGATCGACGTCTACGTTGACAGAGCCAGCGTGGTTTACAAGAGCGACGATGCGCTAAAGTTTCTTTTTAGGTGTGGTTTGGATTTGGTTGAGAGGCTCGGTGAGGGCGTGGGGGGGGTGCTGGATTCCATTTTTGAAGGCGTCGGGGAGGAGGAAATTGAGTGTTTTTTGAGGTACGGGAGGTACGGAGGCGGAGTCGGGGGCGAGTTTGACGACGATCACTTTAAGGAGCAGCCTCCGATGATGCCGGACTTCGCGAATATGCTGGATGAAAGATTTGTGCAGAGCGTGTTCGACACTCAAACCATCAACAACCCAAACAGAAAAAAAATGATGCCGAAACTGCAAGAAAGTGTCAAGGCCTGGGAGGCGAGGAACGAGCAGAAGGGGGCGATGGATGAGATCAGGAAAGCGCTGAGGCTGTCGGGGGGTGGAGGGCTGATTGGATCTAATGGCCACATAGACTTGGAAGATCCAATCGTGCAGGTTTTCTTGAAGAGCTTTTTGCCCTGGAACGAAATCGAGGGTGTTTGACTGTTTGACGTTATGTAATGTGATGTGATGTGATAAAATGAGATGAGGTAGGCAGGATTTGTTGTAAACAAAGCAGATTTTTTCAAATTTATTCAAGTCTCCTGTTACTGTCTCTTTTAGATGTCCACCTGGTCGGGGTGATTTTGATTGGGAGGTGGGCTGGGGAAAGGAAGGAGATGATCTCGGAAGTGACGTGTAGCCGCCGTTGTGCACGCACTCGCCGAGCCGCCTCATGACTTTCTCGAGGGGTGAGCTTGGTGTGTTTTTCGTTTGGCTCCAAAAACGAAACGACACAAATTCCCATTTGTAGACGGTGTGGAGAATGAGGTTGAGGATGAGGGTGAGGCCCGTGAGGTGGTACTCTCGGCAGGGGATGATTCTAACCGTGTGGTCGTCGTTGGCAGAAACAATGAAGTTGGAATCGGCCGTGATGGTGAGCTGGTTGGTGTGGAATTCCTGCTCGAACGTGTGCTTGAGCTCGAAAGTCTCAGCATCCCACATCTTCATCGTATTGTCTAGACCGGCACTCACAAGAACACGCCCGATGGGGGAGTATGAAACGCTAAGGACACCGCCAAAAGAGGGGTGAGCCTGGTCGATGCTCTTCACCAAGCTTCCATCGGCAGGGTTCCAACATTTGATAGATTCATCGTTACTTCCGGAGCAAAGGAGTTTGCAGTCGGGAGAGAACGAGAGGGAACTGACGCGGCGCGGGTGGCCCTCCAACGTGTGCGCTAAGATGGCACTTCCCTCGTTGAAGCTGTAGAGCTTGATGGAATTGGCGAAGCTTCCAGTAGCCAGCTGCTTGCCGTCGGGGGAGAAGCACTGCACGAATCCAATCCGACGGTGACGCAAAAAACAGTACCATTGTGTCCCACCAAGGTCTGGACCAACTCGAGGGAAGGGCTAAATACCTTCAAGCCACTATCTCCACCCCCATCATTGCCATAAGCTACAAGCTCTGCGCTATTCGGAAGATTGCAGAGACCAAGGACAATATCAAAAACATTGTCATATCGAATTATACCTTGTTGGAGCTGGTCGAGTGGATGATGATTGACCCGCCTCCACTCTCACTACCCGATCCCACATGACCGTTACTATGCAACGCCCACGCAACTTACAAAATCGTTATGCCCGTGGAGGAGCTGTTCGTCCATCTTCACAAACTTAAATGAGAGGGGACGGAGGTGGGATGAGGGCTGAGAGGTGTATATTTCTGGGCTTGAGGGAGAAACTAGTGTCGAAGAGCAAACTGGTGCTTATAATGGGCTGCTGCAGCCCAAGGTTTCAAGGTTTCAAATTTTCTCCATTTATTATCTTAGGGTCATAAAAGAATAAAATAAATTGTTTCCGGACAACAAGCAAACTTGTCGTTCCAGTAACAAACCGTCTCTTTTCGTCTACACCAGTTGTGCTGCACCTGCTACATTCCAAGTGACAATTTTTGTCATTTTGAGAATATCGTGAAGCAAAAGTCTGAGGTGGTCTCCCATGCACATCACGATCATCGGCGATGCCTTCCTCGACTACAACCTTGGTATTGGTGATGGCTCGTTCGTAATGGGAGAGGATGTCCTCCTTGATCGTCCAATTACACAATCTCCTGGCGGTTCTGCTTTGAACACAGCCACTCACCTCTCTGCCCTCGTTGACACATCCCCACATTTAATTTCCTTCCATTCTTCAATAAACAATTCTGATGCAAATGGAATTCAGCTCTCCAGCCACATACTGTCGAACAACATACCTTTCACCAACCACAACTCACTCAACCTCCCGACAGCTCACTGCGTCTGCGTTTCCAACACCTCGGACCGAGGTTTCATGTCGTACCAAGGCTGCCTTGAGCATTTCGACCCTCGTTCGTGCCAAATATACTCCAAGTCAAAAACAATCACAAATCACGTGCACATTGGAGGGTATTTCAACCTCAATATTTTCAAAGCAAACGATGGCGCGGCTCTTTTCGAACTTCTCTCGCTTCTTACTTCAACAAACTCCTCCTCGAGAACAACAACTGTTTCTCTCGTCCCCCAGTTCGACGCGTCAAATGCATTTAAAATTCCCAAAAGAATTCTCGAGAAGGTCGATTATCTGATTCTCTCAGAGTCAGAGTACACAAAAATCACCCCGTCATTGCGCGCCCATCGTCCACCCTACGTTGTCGTCACGAAGGGCGAGCGCGGCGCCACTTGCTGCGCTTGCGACTCTCCCGCGGCGCCCATAGACAAAATTATCGACGTCACCGGGGCCGGCGACGCCTTTTGTGCCGGATTTCTCTTCAAGCGCATTTTGCATCAACAACCGATTGCAGAATCCATGCACTTCGCCAATGCAACTGCGGCTGTTTGTTGCGAGACTGTATCTGCCTCGGCCCCTCTCGACGAGGATAGAATAATTGCGAAACTGAAAATAGAGGTGAGCGAGCCACCGTGTTCAATTTTGATTGTTTTGCCTTTTTTACTAACCCACTCAATTCGCTTCGCTCGGCGCAGCCGCGTTGGGTAGTGTTCGACTGGGACCGGACTTTATCGGTTCTGGAAATGGGCGAGTTCGACATTTCCTCCAACAACAAGAAGGTCATAGTGAAGCGGGTATTCGGTTCTGCCGAGCGCTTCACAAACTTGCTCGATATGCTTAACAGTTTTAAAGAGGCCAACGTCAAGCTGGCAATTCTTTCCTTCAACTCTTCGCATCTCATCAAAAAATGTCTTCGCATCGTGATGCACGATGCCGAGCTATTCACCCACGTTTACGGTTTTGAGGACGTGCCATCAATCGGCCAGTTCCTCCAAGCCCCCCAGCCCAAATCTATCACAATAAACAACAATTTCCCCCCTAGTTCCACCGAAAAAAACATGCTCTTTGTCGATGACAATATCAAGAACATTGACGATGTTCGCAATCACACCACGCACTGCACCGTTCTGCATGTGACGAGTTGCGGCATGACTTTAGATAATTTTGTAGAGGTAAAAAATTGGATTTAAAGTTAGTTCATTTCTTGAACATCAGTTCATTTCTTGAACATCAGTTCATTTCTTGAACAGGACACGAACAAGCGGAATTTCTCCAGCCTCCTCCCCGTCGTCCCCTTCAACCGTGACAGCTAAATCTACGTAACTTCGCCCGCTGAGCGAGAAAACCTCCCCCCCCCCCTCCCCCCCCCCCCCCCTTCGTCGTCCTCGTCCTCCTCGTTCACGGCTCTCTCTATCAACTCCTTCAGCCCTACCTTCTTGTCACCCTCCCCCGTTACAAAATCCATGAAGATGATGTACTTTCCGAAGGTCACGCTGGAGATTCGAACTTTTCCGTTCCCTGCACTGGCCCTTGCTCTCTTTTCCACCTTTTTCAAGAATCGCTTCAGCGTTAGTTGTTTCTCCCCCTCCCCCTCCCCCTCCCCCTCCCCACCACCATCAATAACCAGGCGATCCCACAGAGTAAACTTCCCTCCCAGCCCCTCGATTTTCTCGCACTCGACCGGCCTTGAGCTTGCGAAGAAGTTGTTTGCCAAATTTCCGAAGTAGTTTGCGCTTCCCCCCATTCCATCCGCATTCTCCTCCTCCCCCTTTCCAATTCCAATCTTGATCAACTCCACGGTGGCCAACGCTCCTACTACGCTGGTGCTCGTAATCATCGCCGGAACAATATTTCCGGCAATTCTCCGAACGTCGAGACTAGTGGCGGTACAAATTCCGTAGCTCTTCGCCCGCAAGTTGGTGGCTGCTGCAATCATGTCGACGTGGCCGTTTGTATCGTCGTCCTTCTCGAACGTAATGGGTTTGAGCACGAGGTCAATTGGGTTGCACGGGGAGTGGCTTTTCATTTTAGCCACAAGATCGGCAAGTTTGTCGTTGCTCATATTCGCTCCGTTCTTCTTCCGCGCCCCTATCACATCAACAGCAATATCAACTTCATCTAAGGCATCATCAGTCTTGCCAAAATTGGCCAAGCGCAACCTCGCCACGGTCCGAATGAAGGTTAAAATGGTCGTGTCGATTTCCTCCGTCACGCCCATTTCCAAAATGGTGGGTCGCCTCCTGTTCCCCCCCCAAAACGGCTTCCCGTCCTCCTCATCAACAGCATCGACGGGATATTTGTCGAGTAATCCCTGAAGTTCTTCGTTGTTCGCGTGGTACAGGTTGATGGCGAATTCAATCGCTTCAATCGAGTCCGAGTCCGAGTTTTGGGAAATTGCACATTTCACATCATCGTAGATTTCCCTAATATGCCCCTCCTCCCCCTCCTCCTCCCCCTCCTCCTCCCCCCCCTTCCACTCCAAACAACGCTTAATTCTCTCCCTAAACAACTCCTCAAACTTCACCTTGGCCCAATTCACGCAGTGCTCAATTTCGTAGGGGAAGTTTTTCACCGTGCAAACGGCGATGTTTTCCTCGGGGGGGTCGGCCGAGCTCGCGTAGCTTTCACTGCGGCCAGGAACAACAACTTGAACGTTCATCTTGCTCCCCAGCGTCCCGCTGTCCACCAGGTGCACGCGATTGCCCACGCACTGCGCGTCAACGTAGATCCTAGCGTCCAGGTTGTCCAGTGCATTCGCAACGATCAAGTCTGGAGAGCGCCAAAACTCGTCATTGAAAACTGACAAATCGTTCACCCTCTTGTTGAAGCTCTGGACGCTGGTTCTCCCCTTGGAAACTCCCGCGATGCGTTTGCCAGCCGCTTCGCTCTTAAATTTCCCCAAATCCTCGGCCCTGAACAAAAGCTGCCTGGACAAATTCGATTTCTCAATCGTGTCCATGTCGGTGGTGACAACGTTTGATATTCTGCGCCGAGCGAAGCGAGATTGTGCGATAGTTATTTTTAATGGAGCAGGGGGGAGGCGAGAGAGTAAAATAAATGAGAATAATGTTAGTTTAGAAGTGGATGTGTTGTGGTTGTAAGTAGCCCTTTCATTTCATTTCATTTCAATTCTTTTCCGCTCGTTCGCTCGCTCACCCGAGGCTGGCCAAGTTTTTCAGTAGTTCGCAGCCGATGGCGCCAGTGCCAACCACGAAAATCTTCTTTGAGCGTAGTTTGCGAGCTCTGCGGGTTCCTAGGATGTGCTCCAGCGCTGCTCCCGCTCCACGCCCAATGCGGTCCCCGCCGTCCCCACTCTCACTGTGTTGCTCGTCAAAGAGCTCGGCGAAATCGTAGACCGCGCCTTGATTCAGAGGCTGGTACATGCCCGTGAGGAGTTTAATTGTTTCCTGCGCGGCAAGGCCTCCGAGCAGAACTTGCAGGGGGGGGAACTTTGCCCTGCAAGTTTTCGCAAAGGCAGTTGCAATCGGGCTGCTGTTGGTGTTGGTGTTGGTGTTGGTATCCCCGTTGAAACACGACAGAATTGTCCGCGTGCGGGAAACTGAAGTCTTGGCGATGTCGCCTTCTCGGAAGAGCTTTGGGTCGGTGGCCGAAGAAACCGTAAAAGGGACGTTGCTTTGCACCTTGACTGGCCGTCGGAGCTTTAGGTAGTTTCGCGGATTGGATTTGGATTTGGAACTGGATTTGGAATTGGAACGGATCGCAAACTTTCGGGGGGTGAATGTCTTCGCAACAACACCTATGTCGAGCTCATCCTCGAGGGAAAGCTCGTGGTTCTTCTCGTGCTCGGCGGAGAGGGATATGTTGTAGAGGAAGGTGCCCTCGTCGTAAATTGGAACTTCTATTGAAACTGGTGCGGACTGGGAAAGGGAAAGGGACGAACCGTCGGGGTCGGTTATTGTGTGGTTTGAACCAGCGTCCGTGAAGATGTAGCCAAAGAGGCCGGCTGAGCGAACCGTTACGCACTTGAGATCGCGAGAGCGACAGAACTCATTGATTTTCGCAGCCGCCGACGTGAAATGATCCACAGAGAGGACTACCGTGTTCATGGTTGGATGGATGGAGGGAAGGGAAGGGAGGATCGATATGTTGCAGTCGGGGTTGAGGCTTGGGAGAGAGATGGCATCAAGCAAGGGATGCAGGTCGTCAAGTGCCAACCCTAACCCTGAATCTGTTTCATCGTGTGATATGATTTTTACGTTGCGAACCCCAGATAGGGACAAATTCTTGACGAGCTCGGACACCAAGCCATTGTCAATCGAAGCACAAATCACAACTTGTGTGGAAGCATCATCTAAAATAGTTTGGGCTGCTAAGCCCATGGTGTAGATTTGTCGTGAATAGCGAGTTGCATCCAATGCGTGGCTACTGGATAGAATGCCAAGACCAAAGAGGAGAGGGTAGAGCAACATAACTAAATGAATGGGACGTGTTTTGCCAAGGAGGAATGCAATAGTGCAATCATTATCCAGAAGATAAATTTAATACTGCATATTGATACGTGATAGAGGCAAGAAAATGAACAACCATGACTCGTCACAGTGCCCGGTCTCACATGCTGCTCCCGAAGAGTCCGAGCCAATTGATAGTTATGAGCCTTCTGAGCAGTGCCCAGCAGATTGCTGGGCTTTGGTGTTCGACTACCTGCTCCTAGAGGACGTGCTGCCAATAGCAACTACCTCGAAAACCATCTATGAAGCTACTCTTAATCCCACAATAGCAGGTCGTACCAAAATTGACCTCAACCCCTTCGTTTCTCTTCTCCTCGACCCTCCTTCAAGATCAGTTTTAACCCCCCTAAAAATCCCTCGGCAGAAGGATATCGAGCGTTTTGTTACCACGTCCCGGCTTGTTGAGGTTCTCTCTATTCCGTTCTGGAGCGACCACTTGACAGATTGGATTGAGAAAACGAAGCCGAGAAACCTCGCGACGGTAGATTTGCGTCGAATGAACAACCTTTACTACAGTTTCGGATCACTTTCGACGCTCGCGATTGACGTAATTACGTCGTCAGTGGGTCAAACACTGACGAACCTTAGTTTAATGAACCTCAAAACTCTTGAAAACGAAGCTCTCGCGCTGATTTCGGCGAATGCTCCCAATTTGACTGAATTAAATTTCACCAACTGCGGTAAAATTGACAGCCAGTCAGCGCTGAAAGAGCTTATTGGATCGTTGAGTAAGCTGAATAAACTGTACATTGCTCGAACCGGCGTTGCAAAGGAGTTTCGTTTTTGGGAGGAGTCATGGAAGCGGCGCAATGCGCAATATTTGCGAGTCAACGCTTTTGACAGCCAGCCGCTCACCGGTCTGAACTGCTTCTGTGGCATGTGCAACGAGATGCTAGTCGATGGCGGCATATCGCGGAGCTACTTGAAGTCACCGCCAACGCAGAGGCACATCAAATTCGAGCTGTTCTTTGACGCCAAAATGAGCAAGGGGGGGAAGACAAGGAAGGCAGAATTCAGCATGGTGAACGATGTTGGGCAAATCGTCGATCTGGAAATTGATGAGTGGGGTGAAATGGCGGAGGCGAGCGGAGACGGAGATGGAGATGGAGACGGAGATGATGATGATTCCAGCAGTATTGACCAGAGATCGTGCAACAATCTCTGCCACAAGAAATATGGATTGTTTCTTTTCGCGAAACGGGGAAGTTTCGTGGACACGAAGGGGTTCCTCTGGGCGGCCGCATGCGGAGAGAACTTGGTTGAGGTAGAGATAATTTAGAAGAAGAAGAGGGACATATTGTTTGTAGTCGCGTTAAACAATCGAAACAATAATATCCAAATATATGTCACATCAGTTCATCCACCTGTTGGCCAAGTTGCACAGTTCAACAAACGCCTCCTTCCTCCTCCCCTCCCCCTCCTTCTGTCCCTCCAAAAACTCCCCCTCCGCTCTCTTCTCCAACCACCCAAAATTATCATTCCTCACACTCTGATGCCTCAAAAACCTAAACGCCTCCACCTTCCTCTCCTGCAGCACCGTGAGCGTCTCCCTCGTGACGTGCCTCCTCGCCTCGTCAGCCGTGAGCATCAGACTCTGCTGCAACTTCGCGCTGTACCCCTTGTGGCTCAGGAACTTCTGCGCCTCAATTTTCTTGTTACCCTCCCGCTGCATGTCGTCTATGATCCCCTGGACGTTGTTCGGATTGGCGGTCTGCAGGCACATAATCACTCTCTTAGCCGCGATCTTGATCGTCATTTTTCTCTTGATCATCTTCGGTTTTCCGTTGTCGTTGCCGTTGCCGTTGCCGTTGTCGTTGTCGTTGCCGTTGTCGTTGTCGTTGCCGTTGTCGTTGTCGTTGTCGTTGTCATTGTCGTTGTCGTTGTCATTGTCGTTGTCGTCGCCGTTGCTGTTCTCAATCTGCTGCATCATCTGCTGCTGCAGCTGAAGCGCCTGAATCGCCTTGTAGTGCGCCTTCCCAGCAGTAACCGGTCGATCATCAACTTCTTCGGGGTACCCCGTCAAGCTATTCTCCTCGAAAATTCCCATGCTGGCATTCATCTGCTCCTCCAAGTAGTCGATGGACAGGTCGGCGGAAAGCGCGTCCGACGCATCGTCGCGGACATCGTCGCGGACATCGTCGCCATCGCGGTCGCCAACTAAGTCGTCGGCTTTCTTCTCCTCGGCCTCGAAGAGCAATTCAGCTGCGGCCGCTACTTCCTCCTCGGTATGTATTCGTAGTCTCTCCATTTCCGTTTCCGTTTCTATCTCCATCTCCATCTCCATCCTCTCCCTCTCCCTCAGCTCCTCCTCCTCCCTCCTCCTCTCCATATAAATCTCCTCCACCCTCCTCCTCTCAATCCTAACCCTCTCAACCCTCCTCCTCCCCAACCACCCCCTCCCCCACTTCTGAACC
>Ga0302116_1002642_pt1 | contig 10399 bp, 3 predicted proteins | sample AG5_SCM_MG_FD_203124 | JGI IMG/M metagenome (GOLD analysis project Ga0302116, IMG submission 203124) | Marine microbial communities from Western Arctic Ocean, Canada - AG5_SCM | ecosystem: Environmental > Aquatic > Marine > Oceanic | place: Canada: Western Arctic Ocean | collected 2017-10-01 | reverse complement strand
TCGCCCGTCCCGCCGTGGCCATCCCGCGTCTATCACTCAGCTCTACGGGCAAGGTGGTTTACACCCTGAAGACGCCTTACCGAGACGGAACAACCCAGGTGGCCTTCGATCCGGTGGATTTCATTGCACGATTGGCAGCCCTGGTACCGAAGCCGAGGGTCAATCTTACCCGTTATCATGGCGTCCTCGCGCCGAACCATCGCTGGCGCGGACTGGTCACTCCGGCAAAACGAGGCAAAGGTGCAATGCGCCCTGTCGATAGTGACGTCGTCTCATCGATCCAGCGTCATGCGGCTATGACCTGGGCCCAGCGACTCAAGCGAGTATTCAATATCGACATTGAAGTCTGTGGACGCTGCGGCGGATCTGTCAGGGTCATCGCTTGTATTGAGGACCAGGAGGTTATCGACAGGATTCTGGCTCACCTCGAGAGCAAGGAACAGAACACCCCCACTTTGCCACACCTGGCACCACCAACCAGAGCGTCGCCTGAGACAAGGTGAATTGATGCGTAACATCAAGAGAAGGTGCCCTGGGGTACATTGCCTCTTTTCGCAGGAAGCGGATCCACAACCCCACATCAGCAAGAACGCTACTGAAAAACGCGTGGCACGAACTGTTGCGTACTCTCGCTCAGGAATGGTCGGATATGAATTGCACGATCACCTCAGCCAACAACTTCTCAGGGCAGTAGGCGGATATTTCGTGAATTTCTAAAGTTCAGTTAGCAGGGTCAGTGAGGAAATTTGATCTCAATAGGCCGTTTATTTGTCCTATACGTCCTGGCTGGATAACTGCGATGAAGTCTGGCTTGGACTAAGTCGTGGATCGCCCATAATCAGGTGGAAAGCACTCCGGTGGGAATCGGTGGCGCTTGTAGGTATTCATGGGCCGATTCTAGCAATTTCGGCCAGTTAAGTTGGCAGTACCCAGTATGCTAATAGTAGTCATGTCGATCTCCCATCCGAAGTTAAGGTCCAACAGACTTAACCTAGCCTGGAAGACCCCGTCGCGCTATTGGCGAGGATGGGGATGGTTGATTACCTTAGTACCACTTCGGGCACTTAACTTGACGGCACCATTTTTTGCACTCTTTGCCTTATTGCACCACATGCTAGGACTGCTAACAGGAAAGCAAGCAGTGGGTAGCTTGGCTGTACAGGTACAGCTATGGTCTTTCCAGCGCGCACTAGCTCTAAAGTACCGCTGGCCTTGAGATACAGGTCATCAACCTGTACGACAAGACTTACAGGAAAACCATCTCCCGACGGTGTACCTGAAATGATTCCAGTCGAAGGATCCAGCGACAGGCCTGCTGGTAATTGCCCGAAGAGCGTATATGTTGTCGCGCCTTTTGTATCTTTGACTAACGGCTGAATAATCACGGGGACACCCGTTGCCAGTTCAGTAAGGGGATATTGCAGGCTGCTCTGATAGCTGGATATGTCGATGCCGACTGTGGTACTGACGCTCTGGGTCTGCCCTCCCGTCAGAGTCCAAGTTATCGTCACAGCTTCAAATCCATTCAACAACGGTGTACCGGAAATGACGCCACTGACAGGGTCAAGAGCCAGGCCATTGGGTATTGATCCTGCCGTAAGCGCAAAAGAACCGGCGACAGCACTCGCTGACGTTGTCGGCACTACCGTCAACGGATCCCCGATTTTTCCCGTAACAGATTGGTAAGATAGGGTCGGTTGAATTCGGACAATGAGAGGTGAGTTTGCGATACGGCTACCGCCTTCCTGCACCTCAACCGTCAGCCCTCTAAACCCATCCGTGGCAGTGCTGACAATCCCTGTGATCTCACCGCTGGCAGCATTCAGTATTAAACCAGCAGGCAAGACGTCACCGGGAACAAGTGAAAAGCTGAGGGTACCACCCTGGGTACCCGTTACCGTGGGCATAACGTTCAGGGCTTGTGAGTTCGCTGAAACGTCGATATCCGGGTAATTCAGATGAAGATCAGCAATCCCGTTCAATACATTAATGGTTATATCCGTCTGTACATTTAGGTAGTTGGCGACCCCTGCCTGACTTAGCAAAATTGTCGCAGTATAGGAACTCGGCACAACAGTGCCGAGATTGCCACTTATCTCTCCAGTCGTATTATTCAGAGTCAGGCCAGGGGGGAGACTCCCTGCAAGAAGCACAAACAATGGGGAACTGCTTAGCGAGTCTAGCTTGGGAAAGATATTCACCAATGAGTTTTCGTAGATCGTAACCGGCGTTGGGTACTGTATTATCGGCACTGGCAATGGCACGGCTGTAACCACACCCTGTGGCCCATATTCACCGTCTGTAGCATTGGCCGACACCAAAAACTCGTATGGAGTTCCATTGTTGAGGCCCGAAACAGATGTTTGAGTTGCTGGGGCGTTAACAATCTTGGCCCCGCTGAAAGCCGAGGCGCCGAGCGGGCGAAAGAGTACAGAATATGATTCGAGAGTGTGACCACCATCAGAGGGTGGCACCCATGTCAGCGTCACTGAAGAGTCTCCAGATATAGCATTGAGCACGGGTGTGCCTATTAGTCCCACCGGGGTCGCCGAGACCACATTGCTGGCTTGTGTCCCCGGCGTGGTTCCCACAAGGGAGTCCACTTGAAACTCGTAGAGGGTGCCGTTAAGCAGGCCGGGTACATTGGTATTGAGGGAGTCCGGCCCGGCGATATCAGTGGTTGTCCATACGCTGATTCCTGCAATCCGATGGCGCACCTCGTAGCCCGTAATGGCGCTGGCAGAGGGGTCCTGAGGTCGTGTCCAGCTAATATCAATCCGGGCATCGCCAATTGTGTTGACACTCAATGACGGTGCGAGCGCGATCTGTACGGCACCGATGTTTCGCTTGTCGTTACCGTCCACTCGGGGATTCCCGAATGCATCCACCGTTATGCAGGAACCGTCGACCGGACTAGATAGCCTATTTGCCTGGTCACACTGGGCATTGTCTATGATATCGATAAGCTGGCCGGGATTGGTCACCGTGCCTTGCAGCGGTGTTGCCCAGCTTTCCAATCCAAAAAAAGACATGGTCGGCAGACCCGGAGACTCCGTCAACAGGTTCGGCTGATTGGTCACACTCTTGAGCGTCGAGGCACCCTGTTGCGTGGTGGGTTGAATCCACGTGTATTGATCGGCACTAAATCCTGTCGACGGATCGCTAGGATTTGGATCAAGCATTTTTCCTGTACCCTGACTCGAGGGGAAGTTGACCCCTATGGCAGATTGGATGAAATTGATGCTGCCGGCGCCACCCCGATAAATCCAGCCGAACCCACCGCTGAACTCACAGAAACTGTCGCAGTTTACGTCAGGATACAAAATTGTCGAGGCAACAATATTCATCTCTTGAGTGGAGACATTAGCGATACGATCCTCATCCTTGGGGTCGCCTAAAGTGCCGAAGGACAACACCGTATTGACGATATTTGTTTGAGACTCGCCTAAGGCTACGATGCCATTGGAATCATTGAAGACAGACGAGACAATATTCACTTGACTCCCCGCTTGTCCGTTCCAACCTATTGCCCCGGCCTGGAACACCGAGTCAAACCGGGATTCCTCAATGATCAGGTCACCAGCTCCCGTACCCGTACCGCCAGCAATGGCGGGGTTGGATGCGTAGCCCAGCTGCACATTGCCGAAATTAACTACAGTGTTCCAGGTTGTGCGGGTTGCGCGGAAATTGGCGCCTTCTAACGCCCTTATAGCATTTTCCTGGCAGTCCTTTGCCGCAGAGATAATGCGTTCCAGATTCGAATTTTCAATCACTAGAGAGGCGTTTTTCTCAATACGGGCGACACTGTTAAGTTCGCGCAAGGTCAGGTTACGTATGGTCACAACGACAGCGGAGTTATCCATCCCATACTCACCAACTAAAATGAAGCCGGGAGTCAAGGCGACAACAATATCCGAACCCTGCGGGCAGACATCAAGTGGCGTATTCAATCCACCACTTGTAAGCCATACAATATTACCAACAATGCGTGCACCGTTGCCCTCAATGACGACTGACTCCTTGGCCTGTAGAGCGAAGAAATCGGCTATATCCAATGAAGCCACTGGAGGACAGGATGACGCGTCTATGGCTAGTCCTGGTGTCAGGGCTATGGTGTCAGCTCCTACATTAGCATTCGCCAGGGTCATCGCCTCGACAATCGAACCAGCACCCGTGCAACTGGAACTACTGACGTTAAAGGTGGCTGCCGATACTGTCTCGGCGACGATAAAAGTTGACATCACTATCAACAGCAGCCACTTGATTGAATTATGCATAAAATTAAATTCCCGGAAGTGCAACATTCTTTCTGTAATATTGCCGGAAGCTTATCTAAGAGCCAGCCATACTATACCCTTTCGGTATTTCACTTCCAAAGTAAAATGAGGATGGCGCCAACGCTTCACCCCACTTGTTTGGCTCGGCAGACGCCCGAAGTTCGGTTTTGAAACCCTGTTACGCTTCTTCGGCTATGCCTCGCTCGGCAAGTAAATCTTCGATATCACGGTGGCTGAGATTGAAGCGATAGTAGAGCCAGACGGCGTAGGAAATGATATCTGGCGGGAATCGATGGCGTTTATATGTATTCATTGGCCGATTCTACCAATTTCAGCAAGTTAAGTTGTCAGTACCGTTGTCCGAGTAACTCTGTAAGCAGCGGGCTCTCGCTAGAGCGCCCGCCGCTTCCACAACAAGTAGATCACGGGTATCACCAGCAAGGTCAGCAGTACCGAACTGATCATGCCGCCCACCATTGGCGCCGCCAGCCGACTCATTACCTCTGAGCCAGTGCCACTGCCGAACAGAATGGGTAGCAAACCTACAATCGTCGCTCCCGCAGTCATCAACACCGGCCGCAAACGTAATCCCGCTCCCTGCAGCACCGCATCATTGAGAGCCGCCACACTGGGTTCCTCGTCTTCTTTCTGTAACGCGTGCCAGGCCTGATCCAGGTAGACCAACATGATGACGCCGGTCTCCACGGCCACCCCGGCCAGGGCGATCAGACCCACCCCCACGGCGATGGAAAAGTTGTAGTCCAGTACATACATCAGCCAGGCACTGCCCGCCAGCGCCAATGGCAGCGTCCCCATCAAAATTGCTACCGGCGCAAAGCTGCGGAAATTCATATACAGCAACACCACGATTATCAATAGCGTCAGCGGCACTACATAGGCCAGCTTGGCTTTGGCGCGCTCCATATATTCATACTGCCCGGACCAGCTAATGGAATACCCCGGCGGTAGCTGCAGGTGTTCGGCAATATGGGCGCGCGCCCGCTCCACGTAACGCCCTACATCCACGCCTTCAATATCGACGAAGGTCCAACCATTGATCCGGGCGTTTTCGCTCTTAATGCCGGCGGGGCCGTCTTCAATAAAAATACTAGCGACATCACTCAAGGCAATGCGTTGTCCGGCTGGAGTGACGATTGGCAATAGCGCCAATTGCTCCGGCGAGTCCCGGTACTCCTGCGGATACCGCACATTCACCGGGTAGCGTTCCAGCCCCTCCACGGTCTGGGTGATATTCATGCCGCCAATAGCTGTGGCAATCACCTGCTGTACATCGGCGATATTGAGGCCGTAGCGAGCAGCTTTGCCGCGATCAATATCCACTTTGATATAGCGGCCGCCGGCGACCCGTTCCGAGTAAGCCGAGGCGGTGCCCGGCACCTCCATTAGCAACACTTCCAGTTGCTCGCCAATGGCCTGGAGCTGCTGCAGTTTAGGCCCCGCGATTTTTACGCCCACCGGTGTCTTGATGCCGGTGGCCAACATATCGATACGGGTTTTTATGGGCATCACCCACGCATTGGTGAGCCCGGGTATTCGCACCAAGGCATCCAATTCCTGCTTGAGGGCGTCCAGAGTCAAACCCGGGCGCCACTGGTCCCTGGGTTTAAGCTGAATGAAGGTTTCTATCATGGTCAGCGGCGCCGGGTCAGTGGCGGTCTCCGCCCGCCCGACTTTACCAAACACGGTGGCAACTTCTGGCAGAGTAGCAATCAGCTTATCCGTTTGCTGCAGGATTTCTCTGGCGGTGCCTGTGGATATTCCCGGATAGCTGGTGGGCATATACATCAGGTCACCTTCATCCAGCGGCGGAATAAACTCACTGCCAATGTGCTGCAGCGGCCACAGGCTGCTGAGGGTAAGCAGCAGGGCCAGCAACAACGTTACTTTGGGCTTGTGCAGTGCAACGCGCAGAGCAGGCATATAGAGTCGACTGAGCCAGCGATTCAAAGGGTTTTCTGCCTCCCTGCGCACGCGACCGCGAATGAAATAGCCCATCAGCACCGGCACCAGGGTGATAGCCAACGCCGCCGAGGCGGCCATGGCATAGGTTTTGGTAAAGGCCAACGGCGAGAACATACGCCCCTCTTGTGCCTCCAGGGTAAACACCGGCAGAAAGCTCACGGTAATGATGAGCAGACTGAAGAACAGCGCCGGGCCCACTTCCACGGCGGCGCGGGTCACTATCTCCCAACGGTTTTCGTCAGTGACTTTCTCGCGCTCCAGATGCTTGTGCATATTTTCAATCAGCACGATCGCCCCATCGATCATGGCGCCAATGGCAATTGCGATACCACCCAGCGACATGATGTTGGCGTTCAAGCCCTGCAGGTGCATTACGATAAACGCAGCGAGGATGCCAACCGGCAAGGTGATAATCGCCACCAACGATGAACGCAAATGGCCCAGGAAAAGAAAGCAAACCAGCGCAACCATAGCGAGTTCTTCAAACAGCTTCTCCCACAGGTTGCTGACCGCGCGTTCGATCAAACCGGAGCGATCGTAGACGGTCACCACCTCTACCCCATCCGGCAGACTACTTTGCAGCTGGGCCAGCTTTTCTTTCACGCCGTTGATGGTCGTTTGTGCATTTTCGCCAAAGCGCATCACCACAATACCACCCACGACTTCACCCTCACCATTCAGCTCGGCGATGCCACGGCGCATCTGCGGGCCGATGCCAATATCGGCAACATCGCGCAGCAATAAGGGCGTGCCATTTTTGTTCACTCCCAGCGGCACCAGCGCCAGGTCTTCTTCGCTAGTCAGGTAACCGGAGGCGCGCACCATGTACTCCGCTTCCGCCATTTCGATCACCGAGGCGCCAACTTCCTGGTTGGCCTGTTTGATCGCTGTCTGGATCAGCGACAGGGGTATGTTGTAGGCGCGCAGTTTGTCCGGGTGCACCTTGACCTGGTATTGCTTGACCATGCCACCCACAGTGCTCACCTCTGACACACCGGGCACGGTTTGCAACTCGTAGCGCAGAAACCAATCCTGCAGGCTGCGCAACTGGCTGATATCGTGCTGACCAGTTCGATCTACCAGGGCATACAGGTAAACCCAACCAACACCGGTGGCATCCGGACCCAGTTGCGGACGCGCAGTTTCCGGTAGTTCGGGTGCGACCTGGCTGAGATATTCCAGCACGCGGCTGCGCGCCCAGTACAGGTCAGTATCCTCGTCAAAAATAATGTAGACGTAGGAATCGCCGAAGAACGAGTATCCGCGCACGGTTACCGCACCCGGCACCGACAACATAGCGGTGGTCAAGGGGTAGGTCACCTGATCTTCCACCACTTGGGGCGCCTGCCCCGGATAACTGGTCTTAATGATGACCTGCACATCTGAGAGATCGGGAATGGCGTCGACGGGCGTGTAGCGCACGCTATACAAACCACCGGCAACCAGCGCCAGCGTGCCCAGCAACACAAAAAACCGGTTGAATACAGACCAACGGATAATGGCTTCAATCATGTTGCATGCCCTCATGCTGCATACCTTCGTGCCGCATTTCCTCGACTACCGTGGCGGCAGGATCATCCACGGCATGGTGCATTCGCTTGAAGTCGGATGTTTTGCTGCTCTCTGAATCCAGCAGGAACTGGGCCGCGGCAACCACCACATCACCGGCCTGCAATCCCTGCAGAATCTCCGCAGCGCTGGCACTGATACGCCCGACCTTGACCGCTATCGATTTGAAACGCCCCTCCCCCAAAGCCAGCACCACCCGGTTCTGGTTGGCGGTACGTATCACTGCCTCGCGGGGCACCGTTAGCACGGGCTCGCCGCTAACCGAATGAATAAGCACCTGCACAAACATATTGGGTTTGAGAAGTTCATCACGATTAGCAAAACGCAGGCGCACCCGCAGCGATCGATTCTGTGGGTCGAGGGTGGGATAGACATAATCCACCGCACCCTCCCAGCTAACCCCGGGCAGGAAGTCAGTGCTCATAGTGACGGGGAGGCCGGCGCGCACCGAGGCTGCCTGACGCGCAAATATCTCCGCTTCTACCCAGACCTCATCCAATGTCCCAATCGACATCATGGTCGTGCCCGGCTTGACGTAAAAACCCTCGCGTATGTCCAGCCTATCCACATAACCACTCTGGCTGGCACGAAAGGTTACGGTCTGCGCCACTGTGCCGGTACTCAGCAGTTTACTGACAAACTCCTCGCTCATTTGCAGTGCACGCAGGCGATCCCGGGCGGCCTGCAACAACCGCGGGTTATCGCCTTTGCTGGCCAGCAGCAGTTCTTCCTGCGCATTCACTAATTCTGGCGAGTACAGCTCATACAAGGGCTGCTGATCCACTACCCGGTCACCGGCCGCTTTCACATGCAGTTTTTCCACCCAGCCCTCTACCCGCGGATGAATGTGCACCAGGCGATCTTCGTCATAGGTGACGTAACCGACCGTGCGAATCTCCGATTGCCAGGTTGTGAACTCGGCTAACGCGGTGCGCACACCCAGGTTATTCACCACATCCGGGTCAATACGCACTGTACCTGGGCCAGCGCCCTCCGCTGCGGCATCGGCATACACCGGCACCAACGCCATGCCCATGGGAGACATTCCGGGCTCCGCACGGCGGTAATTCGGATCCATAGGCGCCACCCAGTACATGGGCTCAGCTGCTGCGATAGTGTCCGCGCTTGGCCGCGGCAGCAGCATCAGGAGGATCAACGCCGAGACCAATGCACCGGCGACAGCAGCGGAGAGAATTTTCTGTGTTGTGTTCATGGTGATACCTCACTGGCAGCAAGTTGGGCCGGCGGCTGTTCGGGAAAGAAGTAATTCAATTGAGCAATCAGTTTGAGTCGTTCGACTTCCAGAACCATCGCATCAATGTTGGCATTAAGTTCTGCAATTCGGGCGCGCACCACCTCGGCAAAATCGCCGTCATCGCTGGTATACGCGCTTAGGGAAGCCTCGGCCTGATCATGCATTTGCAGCAACAGGTGGTCGCGGTACAGAGCACGACGCTGGTTCAGGCGCAGTAGTTGACCGCGGTAGGTTTCCAGTCTTGCGCGCATAGAACGCAGGGCCAACCATTTGTCCGTCTTTACAGACTCCGCGCGCGACTGGGCCGACTGCACATCTTTGTCCTGGCGTTGCGCAGTGAATAAAGGTAGGTCGAAGGTAATACCCATCGAGAAAAAGTCATCCCGCTGCATGCCATCGGGAGCGTCATCCCGGTAGCCATAGCTGGCATTCACACCCCATTGGGGTTTGTATTTCTGTTCGGCGATGGCAACGCCGGCGCTTTCCGCATCAATTTTCTGGTCCAAACCCAGAATGACTGGATGCTGGAGTAACTGTTGGGCCAACCAGCTCACATCTATGGTGCCCGGGGCAAGTAGCACTGCCTCATGGTGCAGTGGAATATCTGCCATGCTGTCATCAACCTGCACTGGGACCAGCGCAGTGGCCGACTGCCAGTCAGTAGTCCTTGCCCCGCTGTAATCAGGCCCCAGCCATTCCGCCAAGGTAGTCAGCGCGGTTTCCTGCTGTTGCCGCAGCAGGGTTAAGCGATCATCCAAACGCGTAAGTTCCAGCTGCGCGCGAATCAGATCCTGCTGTCGCGTTTTACCAGTGGCACTGGAATAGCTGGACTGGGCCAAATCCACGAGGTATTCGAACAACTGTCGATCGTCCTCTATGCGTTGCACCGTGCGCTTCGCCAAATAGGCGTCCAACCACAGTTGGGATACCACAACCCCAACTCGAGCCCGGCGTTCCGCGCGCAACTGCGGCTGTTCGGCACCCAGCAATGCTAGGCGCTGTTGTTGCAGCTGCAGGGACTGACCGCGGGGAAACATCTGTGACACCCCGACCTTGAACTGGGTCATGGCTTCCTGATCGAAGTCATAGGAATCTATAGGCAGGTTGGCGAACCCCAGCGATACCTGGGGATCAGGCAATGAGCCGGCTGAAACACTCGCGGCTTCCAGTGACTGCTGTTGCAAAAGGCTGCCCTGCTGCCAGGGGTCCTGCCCCTGTGCGCGCTGCACTGCAGCCTGTAGCGACACAGAATCGGCAGCAGCAGCAGCGCCGCAGATTAGAAAACTGAAAAGCAGTAGCCCGGCAAATCTTTGAA
>Ga0302116_1002638_pt1 | contig 10406 bp, 11 predicted proteins | sample AG5_SCM_MG_FD_203124 | JGI IMG/M metagenome (GOLD analysis project Ga0302116, IMG submission 203124) | Marine microbial communities from Western Arctic Ocean, Canada - AG5_SCM | ecosystem: Environmental > Aquatic > Marine > Oceanic | place: Canada: Western Arctic Ocean | collected 2017-10-01 | reverse complement strand
ATGTGGGTGGGTTTTGGGGTTTGGGGGGGTAGGTGAGGGTAGAAGTCGAAGAATTAGCATCAGGCTCAGTTTTTTTCTTCATAGTCATTTCGTGCGTTGTGCTGTAGAAAGAGGGCGTCTCACTTGTGGGGATGGGGGAGCTTTGTTGGGGAGGGGGAGGTGACTCATCAAGCGCAGCCTGTGGAGGTGGAGGTATTTGTTTTCCTGCCGTGTGTGATACGACAGCAGCAAAATCATTTTCCGGGCGGCCCTTTCTGATCTTTCTAACCATCAGCTATGTGCGGTCGGGATGATGGGGAATTGGTGTGACAATGTGGTACTTTTTAGTTTTTGCTATTCTCTTTTTCTTGATTTTTATTTTGTGAACCACACGCAAACACCATTACACAACACCATTCAATCATTCATTTCAACAAGATCAATTTTTAATATCAGCCTTCGTAGCTCAAAAAAAGCGTAACTCCTTCTTTCAAATCCATTAAAAGGCTGAGTCATACAAATAGACCAACGACAGCCAAGTCAATCAAGATCCCCCCCCTTTGGCTCTCAGCACCGCTCTTCATAACCTTCTTCTTCTTTTTCTTCTTCTTCCAAATGGGCCAGACCATTGCAAAACAGAGCCAGATTGTCACAAATGTGGCTCCTGCTTGTACAACCCTCTCCTCCCCCCTCAGCCCGATGGTCACCCTCGGAGCTGGGTGTTTTTGGGGTACCGAGAAGTTCGTGAAGAAAGACTTCCAAAAACGTTTCCCCAACTCAATTAAATCGACTTCCGTGGGTTTCATGAGTCCCTCAGCCTCAGCTATGAAGAATCCATCATACCGGCAAGTCTGTTCCGGCAGCAGCGGCCACGTCGAGGTGCTCGAGGTAGAGCTGAACGACCCACAAACACACTATGAAGAGCTAATTCGCTTCTTCTTCCAGTTTCACGATCCCACAACCAAGAATCGTCAGGGCAACGACCAAGGCCCCCAGTACGGTTCTGCAATTTTTGTCTACGACAAGGATCAGCGTGCGATTGCCGAGAAGGTCAAAAAGGAGGTGAATGCACTAGTTGCCAAGGGAACCATCACGAGCTATTCGAACTCTGAGGTAACCACCGAGATTGCTGATGCTACTGAATATTTCCCCGCAGAGAAGGAGCACCAAGACTACCTGGCAAACAATCCTGGCGGCTATTGCAACCACTACTTCCGGTTCAAGGAATTTCCACAGTAATCATCATCGTTGGTCGTTGGATAGAATTTTGTTGGATTTTAATAATTTTGTACTCCGCAATTTAATCGTAAATAGCCTCATCACTCGGCTGGTACAAAAAGCTACTCTCTTTGTTCTTGTAATTCACTTGGCAAATGCTACTCACGGGATGTGAGTAGTGATTCCCCAGCAACCGGAATAAATCGCTGCGCCGTGGGGTGGGTGGGTGGGTTGGTTAGTTGTGGCTCGTATTTTTGAGATTTTTGAGGTGTGGGAATTACTTTGGTTGTGGAGGGGGGGAAGACCCCCCCCCCCCACCGCTGCCTCGCTGCTCACTCACCTTGCGAACGTTTGACAGTTTCTAACGTTTTGGAGCTCGCTGTAACGCTCATCAGATCGAATATAGTTGTACAGGTATTTCACAAAATCGATCTCGCTCCTGTTCATCAACTTGACGTCGTGACAGGTCTGACAAACGGTTGCATCAATGAAACGCTGATCCGGTCCTTGCTCCTCGACGCTGTACTTCTTCAAGAAGTCTAGCTGGAAGGCTTCAACGTTGGCAACGTTCACGTCGGTGACGCGGATCTCTCCAAGCGCGTTTGCCACCCAGGGAAAGATCATCTCTTGGTTTTGAGGTAGATTTAGCTCTCGAAGAAGCTCGGGCTCGTCGGTATTCTTATCAATACACCAGTTCACCTGACCGCCGTACCCACCCACACCACCCAACCAAGCAAACTCAGCCACAGTGCAAAACAAACCGTGGCTCCATTCTAGTAGAATCGCAGAGTGGTACACAAGCCTGTCTTTGGTTGATTCCCCCCGGGGTTTTGCGTAACGATGGGAGAAATGATGGCACCTGAGTGAAATAATGTTAGTTTAGTAGTGGTGTAGCCACGAGGCTTGCTAGCGAAGCGAGCCAGCAACACCATTTTTTTTAGAGATTTCGCCGTTTTACTTCGTGCAGGCTTGGCGTGTTTTTGAACTCCGTCAATCTCTTTTAGCGAAATGATGCGCCTGACCAAACTAACCAACCTGTCCACATTTGAGTGTTCAATGTCGTTATGCGTTGGAGTTACGGCAGATTCAGTGATTCGCATTTTTTTGCATTTTTTTATTTTTCACTTGGTTTTCACTTGGTGTGCACTTGGCGTGTAATTGGCGTGCACTTGGCGTGCACTTGGCGTGCACTTGGCGCCAGGGCAGGTGTTTGTTGGACTCACTGGCCGAACTGGACTGGACTCGATTCGTTCGCTGCTCGCTTCGCTCCGCTCGTTTCACTCACTTGGTTATTTTATGTTCGGAGCTGGAAATTTTCAACGCTGCCTCCTTCCCGTGGACAAGGCGAACCTGGGAGCAAGAATGGGTTAGCGCTGTGACAACAACACCATATACTAGTTGTGACTAGCTCGCTTCGCTCGCGGCTCGCTTCGCTCGCGGCTCGCTTCGCTCGCGGCTCGCTCACCTTGGGGTGGCTCTTGCAAAAATCATCAACATCATACTTAAGCCACCACAAATGGCCCCGGCTTGCCTTGCTGTAACCCACCCTGGTGTGCGGCTCGGAAACAAGCGTCACTCGCACACATTCGATTGATTTCTTCGAGCTTGTTGGGAAACTTGGAGGGGTTGCGTCTCCCTCGTTCCACCAACGTTTGATTTTAACTTGTCCCATGGAATTCTTCATCTTGGACGTGATCGATACGAGCCTGCGCGAGCGAAGCATCGAATTGGTTAGTTGTGCCCTCCCGCTCGTTCACGTTCACGCCACGCTCACGTCACGCTCATGTCACGCTCACTCACGTTAAGTTTTTGAGCCCGGGCCAATCGTTCAGTTGGCGGGGGAAAACGTACTGTCCATTATTTTGATGGACGAGCGAGCCGAAGAAATCGTCGGCTCTCACTATTGGGAGAGGCCGACGGCTCTTCAATTTTCCATTGGAGTCGTAAACTTTCACGTTACTGAACGAATTCGAGACGACTTGTGCGTGCCAAATTAGACCGGAGGAACTTTTGTGATGAGTTGGACTCGGTGGCGCGGCTTTGCTGGAGCCCGAGCTCAGAAAACTGAACATGCTTGATTTATTCTTCGATGCTGGGGGTGGTGGTGGGGTGGGTGACTCAACATCGACCTCAAAGTGCTCGTCGTCATCATATATCTCATCATCCAAGTGGAACTCATCCATTGCATCTGCAAGTTCCGCATGATGAGAGGGGTGCAATGAGTTGCTTGCAAAGCTATACCGCTTCTTTAGCGAGCTCATACCGTGAGCTGAAGGGAGCTCTATGATATGTTAGAACTTGCTCTCGGGTTTCGAATGTTTGCACTTTAGAGTGAGTTAATCTAGACTCGTAGAGTAACAATAGAAAGAGAAATTGTATTTAAAAACTCGTGATTTCATTTTATTCCTGGTCCCACCAACACAGCAGCAGCTACAACTTCTAAAAACATGCTCTCCCGGATTGGTAGAACAACCATTCAATTAACCCGTGCCCGCGGCAGGCAACAAACCAGAACTTTTGCTCATGCTGACCATGCCCAGTTTATCCCAAAACAGTACCCTTCAGATGCTGAGGGAATTGAGTCTGGGTGCTTAGATACCAATGAAGATATTCTTAACCTACAGCTCCGCAAGCCTGGGGTCGCTTCCGATTACGACATGGATGAATTCTTGGAATCAAACTGGGACAAAGGAACAATTGTAATTGACACACGTAACAGCAACTTCTCAGAGGAACCCGGAGATGAAAAGACGGTTGAGCTCGGCACATTCCCAAGCGGGGACTGCGCTCCGGGCGCAATCCGACCCCGTGCGGTCAACATCGTCTGGAATCGTGGACTGAAAACCATGGATCTTGACAACAGCATGTTCAAAAATTTACTGAACACAAACAACGAGAAGGGAACTCCAATAATCACTCACTGCGGGGGGGGCGGAAGAGGGGAGAAAGCGAGAAAGTTCTTGAACGGTCTGGGATTTACGAATGTCATAAATGGGGGCGGACCCGAGGTCAAACCACTATGGAAGCGTTATGGGGAAATGTGATAAAATTTCCTCCTTGTTTTTTATTTGCTTCCTTTACGCCACCTCAATCTCAACCTTTTTCCCCTCCTTATCATCTTCAACCTCAGCCGCACTGATTCTATTAAACACAAATGAAACCATGGCCGAGGTTACAATCAGGAAGAGTGTATACATCAACGCAAACGCCACAGTCTCACTGTGAATATCGTCTTTCAACTTGCCACCCTCTTCACCATCTACTGCGACATCTCCTTTAGGGAAAGAGAGCATAATAATTGCAATAGTCAGGGTCGTATTTTGAATCCCAGTCTCGAGGGCCACGGTGCGGCACTGACGGGGTTCCATTTTGCCGAGTTTTGCCAGGCAATAACCAATGGCTGTCCCCATGGGGCACATGAGTACTGCAGCAAACCACAACTTCCACCCTGAAGTTAGCAAGTCCAAGTTATCCCTCACGCCCTGGACTCCGGCAACGAGAATGAAAATCATGCCCAAGATCGATGCGATCTTTTCGAGCTTCTTCGCAACTGGAGGATTCTTCTTTAGCACCAACATCCCAATAGCGGCCGGGAAGAGAGTTAGGAATAAACCAACTATGAGGTTAGCGTAAGGAATCTTGACCGTGTCTGTGGTAAAGCTCGTTCCGTAGATGTAGAGAAGCAGCGGCATCATGCCAAACGCAAGGGAGTTGCTCATCACCGTCATTGCGATTGACAGGGTGACATCACCTCTGGAAAAATAAGTAAACAAGTTTGATGTGACCCCCCCCGGGGTGCAGCCAACCATCACCATGGATAGCCCAGTGGGCTTGGACACTCCTAAGATCTTCGCCAATGAAAATGAAAGGAGGGGCATACAGCCGAACTGGCAAAACATTCCAATCAAAGGCCCCTTGGGTGCCTTAACGATGCCAGTGAAGGTTTCCCAAGTAACCGTAGCGCCCAGGCCCAGCATTAGGAACACCACAACGGCGACCATAAAGAGTTGCAGCACATCCACCATTTTATCTGTTTTTTATGTTTTGTTTAAATTTATAATGGAGATATTGGAGTTGGGAGTTTGGGAAGTTGTGAAGTTGAATCTGATTGTTATGCTATAGCATAGAACTGTTTTTCATTTTTACATTCACTCAGCCGGATCTGAAAAAAAAAAAAAAAACTTATTTCTGGCTGTTAATTTTCAGAACAGCCATCAAGCAATCCAGCATGTCAATTGCTGATTTCCCACCCATCAGCCAACAGCTAACTGTGAATGAAGCTAAAAATATGACACTTGGTCCATCAATCTCCACCATCACTTGGATGGAAGGTTCTCCTGACAATGCCTCTCGCTTACTGTGTGCTCGTCTCCGACTTATCGTAAATGCGAACCCATGGTTGACCGGCCGTCTAACCAAGGTCGGCAAGGGGAAACTCTTTCTCACCTATAGAGTTGTGGACTACTCAGACGAAGATATGTTATCATCTGGTCTCTTCAACCCACACCCAACGGCAGGATCACTTCCTGACTTGTCCAGCTCAATGGATTACGTTACTCTATGCAAAACTGTTGCTAAGACATCTGCAGAAATCAAGCCGGGCAGCGCTTGCATCAACAAGAATCAGCCTCTTACCGCGTTGTCCGTCTTCCCAGATAGCGTCAATCCCAACAAGTTCGCTGTTATGTTCTCCCTCTCGCACGTAGTCGTTGATGGTTTCAATTATTACCAGCTGTTGGGTATGCTGAACACTGATTCACCAATTCTCACCCTTAGCCCAGTGAGGAAGCACCAGATCATAGACCAGGCTGAAATTGCAATGGGGCCAGAGGCTTACGCTTATGCAATGAGTGGTGCGACAATCTGCAATGTTGTCTGCGGTATGATGTGCGGTAAAAAAGCCATCATAAAAAGCTACGAAGTCGACGACAGAAAGGTTGACGAGGAGAAAGGTAAATTCGGAGCGAAGGCAAAGGGAGGATATATCAGCACAAATGACGTTATTTCCTCCTCCTTCGCAAACGCTGTTTCGGCCCGAGTTTTTTGGATGCCTTTGAACTACCGCAACCGCCTCCCAGACTTTACCGATGCCGACGCGGGGAATTATGAAGGAGTCATAACAATGGGGCCGGGTGATTACGACAGTCCGGACCTTATTAGGAACAGCCTTAATAGCGGACCCCCAACTTTCAAGAGGGAGACCAGCAATCCTCTGCCTTCGACGATGGAGGCGATGAGATGTCGCATTGCCATGCTAACGAACTGGACCTTCCCGTTCTTTGAAGAGCTATCCGTGGTAGGTTGCACTCAGATCCTCCACCTTCCGCACTCGGACGTTTCCATGGTGCCCTTTGACGTTGGTGTCGTTTACCGCCCGAAGAAGGGAAAGCTAGCTGTTACTTATTTCGTAAGGTCTATTGACGAGTCTGGACTGGTCAAGGAGTGTCCTTTGGGAGCTGAGGTTAAAAGCGCGGATCAATATGAGGGGAAGTAGGCGAAGGAGGAAAAAATGGCGGAAAGGGAGGGAAGGGGAAGTTCGGCTAGAGTAGAGACGATCTGGATGCCGGAAAGGATCGACAAAAATATTAAAGTTTAATCAGCATTATGGCTTCACTATATTCTTCACACGATTCAAGCCGCTCTTAGACGATCTACCATTCCGCTGGTTTATCCTGCAAAGTGAATAAGAGTAACTTGCGTTAGAAGACAAAGTACCCACATTTTTGCAGCACACTACTCCACTCCACTCAACTCAACTCCACTCACTCACCCATTGCACCTTGCCGGTTTTTGTGTTGCTATAATAAGGTTGGCCGCTGAAGTTGTCGGCCCACATTTCCCAGTGATTCTTCAATTGAGCGAAATAAAGTTATTTTAGTTTTTTATATTGGCGAGCCAGCAACACCGTACTCGCTTCGCTCGCTGCTCGCTCACCTTCCCCTGTTCGCTTCTGTTTGCCTTTAGTATTGGCTGAGTCGGTGGAGGTGGAGGTATAACGCTTGAAATCGACAGATCGCTGAGGTTATCCGAGCTGCCGAATGGCGACCCACCAACGCCCCCTGCCCCAGTTTTACTCTTTACCCTAGCAATCGCCCTCGCCCCCCACCACAAGTCTTGGAACGCTGCCTTCGTTCGCAACCAGATTTTTATCTGCGCCGAGGAATTGAGTGGATTAGTTTATAATGAAGGAACGACCGAGACGAGCGAAACGAGCAAGCCATACGAATTGAGTGGGTTAGTTTAGTTCTCGTCTTCCAAATGCTCGCTCGCTTCGCTCGCTCACCTGCCCCATTGACTTCAAGAATCCTCCGTTTTCGGCGCGCGCAAAGAACCAAATCAGCAAGAAAGAAAGAAACACAAACACAATGTACTGAAACAACATCGTGCAAGCAAGCTGAACCGACCTCGTTAGTAATTTCTGCCGCGCATTGTCTATGTCTTCGTCGGAGAGCATGTTCTGTCCGTCAATCGTGTCGATGTAGCCCCTGTCGTACATGAACTGCGTTCTAGCTGGTAATTCGGCCTTAAAGGTCTTATCGCTCAGGAGCCCGGCCAGCAGGATCGATCCCATGGTGAACGGCCCGTAGGTCAAGTACACCATTGAGTTTCCCGCCACCGAGCTCATGAGCGATCTCAGGGTTGGCGTCACACCACCGCACATGAGAGCGATGAGGCCGCAAACGACCGCCGCTAGCTGGGCGGATTTCTGGGGCATCGTCAAGCTCAAAACGTAGCCTAACCCGGATCCGCTCAAGTTCAGGCAGACGAGAATTAGGTACAGGTAGATGAAGTCGACTTCTGGGTTGCACAGGCGGTAGAAGGTCGCAAGGAAGAAGAGGGGGTTAATCAAGGTGACTGGGAGTTGTGCTGTAATTTTGCCGAAGAAGTAGGAGAAGGACGAAATTCCGCTGTGCATCTCTCTCCTGAAGATGGCCGTTTCTGGTCCGAAGCAGCGCAGTGAGCTGATCACTGCGAGGATCCCGTTGTTGGTTGCGCACATTTGCGCGATTGCAACTGGTCCGGACGCTGTCAGCCCTCCAACAATACCGGCGAAAATGAGCAAAAAAGCGTCTATCATGAGCGATCTCCTCTGCGCCGCGTGCCCCCGGCTATAGTTAGTTAATTCAATTTATATTGTTTCTGCCTCCTGTGTATGAGCTGAACTCACCGCCCCCATGATTTGATGGGTGGACCTGTCAAAGAAAATCCAGGCTTGCCAAAGTCTTCCCGGCCCGTTCGGCGGAGGAACTTCTCGCAGCTGCAGCATTGGGTCGACAACCACTTTCTCCTTGGCCAAAACGTTCTGCTCGTAATGGCGCCAGCTGTAAGTCACGTCCCCGTACTTTGTTTTCTTGTTGGCGGATATCACGTCCAAAAAAAAGTCCGCCGCGGACGTTTGGTTTGGAAGCGCAATTTTCAAAAAGTTCTGAAAGTACGGAAGGGCTCCGGACGTCTTGCCCACGTATACAGGAAAGCCTGCGCCGAGTGGTTTAGTTCTTGTTTAGATGAAACCGCCCGTCCCTTGATAACTTACCTCCTTTTTGCAGCAAAACCAAGTTGTGGATTTTAAGAAGCGCTTCTGCGCCGAGCGAAGCGAGATTGTGCGCATTTTTAATGGAGCAGGGGGGAGGCGAGCGAGCCACAAAATTGAGAATTATGTTAGTTTAGTAGTGGCTCGTTTCTCGTTTTCATCAAAGCTCGCTCGCTTCGCTCGCTCACCGATTCTCGGCTGGTGGATGACCATGACGACGGTCATGCCGAGCTTAGCGAGAGTGTCGAGGGAGGTTATTAGGTCGATGGTGGTGGTGGCATCTGAGAACAAGAGTGGGTTAGTCGCTTCGCACTCTTCTCGTCGCTTCGCACACTTCTGGCTCTCGCGGCTCGCTTCGCTCGCTCACCCAGGCCCGACGTTGGTTCGTCGAGGAATAACACCAAGGGAGAACCCATGAGCTCTATGCCGATGTTTACCCGCTTACGCTGTCCGCCGCTAATTCCGCGCGTCAGTTCGTCCCCGATCTTCTCGTGCTGCACGTGAGCCAGTCCCAAAATGTCAATGACTTCGTTGGTGAAAGATCTCCTCTGCGCATAATTGAGTGGAATAATGTTAGTTTAGTAGTGGATGTAGCCGTCTGTAGCCATTTCGCGCACTTCGTCGCGAGTATTCTCGTCTTCCTCAAGGCTCGCTCGCTTCGCTCACTCGCCTGAATGCTGGACATGTTGGGGTCGCCTTTCAGCTTCGCGTAGAACCTGAGATTCTCCCGCACCGTCAAATCGCGGTGCATTATGTCGTCCTGCGGGACGAAGCCACAAACGTGCTGGATAGTCATTACGTCCCGCTGCTTCCCATTGATGAAAATGTCGCCAATCACCTTGCCACCGTCCTTGATGCGGTTCGTCAAGGCGCTCATCGTCGTGCTCTTCCCACACCCTGAAGGCCCCATTATTGCTGTCATCGTGTGCGCCTTGAACTCGCCAGTTACGCCCTCGAGAATTTTCTTGCCGGACGCTAGCACAACCCCCAGATTCTTGAACCTGGCGCGCAGAAAAAATAAAAGTTGTGTTATTTTATTAGTTGTGTTATTTTATTAGTTGTGTGTATTTTTTCCTTTTTTTTTTATAAATCCTCTCGCTCTCACACTCACCTGATGTCGATCAAGTTCTCATTCTTGACCGCAACGGATCCTCTACCTCGACGACGTTGTCGTCGAAATTAATATGCTGGGTGGAGCGGTTGTTGAACAAGGACTTAGCGGAGTCGACGAGCCGCCTTCCCGAGGGCGACTTTCCCAGCATGCTCTTCATTACATTCCACTGCTCTGGTGGTCGCCCAAGTGGATTTTCTTCGAACTCGAGCTCTGAAATGTCGCTATTCTTCCCAAGGTCGATGTCGAGCAACTCATTTCCATTTTGGTTTTTCGCATTCCCTCGACTGCATGCGAATTAAGTGGAATAATGTTAGTTCAGTTTTGTCCAGTTCGTGGATGTGGATGTGGATGTGGATGTGGATGTGGATGTGGATGTGGATGTGGATGTGGATGTGGATGTGGATGTGGATGTGGATGTGGATGTGGATGTGGAAGTGACCCACCTGCTTAGACCTGATGGCAGTAAAATGTTCTTCTTCTTGGCTTTCTTCTCTCTGTCACTGATCCCCACAATTTGCTGCTTCGTGACCTTGACCTTCTTTCCATCGGACGTTTTCATCTCTA
>Ga0302116_1002636_pt1 | contig 10408 bp, 11 predicted proteins | sample AG5_SCM_MG_FD_203124 | JGI IMG/M metagenome (GOLD analysis project Ga0302116, IMG submission 203124) | Marine microbial communities from Western Arctic Ocean, Canada - AG5_SCM | ecosystem: Environmental > Aquatic > Marine > Oceanic | place: Canada: Western Arctic Ocean | collected 2017-10-01 | reverse complement strand
TGTCATCCCCGCGTGGGTGAGACAAAAAGGAGTGTTCCATAGCCATAACGTCCGTGTTTTGGTTTTTAGGAGAATCTTTAATGCCGTATCTCTGTGAAGCGTATCTCTTACGCAGAGCTAACGGTTACTATAAATCTAGCACAAAATCACAGACGCAAACGTTTTAGGCGCCGCTTGGTTGAATTTGGTGGATTTTTTCGACTAAGGGCCTGCGGCAAAGGTCACGTACCGTGCAATGTGGCGATGGCAGCGGCCAGACGCATCTCGTCTCGAGCCCCTGTATCATTTTGTCAAAACCACGGCAAGGTACGCTTGGCCATGAAAATTAAGACAGCGGCCTCCCAGCTGAGTTATAACATATTGATAGAAAAGAAAAATTCGTTCATATCGGCTATCTATGCGCTATAGTTCTAAGGCGTTGTATTGGAAAACACATCAGTATATTGTCGACTGAAATGCGAGTGCCACTAAGATATGAAAGCAATCTCCTTGTTCGGACTATTGTCGACAGCGTTTAAAAAAATCGCCGACACCAATATTAGACGCGGTAGGCGAATGGCGAAGCGACTGGCTTGGGAAGACGACTGATGACATCTTCTACGTTACCACCTACGTCTGATTTTTTCGTGCGCTGGTTGCCGCTTGCCGCATTCTGCGCGGTGATCGCTCACCACCTTTGGTTTGTGAATAGCTATGCCATCAATGTTCCACATCAGGATGATATTTACGATTTCGTGCAGTTTGTCAGTGTGGTTGAAAATTCTGATAGCGCAAGCGACGGCTTCAAGGCGTTGTTCAATCAGTACAACGATCACCGTACCAGCGCTTCGCGGTTGCTTGTTTTTGGCGTTTACTTGGCTGAAGGCGAGCTGAATTTTCACACACTGACTCTCGTCGCGAATCTAGGCTTGCTGTTAATCCTGCTATTATTTTATTTGACTGTCCGAAAAGAAAAGTATCGCTGGGTCTACCTATTGATCTCCGCGCTGCTGGTGTTAAATTTTCGAGCTTTTGAGGTTATCCTTTTTAGTCAGGGAGCCTTTGCTTACTATTATGTTTGTCTTTATGCCTTCGCCTGCATATTCACTTTACACAAGGTGAGCGGACCCAAATTTTTACTTGCGGCTGTATTTTGTACGCTCTCCTCACTGACGATGGCCTCGGGTCAGATCGTGTGGTTGCTGGGTCTTGTCAGCCTGCTGCATCAATGCCTAGTGAGCGGGCACCGGTCACTAATTTGGCCTGCGATGTGGCTGTTGGTCGCCACGGTTATATTGACGCTATGGTATGGAGACTTCACCCAGGGCCACTTCATGGTCACCTCTGAGCTAATCGCAAATAATGTTGATAGCTCGCCCGTAACAGCCGGTGAGATTATGTCACGCGCCATGGTGGATCCGAGTATTACCCAAATCTTAAAGCAGTATGCTACTTTTTTCTTGGTTATCCTGGGTAGTGCGCCTATCTACTTTAGCACGTTGGGGGCGGGAGCCGCGGGCCTTGTCATACTACTCGTACTACTATTCGTCACCCTGAAGTCTTATAAGCATGATGATGTTCGGCTCGCGCTTTACTGCTGGTTTCTCGTCGCCTTCGCGGCAGCTGTCACCTTAGGTAGAGCGCTATTTGGGACGCCGGAGTACGTCTTGACCCACAGGTACAGTTTTATCTCGGCCCTGCTAGTATGCACCTTCGGTTTACTATTGCAGGTGCGGTTTGCTCTGGTCAGGACGCCCGCAGTTCTTCTGGTTCTGCTACTTGCAGTGACATATTGGAGTTGGTCTAACTTCCACTTTGAACCCCTGTTTCAAAACCACATGAACCAGAGACACAGCATATTTAACAGTGGCCACTTTCCGGTAGTACTGATGCCGGTGGGGGAGTCGGATGTAATCGTCAACAAGGCTATCTCAGACGGGATTTATAACCCGCCTTGCAGACCCTTTCCCGAGTGTGAGCGTTTATCGTCGCTCGGGGACTGACCGTTTCCGTTATCCGTTGGCTTGCGCGCGACAATCACAAACTGTCCACCAAAGAAGCGCCACAACAGAGGGGCGCGCAGATACATTTTTACCAGAAGTGGGTGTTGCGGAAGTTTGGAGTCAGTGCTAAAGGGTATGAATCGGTCAACAACTTTAGTGACCTCAAATCCAGCCTTTATAAAAGCTTCCCGACATGACAGATGTGTAAGCGGTAAAACATGATCATAATAGTCCCAGTATCTGCCTGGCTCAAAACGCAAATTCGGCTGCATAGTGATATAGAGCCCTCCGGGCTTAAGTGTTCGCCAAACCTCGCACAACACCTCGTCCATCACCTCCTTACTCGGCAGGTGCTCAAAAAAGTTGCTGCTAAAACAAACATCAATAGACTCGCTTTTGATCATAGTTAGATTCGTCGCGCTGCCAAGGTGAAATTCTATCTCTTCGGGGAGGCAGTCTTTGGAATCAGGATTAAGGTCAACTGCAATTTTTCTGGATGCAGTAATATGGCGGATAAACTCGCCGTATCCCGTTGCAACTTCGAGGACAATGGATGAATGAGGGATAAACTGCTGGAAGTAATGTTTACACAGTACTTGCCAGACAAGATCTTTTTTATATCGGTTAGTGTCAGAAAATCTGATTTGGTAAAGTTTAGCAAGATCTCTCATGAACCACCTCTACCCTCGCGTGCGCCCTTCCGGCAAATCATAGGAGTCCGAAAATATTTGCTTGCGAATTCGCCATGCATCCCCGATTGTTCCCAAAATATTTTTGAACGAAGTGGCAGATCCCTGCCCGAAGTCTCTAGGAAACGTTTGAATCCCTACTTCGCCAACAGGAAAGCCACGTAACATTGATTTGAGTGTTAGCTCAGCCCCAACAAACGGGCTATTCGAGGTTAACTCCACTTCGTCGAGTAATCCGCGATGGATCAACCTGATCCCCGTGGAAATATCGCGAAACGGACTTTTAAATAATGCTCGCAGAAGTGAGTTGTAAATGAAGGAGATAAAGATTCTTTTGGTTGAATAGAGCTTCTTGTATCTGAATGCAATGACGAGCATGTAATATTCTCTTACGGCTAACATCTTTTTCAGGTCGAAGACATCGTATTCGTTATCCCCGTCAATCATGCAAATTATGTCGTATTGAGAGGCTGCGATGCCGGTTTTCATCGCAGCGCCATAGCCCTTGTTTTGCGGATGATGTACAGCAGTAATCCTATCGTGTTCCACGGCCAGTTGGTCCGCAATAGCACCGGACGAATCTGGTGAGCCATCGTTCACGATGATGATTTCATAGTTATCTGCAACTTCCTCCAGTAGTTCAAGCGCTCTGTTAGCGACGACGCGAACGGTACGTTCATCATTGTAGACCGGGAAGAATAAGCTAATGTCAGGTCGAGTTTTAGTCATCGCGTTAGAATGAGAGCCTTTTAAATATCGTCTAAGGTAGATGTCGTACACCACGATATAGGATATACCACAAGCGTGGAAGGAAATATCGGCCACTTGTAAATCTTCTTTTATGAACGGCGTCGGCCATACTCTCTGGAGTGGCTAACGGAAACAGCAGTTTTTGTGCAAAAGCCAGATTTGTGTTCCGATATCTGAGAACATAATACTGAGAGAACCGATCCGGCCCTTGACGCGCCGTGGATAGACTGACCGTGCCATCAAATCTAGTGACGCGCGTTTTCCTGGCCGGCCCGTCAATCATTTGTCAGTCTCATTTCTTGGCAATAAATGCGTGGAGATAGCGTAGCTGTAAGAAAGCGCCCCCACCAATGTCGCGCTACCCAGCAGAGCTATTTGTACAATGGCGGATGCAACCAGTGCTGCCGATGCAGAATAATCCAATAATACCGCGGTGATATGAAAAGCATACTGAAGTGTCCCGATGCCGGCCGGCGCTGCTGGTATTGCGGCCGAAATACCGGTTATCCCAACCAGTAATATGGTCTGGTTGAGGCTAAGTTCAATATGCAGCGCCATCATTATTGACCAGATTGCCAGACAATTAAGAGTCCAAATGGTGACAGTGCTGCCAAGTAACTTCAGCGTGGTCCAGGGATCTTCAAGGGCGTTTAGTCCCTGTAACAAATTGTGAATTTTGATATCTAAGGTTTTTAGTTTAACGCTGATGAAATGGTTTCTCTTCACTACCAGGAAACATACTGCCATCACCAAGACGGCGATGGGGGCTGCAAGTAAAGCTAAACCTTGGTGAATGTCGCTCGCGGTGTCGAGATGCCTTGTGGTTATAAATAATATCCCCCAAGCGGTCATCCCAAATATTACAATCATATCAGACAGGCGTTCGATAATAATTGACCCCAAAGCAGTCATTCTTGAAACGCTTGCCAATCTGCCAAGAAGGTCAGCCCGAAAGGCTTCCCCCAATTTTGCTGGCAGTACATTGTTGGCTGCACAACCTGAGATAAACGACAGGGCAATTTTGTAAACAGCAATAGGGGGTTTGAGTGTCGACAGAAGAAGTCGCCATCGAGTGATTCGAAGGGTCAGTTCAATCCAGTAAAAAACGAGCGCAACGAAAATCCATGCATACGCAATATTTTCTAATTCGTCTTTGACTTCGGTCCAGCTTACGTTCTTCGCGCTAAAATAAAGCAGCGTAGCACCTACCGCGAGGCCTAAAAAGAACCTGAAGTATTTACTCCTAAATAATGATCCTTCAGAACTTGTCACGCAATTCCTGTCCCGCGTTGTATTATTCTATTGTAGGGAAAACCCCGCTTTTCAGACGTTTGCCTCGGCATTGTTTCCAGACGGGTCTATATTATGTCTATTCTAGCGGCTAGACTCGGTAGTGGAAAGCCAGCTGAGACACTATTTAGCGCTGGTTTTGGCCTGTAGAGAGTGCCCCTAAGTGAATATGCAGCTTAGCCTGTCGTTGGCACGCTGCGCGCAGGCTAAACTGGGCGCCGCCATGCGTTATCTCAAACTAGGGACAGGCGAGAATGCTCAAGAGGCAGTCTAAGCAAGTCGGCGCTTTGAGGCCCACGTCCGGTCTATCTTTGGGTGCAGTTTATTCTTGTCGTAAACTGGTTAGCAGTTATATGCGTATAAGAACGCATGATAAAGGAAAATGTTATGGCAGACTCAAACACCCCGACTCGTCTTCTGGTTTATGGCGGCAATGGTTTTGTTGGCAGTAAGGTTCTTGAGCTTGCTGCGATTCGTGGCGCAATCTGCACGAGTGTGTCGCGCAGCGGCAAGATGCCTGCTCAGTTGCAACAACTTCGGCCGTTATGGTTGAATCAAGTCACCTGGGTTGTTGGAGACGCGCTTCATCCAGATCCATCGCTAGTGGCGTCTGCAGATGTCATCGTGTGTCTTGTCGGTTCGCCTCCGCTGCCAACGTTTAATCAGCGTGCCTTCGAGCAACAGGTGATGACCAATGGTAGCGCTAATACTGCTGTCATTGCGGAAGCGCAGCGCCAAGGTGTTAAACGGCTGGTGTTGCTTAGCGCGCATATTCCGGCATTGATGCGTTCCAGTCGTTTTGGCTATTATGTGGGGAAACAGCAGGCTTGTGAGGCCGCAGCTGATTATACAAGGGCGTCAGCTGATAATGCGGCGACGGTGATATACCCTTCGGCGATTTACGGCACGCGTTATACTGGCGGTGGAACTGCCATCCCATTGGGTTTGTTCATGTCACCGGTTGCGTGGGTAATGCGCTGCTTGCCGGTGGTGGTATCTCAGTTCCTCCCTGAAAGCCCTGTCCGCGTGCAGCAGGTGGCGTCCTCCGTAGTGGATGCGGCAATGGCCGTAGACAGTCGTGGGCTGTTGGTTGTCGAGAATCAGGACCTTCTAGCAGTATAAGGTTGGCAGCGCAGAAACGACAGAAACACCTAACGGCAATTGAGCGTGTGCAATTATTGTCCCTTGGGCATCAATTTTCTGTGTTTTGCGGCGCACGATTAATCAAGCGCTATGCTAGGGGGTAACTCGTTGGTACAGTAAGCACGCGTAATTCTAAGCGTTTGCTTGGAGCGGTATAACCTTAAGGAGAATAATATGGCAGCAGTGACAATCGTAATTGCATTAGCCCTTATCGAATACTCGGTCTTCGGCATGTTGGTTGGAAAAGCGCGGGGGACATACGGTGTTGCCGCGCCCGCAGTTTCAGGCGATCCAATCTTTGAAAGATATTACCGGGTTCAGCAAAATACGCTTGAGATGTTAGTGCTATTCATCCCGGGAATATTTATGTTTGGCCACTATGTGAGTGCCGATGTGGCTGTTGGCTTGGGGCTGATTTTTGTAGTTGGACGTTTCCTTTATTTTAGAGGGTATGTTGCTGATCCAAAATCTCGAACTATGGGGTTTGTCTTAAGTGTTCTGCCAGCACAAATTTTGGTTATCGGTGGGCTTTTTGGTGCGGTAATAACACTAGTGTGACCTTGAATGAATCGAGCCGGAAGACGGCGAGCATGACTTCAGTATGAAGCGCCTTTTCACGATAAAGTAAGGAGAGTAAAAATGTTCAGTCATATTATGGTGGGTGCAAGCGACATCAATGAGTCGAAAATTTTTTATGACGCTATTTTAGGCGCTCTTGGGCATGAGCCAGGTGTGATAGATGAAAAGGGGCGTTGTTTTTATTTTACTAAGGTAGGCATATTTTCAGTCAGTATACCCATTGATGGCGAACCGGTTAGCCACGGAAATGGCAGCACTATAGGTTTCGCAGCGGAGAGTGGGGCGATGGCTGACGCCTGGCACGCCGCTGGTCTGGCTAATGGTGGCACCGCAATTGAAGAGCCCCCTGGCCCGCGTGAGAGCGGCGTCGGAAAAATCTATCTCGCTTACTTACGTGACCCCGCCGGCAATAAGGTCTGTGCACTCCATCGCATGGCGTGACGCTATCGCGCCGTGGTAGTTCCTATGGCAGTTCGGGGCTGACGAGCTTAAAACAAAACTCGGGCCGAGTGGTCCGGTCCGACTGTGTTTTAGAGCGAAGAGGCTCTCCCTGGTTTTAGTTAAAATAGCACTTGTACGCGTGCAGAAATCGCATGGCCACCGTTGTCATCGCTGGTGACGTCTCCGGCGATGTCGGGGTAGAGGTAGGCTAGCATTATCTTGATATCATCTTTGTAGTAGTAGTTTAGGCCTACCGTAGTGATAGAAGCCTCTGCTCCCAAGCCTTTATCTTGCAAATTGATATAGCTGTAGCGGCTCTCTACTTCCCAGGCTCCGCTGCTACCCTTCGGTTTGACCGTGCCGAGCTTGCCTTTGTTAAGCTTGCGATGCTCGCCAGTAAGGATGTAACTCGCTGTAAAATAATAACCGTCATAGTCCCAGTCCGCCCCATTCACCTCCTCAACGCGTGTGGCCATGTACTCAGACTGTATGAGTAGGCTATTGCGGCTCCAGGCAGCCTCCAATCCAATGACTGTCTGGTTGTCTGCGGCGAACTCTGCGCTTCTGACTACATTGTCGGCACTAAAAACTTCTGCTCGGTTTCTGATTTGAAAAGTATTTTCATTCCAGTCTCGCCATGACCCTGAGATTCCAAATTGCAGCGTCTGTTCTTTCTCATGGATTGGAGCAAGCGTGAACCGACCTGTGAGGGCAATGGGTTCGTCCTCTTTGTAGCCCTGATCGTCGTCGTCATTGTCCTCTTCTACCGTTGCCGCCAGCGACCAGGTTCTGCGCTTAGTTGCATCGTTTAGACGTACGCCCCAATTCTTTCGAGGGGTAAACGATGTTGTCATCATGGAATCTTCGATCGTCACCACTCGGGAGCTGCGAGTGTTACGTTCCATGCCCAGGGGCTCCTTCATTTTGCCCACAGTGATGTCCGCTATCTTCCAGTTTGTATAGCGAATATAGGCCGAACCGAGATCGACATCGCTGCCATCCGAGTCGGCCTCAGCATTGACCTGCAGTTTCGCCTCCCAGCCCGCAGGGAAATCATAAGTGAACTGAATGCGGCCGTTACGCAATTCTAAATTAGTATTGGAGCTATCACCGCTTTTGTCCCAGAAGGATTCATAATAATCGATGTCCATCAGCACTTGACCACTGATTTTAAGCCGTTCTTTTTCGGCGTGGACTCCCGCACTAAAAAGCAGGGCCACTAAAGCCCAAGTGCTGGTAGCTCTCGAATTAATCATCAGACGCTCTAGGGACATATTGGACCTTCAGTTGGGCTGTGTCTTTGAGAAAGTTGATTTCGTTAATCTCTACGCTACGGATATCTAGCCCCATACGATTGCGGAGGTCCTCTAATAATTCAGCTCTCCTTTCGGGTCGGATATTTTCTATTTTTTCATACTGAACTGTCTGCTCCTCTAGTATCGGCAGAACCAGACTGGTTTCAGTGATGTAGGCCATGACGCAGACCAGGGCGAGCAGCAGCGCAAGCTCCGCGTGCTGCATGCCTCCAACGGCGGACAGAAGCGACATCGCGATCACCAAAAATAGGTAGGTCATTTCTTTGATCGTGATGGATTCTGTGCGGTAACGCAGCATGGAAAAGATAGCAAATAAGCCAAAGGCAAAGCCAAGTGAAATATCGACCTTTGATAGCTGACTGGTGACGAGAAAGACACCCATGCCGAACAAGATGAATGAGCTGGCATAGGCTCGGTGCCTTGAAGCTCGAAAATAAACAAGTCTGATCAATATCAGAACGGCCGCCATATTAATGAGCAGTCTTATTAAAAAGTCAAGGTCCAGGGTTGAACTCATACAGTAATTGCTCCTATAGCGCGCTGGCTTTTTTTATTTCAGTCAGTGTTGATTTAAAACGATTGTTCTTCAGTGAGCCATTATCCGTTAGGCAGACACCGGTACAATATTTGCTGAATGTTTTAGGTGAAAAGCCGTAGTCTTTGGCGGTTTTAACAAAAGGTGAGTCACTTGCGTTTCCGTGTCTTTTTAGCTCCGCGATTAGCAAGCCATCAAGCCCTGTTATCTTGGTTTTTTCCGGCCGTTGATAACGCAGATCGTAGTCTAGGGTCAGCCGCTCGTTGGCTGCGTGATTCCAAAGCGTAACACGTCGATAATTAACATAGAGACTGGGTCTGACAATCTCTTCTTCAACGACGATGCCGCCAGACTGAACGTCTTTACAGTTGACCCGCTCCTTTACCGTGCGGTCTTTATTGGTTTTGAACTTCTTTTCAAAATAGGAAATATTAGTCTCATGATAGCGCCGCAAACGAAACTTGTGGCGGTTCAATTTGCCATTTTGATGTTGCAAATAGAAATCCCACGCGGGGGTATCAAAATAGGTGTTTTCATACGTAAAGACACGATGACCGGATTCTTCGAGGATAGTGTAGTCGGAATTCAAGGCGCCAAGGAAGCGAGGCAGCACTCGCACGGGCAATAGAAACTTGGAATCGGTGCGATCGGCCAAGGTGATTGCTGATTGCTCTTTGAGGTTATGTACTGAAAATTTCGCGACCATAGTGGCACACGACTTTTCTATATCGTGGCTCTGGCCTCTCAACTCACCGTGATCACTGCGATATCGCGCTTGCTCGAGCTTAAGCTGCATGGGTCACAGACCACCAGCAAAAATACCGCTGCTGTTTACAAACTCAGCGGTGAAACGCATATTCACTACGCCGCCAAGGGTAGGCGCCTCGTCAAAGGAAATGATACCTGCGCCCGTTACGCCGTTAATTCGAAAGCCAGTGCCGCCTGAGCCGCCAAGGTCACCGCGAAGAATCATCGTCGTCGTGCCCTGAAGAGCGACCTCCAGCTCGCCAAACTCATCTTTTTCTATCAGCACGGGGAAAATAACCAGCGACCCGTCTACGAAGCCTGTCAGGCTGATGAACACACTGTCAGAAGGGAGGCCGCCTCCGAGGCTCGCCGAAGGAGGAGAGGCGCTAACCGGCACGGTAATTAAATCGCCGTTCAAACCGACCCATTCAACGGTGCCACGCCCGTCAACAATATTGCCAGTGAGTGTCATATAACCACTCTTATCGCACACCTGAGCAAAATCAGGAATAGTACGTTCTCTTTGCTGCGTCTCTCCGGCGACAGCCGCCCTCACTTTGCCATCATATTCGCGAATAAATCTGCGGACTTGCGTCATATTGACTTCAGGCGTCTCAGTCAAATCCCTGATGCGATCAACCTCTGCATTGAGCGACTCTGCGTTCCAAAGTTGTTCCAGCAGCTCCAGCACTCGCGCATCATATTTTTGTTTAAATTCTGGAATCTTGTACAGGCGTGATGGAATGTTCGTTGAACGGTATAGCGGGCCGGTGCCAGGATCTAATAGACTGTCCTGCTCGAGAGCGGCATCTGTGCCCCATGGGATGTAATAAAAACGATCATTGTCAGGGTTATTGTAAATAAAATAGTTGTTTGCATTCGACGTGGAGCCATCCCAGTGGCCGGTCACTGCTTCCGCCGCCCAAAACGTTATAA
>Ga0302116_1002635_pt1 | contig 10408 bp, 8 predicted proteins | sample AG5_SCM_MG_FD_203124 | JGI IMG/M metagenome (GOLD analysis project Ga0302116, IMG submission 203124) | Marine microbial communities from Western Arctic Ocean, Canada - AG5_SCM | ecosystem: Environmental > Aquatic > Marine > Oceanic | place: Canada: Western Arctic Ocean | collected 2017-10-01 | reverse complement strand
GCCGCTGAACGCCTGTGCACAAAACACGCCGTCATTCTAATTAGCCATACAAACACAAATATAAAAAAAAACTCGCCTTCATGCGGAGATCGTCTCGGTAGTTGGTCGCGATGGCCCGGACGTTCGTGGACGGCGACGGGAAGAAGTAGCGGTACTTGCTGTACGCCCTGAACCGCCCGATACCGATGTTAGCGACGTACGGATCCCGCGCGAGTGCGTCGTAGTGCGGCTTAAAGTCCCAATCGGGGTAAGACGCAAAGTCGTGAACGAGGTAGAGTAAACCGGCGTCCGGTGTGCCCAGCGCGGTGACCGCGTTCCTATCCTCCGGCGCCTCGTTGCTCGGCACGAACGCGTCGCCCTCGTCCAGTGCGTCCTTGTTGACCATGGTCTTGATCCCCGCGTCCGCCTCGTCCTCGTCCGCGAAGAACTTGCGCCACATGGAGTCGGTCAGTGACGCGGCGACTTCGGCTTCAGACGGGGTCACAATCTCCACGTCCTGCACGCTCGGTATTCTGCGTAGGTCGGCGATGAGCGCGTTGTTCCGTTCCGTGCTCGTCGGCGGGGCTTTTGGTACGGCGTTGTTGGACATGAAGTCGTAGTCCGGCCACGTGAACGCGTCCAAGCCGCCGTCCTCGGTGACGAGCCTGTGAATTAAACACGCGTCAGTCTAATTGCCCACATGGAGATGAAAAATAAACTCACCCCGCCTCGGGAAGGTCCACAAAGTCCAACGTGAACTCGGGTCGCCCGAGAGGCGCGACGACCATGGTGACGTAGGACAGGGAGGCGTCGATCGGGTGCGTGGCGGCGTTGAGGGAGCCGATGTTGAAACCGGCGTCGGCGACCGCGGACGATATGGTCTGTGTTCGGGCAAGGCGGGGACGGGGCGGGGGACGGTCAGCGTGACTTTTCCCGCGGAGATATTTAGGACGTTTGAAATGCGTGACGCGGCGACGCACCTGGAGGACGCCCGGGGAGTTGCGGGCCAGGATCGTGAACGCGGTCTTGTCGTCGTGAGTATCATCGCTCGGTGATGTATCGGCCCCGCCCCCGACGCTCGCGTGCGGTGAGAGGCGACTGACACGGCGCGCGTCCTTTGGCTGCTTTGCGCGCGTTGTCAACCTCGCCGCGGCCCATTTGGTTTTCCCGGGGAAGCGACGCGTTTGACCCCTAAGGGACGGGTTCGTGTGGCCCGGCGTGAGAAGAGCCGAAGCCTGCTGCATGTCGAGTGCTAAGTATCAGCGCGAGGAGAGTTCCGGATGTGTTACACCGCGTCGGTCGGCAAGGCGCTTCGTGCTGTGAAGTGCCTCGGCGGCAACCCGTCTGACCTGGCATTTTGGCAACACCAAAAAGTTAATTTTCGCGCGAACTTTTTATGGATGATTTTTTTTGAGATCTCTGACCTCCGACGCACGCGCAAACGGTACTCCCGCCTTTATTCGAATTGACGGTTTGAATGTCGAGTTGACGGGCGGGAAAACAGCTTCGAATTCACGAATGCACTGCAGGAGTCGCCAAAACCACACGAAGTTGGTCACACCCGCTCGCACGCGCGGTGCCCGTAGCCGCATCTCATGACGATGATCTCGCACCTCAACCAGGTCAACGACCTCCTGGCCGAGGAGAGGATGATGCCGCTCAAGTGCCCGTCCGCTGTCACCGTCGCGGCGGCGCAAATCGCGTGCGCGCACGGGATGGCGGTCAAGAAGATGCGTGGCTCGATGGGAAGCCCTCAAGGCGGTGGAAACGCGCCGGGCTCGAACGATACCGGCACAGAGCACGAGTCCGCAGATTTCTTCATCTTCGAGGATGACAAGGAGAACATCGATCCGAGCACCGGCGTGAGCGCCAGGGCGAGCTCCGGGACGACATCCGCGAGAGGTGCGCGCCCCGCCGATGCTTTCCCGCCGAACACGATTTTCACCCCCTTTCCGAATCTCTGTTTTGCCAAACGTCTCGCGCGCACACAACTGACCCGTATCGCGCCCTTCCTTCCACCGCAGACGAGTTCGAGGTCGCGTTCAGGGTTCCACGGGACCCCGCGCGATGCGCGGAGGCGGCGGTCGGGGCTCCGAGCCGCCAGCCCCTCGCCGACGTGACCGCCAAATACGTCACCCCGGCGGTGAGGACCACTCCCGGCCACGGAAAAATATCCCCACGGCAACAACAACCAACTCGTGGTTTTGCCGCCCGCGCCTTTTTTTTCTCCTTTTGAAAACCAAAAACCGATGTCGGGCGCGCGCGTGAAAACGCGCGGATCGCACCGAAAGACACTTCCAATCGCTGATCAAAACCCTGAACCAACCCACACAGGCACGTCTCTCAGCGGGCAAGGCTGTGATCACGGCTGACGATCAGGTACGAGCCCGTGGGTGCCGCGCGAACGAGACCGATCGCGCGCCATTTTGGATTTCAAAACTTTTTCCAGAAGCCGATTCAAAGCGACGTCGCCGCATGATCGATCTGACCCTTCGATCTGACCCTTTCCTCCCCACCCCGATTCAACCTCCACAGGGCAAGTTCAAGAGCATCGCGCTGATCCGGGCGACGGACGAGAACGCCGCTCCGCAGAACGGGGGTGTAGGTGAGTCACCGACGCGCGTAGGCCCACAACCTGGCCCGCGTCTCGAATACATGAATACATTTCTCCATCCGTCACACTTCAGTCCGCTGACCAAAACGTCTCTCCGTTTTACCCGACAGGTGGTGCGAAACCCGCCGCGATCGGTCTGAAGCGATCCGTGGCAGCGAGGGCGGACCCGGCCAAGAAGGCCAGGGTCCTCCGATTCGTGATCCGGTAACCGGTATGAGTGGTGGGTGGGACACATGCATGTTTTGGTTTTGGTTTTGGTTACGGGATTTAAATCAATCATGCGGGATTCGATTCGATCGGTTCGATCGTCGCGGAGCACACGGATGTACGCGGCGGCAACCGGTGAGTGAGTGGGTGGGGTGGCGGCGCCGAGGAAGGCGACGCCACGAAGCGAAGAGACGGGGCATAACATCTAATGATCATTATGACTAGACAGACGTAGGGAGGGATAGACCTCCGAGTAACTTTCATTCGACTAAAAAAGCATTCGGCTAAACCGTGAATTGCGCACTTTCGGCAAGCGGGCAAACAGTTGGGCGCTGTTTTGCTTTTTTCCAAATCGGAAAACTTTTTGACCGTTACGAACGTTACGCAGCACGATGCCGATTCAAGATCGTCCTCGAAAAGTTTTGCATCGATTTTTCAAAAACTCGTCTCCTCCAAAGAAGAGAACGACGACGGGACCTTCCAACGGCGAGGCGCCGGTCCCTTGGAACTCCGGCTCAAAGGACCGTGTCACTCTCCGCTTCGCGCCACACCGCGCGACGAGAGCGGACGGCACGCGGCGATACGAGCGTCGCCCCGAAGGAGCACCAGCCGCGCGTCACCCCCGCGAGTACTCGGCACGCCCCCGATTTGGAGGTTTCCCACTGAGATAGTGAGTCCACATCTGAGGAAAGACGAGATGGCGGTCGGGACGCCCGGGCGGGGCGCGTCCGCGGTGGACGACAGCCCCGACTTCATCAACGTGTTCAAGCTGTGCGGCCTGGACCAGATGACCAACGCCACGCGCGAGGGCGACGTCACCACCGTCGTCGACCGAGGGCTCGGGCGCAAGGTGGTGCTCGTCACCGGCAACGTCCCAGCCGCGAACTTCGTGCGCGTGCCGAAGATCGGCAAGCCCGCGCTCGGTCTCACCGGACGATACGTGTACGCGCAGGTCAAGCTGGACCCCGAACGGTTCTTCGCCGTGCACGTCGACTGCCTCTGCGTCGACCCGAACGCGTCATCCGGTAAAGCAGGAGGCTCCGCGAGCACCGGGTTCACCCCAGGACGCACCACCGTCCGGCTCTCCTGCTCCAACTTGTACAAGCGTAAATCCTCGCGTCCAGATCCATCGGGCGCGGCGTCGTCGACGCTGAGCGGCAGCGCGGTCAACTTTCCGCACGAGCCACCCGCGCGGAAGTGGCACGTCCTCGTCTTCGACACCCACGGCCTCGTCAAGCGCGCGTCAAGTCAGGGACCAGAACACGGACCCAAACGATCCGGAGGTACCAACACAAAGACTTCGTCAAAAGAACCTCCGAGGTTCGACTGCGTGAAGAGCATACAACTCGGCGGCGGGTGCGCCGTTCGCAACGTCTTCGTGGCCGACGAACTGTACGACGCGGATACCTTACCCAAGGACATGCACCTGTCGTCCAAGCCCGGCGTGGACGTGACGTGGCACCACGTCGGCGGCGTCGATCCTTCCGGAGGCAAAGGGAAAGGATCAAAGTCAAAAAACATCGACCCGCTCGCTCCGCCCGCCGACGGACCCACGAACAAGGCCATACCCCCCACACCTTCCGCGGACTCCGTGGTGTCAGTGCCGCACACCACGAACATGCCAACGACGCCGTACGCCACCCAGGATGACGCCACGATCGAGTCACGCACAGGCAGGACGCCCGTAGGGGCAATCACCTTCGACGACGACGAAGTATTCGACACACAAAAAACTAACAGAGACACTAACCGGCCCTCCTCGCCACCCCTGGTGGGCCACACGGACGCCTCGCTGGACCAGCCCCCGTCACCACCCAGGGGTACGGGTAGGGCAGGTCACACCGCGGCTACACAAAAACCCATAGGTAAGCCTCGCGCGTCGAGGTACGTCGTCTCTAAAGACCCAAGGCCCGAGGCGGGTTTTTTCGGCGACGGCGGCGCGGGCGGCCTTCGATCGTCGAGCCGGCCCGTCTCCGGCGCGCACGGCGACGTGGACAAGCTCACGGGCATGCCGTACGCCGTCGACCTTCCACCGGCGAAGCCGCTGGGTGCTGACGTGGCACCCGCGCTGGTGCTGAGTCGGATAATCGGTCTCACCGGAGAGTTTCCGGGTGCCTCCGCGTGGTGAGTTTATTTTGTTCTCTAACTGTTTGCCCATACTAAACTTTTGTTTTGTTAACAGGGCGCCCGACGGACGCCGGGTCGCGTACCCCGTCAACTCCGTCGTGGCGATGCACGACACGCGCGATGGAACCCAGACCCACCTGTTCGGACACACCGAGCGCGTCCACCTCCTGTGCTTCGGCAGAGACGGCCGCGTGCTTGTCACCGGGCAGCGAGGAAGGCATCCCGTGATCAAGGTTTGGGACGTTCAGACCGGGCAGTGCGCCGCCACGCTCTACGCGCACGCGTCCGGGTTGAAGTCGCTGGACGTGTCACCGGATGGCACCGCGGTCGTGGCTGCCGGGACGGACACGAGCGGCCGGCAGATGATCGCCGTGTGGGACATCGGCGCAGTAACGCACGGCGGGTTCGCGCCCATGACCTTACGACACAGGACCGACTACCACGTCAACTGCGTTCGTTTTTCACCGTTTGAGGAGGACCACCTCGTGACGTGCGGGAAAAACTCCATACGGACCTACAGGCTTCGCAAAGGCCAACTGCGGGGATGCAGCGTGGACTTGGGGGACCTGAGGCTGTCCAAGCTGGCGCCCAAGACTACACAGTTTCAAAAGAAGGATGAGTTTGAACTGAACGACTTCACCGTCGTCGCGTTTGAAATCGGCTACGGGCTCGCGGTGAGTTTATTTCTATTTCCGTGTATATGGGCAATTAGAAGATTGACGGCGTGTTTTGTGTACAGGATTTGAACCAGAAACGGCTATTCTGCGCCACGGTGACCGGCGCGGTGGTTCAGGTCAACTACGGCAAGCGTCAGCTCGAGCGCGTGTTCCAGCTGCACGACGGCAAAATCAACGACCTGCGCGTAGCGGAAGGGTTCGCGGTGACGGCGTCGGATGACAAGTTTCTTCGCGTGTGGCCCACGGATTTCTCCGACTTTTTCTTGGAAGCCGAGCACGAGTCGGCGGTACGTTTATTTTTATTTACATACGGGCAATTGGACTGACGTCGTGTTTTGTGCACAGGTGACGTCGTGCTCGGTCAGCTCGGACGGTCTTCAGGTGTGCGCGTCCACGAGCACGGGCAGCCTCGGGGTTCTGGACATACCGAGCCACGCGTACCGCACGCTGCTTCGCTCGCACGCGGGTGCGGTGACATCCGCGGCGTTTGACCCATCCCCCGACCGCGACGAGGTAAGTTTCTTTTACAATTTCCACATCATGGCGATTTGAATGACGGGGCGTGTTTTGTTTACAGATGGCGACGTGCTCCGCGGATGGCACCGCGCGCGTCTGGGACTGCGCCACGGGTGAACAGCTGTACGAGTTCGTCGGTGAACCCAACGAGTGCGCGTGTTCCGTCGCGTACCGCCCACAGGTTAACGGTAAGAACGGATCAGACGTGACGAAGGCCAAGACGGTGCGGGCGCTGGCGGTTGGCTTCAGCGGTGGATCCAGCAGGGTGTACGACGTGGAGACCACCGCGGTCATCGCCGAACACCGGCAGCACAAGGGCGACGTCGTGTCGGTTCAGTTCACCCCTGACGGGTCCAGGATGATCACCGCGGGCGGTGAAGGTAACCTGTGCGTGTACGACGCCAAGAACGGGTACCTCCCGGTCAAGTACCTCGCGACGGTGAGAGTTTATTTTTATTTTTTTCCCGGGAAATTTTACTGACCTTTACGTGTTCACTTACAGGCGTTGCCCACGGACCGCGTACGCGCGGCGGTATCCCCGGACGGCAAGTTACTCGCGACGATCGGCCCCAACGGTGAGACCGCGCTCGTGTTCGAGACGGACAGCTTGAAGCTCCGATCCCCCGCGTTGGTACCCCCGAGACACGCGAACACCGGCGGTAAATCCAAGGTTCGCGCGTTTGCCTTTTCCCCCGACGGGAAAAGCTTGACCATCGCCAACGACGACGGCGCGGTGTCCAGGCACGACGTATCGAACGAGAAGGGCGACGGTGCACCCATCGCCGTGTGCCGCGGCGTGGTCTCCGGGTCGATAACGTCGCTCGCCGTGGACGCCAGCGGTACCGTCGTGGTCGTCGGCGGCGAAGACAAATCGTTGAGCGCGGTGCCGTTGTCGGGAATGAGGGAACCGTTTCTGCCGATCGAGGTGCAAGCCGACGTGCCGAATCAGTCGTACTCGGGACACTGGGGCGCGGTGAGCGCCGTGGCGTTCGACGCGGCGACGCGGTGCGTGTCGGTGGGCGGCGGCGACGCGGTGTACGTGTGGGACGTGGACGCGAGGGCGGGCAAGGCGCTGGCGGCGTCAAAGCCCCGCGATCACGTCAGCTTCGCCGAGCCCACATCGGAGGATACGGCTCCTATATCGTACGGCTCCGATTCCGACGACGGTTCAGTTCCGACGTTATCCGACGGTTCAGATCCCGGCGATGATCTCGAAGAAGTCCCTGCTGGGACGTCGTCAGACGCGTTCGCGCACAAACCCAAGCTCGCGGCGACCCCGTCCAAGGTTTCGTCGAGGGGTATCCTCAAGAAACACGAGAAGAGCCCGGCAAAGTCGGCGCTCAAGACGGACGGCCGGTACGGAAGCGCGGCGTCCACCCCGGTCAAAGGGTCAGACCCTGAGCCTGACGACGACGCCCCGGCTGCGGACAAATCATCGAAGGTCAGGCGATCGCTCGCGGACATGCCCGTGGAGGTGCACGTCCCGAAGGACAGGCCCACCGAACTTGAAACGGCACCCGAGCGCGACCCAACCGTCCCGAAGCAAAAGGTCGCCCAACCCGTGCTCGAGCGCGCCGCCGCGGCTAAGAAACCAGTCACCATCCGCCCCACGCGTGTCATCGGCCTCTCCACCGGCGCATCCGCCGCGGGTAACGAAGCCACCGAGAGCGCCGCAGCCGTCGCCGCCGCAACAGCCGCCGCCCCGGCGCTGTACATCCCAGAGCTCGGTTCGGTGCGTTCATCTTAACCTTTGTAACTCTTATCGGCAAAATTGGACTAACGACGGTTCAACTTTGTTCAACTTTGTTCAACTCTTACAGGTTTTATTCGCCGCCGGGTGCGACGTCGTCGTGGAACGAGTGGGCGGCGAGCGGCAACAAGCGCTGCTCCGCCGGCACCCGTTTCCAATCACCGCTTTGGCGCACCACCCGGTACGTCTTTTTTCATTCTCGTATGGGCAATTGTTCTGACGTCGTGTTTTGTGTACAGGAGACGAGGCGGATCGCGTCGGCGTCCGCGTCGGAGGTTCGTGCGGACGCGAGCGGCCCGGGTGAGTGCGTGGTTTGTATATGGGACGCGTCCACCGGGGCGTGCCTGAAGGAGATGCGACACGAACGCGCCGGCGGGTGCGTCGTCTCCTTGAAGTTTTCACCCGAGGGCGCTTTGCTCCTATCCGCGGCGGCGGACCCCGACGGCGCGTTGCGCGTCTGGGACGTCGCCACCGGAACCGAGGTGCTGGGCGTACGCGCGGAGGCACCCGTGGCGTCGGTGGGGTGGTGCGTACACTCGAGTTTGCCGGAATTCGTAATCGCAGGCGCAGACGGGGTAAGTTTATTTTAATACTTGTATGGGCAATGTGACTAACGTCATGTTTTGGTTACAGGTGTGGCTCCACTCGCTCGCCGACGAGACGGGCACCACCGGCTCGCACACCGTCCAGCGCATCGCCTTCGATGACCTCACCGAGAAGACACGGTCGCGGTGGAGCCGGGATCCTGTGTGCACGGCGTTATGCGTCGGCTCGGACGGGTCGGTGTACGTCGGGGACTCCAGGGGCTCCGTGTGGCGGTCCAGTCTGCAAACCGGTGTCAACAACGCGAATGATGTAAACGCAAAGTCGAACCCTACACCCCCGAGCCTCGTCAAGTGCTGCGACGCGTTACCCGACAACGAGGCGGTCACCGTCGTGAACGCGTTGCCCGGGGGACGGCTCTTCGTCGGTGGCGCGCGGCGGGCTCGGGTATGGATCAACGAACTTCACGCCGGCGGGTGGGAAGAAGTCGGGGAGTTGGAACTGGACGGAGCCGTCGTAGCCGCCAACTTCGACGCCAGCACCCGCGCAAACCTCCGCGCGAAACACACCAGTCCGGACACCGAGCCGTGGGGCGTGGTGACGACATCGGCGGGAAGCGCGTGGCTCGTGGAGATCGCCACCGGAACCGCTCGAGCGTTGGCGCAGGCGCACCCGCTAGACGTAGCGAACTCGTCTGTGAAATCTTTGGGGAGTCGAGTCGCGTTGGCGACGTGCTCTGTGGACGGTACCGCGCGCGTCTGGGACTGCGACTCGGGCGCGAAGGTCCTCGAGGTACACGCGGACGCGTCCACGCGTACCCGCGCGACACGCGCGGTCATCGCGCCGGATGGAACCAAGGTTTGTATCGGGTGCGGCGACGGGGGAGTCGGCGTTGTCGGGGTCGGCGGCGGCGTCGGCGGCGCGGCTCCCGGGGTCCAGGGACCCGTGCGTCACGCCAAAGCGCACCCGTCCGGCGCCGCCGTCGTCCACGCCGTGTTCCTCAACCACGGGCCGTTACTGACCGTCGCCGCGGATGGATCGGTCGCCGTCACGAACGTCGCAAACGGTGCGTTTCTTTTTTACATTCACTAGGGCAATTAGACTGACGCCGTGTTTAACTCTTACAGCGACTGCGGAGCAACTGTTTCCGGGTGGCAAGGCGGACACCGACGACCCGGTGGTTGCGGCGTCCGTGTCGGAACCCGCGATCGGGTCCGGTGAGATCTTGGTGTCCTTGGCGCGGTCGTCCATGCTACAGTGCGTGTCCATCGTCCCCGGTGTTAAATCCGAGCTCAAATGTTCGTTCAAGCCGACGCCCCGGGGTGGGTCGTACGTCACCGCGCCCGGTATGTGCGCCTGGTCTGAGACGACGCGGGGGATCGTGTACTACGCGTCCCGCGCCACCGGCGGGCGGGTGGTCCAGTTCGACGCGTTGAAGAGTGAGGTGGTGTGTATAGTGGACGTGGGCACCGGACGGTGAGTTTATTTCTATTTCCTATTTCCGTTTATGTTCGTATGGGCCGTTAGAGACTGACGTGTTGTTTTGTTAACAGCGACGTGGGCGGGCCGTGGTGTTTATCGGTGGTTGAGCGCGACGGGTGCGACGGTTTGGCGGTTGGCACGGCGGTGGGCGTCGAGTTTGTCCGCGTGAATAAGGACGGCGAAGTTCACGGGAATTCCGCGGTGTCCGATAAGGAGAGAGGCGCGTGTTCGATGGCGATGGGCGCGAGGCACGTGGCGTGGACGGAGGATGGGGTGGACGCGTGGGTGTGCAGTGGTACGTGCGCGTACCTGCTCACCGACCCGTTCGGACAAATTTGAATAGTCGTGGTGTATACGGGTAATACGATCATTTCACCAGTCTCTCGGCGCGTGTGCCTGCCGAGGCGCGTTTCTGCCCCGCGCTCCCATCCGGGTGGCGCCTCCCCCTCGCTCGTTCAGCCTCCCACCCCCGCCTCCTTCTCCTCCACCCCCGCCCCCGCCCGTCGCGCGGAC
>Ga0302116_1002622_pt1 | contig 10423 bp, 11 predicted proteins | sample AG5_SCM_MG_FD_203124 | JGI IMG/M metagenome (GOLD analysis project Ga0302116, IMG submission 203124) | Marine microbial communities from Western Arctic Ocean, Canada - AG5_SCM | ecosystem: Environmental > Aquatic > Marine > Oceanic | place: Canada: Western Arctic Ocean | collected 2017-10-01 | reverse complement strand
AATAATGGAAAGGAGGGAGGAGAGGGAAAGGGAGGGCGAGGTGGGGGGAAGAAGAAGAAGCGAGCGCGACGAGGGAGTATGACAGTATTGTTGGATATGTTCAAATAGATTATCTAATGGGGGGTTATTTAGTATTTGAGCTGACAAAAGACAGATAATCTGGAGAGCCACTCAAAATTGGAATCTCAATAACCTCAGGATTGTCGTATTGGTGCTCAGTAATTAGTAGTGAAGTTAGCTCTTTCACTAAGGGACTGGTCGTTTTGAAAATGATGAGAACTTCCCCCTCCTTCTCAATCCTTCCCTCCCACCTGTAGATGGAGGTTACGTCGCTGACAATGTTAACACAGGCTGCAAGCCGGGCCCGCACGATTTTCGTTGAGAGCTCCTCGGCAAATTTTTTTGACGGCGCCGTGCAATAGACAACGCTGAAATCAGCATCGTTGGTTTTAGTTGTTGTTGGATATTTGGTTAGCTCGGTGAAACTCGCTGAGCCGTCGTACAGGTCGTTAATGCCCGTCAAATTGTATTTGCTTTGCAAATGATTGGACAAGAATCTGCCCGCCAAGTAATGCCGCCCGTAAAACAATGTCGAGCTGGGCTTGGGTGCGGTTAGCGATACGAGGGTGTCAGGGGTAAAACCCAACTCGTTGATATCCCCCTCGTTCACGTCCCAGCCACTGGGAACGTCGATCGAGATGGTCGGGAGTGTAGTAATGGAGAGTTTGGAAATTAATTCGTCGAATGGAGCGCGAGGCACGCCGTTGAAGGAGAAGCCGAAGATCGCATCGACCACAAGGTCGAATTCTTCGGTCCAGGGAGAGTCGGAGGAGGAGGTTGTGATAGGGATTTGTAGATTGGTACATTGCTGGACGAGGTTTTTGAAATGGCCTTGATCACACGGTTTCGAAGGGTATTTAGGGTAAACAACATTCACGTCATAACCGTAATTTTTAAGATGCCGAGCAATCACCAAACCATCGCCCCCGTTGTTACCAGGACCAGCAAGGACTAAGACCCTTCTGCTCGAGTGTTTGGGATAAGCATCAGCTATAGCCTCAGCAGCAGACAAGCCGGCGAGCTCCATGAGCTGGGGCAAGGTGTAGCCAGGCTGGGTCAACAGGTCGGCGTCCAGCTTGTAGGCATCGGAGGATGAGATTACAGGGACGAGCCGGGGAGGAGGTTCGCAGAAGGAATTGGAGGAGAAAGAGGAGGAAGTGTTGGCAAATACGGTGAAACTCACGAGCGAAAGCAGTAGCGGTTGTCTGCTTCTACATTGCGCGCGGCTTGATGAGAAGAGGGACACGAGACGTGCTCTCATTTGGTTTATTTGGTTTATTTGGTTCTCAGTTCTCAAAATGGTTATGCTTAGGTGCTTAGCATATATTATCCATCGTTGATTCATTTGTGACGCTGGTTGTACCATGGGCAAACGTAAAAACGCCGCCAATTCAAACTCGACATCGTCCTCTGACTACAACACATCCCTCGAAACAACTCTCCCAAATCTTCCACTGCAATTTGTTGAAATGCGATCACAAATCTCTCAACAGGACATTGACTTTATCCGGTCTGCTATGGGCTACTTCCCGGGCAACGCTTTGCGCGTAGCTGGTAGGGATCCAACCACCCAAAATCCGACAGTTCTGCAATCTTTTCCGCTCGTTCTTCGAAAGAAGCACAATGGGAAGAAGCTCTCAGATGCGGGGGGGAAGAAGCGAAAGTCCCGCAAGCGCGGTCGTGACGATTCAACTGAGGCTGGAGAGGAGGGGAATAAGGATTGGGTTGTTTTAATTGGTGAGGAGGTGTACATAGTTGAACCCTTTCCCACAACCTACTGGATGCTCTGCCCCAAGCTGAAAGCCGACATTTCGAAGCTTGAGGCGGCCAAAGCAACCTCAGTTACAGCGATGGAAGCCCGCCTTTCAATCCCCACAAACGAGCAAGCGAGGTCCGACTTAATAAAAGCCCACGGATCGACGGGGCGAGATCGATGGAGAATGCTCTCCCCCGAGCTCAAGAAGGAGGTAACTTCCCGAAATTGGCGCTCTCTCTTTCCAGATAAAGGAATTGGAGGGATGGCAAATTTTGAAAATGGCAAGGTCAAGTGTATGCACATGCACGCAGCCGATTCTATCGGCCTCAATAAAGATTTGAACTCTGTGGGAGCCTGGACATTGGAATTGGTTCGTGAGATGAGAGAAGGTTTGAGAAAGGAAAAATGAAAATGCAGAATGAAAAAACAGAAACAGATTAGAATTTTATTCAACAGGTCAAGCAAGGTCTACAGATTTAATACCCCATGTGCTCTTTTGTATCAGTTATGTTGCTCATCTTGCCATCCTTGAACCGCCCGACTTCCACCACAGGCGCAACAACTTCGAATAAACTTGTTTTCCCGGCCGGTCCCTCGCAACTCACTTGTCCGTTCATTGGCAAGCTTCCCCAAGCTCCCATGGCCGGCGGCTTCCCAGCCTTGCACGATTCCAAAAGCTCAACTACCGTTTTCGGTGTCAAGCATTCATAGTAGTCATCGTTCATCTGAACCATTGGCGCATTGGCACACGCCCCCAAGCACTCAACCTCCCGCAATGTGAACAAGCCGTCCTTGGTTGTTTCTCCCTCCTTGATCCCCAGGTGCTTCTGGATGGTTCTGCTAATGTCCTCGCTGCCGCAAATCATACAAGGTGTTGTTCCGCAAAGTTGGATGAAATACTTCCCTACCTTTTCCCTGTTAAACATGGTGTAGAAGGTTGCCACCTCATATACACGCATGGGGTGGACCTAAAAAATGGGAGAAAGTGAGTATGCATGGATTGCGGATTCGTGTACTGCATGGAGGAGCGCTCACCTCAACAATTTTAGCAACCTTGTCCATGGCTGCAAGGGGAAGCCAACCTCCAGCCTGACGCTGAGCAAGGTCCAACATTGGTATAATGCCACTCTGTTTGTAGTTGTTGGGATATTTGCTGAGAATGCGTGACACCTTCTCGTAGTTCTCCTCGCTGAAATCAAAAAAGGTTTCAGATTTGTTGAAGGACTCAAGGGTGTGCTGAGCTGATCCAGCTGATAAATTTCGACGAGCTAGAGCTCGAGCTAGAGCTCGAGCTAGAGGGGCAGTGGTTTTGGTTGAGGCCTGTAACATGTGGGCAGCTGTATGGGGATATTCGAAGGGAAGAAGGCGATATATTTTTTCCCTGTTGTTTACCCTGAATATTTAGATCCACGTTCGGCAAATAACACATCCACCCACCTCCTCCTCCACTCCATCCCTTTCCCTTACAAAAATGTACAACGGGATTGGTCTGGCGACGACGAAGGGCACCGCCACTTCAGGCCATGTGCAAGGAAATGCATCGTTTGTCCCCAGCTCCAGTGTGCGTCGCACCACGAATTACAACGTGAGTGGCAAGCACGACGACAGGTTCGGCAGTAAGAAAACTTATGTGGGTGGTTCCGAGGTGAACAACTCTTCGTTGCTGAAGGAAAACAAGGCGGAGCTCTCAGAGCACGCCCAGAAGAAGAGGATTGAGGTGCAGTGCTTTGAGCTGCAAGTTAGACTTGAGGACAATAGCGGTTTGAGCGAAGAAAAGATTATGGAACGGGTTGGAGTGGAGAGGAAGAAACTCACGATGGCTTACGAAGGAGAAAAGCAGAGGGAGAGGGAATGGGAGGCTAGGAGGGTTAAGCGTGCTGAGGAAGATGCGGCCAAGAGGCTGGCAATTGCAGCCGCACCGGCAGAAACAGAAAGCGGAGAAATCCTGGCGTCAACATCAACATCAACATCAACATCAAACAACAACAACCACAACAAAATCTACCACTCTGCGGACAACATTTCTATCAATCGCTCTTCTCAACCACATAAAAACCCCCTTCGCCAAGCCGCTCGACCCAACGCCCCTCGCGAGCGTAGCAGCGATGGTCCATCCGTCGTTGGCAAGGAGAAGGCTCTGAAGGAGGCCCAGATGGAGCGATTGGCGGGGGCCTTTGGGATGAGTTCCGAGGGCAAACAGGAGGGGAGGGCCTTTGATCGGGAGCTCCAAGAGCAGAAGAGGGAGGAGAAAAAGAAGGTGCGAGAGAAAAGGGAAAGGGATGAAGCTAAAGTGAGGAAGAGGGAGGAAAAGGCTAGGAACAAGGTTGCCAAGGAGGAAATGAAGAAGAAATATTTGGAGGAGAAGATTGCTGCCAAAGCCACCAAGGATGCGGCCAAGGAGGCGGCCAATCAGGAGGGAGAGACAAAAACAATTGGCGAAATTATTGAGGAGGACAAGGCGCTGGGGGGGCAGAAGAGCAAGAGCAAAAAGAAAAAGAAAAAGAGGGGCAGATCGTCCAGCAGTAGCAGTAGCAGCGGAAGCAGCAGCGGAAGCAGCAGCAGCAGCAGCAGCGGAAGCAGCAGCAGCAGCAGCAGCGGAAGCAGCAGCAGCAGCAGCAGCAGCAGCAGCAGCGGAAACAGCAGCAGCGACAGCAGTAGCGGAAGCAGCAGTAGCAGTTCGTCGTCAAGCAGCAGCTCGTCATCATCATCTAGCAGCAGTTCGGACAGCTCCAGAGGAAGGAAAAGAAACAAGAAGCGTTCCAGAAGAGGCTAAATATTAATTACACTAAATTTTTACTCCTTCGTCTTCGTCTGCAGCCAAAATTTGCATGCACTGATTGATGATTGAGCAAGAAATGTTGTCAATATCTATATGATGAGGCCGGTCAGCAGAAAAAGGCGCCTCGCTATCTGATGCAATTGCATCAATAACCAGCAAGCAATATGACACCAATACAGTCAAAAGCACGCCGCCAACCTGCCCCCAATCATCGTAGAGAGCAGTCACAACTGAGAAGTAAAGGAGGTAAAGGAAAACGAAAAACCGTAAATGCGATACGAAGGCCAACGGAAGGGGGGTACCGTTGATTCTCTCCAAACCCCCAGATTTCGCACATATGTTATCTATTATCTCCAACAAGGAAGCGAAAACACAATTCTTTCCGTCACCATCAAACGCTCGATGCAGAGCCTTTCTCGCACTGTGGAGAACGTTCAAAGTTTTATGCTTGGAATTGTTTATTGCGTCAATCTCCTCGGGGGTCAGAATGCCGGAGAATTGCGGAACTTGAAGCTTGGATCCCCGCAACTGGCATTTTGTACAGATTACAAAGGCAAGGAGCCATCTTATACTCTCCTCTGCCTGTTGTTTATTAACAGCATTGATTATCGCGCTCGAGGAGAAGTTGCGATAATATGCCATCATTGCTCCCCAAAACTCGCGAGCGACCCACCACCTCAACGCGGCTCGGTTCAACCGAAAAACCAACATCAGGGCCAGGGTTGTGGTTACTGCATAGGTGTAGAAACTGTTATCAAGGTGTTCTCCTTTGTCGTCCTCGTTCCAACCCTGAAAACCGAAAATAACCGTCAAGCAAATGCTGAGCAATGTAATGAACAGCCAGGGAGCCCAGACCTTGTCGAGGGACTTCGCCTTGGGAGAGAGGAAAATCGACCGAAACCAACCGAGAATTGCAGGTGTTGTAAAGGTTGATTTTGAATCGAACCGAATTGCTGCTGTGCGAGCTTCTTGGGTTTGTAGGAGACGGATGTGAAGGCGAGTAGCGGGGGCTGGAGTCGACATGTTTCAGTTTCAAATGAGACTGATTTTTATGTGAGAATGTGAGAATGACGAAAAACTGTTCCTAAGTGGAGTTCAAGGTTAATTTTCTCCACATTATATGCTATTGTGCTATAGCATAGGGGACATCAAATAAACACCATGGCTGAAATTACCTTGACTTTCCCGAACCTAAAACTATTGCTGCTTTCTGCAACCACCGAGCCCATGCTCTTAGACGCTCTGTCTAAATCCTATAGGTGTCTGTCTTCGTTGTCTTCTGACACCCCCCTCCTTGAACTCGCCTGCCGGCTTCTCCTTCAAAACCAATTGTTTCTCAACGACAACCCCCCCCAGCTTGACTTCACAGTTGTCGATACTACCCTCACTTCCCTGAACTACAAGTATCGGTTGTCATCTCAGGTTCTCGACTACCCGCTCCCTTCATCCCCAACCCCCCTCTCTCTTTCCCCCCTGTACAAATCGAACGTTCGCGCGTTCGACGATGCTCTCTCAATATCCTCCTTCGAGCACCTGAAATCAACATTCTCCATAGATAGTTCATACTGGTCCTCCCACAACTACAACGACGGCTCCTCACCCGATGCAACTCCATCACCGTACTTTTCTTACGTTGTTGACGTTGCCGAGCTGGACGAAACAACCGATGCGACCCTTCTCGCCATTAAGGAGCTCTTTTGCAAATGCAGCAGGGACGTGACATCGGCGATCGCAGGTGCGAGCCAAATAGAATTTTGGGCCCACAAGCGGCCACACTCATCAGGCCATCAGTTTCACTTTGACTCGGACAACGAGGGTTGCGGCGGGGAGGAGCCGAAGCACCCGATTGCTAGCGCTGTGCTTTACTTGACTGGCGAACAAGTTGGTGGTCCAACGTTGGTGACCCCTCAACGGCCGAACAGCAGAAAGTGTGCGAGCGAAGGGTGGCTGGTGTTTCCCAAGACGAATAGATTGTCGTGCTTCGATGGAAGCGTGCTTCACGGGGTCGTGCCAGGGAAGGGTGTGGCGGCGGGGGGATTGAGAATCACTTTGATGTTCGCCTTCTGGAAGGAAGACATTCGAGTTCGAGTGAACGAGGGTGGGAAATTCTGTGCAGCTATGAAATGGCCGCCACCAGATCTTCCAACGAAGAAGTCGTCGGCAGAATCAGAATCAGAATCGACTTCGACCGAGGCGCTACCGATCCAAATTAATCAAATTTTTCAAGACATTGATGCGACGAGAAACAAAAAGGAGGGACATTCGTTGAGGAGGGTTGGTGTCGTTCCTTACGAACAGATCTTTCAGTTCTGAAGATGAAGAAGATAAACATGCGCATCGGCGGCCAGCCTGTGGTTGGTGTCCATCTTGATCACCATCAAGGAGTTCTGCGACGTGTGCGTGCAATGCTCACGATGATTGATACACACACAAAAACTTCTTATCAAGTAAAATAATAGTTAAATGTTCAAAAGTTAAAACCCTTCCCGAATTTGATTTTTTATGCGCTGTGTGCCTTCCGCACCCTGTCCATGATCTTCCTATAGAACGGTACCGTGCTAAGCGTCTTTGATATCGCACACTCAACGTCAATCTGCTGCACGCTCAGAATAATAGTATTATTCCTCGCGTCCGCCTCCATATTCCCCCCAAACTCCAGTAGCCCCGCCTCGTTCAGCTGGCTCAAAATATCGCAAAAATCCGCACTGTTTAGGTCCTCGAGCAGATCGTACTCGACCGCCCCCCTGCAGTAGTCGTGGAGGTCCCCCTGCTGAATACTCATACCCGCTGCAACGCTCTCGTTGCTCGCCAGGCTCATTGCGATGCACAGCACGATCTGCGCGAAATGACTGGGTCAGTGATAAAAATAAAATCGCATTTCTCTCGCGCTCACTCGCTCACCTTGCACGTGTGCGGCAACGCCTCGATTGCTTGTGTTCTCGAGCCGCCAATTTCCTTGATGACCTGCATGACGTGGGCCATCTTGACCCGCAGCGTCAAGGTCGCGGGGTCTCCCGTGTACTTGTTCTTCAAGGTTTCTTTTGACGCCGAGGTGAGCATCTTGGTGATGGACATGGCCGCCAGCTGGAGTGCCTTCCTAGCGTCTGCGCCGAGCGAAGAAGGTGCCAACGAATTGAGTGGGTTAGTATGGTAGTGCAAGGCTCGCTCGCTTCGCTCGCTCACCTCCAGTGCTCGCGCTAACCTTCCTGGCAATGAGCTCGAGCCCGGCCTTGTCGAACACCTGCTCCCCAACCCTGCGCCGAGCGAAGCGCATTTATAATGAAAGACGAGCGAAACGAGTGAAGCGAGCCAAACGAATTGGGTGGGTTAGCTTAGTAGTGGATGTAGCCATTATGTCTGTAGTCATTTCGCGAGTATGCTCGTTTTCCAAAGGACTCTCTCGCTTCGCTCGCTCACCTTTGCTTGACTATCTCGGTGATCTGAGTGGTGTCGTAGGAGGGGAAGATGACGGATTTTGGCACAGCGCCCTCACCGTCGGAGCCCAATTTGCTCAAATACCTCGACCTGAAGTCAATGGTGTTCGCAACGCCAACAAATGTGAACAAGTAATTCGGGTTGGACGCCCACTCGAACAGCGTGTACAGCAGGGTCGACCCAGCTCCTTTCAATTTCAACAGAAGGTCGATCTCGTCCAAGATCAGCACCACGGGGTGCTTGTAGCCGGACTTCCCGTGGTCCAAATTGAGCTTGTTCCGAATTTGCACCTCCGTCGCCCCTTCGTCCAACCCCGCCCCCTCGGCAATGTTGTTCAACACCTGCCGGCACGCACTGCCCTTGTCGCCCCCTCCGCCACCCTTCGCATCGACGAGATGCGCAACGTTGACGAACTTGAACACCGGGGTTCGGGAGATTTTGTCGGATTTTCTGCGCCGAGCGAAGCGAGGTAAACGAATTTGAGTGGAATAATGTTAAGTTCAATAGTAGCCATTTCGCTTGCGAGCGAAGCGAGCTGTGAGCGAAGCGAGCCAACAACACCTACACTAGTTGCGACTAGCAAGCGAAGCGAGCAGCAAGCGAAGCGAGCAGCAAGCGAAGCGAGCCAGCAACACCTACACTAGTTGCGACTAGCAAGCGAAGCGAGCAGCAAGCGAAGCGAGCCAGCAACACCTACACTAGTTGCGACTAGCTCGCTTCGCTTCTCTTCGCTTCGCTTCGCTGCTCGCTTCGCTCGCAGGCTCGTATTCTCGTCTTCATCAAAGCTCGCTCGCATCGCTCGCTCACTCACCTGCTCGGCATGATTTTCCCAGGGTTGGACTTGCACCACTGAGACACAAGGCTCGCCTCGTGTGAGATGGTGACTGTTTTTCCTCCGCCCGAGGACCCGGAGATGTACAAAGATCCGCGGTAGGAGGAGCTGGAGCCGCCCGCCGTGGAAATGGCCTCGGTGAGGAAGCTGTTAATTTCGGTGGATTCGGTTTGCCGGATCGCTGAGGGGGAGGGGGGGGAGTGGGACGGGAGGAGGGCAGAAAGGGCACATTCAAAGAATGCTTTTTCCGTTGGTGTTGTTGGTGGTGGTGTTGGTGTTGGGGGTGGTGATTCACTATTTACTATTGGTTTTGTGAGAGCTTTCTTTTTCGGCTTCTTGGACGAGGAGCTTGAGGTTGAGCGAGAGGTCGTTGAGGAATTGTCGTCAAACACAACTCGAGACCTCTTGAACCGACCCCCCCTCCCAACATCCGGCTCTGTATCCGAATCCCCCACCCAACCAAACCATTCCACCGCGAATTTCTAAAATAAAATGTTGGTAAAAAGATAAAGATTCATCTTGCACTTCGCTCGCTCACTCACCTTCAGCTCCGACTCGCACTCAAGCCAGTCCTCCCCCTTCACCCCCCCCTCCTTCTCGAGCTTCCCCCCGGGCAAAACATACGTCCCCGCTCCAACCGCCTGCAAATTCTTGAATCTCCCCGACCCGATCGGGTTCAAATGTTCCCAACCCGTGTACTTCATCTTATCCCACACTGTGGGCCAAGGGTCGGAGGAAGTAACGGGGGAGAAGGAGGGGGAGAAAGTTGAGGACATTGCCGTTAGGGCGGATTGGACGCTTGGTGTACAGGGGAGTTTGCATTTTAATTTGGGTTGGGCTGCTGGTGTGGTGACGTCGTTGTTGTTGTTGTTGTTGTTGTTGTTGTTGTTGTTGTTGTTGTTGTTGTTGTTGTTGTTGTTGTTGTTGTTGTTGTTGTTGTTGTTGTTGCTGTTTCTGTCAATTGTCCTCCCCGAGCGAAACCTGTTCTTCCTCGGCTCCTCCTCAACAGCAGCAGCAGCCGCAGCAGCAGCCGCCTGAAGCCGTTCATCCGCAGTGGGATGGCTTGCATCGGCCTCGTCATCGCTATCCAACAGACCAAACGAAATATCCTGAAACTCCTCCGGAGAGAACTTTGGGCTCTCGCCAGTCCCCCCTCCCGTTCCGGCCGCCGGTGTCTTGTGCGGAGAGTAGTTGGCGTTGGTGTCGGAGTCGTCGACAATTGCTTCGTTCGTCGAAGCTTGGGAATTTTCCTCGTCGCTGGTGCTCTGCTGGGGGTTGTTGTTGTTGTTGTTGTTGGCGGTGGGAGCGTAGGAGGCGAGGATCTTCTTTGTTGACTTGGAGGGACTCGAGGATTTGACAGCTCGGTCCTGGCGGGAATTCTTGTTGTTGTTTTTTTGGTTGCTGCTACTAATGTGTTTCTCCTCTTTCTTCTGCTTCTTTGAGCTGGGCTCCTTCTCCTTCTCCTTCTCCTTCTCCTTCTCCTTCTCCTTCTCCTTCTCCTTCTCCTTCTCCTTCTCCTTCTCCTTCTCCTTCTCCTTCTCCTTCTCCTTCTCCTTCTCCT
>Ga0302116_1002618_pt1 | contig 10430 bp, 15 predicted proteins | sample AG5_SCM_MG_FD_203124 | JGI IMG/M metagenome (GOLD analysis project Ga0302116, IMG submission 203124) | Marine microbial communities from Western Arctic Ocean, Canada - AG5_SCM | ecosystem: Environmental > Aquatic > Marine > Oceanic | place: Canada: Western Arctic Ocean | collected 2017-10-01 | reverse complement strand
TCCATCTCCAGCTCCAGGCTCCTGGATGCACCGGTTGAGGAGGAGCATGCCCTCGTGGAGGATTCGCAATTCTGCCTCACTCGCTAGTGGACTCGTCGGCGCCTTGCACGTCTTCTTGTGCTTCTTCCACGCCGACTTCTGGCACTCGGCGCTGCAGAAGTAGCTGGTTTTGCACCGTGCGCACGCTTTCGTTGTGGTGGTCTTGCAGATTGCGCATTTGCGGATCGGCTTCAGCACCGCCTCCACCTCGACCAACTCAGCCTTATCGTACTTCATGTGCTTGATGAACTGGCAGACGGTGTTGTAGGGGCCGAAGATTGACGAGTCGACGAACTGCTTGGGGAGGTGTTGTCGGAGGAGGGTGGGGAAGGGGGTGGAGGAGATGTGGGTGGGGGTGAGGCTGAAGACGTTTATGATTTCTTGGCAAGCATTGTAGTTTTGGGCAAATCCAAGAAGATTAGCGCCAGCAGGCCAGTCAGCGGAAATTACACTGAGAGAAAGTGGGTTCCGATGGATCATTCGAAGAGCAAGAAACACGAGGGACTCGGTGTAATCCTGACTGTTGCAAGCAATCTTTCGAAGAAGAGTAGAATTGTCGGATTTGAGCACTTCTCGCACCAACTCGTCATCGTGCTCATTGATGAACTTGTGACAGTCTGCCCACGATCGTGATTGGATCCACTTACGCATCTCACTCCTCCAATAAGCCACTGGTGCGTACAAGCGGTCCATCCCATTACCACCCAACGAAAGAGCTTCCTCGAGAGTGAGGGAGAGCAAGCCGATGATCTCAGCACAGGCTCCACTCCTATGGGCAATGTCGATGGGAGTTTCGCCATCATTGTCTCGTGTGGTGAGGGCCTCGAAATTGAAGCAAATCGACATCACGCCCACACTGGCAAGAGTATGTGTGTGTGTCTGAGCTTTCGCTGCGAGCCAATGATGTGGCAGTCGTCCATGCTCATCTCTCTCCTTGTACTTTCTCACATGCAAATCTAAGTTTTTATCAGACATCGCATTATCAACCGTGGGCCATTCACCCTTCTTGAGCCAGTTGTGGTGCTCATTATGTGGCATTGTCGTTAATTTTACCAGGGGAGCAGCTCGAAGGGTAGTTTTACTATTTTTGCCTTGTTTGCTCAAATGAATGGATTCCATCTAAAATCCCTTCTAAATGGCCTCCAACGATAAATACGACCGCCAGCTCCGTCTCTGGGGCGCAAACGGTCAAAGAGCCCTAGGGGGAACCCACATTCTCCTTTTAGGTGTGTCAACCCCAGGAGTCGAGCTAGTCAAGAATCTGGTCCTACCGGGTGTAGGTTCGTTCACCGTCATCGACGACGGCACGATCTCCACCTCCTCACCAGCCTTGCAGGACTTGGGGGCTTGCACGACGTCGTCTTCCACGACGTCGTCTTCTACGACGTCTTCCACGACGTCTTCCACGACGTCTTCCTCCTCCCCCTCTGTGAATTTCTTCCTGACTTGCCCTCCCCCCGGGCAGGAGTCAATCTCCACGGCAGAGTCCGCTATGCGCAACCTTGCCGAGCTCAATCCGGACGTGAGGGGGAATTTTGTTCACACGCCTAGCCACTGCACTCCTAGCCACTGCACTCCTAGCCACTGCACTCCTAGCCACGAGGGCGAAGGAGGGAAGGGGACGAGCCTTGGGGGGTTTATTGCCAATGGGGGTCTCGCCTCATACCTCGCCACCCTCCCTCCAACGAATGTTAATGTTACGTCCACAACACTGTCCACAACACTGTCCACAACTCTGATCGTCTGCAACGACCTTCCCGCCTCAATGTCCTTGGCCGTTGAGTTGGCAGCAGCAACGGCAGCAGCAACGGCAGCAGCTGGTCTGATGGGTAAGGGTAAAAGCTTCCCTATCCTCGTCGTTCGCTCTTACGGCCTGGTGGGGACGGTGAGGACGATTGTGAAGGGGCACAGGACCGTTGAGGCGAAGCCAGACTCGGAGCGGAGGGACGTGAGATTGGGCGGTGGGTGGGGCGATGACAACGACAACGACAACGACAACGGAGATGAGGAAGGCCTCGAGGCGAAGCTAAAGGAGAGCTGCAAGGATGCGTACGGGGAGGATTGGAGCGTGCTTGATGGGCAGGAGCATGGGCATGTGCCGTGGGTTTTTATTATTCTTAAGGCGAAGGAGGTGTACAAGGAGGTGAGTTTGGGGTTTGATGTCTTGGGTGGCTTTGGCTTGGTGATGCTTTTTTTCCTCAACAGTTTTCTCTATTTATTTTCAACAAAAATTAATTTTAATTTAAATTCAAATCACGACACAGACCTTCCCAGAGCGAAACAACGCCAAGCCAAAAACACCATCTGAGAAGAAGGATTATGTCTCGGTGATCAAGGTGAGCGAGCGAAGCGAAGCGAGCGAGCCTCGTTGAAGACGAGAATACTCGCCATGAAAGTGCGCGAAATTTGCTAATAATTTGCCAATAAAAATGCGCCTCGCTCCAGTCACTTGCGACCGACTTCAACTCCGGGATGGAGCTCAACTTCATCGAAGCCGTTGACAACGCGTTTTACGCGTACACCGACCGCGACTTTCCTTTCGAGGTTGAGGGGATTATTGAGCGGTACACCGCAAGGGCCAAGGGTGAGGGTGGGGTTGAGGGTGGGGATGGCAGCGACGCCTTTGCGTCGTGCTGTGTCGCTCTTGGTAAATTCGTAAACTCTCCCGAGAACCCGAGGAGGCTTCCTCCTCTCAACGGAAGCATACCTGACATGACGGCGAGCACCCAAGGGTTCATCAGAGTTCAGGAGATCTATCAGACCCAGGCGAAGAAGGACCTAGAGAGGATGAGGAGCTTGCTCGACGACAGTGGATCTAATAGCATCGTCACGGACGACTATCTGAAGACGTTCTGCCAGAACGCCTACAACCTCAGGGAGGTGTCCTCGCGGAGTTTCAAGGCCGAGATGGAAATGGACACCGCAACTATTGACGCCGGAGCGGACATGGGCGACATCAAGGACGACCTAATGATGAGCATCATGTCCCTGGGCGAGACGGGAGACGAGGCGACGGAGGACTGCAGGTGAGACATCCACATCCACATCCACATCCACATCCACATCCACATCCACATCCACATCCACATCCACATCCACATCCACATCCACATCCACATCCACATCACACCCAACGTTGTTTATGTATTTCTGAACAACCACCAACAATTATTAAAATCTTGAAAAATGCGGCAGGAACTGCCCCATTTTCTTCTACCTCGCCGTCCGCGGCTGCGAGATGTTCTTCGACGCCCACGGCTACTACCCCGGTCGCGACGGCAGGTCGCTTGCGATGGCGGCTGACGCGTCGGAAGTTTACTCGTTCGCAACGAGGGTTGCTGCGAAGTACGGCCTCGAGGGTATGGAGCAGTTCGGGAAGTATTTCGGGTCTGCGGACGGGGAGGACGGGGGGCAGTGCCTCGAGGTTACGAGGTGGTTTGCCGGGGAGCTGCATAACATTGGGAGTGTGCTGGGAGGAGTGGCGTCACAGGAGGCGGTGAAGATTATTACAGGACAGTATGAGTTGGGGGAAGGGTCTACGTATGTTTTCAACGGCATCAACGGAACCGCTGGGAACTACAACTTCTAGAGGGGAGGATTCTAGGGGAAGGGGAAGGAGAAGGAACAGAAGCAGGAACAGAAGCATAATAAAAGGAAGATCGGATTGAATTTTTTTGTCTTTTTTTAAATTTTTTTTCCTCTTTGTTGTTGATTTTGTGGATGGGTTTCCATCCTGTGGGGGTGATCTGGACTGGGAGGTGGGAGGTGGGCTGGGGATAGGAAGGAGAGGATCTCGGAGGTGACGCTGTACCCGCCGTTGCTTGCGCAAAGGACACAAACTCCCCACTTGATGAACGATGTGGAGAATCAGGTTGAGGATGGGGGTGAGGCACGGCCAAGCGCCAAGCCCAAGCGGGTGTACTCTCGGATCTGGGGTTGAATCTAACCGTCTTGTCGCCGTTGGCCGAAACAACAACAACAACAAAGGTTTGGATATTCGGCCGCTTCCATCGGGCAGGGGTTCCATATTTTCTCAGTCGGAGAGACACGAAAGAGGGAACTGATGTGGCCGTTGGCGTGGCCACCCTCCAACGTTGTCCGCTGCAAAAGAGACAAAGTTGGAGAAGTAAAAACGCGAAGACGAGGCAGGAGACTGTTGAGTGTTACCAGGTGATGAGCTATTATGACGGAGGCGACGATGTTGATGGAGACGCGCCTTCCTTGCGTCCTTCGCGCCCTTGACGCACTCCCACCACCCAGCTTTGAATTGAATGCTAGTTTGGCGAGGAGGTAAGTTTTTGGTGGTGGAGGAGAGTGAATTGATTAATTGAATGGAGAGGGTGGTCGTAGATGTTGGATGTAGATGTGAAAGTTCATGATTTCGTTTACTTTATGATAGACGAACAAACGAGTGGAGCCAATTCCAAGGAGAGGCAGGGCAGATATCTTCCTCCCACTCGTGGACAGGATGAAAGTCGTTACACATCATCTATGCCGCCGCCACCAACACTGACGATTACACTGTCTAGAATAGAAAACTCAAGGCGGCCGAGAGAATGGCATTTCAGTTTTGAGAGAGTCTGGAGAGGCGTGGAAATTGGCCCATCCCAGAAGGCACCCAGAAGGCACGTGGAAGAATAGATTTTAAGGATTTTGAAAGCAGGCGGAGCTAACGGCAACGGGCAACAACACCCACAACATCATCGTGTATTAGTGGCCACTTGGGGAGAAGAGGAGCGCTGAGAAACCAAGATCTTTGTGTTTTAATCGTGGTGTCATCGTAAATTTTTAGAGGTGTCAAAAAAACAAATTTGCATTATTTATCGACACTGGACATAACACTTGAAACAACACACACAGCCATCCTTCATCCTTCATCCTTCATCCTTCATCCTTGATTCATGCCCCTGCGCGGCGTCCTAAGCCCAGCGGAGGACTCTTTGAACTGGGTCGTCTCACCTCCCTCTTCAGCAACTTCAGCAACTTCAGCAGATTCTGCAACTCCAGCAGATTCTTCAGCTGCTCGCCCCTCCCCCCCCCCCTCCCGCCCTTCACCTTTGCGGATCCTACCACCTCCCTCCCCTCCTTCCATTCCGCCTCCCGCTGCCTTGCCTACATGGGGTCCCTCGCCTCCCGGTCGTCCGGGTCGAGCAGCGTGGACTACGAGGGGGGGAGGCACAGCGTCACCACGCTGGGGACGTGGAGGGGAATCACGCGGGAGGTGTTTGGGAGGGCGGACGGGAACAGGGGGAGGAAGGGGAAGGGGAAGGGGAAGGGGAAGGAGGCGCAACGTCAACCACCTCTGCAACCAGCTCTTGCTCTTGCTCTTGCTCATGCTCCTCACGCTCACGCTCCTCACGTGAATGTCTTCTCTGGGGAGCCTCTGATCGTTTCTCCCCTGTCCCTGCGCCTCTCCCTTCCCCTCCACGCCGTCCTCACGCCGGCCTCCACCCTGAACACGTTCCACTACCTGTACAACCGGATGAAGATGGGAATCTTCGTTCAGATAAGCAACGGGGAGCTCAAGATATTCAGCCCGTTTGTTAACAGGGGGTACAGGAACGAGTGGAAGGAGGTTAAGGAGAGGGAGGAGAAGAGGACCGACGACAACAACAAGAAGAACAAGAAGAAGAAGACTGCGAATGCGAATGCGAATGCCAAGAGTGGCAGTGGCAGCGACAGTGGCAGTGGCAGTGGCAGTGGCAGCGACAGCGGCAGCTGGGCTTCGTTCTGCCTGCAGGAAACTCAGGCGAAGTTCTCCCATACAGTTGAGACTCGCGACGTTGACCAGAGCACGTACTACAAGAGCAAAGGTGAGTTTTTTGTTGGTTTGGCGTTTTGTGTTTTTATCGAGGTGAGGGGGCAATTGAGTGTGTTTTCGAGTTGTTGGGGGTTGTTCGCCCCCCTGCGGATGGTGGGGTGTAAAGGGGGGCAGGAGCGGGGAGGGAAGCAGGGAGGAACGGCGGTGGAAGCAAGCAGCCACACGGCAGCGCAGCGCAGCGCAGCGCAGCGCAATGCAGCGCAGCGCAACACGACGCAACTTGCGCAACACAACAACTAACGATTGTGGGTGGTGGTTATGTTTATAAGAAACGCTGTACCGGCCCGAGAACGTGTCGGGCGACTCCTCTCAGTGGTGGGCGAACGGCAACATAATCTGCAACGAGCTCAAGCCTGGCGACTTTGTTCCCGAGGGTGAGGGTGAGGGCGAGGGTGAGGGTGAGGGTGAAGGCGGCGGTTGCCCCTCCGTAGGCCCCGGCCCCGGCCCCGGCTCCTTCACCCCCCCCCAGTTCTGGGGCGACCACTTCCTCCTGACCCTCCGTTCGATGCTCGAGTCCCTCTGCTCCTGCCGGGGGGGGCGCCTCCCCCGGAAGACCGTCGAGTTCTTCCTCAACAAGAGGGACTACCCCCAGCTCAAGTGGCACGCGGGGGACGGGACCGAGGAGGATCCGGGGAGGATCGTTGAGCCGTACGGGTTCTTGTTCGGGGGGGACGACAGGTGAGAGGGAGAGGGGACAACACTACAACACTAAACACACGCACACGGGAGAGGGAGAGGGAGAGGGAGAGGGAGAGGGAGAGGGAGAGGGAGAGGGAGAGGGAGAGGGAACGGTCAAAGGAAAGGGAAAGGGAATCGGAAAGGGAAAGGGAATCGGAAAGGGAAAGGGAAAGGGAAAGGGGGGAGTTTGTTGCTGTGAAGTGAAGTGAAGTGAAGTGAAGTGCCGGGTACTAACCCTTCTCCCTTCTCCCTTCTCCCTTTCTCCCTTCTCCCTTCTCCCTTCTTCTGTTATTGCCCTTGCAAGATTCGAATCCGACGACGTGGACCTCCTCCACAACGGCCCTTCCCCCCATTCGCCTTCTTCCCCCCTCGCGTCCCTCCGCGGGCTTGTCTCCGGCGACGTGACGATGGCCCCGATCGTGTCGTTCTACGCCGCGAGCCCGTTTTCGGGATTGCTCGGAAAGATGGAGGAGGGGGAAGAGGGGGGGAGGGAGGATAACGATGATGGGATGCAGAGGAGGGAGTATGGGGGTGGAGATGGTGGTGGTGGTGGTGAGGACAGCAACAACGACAGCAGCAACAACGACAGCAACAACAGCAACAACAGCAACAACAACACCACCAACACCAACACCAACAACAACACCAACACCAACACCAACAACACCACCAACACCAACACCAACAACAACAACAACACCAACAACAACAACAACAACAAAAACAACAAAAACAACATCCCCCCCCGTTTCCTCGACCTTCCCTTCCCCTCCTCCGAAGACTGGGAAAGTGCCACCGGCTTAGTCTACCCCAACACCCTCGTCCACGCTCGCACCTCCTCCGGTGCCGTCGACTTTGGTAAATCAGCCCCAAGGGACCTCTTCACCTCTGAGAACTTCGACAAGTTCAAGGGAGTCTCGTGGGAGGATAAGGTCCCCACGGCGTTCTTTCGTGGGACTGCCACCGGGGGTGGGGTCGACGTGGAGAGTAACCAGCGGTTGGGGGTTTGTTTGAGGAGCTGGGAGGAAGGGGAGAGGAGGAGGACCGAGGTTGAGGTGCTGGCCAAGGAGCTCAAGAAGAAGAGGAGGGGGGAGAAGAGGAGGAGCGACGAGGAGCTCAAATCCGAAATCGATAAGAACTACCACCCGCTGCTCGACGCGAAGATCGTCGGGTGGAACCTCAGGGACAAGAAGCCCTGCGCCTCCCCCGGCGTAACCTTCCTGAACAGCAACAACCTCCCCTTTGCGGGATCGAAGAAGAACTTCACGCCGATATTTCAGCAGGGGACGTACAAGATGCTTATTTATGTTGATGGGCACTGCGCGGCGTGTCGGTACGGGTTTATGATGAGGCTTAACTCGGTTATTCTTAAGGTTGGGACGAGGCATGTTGCGGGGAGGTGAGCAAATGTTACACAAGCACAAGCACAAGCACAAGCACAAGCACAAGCACAAGCACAAGCACAAGCACGTGATGAGCAAAGCAAAAAATAAAAATACGAATACTCGAAAACTAAAACTAAAACTAAAAACTGTAACAAACAACAAACAAAAATCCCCCAGCATGTGGTACTTCCCCCTCCTGCGTCCCTACGTCGACCACGTCCCAGTCAAGGCCGATCTGAGCGATTTGGAAAGTCAGGTGCAGTGGTGCAGGGACAACGACGAAAAGTGTAAGGTGATTGCCAAAAACGCGGGGGTGTTTTATGACAAGTACTTGTCGAGGGAGGGGCTGCTAGATTATTTGGAGCTGCTTGTTGGGAAGATTGGGGAGAGGACGGCGACGGTTATAGAGGGCTTGTTTGACGATGATGATGATGATGATGATGAAGATGATGACAACGATGACAAAAATAGCAAAAATAACAATGGAAATTCCATGGCGGGGTTTCAGCCGGCAGCGGTAAACACGCTCAACGCCAGCTTCGCGAAACTGCCCCCTCCGGTGTTCAAGAGAAAGCCCCAGAAGAAGTGCTCGCGGGACGGGTTCTGTAAAAGCTGCGAGGAGCTCATGGAGAAAACGGCATTGCAGAAGAGCGTGGAGGCGTTCGTGGTGCCAAAGCAGCAGCAGCAGCAGCAGCAGCAGCAGGGGGTGCAGAACAACGTTGGGATGGCGATGGCGGCTCCTCCGCCTGTGCCTGTGCTCAACACGAACGTTGTTGACCCGAGGGAACGGATGCGGCGGAAACAGGCGGAGAAGGCGAGGCTTGCGAAGGAGAAGGAGAAGGTGACGGAGGATGAGCCGCCGAAAAAGAAAAGTAAAGTAAAATAAAAAATGCCCAAAATCTGGCTAAACACCTTAAGTAAGCGGTGAAAAAGTATACAAAAAAATTTCATAAGTTTCAAACTTAAGTTTCTGAAAATTAAATCTCTTCCTCCTGTTAATAAATCAACTCCCAGCAAACGCGCAACGCACCGGGTGTATCCAAATCTTGAGTAGGATATATTAAAAAGAACTGAAACATCTCTGAACGACTGCAACCAAAAATGGAAACACTCAATGAATCTCACAGAGCGGCAGACGAAGCTGTTCGAGCGGCATTCATAAGCTCCTTCTTCTCAGCAACCACACCCCTCAAATCCCTCGCCCTCTCCCCCTATGAAAAATCAAAAATAACCCAAGTCGAGCAAACCCTCAATTCCACCAAAAATGAAGAGGAACTTGATGACAATCTATTCTTCCCCAAGCTTGTGAGCCACGCCGAAGATGGCAACATCATTGGGAGTGTGACCGGGATTGTTCAAACGAACCCAGAAAACCTCCTCGCCTACACTTATTTGACCACAACACACCAGGCTCACGACGCCCACATTGCCTCAAACGGTCAAGACAGCTCCAAGTATCCAAGCAAAACGATCCATGTGGTCAACGACCACCACAACATTCACTACACATGCCGCAAGCTCCCTCCTCCCCTAAAACCAAGGGACTGGCTCACCCGTCAAATTTTCCACAAACCCAATGAAAACACCATCAAGTATTATTCGTTTTCGATAGAGGACAACTCTCCCTTCAGCTTCACAAAAACAACCTTGGAAAATATTGTCAGAGGCGAACTCTCGTGTATCCACGAGTACGAGCGCCTTCCCCACAATCAGACAAGTTTCACACTGCGGCTGAGGGTGGACATCAAGGGAAGCGTCCCCAAAAAAATTGCAAATATGGGCACATCAGGTGCTCTCGACCAAGTTTATCGCGCCTACAAGTATTTCCAGCGTGACGAGGAGATCGACGAGTTGAAGGTGAGTTTTGTTGATATGAAATAGATGATGTAGACAAGCCCCTACTAAACCAACCTACCTGGCTTCATTAAAAATGCGCCTCGCTTCGCTCGGCGCAGCGGACGTCTTTCATCGAAAGCATTCACTCAACCCCAGAACCATCCACTGAAGAGAAGAGCCTGATCAGCCGCAGCATAGCATACACTCGGAAGGATAAAATAACCACAACATCAACAGGAGCGGTCCGAAATGATTTGTGGACCCGCCTCCCCGACGACGATTTGAGCGTGAAGAAGTTCAAGGTGAGCGAGCGAAGCGAGCGAGCCTTGATGAAGACGAGAATACGAATACGCCACTACTAAACTAACATTATTCTCAATTTTGTGGCTCGCTCGCTCGCCTCCCCTCTGCTCCATTAAAAATGCGCCTCGCTTCGCTCGGCGCAGAAAATGAAGGATGGAGACCCCTCAGTTTGGGGAAAAGCTTCCGCAATAGTTCACACCACGGCCGAACAAGCCTTCGCTTTTGCATGGCTCTACTGCAGCAATTTGAGAATGAAGGAGCACCAGAAAAAGGACGGCAACCTCCTCCGACAGGTGAACGAGCGGAGCGGCGGGGCGGCGGGGCGGCGGGGGTGTGTGGAATACGAGAATACGAGCCTATCCATATTA
>Ga0302116_1002614_pt1 | contig 10438 bp, 10 predicted proteins | sample AG5_SCM_MG_FD_203124 | JGI IMG/M metagenome (GOLD analysis project Ga0302116, IMG submission 203124) | Marine microbial communities from Western Arctic Ocean, Canada - AG5_SCM | ecosystem: Environmental > Aquatic > Marine > Oceanic | place: Canada: Western Arctic Ocean | collected 2017-10-01 | reverse complement strand
CACGCGCGAGTGCGCCAAGATGGCGCTGGCGTGCCGCATTAACGGCAGGGTTATGCGCCACTGCGTAATCGACTAATGAGCGCAAGCTTTGTGCACTCGGTGTCAAAGCATCATCAGCGTTCTGTGTAATAGGACTCGATGTATGGGATTTTTTCGCGTCAACGCTCGAGTACACACCAACACTAAGTGCAGCTAGCGCAACAAAAGTCATAAGTTGCTTTTTCATACCAACATTCCTGGCTCAAATCAAAATTCAACGATCGAGCGCGATGATATATCGCACTCGAAAAATAATAGACGCAACGGGGCGTCTCAATTGAATTAGCGTTTATTTAAGCTGTCGGTCGTGGCGGCGAACTGGCGAATCAGCGATGAAAGCCATCGCCTGAACCGGCGGACCGGTCGATATCGGTACCGGTAATGGCAGGTAGGGAACGGGTGATAAAACTGGGGTTTGGCCACTATCATCGCCGTGCCCTAATTTGCTTAGCTTGGATAACTGCAGGTCCAATGTATTCTTGTCGCATCCGATCGCTAGATCCGAACTACAGTCTGGACATTGACTATCAGTGTACTGGTGCTGACAAGGCTGATGCGCGTCAGCTAGGTTATCGTGGTGCGCGCAAGGCAGTTGCTGTTCAGGTTGATGCGCGGCTTGATGCGCATGTTGATGCTGACCGTGCTGCACGTCATTGTCGGGTACGCTCACTGAGGCCGACGCGCAGGCACACGCCAGATTGACGAAAACTAGCGTCGCTGCAAGAAATAGGTGTAGGGCCTGCTTTGGAACTGTCATTGTCGAACATTAGCGTTCATAAATGTCCCCGTCAATGCTAATGCGTCCATTCAAAAATGGCTTACTCGGCCAGACCGCAGCCGCCAGAATAGTAGGTTCTGTGTTCTGTGTTCTGTGATCTGTGATCTGCACGTTGATCTTAGTACAAATACTTGCTGAAGCATTGCCATCAACCCCGCCGACCAGCCACCGATCAAACCGATCAACGTCGAATAGAAGCGGTGCGCGCGGTTATCGCAGGACTAACACGCGCTTTACACAGTGCTAGCCTTGCTATGCGCGTTGCTTGCGCAACGTAAACACTCGCTGAGCGGGCGGCATACTTTATTCACTAAGAGATTAAGAACGGTTAAAACCGGGCGATGTAAGCTTTTAGCCGCTATTGCGCCTGCGGAAACCAGTGTCGGGTACGATTAGCAAAGGCCACTAGCGATAACATGACCGGCACTTCAACCAGCACGCCGACAACCGTTGCCAAAGCCGCGCCTGATTGCAGACCGAACAAGGAAATCGCCACCGCCACCGCCAGCTCGAAAAAGTTTGGCGTACTGATCATGCAGACAGGCGCCGCAATGTTGTGAGGCAGCTTGAGCGCCTTAGCCGCGCTATAGGCAATCGCGAAAATCCCGTATGTCTGAATAAGAAGAGGGATAGCGATCAACACAATCGTTTGTGGCTGACCGATAATTTTCTCGGCCTGAAAGCCGAATAGCAAAACGACTGTGGCAAGCAAGCCCACAACAGACCAGGGTTTAAGCTTTTGTACAAAAACGTCGACGCCAACACCTTGGCCGCGCCGCGCTAACAACTGACGGGTCAAGGCACCCGCCACCAGCGGCAACACGACATACAACACCACCGACAATAGCAATGTCTCCCAGGGCACGATGATATCGCTAATACCCAGTAGCAAGGCTGCCAGTGGCGCGAAGGCAAACACCATGATGATGTCGTTAACCGATACTTGCACCAAGGTGTAATTTGGGTCACCCCGCGTCAATTGACTCCAAACGAAGACCATCGCGGTGCAGGGTGCAACGCCGAGCAATATCATGCCCGCAATATATTCTGTGGCGGACTCGGGGTCGACGAGATCTACAAATAGCACCTTGAAAAATAACCATCCCAACGCCGCCATGGTAAAGGCTTTGATCAGCCAGCTAACAACCAAGGTCAGCACCAGGCCGCGAGGTCGCTTGCCGACATCACGCAGCGAGGAAAAATCGATCTGCACCATCATCGGGTAAATCATAATCCAGATAAACAGTGCAACAACCAGGTTCACATGCGCGTATTCAACGCGCGCGACTAATTCGAATAGTTACGGCACCAGATTACCTAGAACAACACCGGCAAGGATGCAAAGCCCCACCCATAGCGAAAGATAGCGTTCGAAAATTCCCATCTGCATTCCTCTACATTACTGCAAGGCGATACGCTCCATGACAACCCGGCTTGTGGTAAGCGACCTCGTCAAAAAGCCGCGATAGACCTTTGCGGTTTACAGGAACCTTGTTGCAGTATTTTCTAACACGGAATACGCCGAGGCGGCAAATTCATTCATAAAAAACTTGACGCTAGTCAAGCTATCCTTGTTTAAGAGTCATGGATATCACTGTCGGTTCGCCCGTCACACGCCATAAAGCTCATCAGTATCACCGCAAAAATGATTCGCCTGTGTTAAATAGGCGGCGGGGAAATTTACGCAACACCCTAAGCTCTCGACGAACCCGCCGGAGAGCGCGCTGGGAAAAACGTCGTGATGCTTTAAAGGTCCGTTAGCTTCTTATCAGGATAAAAAGCAAGCAACAGTTGTTCTTTAATCGACAGCGCCACACCCTTGCCAGCACCAATTCTGTCAACTTCAACATCGGCACAATAGGTGCCGAAAACACGGTCCCACAAAATAATATTGCAACCGTAATTACTATTGCTCTGGCTCATCGCAAGTGAATGGTGAACTTGATGTTGCTCAGCTGTCGCGAAGAACCAATCGTATACGGGCATTGATTTCAATGGCAGATTTGAATGATTTAACTTACCGTTCCACATACCGAAGGCAGCCGAGACGGCGATCACTTCATCGCTAGCACCGAACAGCGCAAGGATAATGGGAGTACTAAGCGCAAGCGCGAGAAATTCCAATGGGTGAGTCCTGCCACCGCGCATACAGCTCATCTTCGTAATATGGTGATGCGTGGCGTGCATGCGCCACCAAAACAAGGACTCATGCTGAACGCGATGCAGCCAATAATAAATAAAGCTTGCAAAGAATCGCAGCATTAGTGCTGAACCGACGAGTCCCAAGAGCGTTTCGGGTGCAATACTAATCTGCAACGGCGATATGTCCCGCACAGCTTTAAACCCCTCGGATATAGGCGTTCTGTAATAATCGCTGATTAGCGGTGCCCAAAGCAGACCGCCAAAGGCTAACCAGAACCCGTCTTCCGCCAGCTCCTTAGGTTCCAGTAACCAATCCTCGCGTTTGGCCCAGATGCGTTCAGCGAAGATAAGCAGGGGTACCGGCAACATGATCATGATCAGTGCGTAAAGCTTATGGTTCATCCACTCATCAACGACCATGGTCCCGACAAGAAACATCGAGCCCAAAACGAGCACGGGCTGAGCGACCGTCCAGAGAATGTCGCTCATCGTCCTAGCCCCAGTGGCCTGTTTGGTTTCGGCTAAAATTTCCGCCGGGATATCAAAAGTCTGTTCACTCACAAGTTCTGCTCCGTCTCTTCATCTGCAGTAATATGCATCTGCTTTTCCTCGCCATTACTTCGCAAGAAACGAGCCAAACCTAAGGCACGCCAGAATTTGTTAGTCCATGGGGCTGCAGGACTGACTCCAAACAAGTCATCAGTAACGCGCTAGACCCTAATTCTTCGACCTAAAAGCCTTTTATCTTGTTCTTCAACAACTAAGCGGACCGACACTATTCATCCAGCTGTGTGGCTAGAATCCGGCCGTATGAAGCTAATTGATGCCCCTAAACGGGGCACCAGGCATGCTGTCGGTGCATGAAATCCGAATGTGCTCATTACAAGTTTGAGAGAACCTGTATTTCGCCCGGCAGTACGAGAGCAGGTAATAAATGGGCGATACAAAATCGTTAAAGCAAAGATCAGATTTGACAATAAAAAGTCGAACAGCCGGCTCAACACATACACACGCAGAAATCGACGCACCACATAATTCCCGTTAGGTTTATCAAGGTTGAGCGTCAAGCACGACAGGTATGCAGGGGACACACGTTTATATCTAGTATAAAGTGGACGAACTATTTTTAAGGCCTACTCGAATGTTCTTAAAGCTGCTTACAAGCATCATCCTACCTATAGCCATAGGTACAGCGCTCACATTCTCAACGCTATCACTGAGCGCTCAGCTTCTATTAAGTGAACAAAAGCTTGTTTTAGCCAATGAAATGATCGCCATCGAAACCCAGCCATACAATCTGTCTCGATCTGAGACAAAGGCCGCTGTTCTGCTCATACATGGATGGGCGGGCCAAATGGATGAAGTCGGCGACATCTACAAACGATTGGCTGAACAATTAGCCAAACAAGGTATCGCCTCTTTACGGATCAACATCCGAGGCGAGAGTGAACGTGAGGCAACAAATTTTCTGCTGACCAGCACATTCGAGTCTCGCGTCACAGACGCGCAAACCGGCTTAGACTACCTACAAAAAAACTATGCCAATGCCACGTTTGGTGCAGTGGGTTTTAGCTTAGGTGGCGCGACCACATTGAAGTTGATTGGCGATAACCCTCAAGCCGTCAACAGTGTTGTGCTTTGGTCGACGGTTGGCGACCCCGGCACAATGTTTGAAGACCTAACAGCCGAACAAAAACAACAAGTAATGCAGGACGATAAAGTAACGCTACAACGATGGGTTGACGTAACCATCACTAAAAAACATTACCTAGGCTACAAGGGCTACGATATTTTTACGCCGTTAAAAGCCTACCGAGGTGCCATACTGTCAATTCGTGGCAGTGACGATTATTTAGTGCCAGCGGAACAAGACATTTTCGCCGCCGCATCCGCCGCGCCTGAATTTTCATGGATCCTCGAAGGCGCGGACCACACCCTTAACGTATACGATCAGCCAAACCCTGGCTATGGTGAACAAGTCCTGCAAGCCACCGTCAAATTTATGGTAGGTCGCTTACTCAATACTAAAGGTCATCAGTTGCAGTAGACACCTTCAACTCGGCAACGCAGGACGACCCGCAGATGTAGCGATTGATGCCGACATCATTACCGCTGTCGAGCTCAATATCGGTCCGCAATGTGAAGAGATTAATGCGACAGAATTTCTCATCGGGTCAGGTTGGGTCTATGTATATGTATATGTACATGCAGACTACTTCGCGTGTTTTTCTGACACAATCTTCCAAGGTGGCTTCGGCACCAAAACATTGCCGAGAATAACCCGAATCAGCCGCGGGCTGGCGTCAAACCCCTCGATATTCCTTGCCTAATGCTCACCGCTGAATGGGACTCAGGTCTTCGACCGGCGTTTGCTGCGGACATGCCAGAGCGTTGCAGCCAGCTAGAAATAAACTTGATTGAGAAATCAGGGCATTGGATGCAGCAGGAACACGCGGAACTTTTTAACCGTTATCTGATTGACTGGCTAGGGCGCTTTTTCCTCGATGCAGGCTAACGCTGCCTGCAAGCGCAAAAGACTCTATTTGCTACTTTTCTTACCTTGTCTTTGACAGAGGATCAAGCAAACGATATCGTTCCTTAACAATTCAAAACTGGTTAGGTAATGATCAACTCATCTTTCTACAAATATTTTTACATGCTGCTCGTCGGCACCTTCTTATCACAAACTTGTGCCGCCGCGTCCGACGCAAACACACAGGAGTACGTCGAAAAGTACCCCTATATCTACCATCTTGTGCAGAAAGACTTGTGGAACGAAACGCTGGAATCCAACGCGACCTATTATCCGCCGACGTACAGCCAAGATGAATTCACCCATGCGACAGCAAACCCTGCTTTCCTTATGACCATTGGCAATCATTTTTATCCAGATGTAAAAGGCGAATGGTTGTGCTTGAGAATGTCGGTCGACTCCTTGGCATCGACAGGGGTTCGCACCATCTTTGAAGGCACGGCGCCGGTCGGTGATAAAGAAGCGGATTTCGAAGGCACCGACAGCGAATTGTTCCCGCATATATTAGGCGGTATTCATCCATCAGCAGTGCTTCAAGCCCACAAAGTGTTTCGTGACGACAATGGACGATTCCTGTCGGTAGAAGATGTTATCGACGGCGGAAATGCTGAATCGTAAACAACCTTCACCCATCATTTCAAAAATTGAGCTGCGGCTCAGGAGTTGTATGAAGTCCACTATCAGAATTTTTTTCCTTCTAGCCTGCCTTAGTACTGCAACCGTCAGCGTTGCAGACACGACGCTGTACCATATCGTCAGTGAAAAAGAGCTTTCGACACTAACAAAAGATAATGTCTATACACCAGCATCCGTCGAGCTTGAAGGCTATATTCATTTCTCAAAGATAGAACTGATACTGCCGATTGCTAACGATGCATACATTGATAGGGAAATTTTGTACTTACTGCAGGTTACCTTTGATGATAACGATGAGTATTTCAGATGGGTCGGCGATAATCCTGATTACTGGCGCGGACTTGACCTAGCAATGGTTGAACGCAAGATGCTATTCACCCGCGATGAAAATGGTCTATGGGTACTCCCTAAATAGCGGGGCGATATCGCAAGGCGTCGGCCATGCTGCTAATTTTGCGTATTTCTAGTGTATTTCATTCGGCTTGTATTGGAAAAAGACGGCAGAGATATCGTCAGTTTGCTTCAACTGATCACACCAAGCTGACACGTTCAACTTCAGTGCTTCAACAGACAAGGCCGACAGGCTTTCTAGCAGCGCTTCGAGGGTTTCTGCGTGATGGTCCGTAAACTTTTCAGAGAACCCTATAAAGCAATCGTTTTTCTCTAATTTAATATCTTGAGTTTCGTAGGCTACGTTCTTTGAATAGCCGATAGGAAAACCACCCAGACCAACCCGCTCGACACGCCGATTGGGATCGGCCGACAAAATGTAAGCGTTAGGTGCGCCGGCTTGGCAAAAAGAAAGCGTATCTGTTGAAAAATCAATTCGACCAAGACTCATCGTAAATAGACTCGGCGACTTATCTGCCGCGTAACGATTATTCAACTCTTCTGTAAACGGCTTAGGATCTAGTTCTTTCGTTAAGTCGACTTGTTTTTGCATCGCATAAGCTTCCATCGCAGCCACCGTGCCGGTGCCGGCCGAATCAAAAATAGCGAAGTTGAAGAATGTATCGCAGTAGGCAAAATCGACAATGTCGCCGGACAAAATGTGAAGTGGCCTGAAAATGAGATCCGCAACCATGTTTGCGTTTTGTATCGGGTCAGGCAGCCTATCCAATTGATGCATTGAAGCTGACTCAATTTGCTGAACCGTATCACTCAGTTTTTGCTTTAAACGTTCCCTGCATTTCTTCTCTTCAATCGAACTTCTTACATTCGCGACCAACTCTTCATTGGACCAGGGTTTGTTGAGGAAACGATCAATATTGCAATTATTTACAGCTATCTCGAGCAGTTCGGAGTCGACATGGCCGGAAAGGAGCATCCGCGGTGTCGTTGAGGTTATTTCTGCTGCAATTTCAAAGAACTCAAATCCGTCCATTTCAGGCATCTTGTAGTCGCTAATAATGCAGTCGTATTCGTTTTCCATCAAATAAGACACAGCCTGCCTGCCGCTCGTACAGGCATCTGTACGAATACCGGCTCGCTTAAAACAACGCGTCAGGGCGCTCAAAACATTGATTTCATCATCAACAATTAAAATACTTGCAGGCATTGTTATTCTCTCTCTGAACAGGCCGTCACTATCACAGATGTCGATAAACGATAATGTGACGCTGTTCACAGATCCATGTAAGTAATTGCTTTCATTTCGAATAAGAATATCATTTACTTTGAACTGGCTTAGAAAGTCTTTCCCGCCGGGTAACACCTTACAGAACACGCAGCATGAGGCAGAACAATTATGTACGTTGATAAGTTTGCAGTACAAAAGGCTGACCAAGCCGCAGTCATCATGGCGGAGACCGGCGAGACGCTGACTTATCAGCAATTCGATCAACGCTCTAACCAAGTCGCTCACCTACTTCGGTCAGAGGGTTTGAAGCGATTAGATCATTATTCAGTGTTCATGGAGAACTCGATTTACTATCCGGAGATCTGTGGCGCGGGGGAGCGATCGGGACTTTACTATACGTGCATCAATTCCTACCTGACCGCCGATGAACTGGCCTACATTATCAACAACAGTGAATCGCAGATCATTTTCACCAGTACCGCAAAGTCTCGAACATTAAAAGAAGCCTTAGCTCAATGTCCCAACGTTAAACGCTGCTATGTCATTGGCGACATAGATGCCGATTTGAACGACGATCGGTTCAAAAGTTATCACGATGCAATCGAGGACTTGCCCACTACACCGGTTGCCGATGAAAGCCTTGGCACCAGCATGCTTTATTCTTCCGGTACGACCGGCAGACCCAAAGGTATTCTCAGGCCGTTAGAAGAATTGCCGCCGTCGGACTCTCTGCCGATGATGACCTTCCTGAAAAATCTTTGGCAATATCGCGAAGATATGATCTATCTATCCCCCGCGCCGCTCTACCATTCTGCACCCCAGGCAGCCGTTGGTTTGACCCTTCGAGCAGGCGGGACGGTTGTCATCATGGAAAAATTTGATCCGGCAAAATACCTCGACTACATCAGTCAGTATGCCGTCACCCACAGCCAGCTTGTACCAACAATGTTCAGTCGAATGCTGAAACTACCTGCAGAGGTCAGAGCCAGCGCCGACCTGTCTTCACTTGAAATAGCCATTCACGCAGCAGCTCCCTGCCCCGCAAAAGTCAAAGAAGACATGATTAACTGGTGGGGACCGATCATTCACGAATACTATGGCGCAACAGAGGGTTTAGGTTTTACCGCGTGCAACAGCGAAGAATGGTTAGCGCACAGAGGCAGTGTCGGTCGCGTCATCATGGGTGACATTTCAATATTAGACGAAGACGGTCAAGCGTCACCCAAAGGTGAACCCGGGGAAATCTGGTTTAAAACGGCGAATGCATTCTCTTATTTTAACGACGATGAAAAAACACAGGAAGTCACCTCATCAGATGGCACGATGAGTACCGTCGGAGATGTCGGTTACTTAGATGACGATGGGTTTTTATACCTAACTGATCGATCGACCTTCATGATTATCTCGGGCGGCGTTAACATCTACCCACAGGAAACCGAAGACCTGCTCATCATTCATCCCAAAATTGCTGACGCCGCTGTTTTTGGCGTGCCCAATGAGGACTTTGGCGAGGAAGTTAAGGCCGTCATCCAAACAATGCCCGGGATCGAAGAAAATGAAGATCTGGTGCTTGAACTGATGGCTTTTTGCGCGGCCAATCTTTCCCCTCAAAAATGCCCAAGATCGATAGATTTCGAAGCGGAACTGCCACGACTACCCACCGGCAAACTCTACAAACGGTTGTTACGAGATCGTTATTGGGGTGACAAGCAAAATAAAATTCTTGGCTAGCTCATCCAAAGGGCATTGCCGAAGGACCCAAGCGCTAACTCAGATCATCCACGGGCAAGCCGACACTGACTCTTAATGTGTTTTTCTCATCGCCAACCGGCTGCCCGATCATTTCGTCATAGGCGCTTTCTTGAACCAGTTCTGCGCGCGCTATCGCTAATGCCTTAAAGGGTTTCTTTGCGTCCAATACGCTTCGAAAAGATAGAGCATTGCCCTGCTCGTCTTTTACAAGGTAGACCTCGTCTTCGATAACCAGTTCTACCAAGTAAAGACTGCATTCGAAGCTGCGCAATCGCAATAAATCGATACAAAAGCTTTTGGTTTTCCGATGTCTTTTAACTAATTGTGCAAGCGTGATTGAGTGCATATTATTAGCGCCTTATTACCATTCAATATTGCTGCCATCAAAGGCAATAAACCGTCCAGTGTCTTCGGCTTGCAGACCAACAATAATGTCAGCCAACCAACCCGCGGATTGTTCTGTGGTGAACAATTTGGCATTGGATTTTTTACCCACAAAAGGCGAGGAAAGCTCTGTTGCTACCGTGCCAGGGTGTAATGCAACAACTGCACAGCAGGGTAGCGTGCGTTTCCATTCGACGCTGAGTGTTTTTACCGCCATGTTTAGTGCGGCTTTCGAACAACGATAACTGTACCAGCCGCCGAGCTCGTTATCAGAAATCGAACCGACCCGTGCAGACAACACGGCGAACACGCTGCGACTCGACTTCTTTAGCGCTGACCTGGCGTACTTTGCAATCAATAGGGTTGAAAGCGTGTTGACGCGAATATTATCCATGAAAAAATCAGCATCCAGTTTGTTGATGGTCTTCTCTGGTCTCGCTTCGCCCATATGTAAAAGACCCACGGCGTTGATGATATAGGTCAGATCAGGGCAGGAAGTGAACAGCTCGGACATCGCCTCTTCGTCAGTGACGTCGAGCGAGACCCAGTTGAGCTTTTCGTTTGAAAAATCCGGCTGATCTGTTCGATAGGTTGC
>Ga0302116_1002611_pt1 | contig 10443 bp, 11 predicted proteins | sample AG5_SCM_MG_FD_203124 | JGI IMG/M metagenome (GOLD analysis project Ga0302116, IMG submission 203124) | Marine microbial communities from Western Arctic Ocean, Canada - AG5_SCM | ecosystem: Environmental > Aquatic > Marine > Oceanic | place: Canada: Western Arctic Ocean | collected 2017-10-01 | reverse complement strand
GACGACTTCACCCCACTCGAAAATGAATCACCAGTAATCCAAGCGGAAGTAATAGAAAAGTGGTTGTCTCTTTCCGACCCAACAGCCTCGGTGACAATTCGACGCTTTCAAACCCTCGTTGCTGCGCGTCTCCACGCCCGTGTGCAAGAAAGTTCGGTTCGAGTTGCAATGAAAAATCTCATCATTTCGGAAGGCGTACATTTTGATGTGCAAACTTTTGCAACCATTGAGGAAGACACTTTGACAGAGCTGGTCCAAAACATTCACTTTTGGAGAAGGTGAGGCTAGAATACAAGCATAATACAAAAGCAAAAGCATTAACATCATTTGACGCAGTAAATGCCAGCAAATCATCAAGGCCTCAAACCAAATAATTTCCGACTTCGATGGCGAAGTCCCTGAAACTGAAAAAGAGCTACTCAAGCTCTCCGGCATTGGTGTAAAGTTTGCCAATCTCTTGAACTTCGTCAACACGCCCGAAAATCACATAAATTATCTAAACAACTATTGCTGAATAAACCATAAACTAAAGTAGCTTTGGTAGACATCAATCATTTACTACATTCAACATTTTATCCACGCTCGTAATTTTTTCTCGGGGCTGCAGCTCGGTTCTTTTGTTCTCGTTGGCTTGCTCAAAATTGTCTATCTTCTCCCACTCCTCCCACCCCACCCACTCAACTCCTTTGTCCGCCAAAAGTTTCTCTATTTTTCCCTCCTTCCCCCCAAACTTATTCTCCAAAAAGTCACTAACCAAGCTGTCGGCTGTTTCCCTCGCGTCGCTTATGTTGCTCCCAATAATCCCCACCGGGCCCCTCTTCACCCAACCACTGCAGTACAAAAAATCATTTCCCCTCCCCCCCCCTCCCCCCTCCCCCTCCCCCACCCTCACCCTCCCCCTCACCGACATGACCGTCCCCGAATCTTCACAGAACGACTCCTCCAACCCAGCCAAACAGTTGCTCTTGTACCCGACGCTAACCAGCACCAGGTCCGCCTCCAACGTTTCAAATTCGCCCGTGCCAATAGCCCTGTTATTCTCCAACACCGTCTTTTCGAATTTAACAGCCGTGACCTGACCTTCCTCGGTGATGAATTCGACTGGGTTCATGAAGAATCGGAGTTCGATTGTGATGTCATCATCGTCACAAGGTTGTTTCTGCTTCAGTTTCAGTTTCAGTTTCTGTGCATAATCGCGCAGAAGCTTGTCGATGCGTTTCTTCGGTCTTTCCAAAATGACGTCGCCCTGGATTAATTCTGATTCGCGCACACCAAATTTTAAATTTCCTTCCAACTTCGTCAACTCCCTCAACTCTTTAATTGTGAAAGCTCCCTGAATGTGGCCTCGCCTCCCGACAATCTTGACGCTTTTCAAACTGTCGAAAATATTCGTGTCCAACGCGCGGCTAGCGACATCTGTGTCTAAAATTGATTCGGTGGATTTTTTTTCGACACAACTCTGCGCCAAAGAATTGAGAATAAATGTTATGTTAGTTTCAGTTTAGTAGGGGCTCGTATGCTCGTCTTCCTCGCTCACTCACCTTCACCATGACTCGCCCACAATCCAGAGCAACGTTGCCCTGACCAATAATAACTACGTTTTCTATTTTCTCGTCCAAGTCCAAGTCCAAGTCCAAGTCCAAGTCCAAGAAGGCGAGCTCGGCTGCGTCGGTCGGAGGGAGTGTATAGCCATTGTACCAGTGCACGAACTTGCGCGCGGAAATGACATTTGGGATGTTTTGGGATGAATTGGAATTCAAAGACAGGGTGCGATCGCCACTCGCGCCATAGGCAAGCACGACACAATCAGAAACCGATTGCAGGTCAGCAAGGGAAATTGAGGGAGACGCAGATGGAGATGCGTCATTTTCTTGTACGAGCACATTGCCAAAGAAGTTGATGCTGTCTGAAGTAGTGATGATTTTGGCAAAATCGTTCTCAACATTCTTGACTTCCGGGTGGTCAGGAGCCACACCAGACCGAACTAGGCCGTATGGGACTGGGAGCTGGTCTATGATAGATATCGAAAGGGAAGTGCTGGGCGGGATGAGGGACTGAATGTATTTCGCAGTGTAAAATCCTGACGGTCCTGAGCCAATAATTGTAACTTTCAATGTTGATGAAGGGAGTTGTGTAGTGAATCTTCTTGTTGTGGTGGCGGTGGCAACCACCAGCCGACGATGAGCAAGCATTGCAAGCAAATCGAAAATTATTTGTGGGGTCGTTGAGTCGAGTTGAAGGGGTGAATGGGGAATGGGAAAATTAACTGGGGCTTAGGATAAAAACAAGTCGATCGTGAGATGGGCAATGATTTGAAAGGAAAGCTCTGTTAGACGAAGATTTGCACATATCACCATATTTAGCACTTTTCCATTCATTTCCACGCCACCTCCTACAAGTTGAAAAATGGCTGACTTCATTGTTTTCGACACCATTATAATAGGCGCCGGTGCAGCAGGTTTGCAATGCTACCACGATCTCATCAACCCACCGAATCCCAACATCAAACCCCTCGACCCCTCAAAAGTCCTCATCCTTGAGGGTCGCAACCGTCTCGGAGGTCGATTATATACAGACGAACAAGGGGACGACCTTGGTGCGAAATACATTCATGGCACGTCCCGTTTCAACCCTGTGATGAAGCTGCTCACTGCCTCTCCTGGCCCCCTCAGGCACGACGTGATTGACATTGCGTTTGGCAACCCGTGGCTCTTTCCTCGGCAGCACATGCGAACGTCCTATTTCGTGGGTGGAATGCCCCCTACCTTGGACAACGTCAATTTGAGCTACATTCAGTACGAGAATTTAATGAGGAGCGTGGGCATGATTTCGCAGGCTGGGAGAGACTCAATGCACGAGGACGAAAACACGGTTGATGATGGGAGTAGAATTAGTTTGAAGGATACGTTGGAGATGATTAGGAAGGAGGTGAAACCAAACCTAAATTTAAAAGGTGAGCAAGTTAACCCACCCAATTCGTTTGGCTCGCTTCACTCGTTTCGCTTCGTCCATCATTAAAAATGCGCACGTTAACCCACCCAATTCGTTTGGCTCGCTTCACTCGTTTCGCTCTTCCATCATTAAAAAATGCGCACAATCTCGCTTCGCTCGTCGCAGATTCCGCGGCTTCGATTTTGAAGGCCACGACTTTGCCAGGCGAGGTGAGGAGCTTGATCCGGGTGCATTTGCACAACCAGGAGCTTTGGCACGGAATGTCGATTGGGGAATTGCAGCTGGGAGAGTTCTCTGGGGTGACCGTCGACAACGATGATTACAGTGACGTTGTTGACGGTAACAATCACGAGGAGGCCCGGTCAAGATCCAAGAGCGAGTCCATCGCGCTGGAGGACATGTGCGAGCACCCACAGCTCTGCGGCGATTTCCCAGGTGCTCACGCAATTATGGCGGGCGGGCTTGGGAATGCATTGACTCAGAAGCTTCTGGTCGAGAACGCCCAAACAAGAGTTAAATTTAACCACAGAGTGGTGTCCGTCGACTACAACGATGATACGATAATAAGCGTTAGGTGCGAGGAAGACGACAAGGATGGATATCCCCTGAATGTCTCCGATCCAATTTACAAGTGCAAAACGATTGTTTCGACGATACCTGTGGGCGTGCTGAAAAAGGTGAGTCTCATCGCGATGAATGAATCCCGCGAATTTGCTAAAGACATAATGGCTTCATCCAACACTGAACTAACATTAACATTATAACATTAATATGTTACACCAATTCTTTTTTGACTCGCTTCGCTCGGCACAGATGTCCGGCATCTTTCACCCCCCCCTCCCCCTTCCCAAACTAAAAGCTATAGACGGGATATACCCCGGATCGTACAAAAAAGTCATTCTAACTTTCGACTCGGTCTTCTGGCCAACCACCCAGCCGTTCATCTCACTTGCGAGAATAACTCACCCGAGTAAAACGAAAATGGAAAACAAGCCCTTGAACATAGGCGATAAACTCTTTTTGGAGAACTTTCACGCTCAGTACGAGTTCAACGGGAAGAAGAAGGAGGGGGAAGGGGGGGCGGCGAAGGTGTGTGCGAGCGAACGAGCCACTACTAACCTAAAAGACACATGACTAACCCAACACAACCCTGTCCGCTTCGCTCAGCTGGTTGCGCTGCTTGTCGGTGCCGCGGCTGACAATGCCAGCGGAAGGACCGACGAGGAGGTAAGGGATGCCGTTTTGTTGCTTATGAAAATGTGTATGTGGCCGTCCGTTCAAGGAGTCAAGAACATCGAGGAGGTGAGTGAAAGAGCGAGCCTTGTGAAAAGACGAGAAATTCACATGCACTTACACAACAATCCAGCGGTGCATAGATGTCAAGACGACGAAGTGGGAAGAGGATGAATTTTCGCTTGGGGCCTACTCGTGCTTCGGTCTGGGTAGCACCTCGGACATGATCGATGCACTGGGGGAAAGTTGCGGAAAAGGGAGAGTTGTTTTTGGGGGCGAGGGGACTGATGGGGAGTACCAAGGTAGCGTTCACGGCGCACTACGGAGCGGGGCTAGATGCGCGGAGGAGGTTCAAATACAGTTAAAGTAGATATTGACAACAATGTTGAAACAATTTTGATTTGTGAAATTTATGCGTTAAACTTGCAAATTGGGTTTCTTCTCCTTCTCCTTCTCCTTCTCCTTCTCCTTCTCCTTCTCCTTCTCCTTCTCCTTTTCCTTCTCCTTCTCCTCCTTCTCCTTCTCCCCTTCCCCATCTGCTATAATTTTAGATTTCCACCTGGTCGGGGTGATTTGGACTGGGAGGTGGGGTGGGGAGAGGAAGGACAGGATCTCGGAGGTGACGTTGTAGCCGCCGTGGTAAACGCACTCGCCAAGATTTTTCATGACCTCCTCGAGGGTTGAGGTGTCATCGGTGTGCTTCGGGAAGGACACAAATTCCCACTTGTAGACAATGTGGAGAATGAGGTTGAGGATGGGGGTCAGGCAGCTGGGCATAAATGTGAACTCTCGGCAGGAGGTGATTCTAACCGTGTTGTCTTCGTTGCCCGAGACAATGTAGTTGGAATCGGCCGTGATGGTGAGCTGGTTGGTTTTGAATTCCTGCTCGAACGTGTGCTTGAGCTCGAAAGTCTCAGCATCCCAGATCTTCATCATATTGTCGTAACCGGCACTCACAAGAATACGCCCGTTGGGGGAGTATGAGACGCTGCGGGCGCAATCGGTGTGAGCCTTGTCGATGCTCTTCACCAAGCTTCCATCGGCAGGGTTCCAAAATTTGATGGATTCATCTAAACTTCCCGAGCAAAGGAGTTTGCAGTCGGGAGAGAACGAGAGGGACCTGACGCTGCTGGTGTGGCCCTCCAACGTATGCGCTAAGATGGCACTTCCCTCGTTGAAGCTGTAGAGGTTGATGAGATTGTCGACACTTCCAGTAGCCAGCTGCTTGCCGTCGGGGGAGAAGCACACTGCAATAATATAACCCATGTGATCCTCTAGCACTTGCACTCTCGCCCACTCGTAACCCTCCCCCGGCTCCGACCAAATAATCATCTTCCCATCATCTCCACCAGAAGCAAAGTGGGAGCCTGATGGAGAGACGGTGACGCAATAAACAGTACCATTGTGTCCCACCAAGGTCTGGACCAACTCGAGGGAAGGGCTAAGTACCTTCAAGGTGGGACCCCCACCATAATCACTGCCACAAGCCACAAGTGAGCCATTCAGAAGATAGCAAAGACCATAGACACCATAGGCAAAAACATTGTCAGCTCGGTATTCTACCTTGTTGGAGCTGGTCGAGTGGATGATGATTGACCCGCTCTTACTACCCGATGCCGCATGACCGTTACTCCGCAACGCCACGCAATTTACAGAATCATTATGCCCGTGGAGGAGCTGTTCGTCCATCTTCCAGACTTAATTGATGGGGAGGTGGGTGCCGAGGGCCCGAGGGGTGTATAAATGGGCTACTGGGAGAGAAACTAAGGGTCGACGACCTATTACTTATTTATAGAGCTATAATGACGTAATCACGTACATGGCTGGGGGAATTTGTCGAGCATTTCTCATCACGCCATTTCCACTGCCTCAAGATTGCCCAGCTCACCAATTTCTAACCCAATTCTCTTGCCTTGGCCAAGCAACTCACCTCACACTCTCCTCATTCTCGTTTGAGATCTTTTCACGAGCATATCCTTATGCCTTCCAATGAGCACCATAAATGGCTCAAGAAGCGTGACCTGTTCTGATTTATTGGCTTGCTCTCCCTCACTCCCCAGGATATATTTAGGAGAATGGTGCTGGTGACGGGGCTAACAAGTGTAGGTGTTTTGGATTTTGTGTGAATTTTATTTTAAGTTTGTTTTTTGTTTAGGTCGCCAGTTCTGTCTCCTATTCTTAGACTCCCCTAACCCTATAAGACGTTTTACGCCTAGAGCATGCCCTTGGCCTTCTCGGCAACATCATCAATTCCGCCGACCATGTAAAAGGCTCCCTCAGGCTTGTCGTCATGGTCTCCTGCCAAGATCTCGGAGAAGCCCCTGATGGTCTCCTCCAAACTGACAAACTTTCCGGGAGTTCCGGTGAAAACCTCTGCGACGTGGAAAGGCTGCGACATGAAGCGCTGCACCTTCCTCGCCCTAGCAACGGTCATCTTGTCGTCCTCGCTAAGCTCGTCCATACCAAGGATGGCAATGATGTCCTGCAGGGCCTTGTAGTCCTGCAACAACTTCTGGGTGTCACGGGCAAGGAAGTAGTGGTTGTCTCCAATCACGCGGGGGTCGAGCATGCGACTGGTGGAGTCGAGGGGATCGACGGCAGGGTAAATTCCAAGCTCGGCAATGGCACGGGACAGCACGGTGGTGGCGTCCAAGTGCGCAAAGGTGGTAGCGGGGGCAGGATCGGTAAGATCATCGGCGGGCACGTACACGGCCTGCACGGAGGTGATGGATCCCTTCTTGGTGGAGGTAATGCGCTCCTGGAGCCCTCCCATGTCGGTAGCAAGGGTGGGCTGGTATCCGACGGCGGAAGGGATGCGGCCGAGAAGGGCCGACACCTCGGAACCGGCCTGGGTGAATCGGAAAATGTTGTCAACGAAGAGGAGCACGTCCTGGCCCTGCGATCGATCGAGCGAGCGAAAGTTTAGTATTAGTGTATTAGTATTAGTAGGTATAGTATTAGTATTAGTAGTGGATGTGGGTGTAGTGGAAGGTGGGTGGGTGGCTGGAGGGGTATTCGCAGCGCATCGCTCACCTCCTCGTCACGGAAGTACTCCGCAATGGCGAGGCCGGTAAGGGCGACGCGAGCACGGGCACCAGGGGGCTCGTTCATCTGTCCGTAGACCAGAGCGGCCTTGGAGCCAGCAGTGGAGCCGGTCTGTGTGCGAGCGAAGGGCGAAGGCGAAGTGTGGTTAGTTTTGTTTGTGGTTTGGTGTTGGGTGTTGTTGTTGTGGTTGTTGTTGTTGTTGTTGGAATGGCTCAGTAAGGCTCGTAAGGCTCCGAAAAGGCTCGTAAGGCTCACTCACCTTCTCGTCAATCTTAATGACACCACCCTCAATCATCTCAAAGTAAAGGTCATTTCCCTCACGGGTTCGCTCTCCGACTCCAGCAAAGACAGAGTAACCTCCGTGGTTCATGGCAATGTTGTTAATCAACTCCATGATAACGACAGTCTTGCCGACTCCGGCTCCACCAAAGAGGCCAATCTTTCCTCCCTTGGCGTACGGGGCAAGGAGGTCCACCACCTTGATTCCAGTGACGAGAATCTCACTCTCGGTGGACTGGTCAATGAAGGCGGGGGCCTTTCGGTGGAGGGGGGCGTACTTCCCCTGGCCGGGGGCAAAGATGGGCCCCTTCTCGTCCACGGGCTCGCCGATGACGTTCAGGATGCGGCCGAGGGTCTCGGGACCCACGGGCACCTGGATGGGCGCTCCGGAGTCGGCGCAGCCCTGGCCTCGCACGAGGCCCTCGGTGGCCTCCATGGAAATGCAGCGGACGGTGTTCTCTCCCAGGTGCTGGGCAACCTCCAGGACGAGGCGGGGCTCGTCCTTGGTTCGATCAACCTCCAGGGCGTTCAGGATCTTGGGGAGCTCTCCGGAGTCGAACTGGACATCCACAACGGCTCCAATCACCTGGGTGATCTTTCCGTTGGCGAGAGTTGCGGCAGATGCATGGAAACTGCGGGCGGCCGGCGCTGTGATACCATATACATAGACAGATGAGACATGACAATGAGTCATGACAATGAGACATGACAATGAGACATGACAATGAGACATAACATATGACACCAGAAAAACATGGTTTTGGGTTGTTTGGGTTGTTTGGGGTAAGTTTTTGGTGAGGGGCGGAGCGGGGGAGGGGGTGGGGGGGAGAAGGGGGGGGTTAGTCATGGTGTATAGCTGATGGTGCCACAAAACAAGAACCCAATTCCCACACACAGCAATCACAATGCAGCAACATGGCTCAAAGACAGTTGAGGGGCTCTCAGCGATTTGCCACGATGACGAGCAGCAAGCATAATTTTGGGCGCATTTTATTACATACGCGGTGAACTCTTACCCTTGACGACAACAGAAGAAAGACGGCTCAACATGGCGTGTTATAAAACCAAAGGAAAAAAAAAAAGCAAAAATCGTTTAAGAGGAAGTCGTCAATTAACCTTGTTGTTAAAGGTAATTACATGGTCGCGTTGCCATAGACTATATAATTAAACTACAAACTATTTATTTACTATAACGGCAGATTAATCTAATTCGCTAACACAATCTCACATCCCAACATTTCAACAGATGTTTGCCCTTCGTACCTCCGTGCAGGTTGCCCGGCGCTCATTTGCTTCCGAGGCCGTCAGCACCAACCTTGTCCTATCTTTCAACCTTCCTCACACAACCCTATATGAATCGAAGGAGGTTCAATCGGTAATTGTACCAGGTTTGGCTGGAGAGTATGGGGTGACTGCTGGGCACTCCCCTATCGTGAGTCAAATGAAGGCCGGCGTGCTCCAGATCGAGCACGTAGGGGGCGGGGAGACGGAAAAATACTTTGTCCCTGGGGGCTTTGCTATCTCGCACCACGATGACGAGAAGGGCTCGTGCACCGACATTAGTTGCCCTGAGGCCGTGAAAATCGATGACATTGACGGTGCGGCTGCCGCCTCGAACTACGCCGACGCGAAGCGTGCGTTCGAGAGTGGAGAGGAGGGAAGCGAGGCTAAGGCTTTGAGCCAGATTGACATGGAAGTGTCAAAAGCTATGGCGGAGGCGGTGGGGCAGGCTGTTGCCTAAGCCCAAGTCCAAGGGTTAAAACCTAAACAACTAGAAAATTTCACCACCCCACCATCCAATCTACAAATTACTTCTCTCCCCATCCACCCCCACTGCCTCCTTCACATGTCCATCCTTATCATGTCCCCCCGTAACCCTGTGCGCCCTCGCATCGAGATCAGTCTGGAAAGCCCCTTCCGCTTCTCTCCAAGCCTTATCCGCCTTCTTCGTTGTTTTCGCCTTCCTCTCTCGCTCCTCCTCCTCATTCACCTTCTTGTGCCTATCGGCCCTCTCCCTCCGCTCCATTCTCCTAACCTCCGGTATGGCAGCACTTGTGTGCAGCACATCCTTATACAAATCCTCTCCCGCTTCCGCCACCCCGACAACCACCTTCTTGGCAACCCTCTCGATCTTATGTTCCACCCTAGCCCCCACGCTAGCAACCACACTTCCAAGCTCCCCAACTTGCTTCACCCCGTGCTCAACCTTCTCAACCGCATGCTTCGTCTTGTCGACAAGCCGATCGACCTTAAACAAGGCCTCCCTGGCAATCCCGGTCTGCAAAATTTTCTTCGGTAGAATTGCCCCGAGCAGCCCCCCCCTGTTCGCTCCCATGCCGCTCGCCTCATTTTTGAGGAAATTCTCCTCCCTCTCTTCCCGCTCTTCCGCCGTTTCCACCCTCGGGGCGATTTTCCTCGCAAATCCCTCGAGCGGCTGCGCCCCCCCGTGGATAAGCGTCCGGTTGCGCTTTCTACTTGCGACCGCCCCCCCGTGGACCTTAACCTCCTTGAAGAAGCACGCGTCACACAGGTAGGTCATTGTCACGGCACCTGCCTCGTCGGTGTCGATCGACTGCTTTACTTTCATGCTGCTACAACGGGAGCACTTGTAGCCCTTGTAGCCGCGCTCCATCTGATCGTCCATGAGGTCCTGCTTGGCCAGTTGATCATTGTTAGGCCCTGGCAGCTCTTCCTCTTCGCGTTCCTCTAACTCATCCTCATCCTCGTCCTCGTCCTCATCCTCGTTCTCATCCACCTCCTCCTCCCCAATAATCGCAGCGACCTCGTCCATCTCCTCCAGAATTTGGTTCAGCCCCATTTCCAAGTTCTCGATGTCTGCATTCTCGTTCTCCTTATTATCGTCTTTCTTCTCCTCCCCCATTTCACCCTCAGCAGCCTCCAGTGCCCCTTTGGCCGCCTGCAGCATACTCAGCC
>Ga0302116_1002610_pt1 | contig 10443 bp, 6 predicted proteins | sample AG5_SCM_MG_FD_203124 | JGI IMG/M metagenome (GOLD analysis project Ga0302116, IMG submission 203124) | Marine microbial communities from Western Arctic Ocean, Canada - AG5_SCM | ecosystem: Environmental > Aquatic > Marine > Oceanic | place: Canada: Western Arctic Ocean | collected 2017-10-01 | reverse complement strand
TTCTGAAGCGAAATCCAGGTGAGCCCGAATTTGTGCAAGCTGTTTATGAAGTTGCCTCCTCAATTTTTCCGTATATAGCCGACAAACCGATTTATCACGAATTGCAGATTTTAGAGCGTATGGCCGAACCTGAGCGTGTGATCTCTTTTCGTATTCCGTGGACAGATGATGCAGGCCGCGTGCGCACAAATCGTGGGTGGCGCGTTCAGTTCAATTCTGCGATCGGTCCCTACAAGGGGGGGTTACGATTTCACCCTAGCGTCAATCAATCCATCCTGAAATTTTTAGGCTTTGAGCAAACATTTAAGAACAGCCTAACGGGCCTACCGATGGGCGGCGGTAAAGGCGGTGCTAACTTTAACCCTAAAGGCAAAAGCGATAATGAGGTGATGCGGTTTTGCCAATCGTTTATGACGGAGCTTTATCGGCATATTGGTGCAGATACTGATGTGCCTGCAGGGGATATTGGCGTTGGCGGTCGAGAAATCGGCTTTATGTTTGGCCAGTATAAACGAATCACAAACGAGTTCGTGGGCGTGCTGACGGGCAAAGGTTTGGAATACGGTGGCTCTAAAATGCGCACGGAAGCAACCGGCTATGGCGCGATTTTCTTTCTTAGAAATATGTTGGCCCAGCATAAAGATACTATTGAGGGTAAGCGAATCTTGATTTCAGGTAGTGGCAACGTCGCAACCTATGCGGCTGAAAAATGTCTTCATTTGGGGGCAGTACCGATCACAATGAGTGACTCCAGTGGTTTTATTCATTGCAAAGAAGGTTTCACTCAGGAACAAATTGATTGGATTAAGGTGCTCAAAGGGGCCCGGCGTGGTCGTATCTCTGAGGCGGCAGATGAATTTAATAATATCAGTTTCCATGACGGAAGGCCTTGGGGTGTTGAAGGTGATTGCGCCGTTCCTTCGGCGACTCAGAACGAGATCAATGGCGAAGAAGCCGCGATTATGATTAATAACGGGATTATGGCCGTCGCAGAAGCGGCAAATATGCCTTGCGAGCAAGAAGCGGTGGATGCCTTTTTGAATGCACAAATACTGTTCGGTCCGGCCAAAGCGGTTAATGCTGGGGGCGTCGGTGTGTCAGGGTTGGAGATGAGCCAAAACAGTGCTCGCATTGCCTGGGATGAAGATCATCTTCGAAAACTGCTCGAAAACATGATGCAAGATATTCATGATAGTTGTGTTCGATATGGGGACACCGGAGGTCAGGTCAATTATCTCAAAGGTTCCAATATTGCTGGTTTCGTAAAGGTTGCCGACGCAATGGTGAGTTATGGGCACGTGTAGGTTGTCTTCGGCGAATAGGTCGAGCAGAAAAGAGTCGCACGAAATATAAAATGATTTCTTTTGAAGGACTTCGATGCGTCTTTGGTGAAGCGCATCACCGATAGGTTCACAGAATTCACAGGAGTGACGTTTTCGGAATGGATGGTTTTGCGTTTCAAGTTGAAGTGTTTAGAACGAATCGAAAAAAGCCCGCACGAATACGATTTGATGAGGTCCTAGGCAAAAGCAGTGTGCCCAGGTCTTTGTCTGATAACTACATTCCGAACTTAATTTGGGAAAAGACTTCTCGAATAAAGAAAAAACGCGAAGCGCAATCTAAACTTACCTTTGGTACATCCCAAGGAGCACTTTAGAGGTGAAACGTTTCTCCATCGCTGAATGAGCCAGCGTTAGAAGTTGGTAAAAGATGAGATCCCATCAATCAAACTGAATAATGGATACTTCGTTTCGACCGTCGCTGAGGTGTCGCCTCGAGCTGATGGTGATAAAGGATGCGGCGCCTTACGACATATAAATTTGAGCAATTTTTTTTTCGAATAGGGCCATATGGCTCGGACCGCCGGAGCATTCTGATTGAGCTCAAGCGCCATTCTAAATCATAGTGTTCAGCAAGCCAGGCCAAAGATTTTGCGCAAATTACAAGCCTGACTAAGTTTGGTATCCATCAAGTGTCGCCGCTGATAAGACGGGGAGTGCGCCGAGATATGGCCTAGCACGTCAATTGTCGTGCAATTGCGGCAGGCTCGGTCGTTACGTCGGAGGCTATTGTCGGAAGCTATTAAAGCCGCTGGCAAGGCTCAATCCGCTGCTTTTAAAACCGACGATGTTATCTTGCTGCACACGTGCTGAACCGATAACCCGTTGTGAGGCTGAGTCCCACGGCCCAGAGGCTCAATTACGTGGGTGATGGGTCTTCAGTCGGTCCTATGGTTAAATATCGGATCGTTTTTCGGGAGCACCAAATGATGAAGTGTCCTTCTCCCATCGCTGGGATGGTATGGCCGGCGCGACCGCTTGATGATTATTTGGGCGAACTCAGGGCGCATGGCTATACGGTGGTCGATGGTTTAATCGACGTGCCAGCGCTCGAGCGCATCAAAACGGTAACGGCGCAGCAGATTTCCCAGCTTGAACCCGCCCCCCCAGCGTTCGATGACCGGTTTGGCGTGCCCCACGGCATCGCTTGGAGCGAGGATGTTTGCAACGCGGTTACGCATCCTGCTGCACTATGGGTCTTGCGCGCTTATCTCGGCGCATCAAACATTCGATTTTGTCATCAGCCGGCGATGACGGTGCTGCGACCAGCGAAAGATTTAATCGGGCAATTTCCTGAGGAAGGTTGGCACGCGGATTATCCTTACCACCCAGATGTCTATCCAGATGATCGCTGGCAGGATGACGCGGTTTATGGGGTGCAATTTAATCTTTGTGTTGATGCTTTCCGCCCCGAAAATGGGGCGACCCAATATGTTCCTGACTCACATTTGCGCCGCCGATGGCCACCGCGCGCTTTGAACGAAGGGGGCACTCGAATCGGAACCGCCCCGCATGATCAGGTGATACAAATGCAAGCGCCGGCAGGCGCGGCATTAATCTATGATTCCAGAACTTGGCACCGCGCCTGTCCAGAGCTGAATGTGAGTGGTGAGGATCGCCTCGCGATTTTGAATGCGGTCTGCCCCGCTTGGGTTCGCTCAATGGTCGATAAGCAACCGGGCACCAAGCATTACAGGGCGTCGAATATGGCGGCACAATTGGAACCGCTGGTGCGTGATGAAATTGAGGCGCTCTGTCACGCTGATCGGGTCCAGTCGCCTGCGGGCGTTCCCAATATCCTTGAGAAGCAGTTCGTCGGTCCACGAAAGATTCAAATATAGTGAGTGACCAGAATGTGCTGCATCGATAGGGCACGGGTTAATCGCTGGCCTGCCGCCAATTGAATCGGATAGCGCCAAAAGATCTTTATGTCGAGAGGTTGGTTGATAGTCCCAGGAGGGTGCAGATCAAAGTGGGTCTTCGAACTGAGGTTTGAGCGGATCTCCGTATCGGCAAGCGTGTTTGGGGTCGGTTTGTGGTTAACGACCTTGCAGTAGGGCTTGACCGTTTCATTGAATGCTGGCTGGAAGGCCAAAGGTCTTAGCGTGGTCGTACCCAGAGCGTCAGAGAGGTCAGATCTTGAGCGCTTAAGGCATCCAGCAATTTGTTGGCGCCTTCTGTTAATTGTGAAAAAGGTCTAACCGACTAGCGTCGATGCTGTTAATTGTGCTCAATAGCGAGCCTCTGTTTTTTTCGGTTAGGCTAATGCTTCGAGTCTGACGCGAGCATCCAGTTCATTGGACTTTGACCCGTGCGCGCGTCGCATAGAGACCCTCGGAGTGCCTGGTGACTGGGCCCTAACCGCTTTGTACGCTCACCTAGCTTTTCTTTTATATCATGAGACCGTAATGTGATTTTGAAGATTGAAAGAGTGAGCCGGGATGAGCGCGCAAAAAGAAATTACTGACCTGATGAACCTATATTGTTCGGCGATTGATTCAGGCGATCTGAAAACCTTTGCCTGGCTTTTCGCAAACGCAACGTGGATAGCGGAAGGGCGAGTGCCTGGCCCCGAATCAATGAACAACATGATTCTGTATGCGGATGGAACGCCACGTACAAAACACGTCATTACGAATTTAACGCTGGATATTGATGAAGCGGCAAGCACGGCCAGTGGCCATAGCTATGTGACGGTTTACCAACAAACACCTGAGTTTCCGCTTCAAGCAATTTTTGTTGGGGAATACTACGATACGTTTTCTCTTTCGGCACAAGGCTGGGCCTTTACCCAGCGCGAAATTCGTCATTCATTAATTGGCAACATGCGCGCTCATCTTAAAACCCCATCACTAACCATCCCGGGGGCGACGCCTTGATCGATCAAAAGGCGGATTAAATGATGCAAAGTGTGCCGCTATGGTGCTTTGGGAAGTTAGTGTGAGTGACTTCAGTTGAATATCGAACTTTTGCGTTGGGTTTGGTTGCGCATCGAGTTACAGAGACCTATGCCCAGCACGTAAAAAGGGAGATTAAGATATTAGTATGCCTCGTGCGGCCTCGGGGTCTTTAGGCGGGTCTTAAGCGCGCAGCAATAACAACGCCCCCTACATCACTATGGTCATGCCAACCTTAGGCAGATAATGCCTCGGCCCCGCGTTTGATTAAGACTTTACAAAGATTGGAGCGGCCACCTTTAAACGAGACTATTCTGAATTCCAGGGCTCTGATAACACCGTCGGTGACGGTCGGATTCGGCCGGAGTTGGGAATCGAGAGCCGATTCACCAAGTTTTCAATCGTTGATCCGAAATTTTCGATCACACGATACCTGTTCAGATGAGCTAACGGGGGCGGCAGCTAACTGGCTGGAACCAGGATACGTTTCGCTGGGGGGGAAAGCGAGGTTATTCTTCCTAACCACCTCGAACAATATCGCTGCATAACATTTACATCACCTCAAAGGTGACTTTGTTTTGCACGCCATAAGTTCGTGCTGGAAGGCCGTCAACGAAACGTGGCACGTAGCGGAAGGTTTTTGCAGATGTAATTGACGCTTTATCAAAAATATTCTTGTCCAAGCATTGGCCCCGACGGTTGTAAACGCAGCTTTCAATGGCCGTGATGTCCTCGACAAAGCCGACTTCGGTTACAGTGAATTCCAATATGACGTACCCTGACCGGCCTTTGCTGAGCGCTCGCTGAGGATATTTTGGGGCCGTTTTAGTTACGGGCAAGTAGTTGTCGTTGATCGTTGTTGACGCACCCTGGTCGCCTAGAAGTGTTGTTAGCTGCGCCCTATATTGATCCGCTTTGGTATTGGTCTTCAGGCTTAATTGGTGCAATGCTGCCGTGCGAATTTGAACAGGAAGTGCCTGCGCTTCTAAAAGTGATTCAAATTCACGCAGCCGGGCTGCACGTTTTAGAAAATTGTTGGCATAAAAATATCGGGTGGAAAGGGTGAGCGGATGCTGGGGGCCTAGCGTCTGATCTCTAATTTCAATTGCAGAAAGCGCAGCTTCTTCAGAGAAGCCTGTTCGGAGCCCACTCAATCGCTGTAGTACGGTGGCCGCATCGATGTTCGGGCCGAAACTCTTTGTTAGGTGATAAATTCGTTGGGAGAGGCTGGCAATTTCCGTCTCCGTATCGAGGATACGAGTCCTCGCATCAGCGGTTGATTCGTCTGGCACAGCGTGCAGGCTGTAGGCGGTTAACGTCTCCGCAAGTAAAAGGAGCGGCTCAATCACATCGATACTATCTTGGCCAAATAATGACTCGTAACGGGTGACCAAACGTCGCATCAACGGCAACGCCGTGTGCGCAGGTAGAAAACCCCATGCGGTAGGATAAGCAAGCGCGGCATTCATCGTCAGTACGGCCAGCGTTTGACTCTCCGCTTCAAAGAGATCCGAGCCGAGTCGGAGCGCCTCGGTGGCATGCTGGTGTTGAGCCTCGGCATTATTGACCTGCTCCGCGGTGCGGAAGGCTTTGTAAGCGGTGTTGAACTGTTGCTCTATTGACGGACTATCTTCAGCTGCTATTGCACGAAAAGGTAGCGCCGCACAAACAATTAAAAAGAGTAAGGCTAATCGGGTTTGCCGCATGGTTGGTGTTCCGCATTGAAGGTTAAGATGAGTCTATGGGAAGCAGGCAGGCGTCCGAGACGCCTGCCGTCTATATCTCTACCCTCTTATTGCTTGCCCAGTAAAATCATAATTTTGACAGCTCGACATCGCTGCTATCTGCGCTGCAAGCGGTGATTGACTAAAGTCCGCCATTCCCGTCGTTTGCTCATCAAGGTCAGCCCAAAGGTGTAACCAAACGAAATCGGAGGACTCCTCGGACTCGAACTGAGGGTCTAAATCAACATACCAGTACCCTGTGGGCCCCTTGTCGCGCTCGTAAGCATCGATCCAGGCATGGTAAGCCGTTTGAAACTGCGCAAGGTCAACCTGTGAATAACCGTCATTGAAGTTACAGAACGCGTACTGTGCCCTGAAGGATTTACTGTCTGATTCGGCGCTGGCCGGACGTTGAACGGTGGGCGCAAAGGCGTAGGCATGCTCTTCTGAATAGGTTAACAATTCACTGGTCATGGATTGCCATTGCGATTCTTGATTTTGCTGCCAATATTGCCAGCCAGCGTTTCGAGCCGCCATCGAATCCCATAAAATCGACCACATAAAGTCCATGTCTTCATTTGGTTGGTCTGCCATCAGGATATTGGCGAACTGGATCTGGTACTCCCCTTGATCAATAAAGGCGTTCCAGTGATCAATGGCGGTACTCAGAGCTGCCTCAGAAAAATTGGGACCCTTCTTATGCCAAACATATTCGATGACGGGCTGTGCTTGGGCATTTGATTCGGTAACGTCATTGGCAACGGTTGTAATGGGTTCTTGGTTTGTCTCATTTTCGCTGCAACTGCTCAGTAACGAGACCAGCGACAGTAGAATAAAAAGATGCTTCATGATGCAACGCTCCTGCAATCGATTGGGATGATGAGCGAAATTTCCGACTCGCTAACCAACGGTATAAGAGGGGGTGTTTTAGAACAAGGATTGTTCGATTTTGGTTTCCATTCCACTTAGGCCCGCCGATGGCCTTTTTAATGGGCTGAGCGACTGAGCCAAAACCAAAAGTTAGGCAATCTTTAGTCGTTACAACCGGTTAGGGCTGCGATGAAAGAAGCTTCGAGGTCTTCAGACGAGGCTTAAGCGCGCAGCAATAACGCCCCTTGTATCACTATGGTCATGCCAACCTTAGGCAGATAATGCCTCGACCCCGCGCTTGATTAAGACTTTACAGAGATGCGCCCGATATTCCGCACTGGCGTGCATATCGGCGTTCAGGGTTTCTGCGGACAAGGTCACCGCATCGATTGCGGATATCCTGAAGTCAGAGGTTAAGGCCTCCTCAAAGGCGGCGGCCCTGAAAACACTGGCGGCCGCACCGGTAATCGCAACGCGCACCTCGCCGGCTGTCCGCGTGAGCATGACGCCAACCATGGCATACCGCGAGGCTGGATTCGGAAACTTAAGATAGACCGCCTGCTCGACCTGGGGAAAGTGAACAGCCTGAATGATTTCATCCGGTTCTAACGCGGTTTCAAACATGGCTTTAAAGAAAGCCTCTGCGGTAATGGTTCGACGATCTGTCACGATCTCGGCATTTAACCCCAATACCGCAGCAGGGTAGTCGGCCGCTGGATCATTATTCGCCAAAGACCCGCCGATAGTGCCTCGATTTCGCACCTGACGATCGCCGATGCCGCCAGCCAAGCTTGCGAGTGCCGCGCAATGTTCTTGCACAAGACTCGATGCGGTGACCTTCGCATGGGTCGCCATCGCGCCAATTTGTAACACGTCGTCGGCTTGTGTGATGGCGTCTAGGCCTGGGATTTTTGCCAAATCGATGACATCTGATGGCGCACTCAAGCGCTGCTTCATGGTGGGAATCAGGGTGTGCCCGCCAGCAATGTATACCGGTTCATCGGAGGCATTAAACAAGTCAACCGCTGTAGACAGATTGTCAGCGTTATGAATTTTAAACTGATACATGGCGGCCTCCTTAAGCGGTTTTCATTGATTGCATTGTCTGCACGGCGCGCCAGACTTTCTCGGACGTTGCCGGCATATCGATCTCAATGCCCCCAAGGGCATGAATGACGGCATTCATGACGGCCGGGGGCGATCCAATTGCACCGGCTTCGCCGCAACCCTTGGCGCCAACCGGATTGTGGGTACAAGGCGTACAGGTCATGCCCACCTTAAAATCCGGGAAATTGTCGGCTCGCGGCATGCAGTAATCCATGTACGAACCGGTGATCAGCTGGCCGGTGTCGTCATAGACCGCTTGCTCAAGCAGTGCTTGACCAATGCCTTGCGCTAAGCCGCCATGGACCTGGCCTTCAACGATCATAGGATTAATGATGGTGCCAAAGTCATCGACCGCCACAAACTGAATGATCTCGACAACGCCGGTATCCGGATCAATCTCGACTTCGCAAATGTGGGAGCCGGCCGGGTAGGTAAAATTAAGCGGATCATAAAACGCCTTCTCAGCGAGGCCTGGCTCGAGTTCGTCCGAGGGGTAATCATGATTGACGTAGGCTGCAAATGCGATTTCTTGAAAGGTTTTTGATTCGTTGCTATCGATCATTTTAAATACCGGGGCCTCGAAATCGATATTATCAACGTCCGTGCGCAGCAGATGCGCCGCGATTTTGCGGCCTTTCTCAACGACCTTATCGGCCGCAACCGACAAGGCGGAGCCGCCAACGGCGAGTGATCTCGAGCCGTAGGTGCCGAGACCAAAATCAAGCTTGCCGGTATCGCCATGGACGACCTCGACATCTTCAATTGGCAGCCCTAAGCGATCTGCAACCAATTGCGCAAAGGTGGTCTCATGGCCTTGGCCATGACTGTGACTGCCGGTCAAAACGGTTACCGATCCGGTTGGGTTTACCCGAACCTCACCAGACTCCCAAAGACCAACCCCCGCGCCGAGCGCGCCGGCAACCTGGCTTGGCGCCAGCCCACACGCTTCGATATAGCAAGAAAGGCCAATGCCTCTCAATTTGCCCCGGGCAGCGGCTTCTGTTTGACGCGCCGAAAACGTATCGTAATCGGCCATCTCCAGCGCTTTGTGCAGGCTGGCCTCATAGTCACCGGTGTCGTACTCCAGGGCAACCGGTGTTTGATATGGGAATTGGTCTCGAGAAATAAAGTTCCGCCGTCGCAGTTCTGCCGGATCAAGCCCCATCTCTGCGGCTGCCTTTTCGACAATGCGCTCGAGCAAATAGGTGGCTTCTGGTCGCCCGGCGCCGCGGTAGGCATCAACCGGCGCCGTGTTGGTAAAGACGGAATCAACCTCGACGTAAATCGCAGGCGTGCGGTATTGGCCCGCAAGCAAGGTGCCATATAAGTAAGTGGGTACGGCGGATGCAAACGTCGAAAGATAGGCCCCCATATTGGCAATTGTCTTGACCTTGAGCGCAAGGAATTCCCCGTCTGCAGACAAGGCCAGTTTCGCCTCACTGACGTGGTCTCGACCATGGGCGTCGGTTAAGAAGGATTCGCTGCGCTCGGCCGTCCACTTAATCGTCAAACCCAATTTTTTCGCGGCCCAGGCCAGCGCAGTTTCCTCAGAATAGATAAAGATTTTTGAACCAAACCCGCCGCCGACATCCGGCGCGATCACGCGGAGCTTATGCTCCGGTGCTATTTGGACAAAGGCGGTCATGATCAGCCGAGCCAAGTGCGGATTTTGGCTGGTAGTGTGCAGGATGATTTCGTCGGTACCGCTGTTGTATTCGGCCAAAGCCGCTCTTGGCTCGATGGCATTCGGAATGAGTCGATTATTGGTTAACTGCAAGGTCGTCACATGGGCGGCGTTAGCGAGCCCTTCATCGGTTGCCGCTTCATCACCGAGTTCCCATTCATAGCACAGGTTGTTGGGGACGGCTTCATATAAGGTGTCTGCTTGACTGGCAGTCGCTGGATTCACGACAGCGGTTAAGGGCTCAAAATCGACCATGACCATTTCAGCGGCATTTTTTGCTTCGAGCTGGCTTTCAGCGATCACCAATGCCACCGGTTCACCGAGATAATTGACGCGGTCTGCTGCCAGCACCGGATGATGGGGCTGGCGCATTTCTGAACCATCTTTTGAGTGAATCATCCAACCACAGGGCAACCCGCCTAAACCGTCTTTCGTAACATCTTCGCCGGTCAGTACCGTGATCACGCCGGGCGCCGCTAAGGCCGCACTAATATCGAAGCTTTTGATATCGGCTCGCGCGTAAGGAGACCGTACAAAGGTGGCATAGGTAACCCCGACGAGTTGAACATCGTCGGTATAGCGGCCTTTGCCAGTGACAAAGCGATGATCTTCTTTTCGTAAGACACTTTTTCCGATTAACGATCCGCTCATGACGACTGCTCCTGCATCTCCGACGCACCCTGCATCACGGCCGAGACAATATTTTGATAGCCCGTACATCGACAAATATTCCCGGAAAGGCCCTCACGAACCGCCGTAGGATCGCTAGCAAAACCTTTGTTCACCAGATCCACGGCAGACATGATCATGCCAGGGGTGCA
>Ga0302116_1002606_pt1 | contig 10448 bp, 10 predicted proteins | sample AG5_SCM_MG_FD_203124 | JGI IMG/M metagenome (GOLD analysis project Ga0302116, IMG submission 203124) | Marine microbial communities from Western Arctic Ocean, Canada - AG5_SCM | ecosystem: Environmental > Aquatic > Marine > Oceanic | place: Canada: Western Arctic Ocean | collected 2017-10-01 | reverse complement strand
TGTTCCTCCTCCCCCCCCCCCTCTCGATGCTCATGTTGTTCAAATCCTGCTCAACGTCCCCCACGTCGCTCCCGCTGAGCGAGTTGCTGACGCTCTCGTTTATTTCTTTTTGCTTCCTCAGCAGCTCCTGCTGCTCCTTCAGCACTTCCAGGCTCGACTTGGCGTCGAACTTTCTTTTTTCCGACAGCTCGGCGGTCATGCTCTCCAGCTTGTCGATAGCTTCGATGCTTGACGAATCATTTTTATCTTTATCGTTGTCCGAGTTTCCGCTCATGTTGAGCAGCTCTCGCTCGCTCCTGTCGAGCATTTCCTTCAGCTCCTCCAGATTCGACTGTGCCTCGCTCAGGGAGCTGCTGGTGTTTGTGTTGCTGTTTGTGTTGCTGTTGCTATTGCTGTTGTTGCTGTTATCGACATTCAAATCGTCCAAAAAGGCTGCCGCGGCGGCCAAATTGTTGTCGCTATCGTTATCGCTACTGCTGCTCACTGGGGAGCCATCCACCTTCAAATCAGCGTCTGGCAGCTTGACGAGCTCTGAGGAACTTTTCATGCTGTCGTCCATACCCTCCCTTTCCCCCTCCTCCTCGCTCGACGTCTGGAAAGTCTTGTTGTCGTCGTCGTTGCTCGCATTGTCCGAAACACCTTGCTCCGAAAAGGTTGAAGAACTTGGCGGGGAGTCTGGGTAAAGCACCGGAGTTGTCTCGGTTGCCGATGGCAGCGCAGACAACTCGTTACCGAGGTCGGCGACCATTTGCTCTGAAGTTTTGAGCATTTCAGTGATGGAGGCGGTGTTGATGGGGATTGGGTTTGTATTGGTCGGGGGAACGTAGTGGGCGTAGTGTTCCGCGCCAACCATGTCGCTGTCCCTAGCCAGCTCCATCTCCCGCTCCAGCAACTGGGATGAGTCCATGCCTAGCTCGCTGAACCTCGGGGTCTGGGTCGTGAGCGAAGGTGCCCGCAAATTCATCATGATCTCGCTGGCTGCTGCAGTTGTTGGTGTATTTGCATTTGTATTTGCATTTGCACTCGCACTAACATTCGCATTATTGAAAATCTCAGGCCTATTGTACGGGTAGCTCTCCGTCCTGATTGCAGTTGCTCCCGGCGGCCCCATCCCCCCCCCGCCCCCTCCACCACCGAAAAACGAGTCCCGCGACGCGTTGAGGTTCGGATCGTGCCTCATCTTTCCCCGAAGACTCTCCGCGGTCTGGTTGATCGCAGTGGTTGGACTTCTCTGCTGCTGCTGCGCCGAGCGAAGAAGGTGCGTAGTTAGTAGTGCAGTGTGTTTTTTATCGTATTCTCGTCTGGCTCGCTCACACACCTGGAATGACAACCCCACATTATCATTCTGTCCGTGAATCCTTCTCTCGCTAATATTGACATTTTCCTCCCTTTCGAAATTGTCGAACGCGTCCAAGTTCCTCGCGTCGTCGAACCTGTTCGCGGCGTGCAACGTCCCCAACGTTTCTGCGGCTCGGCCCGTGTTTGGGCTAGCGTTGCTTACTTGGTCTTGCGTTGGGAGTGACTGTCTCATTAGCAGCTCGGCAATGTTGGTAGCTTCCTTCTTGCGCTGTACGCTCCCTGTGTCGCCGCTGCTCGACGAGTCGCTCGTCGACAGATCATTCATCTCTTGTCCTCCCGTCGTTGTCGTGGCGGTTCCTTCCAACGCATTGGGCAACCTCGCGTCAATCGCGTAATTCGTCCTGAAACCTCTCAGCCCATTAACATATCCGCTGTTATTAACCTCGTCATCCATATCCCCCCCATCTCCATCCCTCCCCTTCTCCTCCCAAGCATTCACAACGTCCCCCCCCCCCCTCCTGGGAGGGAACTCCGCGTCGCCGCGGTTCATGATCTCCACGGCATTCTGAATTATAGCCTCCGACCTAGATGAGCCGCTGTTCAGGCCGTAGGCGGTCATATACCCTCCCGCCCCGACCGCCTTCTCGTACACGTGTGTGGGCAACGTGCCCATGTAGTTCTGATCGTTGACTTCTGGGGTGGCGGTGGTGGTGGAATTGCTGTTGCTGGTCTTCTGCTTCGACAGGAAGTTCCGTTCGAAAGCCTGAGTGGCGAGGGCTTCGGAGCGGGACAGACCGCCGTGAAGATTTTTGCTCTTTTCCTTCTTTTCTCTTTCCTGGGCTAGTAGAGTGAAGTTGACCTGGGTGGGGGGGGGTTAGAGAAGATAATTTTTGTGGCCCAAGTAAAAAAAAAATCAATCACTCACCTTAACCATCCCCCCCTTCCTCTGCGCCTTCTCCCTATTCTCCAAATCCTGCAGCGTCTTCTCTATTCCCATTGCGTTCTTCTTTTTCGTCGCCTTCCTCAACGCCAGCTTCCCTCTTTTCTCGGCGTTCTCCTTCGCCAACGCAACCACCTCCTGCTGTTGAATCTGCCTCTCCTCGCTCCTCTTCCTCTCCGCCTCCACGTCGTTCACCGCAAACGAGTCGTCGTCGGCCACATCATCATCGTCTCCGTGGGCAAAGTACTTCGTCCCCATGGCGTGTATCCTAGTCCTCGTGTAGTCCTTCAAGTTCTCCCCCTCAATGTCCTTCATTCCGCCCATGGCGAAAGACGCCCTGTCGCGGCCATTCTCCTTCTCATACTCAAGCGAGCGCTGCTCTGCGAGAGAAATTCGGTTCCGGACGTTGGTTTTGTAGCGCCTGAGGCGGTGGTCCTGTAAAAGGGGAGAGGGGGGGGGGGTTGTTAGAAGTGTAATGGTGCGTGACAAAAGTGTGTCAAAAGTGCGTCAAAAGTGTGTCAAAAGTGTGTCAAAAGTATGACAAGACAAAAGTGGCCTCACCTCCAACGCACGACAATGAACCCGCGCGGTCTTCAAGTTGTCGGCGTTCTGGGTCTTCATCTGGTGGGGAAGCGCGAGCCTCGCCTTGCGACTCTCAATCGCGGCAGTTTTATTCCGAATCAGCGTCATCTCATCATTCTCCTCCTTGTGAATATTCGCATACGACTCCACCTGCTTGGTCCGAAGGGAGGCAAGCTCCGCCTGGGAGTGGGCAGAGCCCAAAGAAATCAAAGCTGAATTCAACCGCTGCTTCGCAGCGTTGGTGTTGGAAATTATACGGGAGGTCTCCCTCTGGCGGGATTTCTCGACCGCTACTCTCCTGCCCTCCCGGCGGAGGGCCTGGTAGGTGTCTCGCTTCTCACGGGCCACGCGTTTCTCGATCTCGCGGACTTGCAGGATTCGGCGGAGGCGGGCGTGCTGGTGGCGGGAGTTTCGGAGTTCGGTTACTTCTGAGGGGGTGCGGGGGAGAGGGCCAGAATGAGAATGGGGCATTGTCGATTTTCAAAAGTTTAAACTTTGGAGGTCGACGGTTGGTTCTAGGGGTGATTTCTGGAGGTTCTTTTCAAGGTTGATTGAATTGAGTACTCTGGAGAGCTGTGTGAGAACTCTCAAGGGTGTCTGAAGGGTGTCTGAAGGAGGAAAACTTCTCAAATTTTGAAATAGATTTTGAAATTTTTTTTCGATTCTGTGTCGATTTCTTCAATCTTGTCGCCCTCAGTTTTCCTTCCTTTGATCCAATACTAACCTTCCTTCCTCAATCCTCCTCTCTCTGACTCTGACATCCCGGCAAAATCCGATGCCAAATCTCGCTCAAGAAATCAAACGTTTAATTCATCCATTGCCCCTCACGGAGATAGGCCTTATACGAACCGAAACAGCCCCCCTCCTACAACTTCTCGACGCCCAAATAGCCAAGCTTGAAAAAGTCATAAAGGCCGGGGAAACAACAACAACCACCGTTTCAATCCCAGAATCGTTCCAACCCACCTTCCCCAACCCCCACAACCCCAACCTGTCCTCCTTGCAACAGTCAGTCAACCGTTTTGCCACAGTTGGTGCTGTTGTGGGTCGAATTCGTGTCGAGTATGATAATGCAAAAGCCTCCGATGACATCAACACTGGACTAAACCTAGCCATGTACAACTACGATGAGGGTGTACTAGGTGCTAACCTCGATGAGATTGGCGCCCTCCACCAAAAGCCTCTTTCCGATGATATCTCAACCCAAAACTACTACACCATGCCGCACACCACCATTTCCTCCGCCCTCCCCCTTCAGTCCAGCGGTGGTTCGACTATGCTCTTGAACCTCCACCGTTCGCTGAACAACCACCCGCTTTCGGGGGTATTCAAGAAGCCAGTTAGCACCAAGGAAGTTCTCGGCTACGGCGAGCTTATTCGGTTTCCAATGGATTTGCAGAACATGAAGAAGCTGCTGGTGGCGAACCGGCCGATGGCAGGAGGGGTTGGGGCCGGCACGGTGAGCAACCGGTTCATTAGAGAAATCTACGGGGGGGGGGCTATGGGAGGAAAGGATAGCAGTTTGGAAGGGTGGGAGAGGTACCATGCCGTTAAACTTGACACGCTGGGTGGGAGCAGGGCAATGGTCAGTTTGATTTGCCACAACGTTGTCAAGTTTAACGGGGTGGGGAGTGAGTACGGGGAGTTCGGTCGGACGTATGAGCGGTTCTGCGACGAGCAGTTCGAGGAGTTCATTGGGTGCCACAAGGAGCCGGTTCCGCCGCCAGTCGAGGCTGACGAGGTTGAGGGTGAGGGTGGTGGTAACTATGTAAAAATTGAGGACGAGGATGGCAATGACGATTACGACGGAAACAAGAGAAAGGCGGCGGCTGCGCTAATGCGGGAGGGTAGGAAGCGAACAAGGAAGAATTAACACAACACACATTAGAAAGATCAAATTTAATCAAATCTCATTCTTCTTAAGCCAACCCCAAACTCTTCAAATAGGCATTGTTCCTCTCAATCCTTTCCTGCCGTGCCTTCTCGTACTCGTTCATCTCCCTGTTCGCCTCCTCCGCCTGCCTCTGCTCCTTGGCCTCCCTCTGCTCCTGCTGGGCCCTCTGTTTCCTGGTGCTGAACTCAATCGAGTAAGGCTCGTGCTTGAAGTAAACGTTCGAGCTAACGACCGCACCGCTGCGCCGAGCGAAGCGATATTGTGCGCATTTGTAATGGAAGCAAGCACGAGCGAAACAAGCGAGCCCGACGAATACGAATTGAGTGGAATAATGTTAGTTCAGTAGTGGACGTAGCCATTATGTCTGTAACCATTTCTCGAAATTCATCGCGAGTATGCTCGTCTTCACCAAGGCTCGCTCGCTTCGCTCACTCACCTGAACTGCCCACCGTTGAAGGTCTCTGTCTCCATAACGTGGCCCGACGCAATTAAACCGCGCAACACCCACCTGATGGCGGGGATCACGAACGGCTTCCTGATCTCCCACCTGCCGTTGTTGACATTTCCGAGCCACGGGGGAAGGTTTATGTCCGTAGTTAACCCATTTTTTCTTATGGTTGCAGGATCGGTGTCGTCGTCGTCGTCGTCGTCGGCCATCATCCCCTCAGCCTTTTCCCTCGCCCTCCGCTCGCGGTTGAACTTCTCCGCCAACCCAACCATTTTCTTGTGCGTCGCCTCGCTGACTGCCTCGATTCCGACTCTGTCTTTCACAATCGTGTCAAAGTCAGTTCTGCAAATGTAGCTCAAGTCAATCGTGGGCCCGCTGGCGTTCTGCGCCGAGAGAAGCGAGGCGCAATTTTCAACGAAGCACGAGAGCAGTGAGCGAGCAAAGATAGTTGAGTAGGTTAGTTCAGTAGTGGATTTATCCATGTATAGTATAGCAATTTCGCACGGAGTTTCGCACTCTTCTGTCGCGACTCACCTTCACCTTGCTCGCATTCCTACTAGCCCCCCGGCCAGAGTACTCCTCAGCTCGCCCATCCTCACCCAAGTTAGCCAAGGGATCGGCCTTCTTGGCAATCCAATTGTTCGGAACGGTGTACTTGGACGCGTCGTTGTCAATGTCGAGCATTGAAAAGATTTGGCCAACCTTGATGCTGCGCCGAGCAAAATGAAGCGAGGCGCATTTTTAATGAAAGACGAGCAAAACGAGCGAAGTGAGCCAAACATAATGTTAGTTTAGTAGTGGATGTAGCCCTATATTATGTCTGTAGCCATTTCGAGGGTGTTGATTCATCGCGAGTATTCTCGTCTTCACCAAGGCTCGCTCACCTCTCCTCGATGCTGCTCGCCTTGTTGATCAGCTTCGCGTCGCTCTTCCCCCCGTCGTAAAGATCATCCTCTTCCTCTTCCTCCTCGTACATGCCCCTCCCCCCCGTCGAGTATTCGTACATGTCGTCGCCTCCCAAGCCGCTCAGCTTCTTATCCATCTGCAGGAAAATGCGCTTCCTGTACTTCTTGCACATATCCCCAATGTCGCTGTCCCTCCCGTTGTACAAAAACGCGTTGTTGAACACCAACTCAAAGTCGGCCTTCATCGACCCAGCAATGTCAACCTCCCCGTCGCTGTTGTTGTACTTGCCGGCTTTCAATTTTCTGTTGATCGTGCCGAAGTCCATGGGACATGTAACGAAGTCAGCGTAGTCCGGAATTCCAAGCGCCACAGGGTCGACAGGCTCCCACAACGCGGCCGACTCTTGGAGGGTAAAAACGTAGGCCATGAGGGAGGAAGCGACCTGAATCGTGGGGGATTCTTCCTCCCAGTCAAACTTAACGGATTTTGTTTCGCCCTCATAAATCAACCTCTTTCTCCTCAAATCGATCACGGACCAGAAAGCCTCTGTACTTTCGTCGGCAGAGTCAGGAAGAATCAACACCGTGTTGTTGGCCTGTCCCTGCGCAACGATTGTTGCGTAGTGCCACGTCGCGACGGCCGTTTCGGGGTGCCTCTTATGGTTGATCGAGGGGAGGCCCATTGACAATCGCTGGCTCATCGGGCTGCTTGCTGTTTGCGCGGAAGAGGAAGAAAACGAAAAAGAGGAGGAGCCGCTCCCGCTCCCGCCCCCCCTCAGCTTCTTGGCCACAGCTGGGTCCTCGTAGACGTCCTGCAGCTTGATCCGACGCCCGATCTTGCTTTTAACGCTAGTGTCGTGGAGCTCCTCTTGCTCCTCCTGGCGGATTTGATAAGCTTCGGTGTAGCCGCAGGCCTGCGCCTCGCTCAAGTACAAGGCTCGCTCCGGGTTCTTGACGTTTTCGTCGTCGGCGTAGCTTTCGTCCTCCCCCTCGTTCCTCAGGAACCCCAACTTAAATATTTTCTTCCTCTTCACAACCCTTCCCTTCTCCTTCAGGACGATTTTGTCGCCAAACCTGTCCTTTTGCGGCTGCTGCGCCGAGCGAAGCGAGATTGTGCGCATTTTTAATGAAGCACGAGCGAACCAAGCGAGCCAAACGAAATTGAGTGGTATAATGTTAGTTAGTAGTGGATGTGGGTGGCTGTAGCCATTTCGCGGGTGTTGATTCATCGCGAGTATGCATGCTCGTCTTCCACATGGCTAGGCTCGCTCGCTTCGCTCACTCACCTTGCTCTCCTCCTCCTCCTCCTCCTCCTCGACTTCCTCATTCTTGCTTTCCTCGTCCTCATCCTCGTCCTCGTCCTCCTTCTCCACCTCCTCGTCGGGGCAGAAACCGACGATTTTCGCAACTTTCCCGCTTCCACCGATAAACGGGGGGCACAGGACCATCTTCCCGATGAGATCATGGCCGGTGTTGTAGTAAATTAGCTCCTCAGAGAGCGGATCGGTTACCGAATTTTCAAACCCAAGGTTAACGAAGGAGGCCGTGTTGTTCTCCGGCGAGACCTGCACCGAGCGAAGCGAGGTACATTTTAGTGAATCAGTTCAGTAGTGGATGTGGCCATTTATGTCTGTAGCCATTTCGAGGGATTCATCGCTAGTATTCTCGTCTTCACCAAGGCTCGCTCGCTCACTCGCTCACTCGCTCACTCACTCACTCACTCACTCACTCACTCACTCACTCACTCACTCACTCACTCACTCACTCACCTGAATGATGGACATGATGATCCACCGAAGGTTGAACTCCAATGCTCTCAAACTCAGCTCGTACGCCTTGACCTTAATTTCCTCTTCCGTCAGCTCCATCTCCTTCTCGTCGATGTCGGCAAAGACCTTGTGAAACTTGTCCGTCATGCGGGTTTCCGCCAGGCACCGCTGGCACCGTCCATCCCTCAGCATCGTGCCCATTGCCGTCCTAACTTTGTAGAACTGCGCCGAGCGAAGCGAGGCGCATTTTCAACGAAGCACGAGAGCAAGAGTGGGTTAGGAGTGGGTAAAGTCGTTTCACACTATTCTGTCACAAGGCTCGCTCGCTTCGCTCGCGGCTCGCTTCGCTCGCGGCTCGCTCACCTCCTCCCTGTCGACGGGCAACAATGAATTGTCGTTGCCCTTGTCAATGTCGCTCGGCATGAACCGAAGCATGTCGAGAGCTGTGGCCCCGTTGCGGAGGCAGTCGTCCTTCATCAGGACGGTGGAGATCGTGTCGATCATGTTGACGGTGTTTGCATGGCCGTAGTAAACCTTGTCCTTGCCCTTTCGGCGGGTTCGTGTCGCGCGCCCCCGGTTGTTGACCTCGGCATCGGCAAAGTCCGCGTCGAAGTCGGGGACGTCGAAGTAGTTTCCCTTCTTCTTCTCGGGGGAAGGGGGGGCTAAATTTGTTGCCGCACTGCCGCCGTCGCCGTTGTCGACAAAATCGAACAAATGCGAGTACCTATTAGCAAGCTTTTCCTTCTTCTTGGCGGCTAGCCAGCTCTCGTAGTGGGAGATCTTCGCGTCGTACGACTGTCGTTGAAACAGCAATCGGGTTAGTGTGGTTTCAAATTTTGGTGAAGGTGGCTCGCTCACCTCCTCATCCTTCTGAGCTTCCTCCTCGAACCTGACCTTCCCCTCTTGGGGCAGCTCGTTCCACATTTCGTTCATCTTGTCGTTGATCGTGCTGAAGTCCACCCGCTTGTACTTCCACATGTCGCTCATCGGCGGAGACTTGAAGCAAAAATCGTCCTTCGCGAGCGCTTGGTTTGTGGCCAGGCAGATCATTGCAGGTTGTTTGGACTTCGTGTACAATTGGAGGTATCGGTTGACCTGCAATTGTATGGGTTAGTTAGTGTTTTGTTGGTTGTGGGGTCGGGTCGCTTCACTTCACTCACCTCCGGCATCGAACGAATTCGCGTTCCGTCCGGAGCGTGGTAGTACACGTCGGCCTTGGAATTGTCCCGGCGGAGGTTCGCCTCCTTGTGCCAGTACATACAGGGGTCGTTGTTGAGCTGCGTGGCTGTATCTGAATCAGCAAGATCGCTTGATCGGACGTCCTTCAACACATCGCTGGAGTGCTCAGCCTGGAAGAGCGAATACGCGCTGTTCGGGCTGGTCGGCTTCGGCAAAAACTGCACCCTAATGAGAGCCCTCTCCTCACTCGTGTACTCCGTGACCTTGGGAAGGGTGGCAACGAATGACGGATCCTCATTCATCCGGAGGTGAGTTTTGAATTTGAGCTTCCACTTCGGCCAAATCATGTATCCCATCTCAACGATCTCCCTCTTGTCGTCTGTGGCTCCAAGCCCCCCGCCAAAGTTCGTTCGGAATCGAATCTGAGAGTGTGCTTGGGTTAGTTCGAAAAAGGCGAATCACTAAATCGGCCGCAACTCCAACGTATGGAGGTTTTAGAAGCTCAAAATTGGACACGGTGACGGATTTGGCCAGGCGCATCTTTTTGTGCAAAGCCATTTGTTGAGGGACGGCCCACAACACGCCACCGCATCTTCTGCCACGCTCGCTCGCTACCATTCCAATTAAAAACATTCACTCACCTTCCCAACATCCTGTTCCTTCCCAATATCTTCCGTCAGACAAATTAAATATCCCTGCGTTGTCAACTGCTGAAACGCCTCGTAGATCCTCGCGCTGGTGGTGCTGTTCACCAGCTCAACGATGTTCCGGGGGTACCCAGCAATTGCCGACGCGGTCTTTTTCCCTTCGATCTCGGCCTGGGCCACGGCGGCCCTCGTGAAGTCGGAGGACGTTGGCCCGCGGTAAGAGGAGCGGGATTTTACGTACGAGTCCATCACGATCTTGCTGCCTTGGCGGATCTGGGGTGGTGTTGTGTGGTGTTGTGTGGTGTTGTGTGTGTTGTGTGATGTGGTGTGTGGGGTGGGGTTTGTTAGATTACAAAACGCTCGCTCGCCCTCTTCTCTCTCTCTCACCTTCGACAGAGCCTCCCGAACTGTACACCCCTCCCGATTGCTGCTACTGATACTGTTCGGATCATTCGTGCTCCTCAGCCCATCGTCAATATTCAACTGCTTATCCCACTCAATCTCCACAACAGCCTCCTTAGCCGCGCTAATAAGCGCCTGCTCGACAATTGTCGTTCTCTGAGCTGAAGCCTGCGATTCCTCAATCCTAGTCTTCTCTTCCATTGCCGCCTTGACCTTTCGGGGATCGTAACCGAGATCGCCCAAGCTGGTGGAGGTTTTACGCTTCAGAAAAGCCTTCTGGGCGATGAGGAGCTCCTCCAACGTGATATCCTCCTCGTAGTCGTTGTTATCGTGCACCACGTGGTACAGAGTTGGGGTACTTTTCTCTCTACTGCCCCTGCTGT
>Ga0302116_1002604_pt1 | contig 10450 bp, 16 predicted proteins | sample AG5_SCM_MG_FD_203124 | JGI IMG/M metagenome (GOLD analysis project Ga0302116, IMG submission 203124) | Marine microbial communities from Western Arctic Ocean, Canada - AG5_SCM | ecosystem: Environmental > Aquatic > Marine > Oceanic | place: Canada: Western Arctic Ocean | collected 2017-10-01 | reverse complement strand
CGCCCCCCCTCGCCGACGGGAAGGGGAGGAGCCAGCAACCCAAGATCGAAAAACGCAGGAGCCATCTCCGAATTCAAGGGAAATAAAATCACATTCGATTAAAATATAAACGCTTTTCTAATCTTCTATTTGCTGTTATCTTTGAAGAACTTCTTAATTGCTCTAACCTCCTCTTGAGAGAGGTCAATGTGAAAAAAATCAACGAGCAGCAGGTACATTGGGGTAGGGGAGTTGTTGTACGTGGAGTGAGAAAAAGAGGTGTCCATCACTGAGGCGACGCCAACTTCCCAATCAATTGTTCCCTTTTCTCCGCTGACGATCAGGCCCACCCTTCCACCATTCTCGTTCTCGTGCAAGAGTGGAAGGTGGAGTGTTGACATCCAATTGTAGAGATCATTGTGTTCCGCAATTCCCGAGTGTGGCAGCTGCCGAGCAATTGCTGTGTGCCTCGGGCCGAGGCGCTCTCCGCAATGTTCGTCCAGCAACCTCATCGTTTTGGGGAACAGTGCGGTAGAGTCTGTTTGCTCGCTAAAATGATTTATTAGAGTGATCTGCTCCCACCCGGTGGGCGAGCTCTGGTGCTCGCCTAAAGATTTGAACAGATCAGGCCCTTCCTTCAACCGGAGAACGTCATGCAGTTCTTGTTGAAATGTTGACAAAGACTCGGGTTTTTGCAGCTCGTTTATGAAAGAAAGGCGTTTGTCTGCATGGTAGTTAATTCGCGGTGTGGCAGGGAGCCCTCCGAAGAATCCCAGAGCGCGAACAAATTGACCATCAACTCCTGATTTAGCAATTGGACCTGCAAACTCCCCACCTCTCAGAATGTTGCTAGTCACACCATTACATGGCGAACTTGAGGTGTGCAGCGAACGCGTAAAATAGTCGTGGTTCTCACAGAATTCGCGGAACCTTGGCAGAGTCGAAATTTCCTCTTCAAAGTTAATCTTCCAATATGAGTTGGCCTTTTGGAGAAGCTCGGAAGTCTGTGGTGCCGGATTTATGAACGCCGAAGAGCAAACCACGCAGAGCAAAAAATTTGCCCACATTCAATGTTAATGGTGAGACGGAATGAGAACTATATGAAAAAACAAATGTGTTCCTAGTTTGTTTGTAGGTGGTGAGAGGGCCCTCCAAGTATCAGTCGTGGAAGCCAATACCTGGGTTAACCAAATATAGTGAATAAAATTTGGAGAATCAGAATCCGAGATTGTGCACTTTTGCCTCTTTTGGTATCTTGTGCGTGTGAGAATCCACAAGTGGAAATTGGCACGAGGTCTCGATAACAGTTGTTGAAGTTTGCCCCAAACTCCCCACACAATATGCAAAAGTTGGCCTCCAACGACGTTGATCCACTCACCTGTTTGGCGAACGATTCAAGCCCATCCGCATTAACAATCCTCACGAAGAAGCAGCAAAAGTTGCAAGATCAGCAACTGCAACAACTACAACTACAACCACAACAACAACATCAACATCAACAACAACCCTCTCCCTCCTCCCCAACCCCAATCTCAACCCAACAACCTCCCTCGCCCTCCAATACCACCCTCCCCGGTCCCCTCCCACCCCAACCCCTCCCACCCCAACCCAAACAACCACCCAAACAACAACCAAGCGAGTGGGATCAAATAGTGAACACTGCCGGTATGCTCTTTCCTGGCGAGCAAGTTCACATGTACCTTGGGAAGTGCATGCTGACTTGCACTGAGACAAGTAGTTTTTCCAAAAGCCCAGTTGCCGTCGCTTGCGTGATGACAACCTACCGTCTCGCGTTTAAAACAATTTCCCCCTCTCCTTCTCCCCCCCCCCTCCTCCCAGTCCAACTACAAACCTCTCAGCCGTCAATACCTTCCTCCCTCCTAAAAATCCAGCTCCCCCTTGGCTACATCAGTTCCGTTCTCACCGAGTCGATCGACTCCGACTCGACCCACAACACCAGCAGCAATCAACCCAAGCCAAAGCCCAAGCCAAAAAGGCTCTTTACATCGTCGGTGTTGGTTGAATGCAAGGACGGCCGAAACTTTCGAATAACGCCCCCCACACAGTCTGAAACGACCCGCGCCCACGCAGCTCTTTCCACTTATGCGTTTCCGGGCAAATCCAACTTGGAGTTTCTGTTTGCGTTTGAGTGCCGGAAAGTGGGCTTCACCCCCCCTCCCGCCCCGCCGACCAGCGCTGATACGTCGTACTTGCTCCCGTACGATGCTTTGGCGGAGTTTCAGAGGCAAGGCATTTTCAGCACCAGGAAGCACAAAGGTGAGCGAGCGAAATATAATATGTATAGCTAGCCATGCGAAACGAGCTGTGCGCGAAGCGTTGACGTGCACATGGCGTGTTTTGGACCGTTCCTGAACAATCCCTTCGCACAAAAAGATGCTACGTTGGAGTTTCGGCCGATTTGGTGATTCGCCTTTTTTTGCCATTTCTTCAATGAGCATACTCGCGATGAAGTGCGCGAAATTGCTACAGATGGCTGCATCCACTACTAAGCTAACCCACCCAATTCGTGTGTGGCATTTTCTTCGGTCGGCGCAGTTTCACACATGACGAAAACGTCGCAGTCGCCCTACCGGTTCTCGGAGGTAAACGGTGACTACTCCATGTGCTCTTCGTATCCTAGAAAATTGGTCGTCCCCCGGCAGATAACGGACCAAGAAGTCTCGCAGTGTGCGTCTTTTCGTTCGGGTGGCAGGCTCCCCACGCTGACGTGGGGCAGTTCTGGAAACGCTGGTTCGATTTGGCGGAGCAGGTGAGCTTCCTGGTTCGCGCCTCGATTCTACTCTTACCCCCCACGTCCATATTTCTTACCCCTCCCTCCCTCCCCTCCCCTTTGTTTCTCAGTCAGCCAAAGGTCGGCCTGCAGGGGAACCAGAACTCCTCCGACGAAAAGTTTTTGCTCAGGTGAGCGAGCGAAGCGAGCGAGCTTTGAGGAAGACGAGAATACGAGCCAAAGCATACTAACTCTCGCCCTCCCCCTGCTCCATTAAAATAATTCACCTCGCTCCGCTCGGCGCTCCGCTTGGCGCTCCGCTTGGCGCTCCGCTTGGCACTCCGCTTGGCACTCCGCTTGGCACTCCGCTCGGCACTCCGCTCGGCACTCCGCTCGGTGGGTGCAGCATTTCCGACTCTGTAACGTACAATTCCCCGCTTTCTGGCGGCCAGCAGATTTTAGATTCGAACCTCCTCCTCGCAATGAGCGGCTCCGTCGACTTTGCGAACAGCATCCTCCAAAATTCTACGAAACTAAGAATAATGGACCTCCGGCCAAAAACTTCCGCGGTCGCCAACAGGGCCACTGGTCACGGTTACGAGCTTTCGGCATGCTACCCAACAAGCCATCTGTCTTTCCACAACATTAGCAATATTCACGCCATTCGAGAGTCCCTCAACAAGGTCAATTCCTGTTGTACGAGCAGCAGCCAGAGCGACGTGAACTTCTCTTCCAACATTGAGGACTCCAAGTGGCTCCTCCACACGAAGCTGGTTTTGCAGGCGTCCTGGCAAGCAGCGTTTGTGTGCAGCGTTAAGGAACTTCCGGTTCTTGTGCACTGCTCGCACGGCTGGGATCGAACTTCGCAGGTTTGTGCCCTTGCTCAGATATTCTTGGATCCATTCTTTAGGACGTGCAAGGGTTTTCGGATTCTGGTTGAGAAGGACTGGTTGGCGTTCGGGCACCCGTTCCAGTTGCGGTGTGGTCACGGGGAGAGCAAGGTGGACAGAAACAACGATCAGCTGTCGCCGATCTTTATCCAGTTTATCGACTGTGTCTGGCAGTTGCTTGATCAGTTCCCCGACAGGTTCGAGTTCAACGCTCGCTACCTACTGATGATCGCTGATCACGTGTTGTCGTGTCGGTTCGGCACATTCTTGTTCAACACAGAGCAAGAAAGGTGAGCGAGCGAGCCTTTCGAAAGACGAGAAAACGAGCCGTACTAACGAAGATTTGTAATGCGCCTCGCTTCGCTCGGCCCAGGATCGCCTCGCAGGTACACTCTCGGACAGAGTCAATGTGGGCATTTTTGGAGAAGAATCGACCGATTCTAATAAACCCACGCTTCAGGAGCAAGCTCTTTGCGGAGGCGAACAACAGCAAAGAGGGGCTATTCTTGCCCATGCTGCCGGGCGTGCTGCGGAACGTTCGGCTTTGGGCGGACTTCCATTCCAGGTTCTCTCCCAAAATGGCAGTTCCCAGCATGCCGGAATGGCTGAATCAGTTCAATTACGGGGGCGGGGGCGGCGGGGGGGCGGGGGGGGCTAAAACGCAAAACGAAGAAGTTTTCAGGTGTTCGGGCGACGCGAACGAGGCATGGATGAACTCAATGATTTCGATGGTAGAAAATTTGCAATCCGACTTGGAGGAGTGCAAGCAGAAAATAGACCGGAAGATGGCCATTATCAACCGCAACACAGTCTTGGCCTTTAAAGAAGATGAAGTTGAAGATGAAGTTGAAGATGAAGATGACAATGAAGCTAAAGAAGATGAAACAAGCGGCACCTAAACCACCTCATTTCCTTTTTAGCCTCTATTTTGCAACTCTTACAGTTATGTTCTCACTTCTTCTTCTTCGACACGTTCAATCCAGCTGATAGCAAGTCGCCCAAATCATCATCCTTTTTCTTCTTGGTCTTGTTGGGCTTCACTGTTCCCGCGCCAGATCCTCGTCCTGTTCCTGCTGCTGGTTCAGGAGCATTGGGGTCCCAGCCAACGAGCTTGTCAAAACATTCAGAGTTGTCCTTCCCAGCGTGCTTTGATGTCACGTGAAGAGCCAGCAATTCCATTTTCACGTTTATCATAAACGTTTGCCGGCAGATCTTGCAAACAAAAGCATTTGAATCTGCTTTCGCCTTGTCAGTTGCTGCTTTCCTATCCTCAACGGAGGTGCCCATCTTCTTTTGGTTTCTCTCGCGAGCCGCTTGAGCCTTCTGCACGTTCGAGCCTTTACCCATATTCGTGTTAATAACGTGATGATAACGATTGGTTTTGTGAAATTATTTATCTTGGTTCAATTTCCTTTCAACATTTCAAGCTAGATAGTCACCCACCAATTCAATTCATAAAATGCCCGGAGAGCGATCCGTTCGTAAATCGTCAGTTTTCGACAACGGCAACTCAATCAACAACTCTAACTCCCAGAATAAAATCACCCCTGACAACAACAACAACAACAACAACAGCAGTAATACACGGAACCGAGCACAGACATTTGTGGGTGAAGAGACTAGAGATTTGTTTAAGAAGACAAAGGTACTGCTACGGTTCAGAGATGTGGAGAAAGAATCCACCTACAGTACCTTTCATGGAAGGCGAATGGGCAAGGGTTTTATTTCGAGTGCTGGGGTACGAATGTTGTTGTGCCTGATTCTGGGTGTTTACGAGTACTTTGTATTTGATGAATCTCTGTGCCTGGTGGTCAACCTTGTTGCAGTTGTGCTAGATTTTTTCCTTATAGGGCTTTTCCTCCTAACACCAAGGCTTTTTGCTAGTGACAACATGCAGAAACTGCTGGCTGTCGAGGTGGTGGTTGAGTCTTGCATTACCGTGGCTGCCCTTGCCATTGTTGACGCGAAGGGCGATGTTGGGCTTCAGTGCAACCAGTACATGATGCTTGGGTCACTCGTGATTGGTTGGCCCTTTGCGGTTTCAAACCAGAAGGTGAGTTACGGACAAATTGTTGTGGTTGTCGGTCGCGCCTGCTGCTGCTGACCCTTCCCCGTCACCCCCTCCCCCATCACCCCCTCCCCCAATCCAACCAGATCTGCCTGCTGCGGTTCCCGTACGCGCTCTGTTCCCTCATTCTTTTCTTTGTGTTCCAACAAATCTGCATTAGCTCTATCTTAACCATGGAAGGCCAGATGAACACCTTCTGGTCGGCTGGTTCTTTCATTTTCCTGCTTCTGGGCCTTATGAACGGTCGAATGAGCGACATTAACGACAGGACCCTCTACGTGAACTTGGAGCGAATCAAGGAGCAAAAGACCAGCCTGGCCAAGCAAATAGCAACGGCAAACAAGCTCACCTCCACGGTTTTCAGCTTGTCCGACGATTCGTCGTTTGGCAACGGCAAGGGTGGTGAGTCGTCCGATGACGAGTCGTCAAGGCGTGAGAGCAATATAGTCGGGGAGTTTGACTTTTTGCAAGACCTAGATAAGAAAGTGAAGGACATGGTCACCTTGAAGGAGATTGACGACAAACTTGGAAGGACGATCACGTCCTTCAGCAGCTTGAAGGACGTGCTCGACGACAGCTTTGCAGTTCGATTCTTCAGATACTTTTGCCACGTTCAAATCAATATTGAGAACTTGCTTTTCTATGAGCAGGTGCGGTCCTTCAAGAACAACTCAACCAATCACTGTGCACGAATCATGAGGACGTTCGTAAAGGAGGGGAGTCCGAGCGAGGTCAACGTCGACAGCAAGCAGCGAGAGCGCTGTCTTGCGAAGTTACTCAATGTTGACTTGTTCGATGAGTGCGAAGTGGAAATTTACAAGATCATGGAGAGGGATATTTTCCCGCGTTTCAGAGCTAGCAGTTTGGGGTTGGGTTTGCTGAACTGCACCATAAATGACGACTTCAGGGACTTCGTCATGACTGGCTTTGAAACGGCACACAAGAAGACGAGTTAAATTCAAATTCAAAAATAAATTCTCATCGTTCATCGTTACATTGTTGTCATCTCTATATCGTCTGCGTTAGGGACATCTAATTCGTCGTCGTCGCTCCGCGCGAATGAACTCAACAATTCTTTCGCGTCTGATTCCACCCTCCCCCCCCCAATCACTTCCTCTGACTGTGGCACCCTGTTCGGCGACAGGAAGTAATAGACCACTATCCCGCCCATGTAAACCACCAGGAGCGCAAGGCCCGCTAACTCTAGTTGTGAGATCAGGTACCAGTTGATGAAGATTGCCACGCACGGCAGAAAAGGAACGCAAGGCACTCTAAATTCCCCCCTTCCGCCAGTTTTCTCGCCGCAGTCTCTATGAATCTTCCACGCTATCCCGATCAGAACAAGGATCCCCCCGCCTCCTATCGCCCCCCACACGCCCCCTCCCCCGTGGCTGATTAGAACAGCCACCGCAAATGACAGCAAATTAAATGACAGCATCAGGTTCTTGACCAAATGTTCGTTTTGTCGCCTTCGCCGAGCGAAGCGAGGCGCATTTTTAATGAAGGACGAGCGAAACGAGCGAGCCAAAACGAATTGGGTGGGTTAGCTAGCTTAGTAGTGGATTTAGCCGTCTGTCATTTCGCGCTCTTCATCGCGAGTATGCTCGTCTTCATCAAGGCTCGCTCGCTTCGCTCGCTCACCTCACGATAACCAACGAGGTGTCCGTGAGCGAGAAACTCACGAGCACCCCAGCTGATATCGCATCGTTCAAGTTGGTAAACGGGACGAAGCTGGCGACAAGGCCCATAATACAACCGCTGCGCCGAGCGAAGAAGGTGCGAAGTGAATTGAGTGAATAATATAATGTTAGTTTAGTAGTGGCGAGAACAACGGGAACAATTTCTTTAGCGCAGACCAGGAATATCAATCAAATTTCTGTTCTAACCGCCCCTTATAGGGAGCAGTAAGACAGTTACACAGGCGGTGGGAATCAAACACGAATATTTTGTATAATTATGCTCCGCTCGCTCACCTGATGATTATCGCCTTGCGCAGGTTTCCGTCCTCGACCTCGCAAAAGACCGCGGGCAGCAGTCCGTCGGCGCTCATGGCTGCAAAGAGGCGCGGCTGGGCCAGCAAGCTTATTAGAACAACTAGGGGAAGAGTGATGACCTCGCCAGCGGCGGCAATCTGGGCTGCCCAGCCGGCGTTATTACTGAGCGCCGAGCACAGCAAAGCGAGGCGCAAATTTTGGATGAAGGATGAGAGAAACGAATGAAGCGAGCCAAACGAATTGGGAGTTTTAGCTTAGTAGAGGGTGTGGGTGGGTGTAGCCATTTCGCGCACTTCATCGCGAGTGTACTCGACTCACCTGTAAAACGCCAAGCTGAAGCCAGATGTTTCGCTGATTTCCGTGTAGTGTTGCATTCCAGTAAGAGAGATTGCCGCGAGAACGTAAAGCGAGCTAACCAGCGTGAGCGTGATCAACACCGCCCGAGGCAGATTTTGACGCGGGTTCTTAGCTTCTCCCGCAAGACAGCAAATTTCGTCGTAGCCGAGGTAGCCGAAGAAAGATGAAGTTGCGCCTCGCAGCACGCCGCTGACTCCAAACTCCGAAGGGAGGAGCGGTGTTTGGTTGGCGGGGTTGTAGAACCAGAAACCGCCAAGAATGAAGAAGAGCACAAGCCCAACCTTGGCAAAGGTGAAGAAATTGGTTACCGCCTTGGACTCTTTCACACCCTTCAACAATAACGTCGTTGCCGTCATTGAAATCAGCAACGCCAGGGGGTTGAAATTCAGCCCAGGTGTTAGCAGATCTGTAAGGGAACGGGACACGCCAAGCTCCACAGAGAGCCATTCTACACACTTGTCTCCCCAGGACCTGGCAACCGCTGCTCCAGCAATCACGTATTCGAGTGACACGCAACCACCAGCAATTAACGCGGGCAGCTCACCAACCTGCGTCGGTGTTAGTGTTGAATGAAGCGAGGCGTATTGAGTTGGTTAGTTTAGTAGTGGAAACGAAAGGTAGGTATGAGCGTAGCGAGGCAGCAACACTAGTTGCGACTGTGAGCGTAGCGAGGCAGTTGCGACTGTGAGCGTAGCGAGGCAGCAACACAAGTTGCGACTAGCTCACTTCGCTCGCATGCTCGTTTTTTTTAACCCTCTTCCTGTGTTCTAATCACTCACCGTTGCGTACACGTAAACGTAAGCTGAGCCGGAAACAGGCATAAGCGCAGACATCTCCGCATAGCAAAGCCCGCTAAGCGCTGCTGCAAGGCCAGATATCACCCAGCTGAAGCAAGTGGCTGGACCACTGTACTCACGAGCAATTAAACCACACAAAACAAATATCCCGGACCCAACCGTCCCTCCCACACCAACTGCAACAAGGTCGAACAGGGAAAGATGTCGCTGAATTATTTCAGAGGTTTGGGGATTGGGCAACTTTCGTTTCCATGGGGTTTTGTTTAGCATCGGTTTGGGCTATATGGAGAAAAGAGTTGACAAACCCAGAAATGATGGTCACATGTGTTTTGATGGACAAGTTTGTTATATTTTCGCGGGAGTTTACGTGTTTACATCACTATACCACCTCTCTCCCCTCTCCCTTCTTGTTTTGAGCATTCCTTATGCTTCCACACAGCACAAGTGTAAGAAGCGAGATTGGCCACGGTAGAAGAGCTATGATGTTGCCTATGTGGGCTTGAATTCGATTGACTTGAATCCAGAGGCCCTCACCACACGAGACAGAGATGGCAAAACTCCCCTCGACATTGCCAGTAGGAGTGGAGCCTGTGCTGAGATTATCATCGGCTTGCTCTCCATCACTCCGAGGCAGTTCGTTCGTTCGTTGGGCACAATGGGGATGGGCCGCTTGTACGCACCAGTGGCTTGTTGGAGGGATAAAATGCCTCAGTGGATTTTTTCACGATCGCCCTCCGGCTTGCTGAGCCTTTCCTAATTCAATGCGTGCCATGAAGTGCCAGAAGTCTGAGTGGAAGAAGCACAAGAAGACGTGCAAGGCGCCGACCGCCCCTCCCACCACCGAGCTTCGCACCCTGCACATGGGCATTGCTTTACTGAACATGTGCATACAGAGGTCTGGGGCTGGGGATGGACCGACCAGCGTTGTGCTGGGGTTTTTGGTGGTTGAGTGTATTGATAACATTAAGCCACCGATTCATGAAAAACAATTGAAATTTTGCTATTTTTGGATATTAGCTAGTTCCGTGTTAATGTTGGAAGGGGGGTGCAATTAACGTCCTCACCCGACTCGCAGCACTCGAGGGGGGTGTTCAAGTCACGTGGGGGGGGTCGGGGAGCAGGTTTGCAGTGGGGGCAATGCTGTGGAGGATTTTGGTCCCTTCTGAGCCCGCGTGGGAAACCGGTGATGATCGAGCCAAGCTGGAAGGAAGCCAGGGTGTAGCAACCTCGTCCCCGCTTAATATCTTGTTGGTGGGTGCACCCGGCGCATGTAAAATCCAGCCAATGCAGTTTTCTGGCGTGAGGGTGGGCGGTGGAGCACGGCAAGGTGGAATTGATGAGAAATCGGTGATGAAGATTGCCCAAAAACTCCGATTAAAACAACTTCCCGACCAACAATAACTTGCTCATCGCAGGAAGGCGACGCAAAGAAGCTGTGGTCACCGACATCAAGCTTTTTAGGCCGCGCAAGCAGGGTAACGGCAAAGCGCCAAAAAAACTTCGGGGGTATACATATCCGCGAAAATCCCCCTAAAAACAAGCTCAAGCTAAGCCCCTTAGCACACTTCACCCCGATAAACAGGTTATGGCCCAACCTACCCTCCCACAGGGAAATACCCCAAACAACAATTCAA
>Ga0302116_1002603_pt1 | contig 10451 bp, 12 predicted proteins | sample AG5_SCM_MG_FD_203124 | JGI IMG/M metagenome (GOLD analysis project Ga0302116, IMG submission 203124) | Marine microbial communities from Western Arctic Ocean, Canada - AG5_SCM | ecosystem: Environmental > Aquatic > Marine > Oceanic | place: Canada: Western Arctic Ocean | collected 2017-10-01 | reverse complement strand
TTCTTTTCTTTTCGTTTCTAACCACCCCACCCCACCCCACCCCACCCCACCCCACCCCACCCCACCCCACCCCACCCAACCCATCTCAACCCATATCTCGTCTTACCCCCCACATACAGGTCCTTCACCGAGCAGCCCGAATAATCCAAAAGAAGTGGAGAAAATTCATTCGATCCCTTCAACTCGTGACCGCTTTAATGACGCGGCAAAAACTCGCTCACGTCGAGTGGAGAATTGTCTTCTGGCTGCGGTGCTGCAGGAGGAAGCTGCACGCTCAGTCGCTTCGTGCCTTTTTCAGGGACTTTGCCGTGCAGCAAATTCAGTATATCATCTTCACTTTCCGGCACCGAGTAGTTCGCGTGCAGAAAATGATGCGCTCCTTCTTGGCCTGCAAGAAGGCGCGGAGACTCGTGCTGGAGAAGATCTGGTACAGGTAAGTGAATGCGGGGAAGAGAGAAGAGAATAACGAGCTAACCACACTGCCACATCCACCCCACCCCACCCCAACCCACCCCACCCCAACCCACCCCACCCCACCCGCAGGCTCGAGAGGAAGGTGGCAATGGCTCCCGCCGAGTCTGCCGAGACTTTCAAGGCGAGGAGGAAGAGTGTCATGCCGGAGACTGGGAGCAAGCTGAGGTCGGCAAGCCGACGATTCAGCGTGCTGGAGCGCAAAATGCAGACCCAGAGCCTGGTCGTTGAGGCGCACATGAAGGACAGGGTTCCTGAAACAGGAAATCAAGACACTAACGCAATCGTCGAGCTGACGCCCAAGGGCGTTCCCATGGAGATGATGCGATATCTGGTCAGGTGGTTCTTGGAGGAGCAGAGATTGGAGCACGCGAAGGGCGCGGAGAAACTGCTCAAGGAGGTGAGCGAGGCCCCCAGTATCACAGAGAATCACGCCAGGGCGCTGCTTGCGGGCACGCTCTTGCACGTCGAGGTTGACAATGAGAGGAAATGGCCCGTGTTCAGCCTGTACAAGAACAAGGTCGCAAGGAACAAGCTGCTCGAGTTTGTAGAGGAAGCCATGAAGGATCCCGCGAGTGTCAAGCTCAAGGTCGCCGAGCAGAAGGATCTGGAGTTCCAGCTCTTGATGGCCAACAGGTACGACATAGGAGAGCACGAGGAGGGGGAGGAAGAAGAGGACGAGGAAGGCGGGAGCGAGGGCGGAGGCGAGGAGGAGGACGACGATGATGACGATCCAATGACTCCCGAGGAAGAGCAAGAGGAAAACAGGGAGCTGGCCGAAAAGTACAACACTACCAGTCAGGAGGTCCAGGAGTTCCGGGAAATGTTTCAGCTTGTAGACCTGGACCACGGAGGCAGCATCGACGGCGAGGAACTGGGCAAGCTGCTGGACCTGCTAGGCATGGCCAAGAGCGACGAGGAGATTGCGGAAATGGTCAACAAGATCGACACCACCGACAGCGACGAAATCTTCTTCCCAGACTTTGTCAGGGCCATGAAGAGCGACAAACCGAGCCCCGAGTACACTGAGCAGATGATCTACAGTGCGTTTGACTTCTTCAGCAAAGATTTCTGCAACACGGACTCTTTTTTCCATAGGACGAATGGGCTGAAGAACGGCTTCATCTTGAAGAAGCAGTTGATTTACGCCTTGACGAGCTGCGTCGGCAAGATGAGCATAGACGAAGCAGAAAATTTACTCCACGAAGCAGGGTTGGGCACGCCTCAAACAGACTTCGCCGTTTACACAAAGGTCATGTTCCAGCTTGCGTACAGTTAGAGAGAGAGAGCGGGGGCCGGGGGCGGGGGGCAGGGAAAGCGGAGGGGAGAGAGAGGAAGAGTGTACGAGTAACGCTAAAGGGTTCGCATAATAGGTTATCACATTATAATAAACTCGGCAAAAAAAAAAAAACCAATTTTCAAACAAATTCCACAACCGCAGATTAAAAAACACTTTTCTTAATCTATGGATATTAATACACCAAGATAACCAAACACAACGACGCCACAAAAACACAACCGTAAAAAATAGTTCCCAGACAAATATCAAATGGAAGCCTACATTCCATTAGATTCTCGCAAACGTCCCTTTGACGAGATTGCAACTGAAGAACGGTCTTCCTCTCCCAAAGCACCCCAATTTCAAGTATCAGCTCCAACATTGCCATTTGTGAAAGCTAACAATGGTGGCCTTGACGTTGAGATTTTGTCTTCAGCAGAAGTGGATGAAACCAAAACCATGGTGCCAGCAAAAACTACACCCGCACCTGCACCACGTGCGCCTTTACCGCCCACAACATCCCCTGCTCCGGATGCACCCTCCCCCCTCCCCGCTCCTTCAGACCCAGTCACAGTTCCAACTCCGTCTCCGGCTCCGGCTCCGGCTCCCGGTTTGGATTTTGCAGCCCCCAAGAAACCAGAAGGAGCTGATTTCCTTGACCTTGCAGCAGCGGCAGGCACAGCCCCAACCCCGGACGCACCCAAGGCCGTTAAAAATGATGAGATTAATGATGGTGGGGTAACTGATGATAATGGCAGTACTGCTGCTGCTGCTGCTGCTGCTGAACCTGTTGCTGCTGGTGGCGACGTATTTTGCCTCCCAGTGGAAGGTGGCGCTGCCCCCCCTGGCGGTGTTGAGCCAGTAAACACCGGCCGCACCTGCTCTCAATGCCGAGAAGCGAAGGTGAAATGTGATAAGAAGGATCCTTGTTCTCGTTGTCTTCGGAGGTGCGTGAACAGCAGTTTGAGAAAAATAAAAAAATTACAAAACTAACCCGACTCGACTCGACTCACTCAGAAACTTGACTTGCATCGCCCAAACCCGTGGTCCCGGCCGCCCTCCCTCAAAAATCCCAAAGCCAAAGAAAATCGCGCAGAACAGAAAACCAAAAATCCCTGCAGCAAAGAAGCCTCGAAAGACCGCGAAGAAGGTTCCCGGTCCGAAACGGCTGACGAAGAAGCAACAGCAGCAACTTGCCAAGGAACAGGAGTTAAATGGGCAGTACCAGCAGTTTGATCCGTTTTTTAACCATCACATCGAACAATGGCAACTGAATCAGCAGCAGCAGCAGCAGCAACAACAACAACAGCAGCAGCAAGGACAGTTTGGAGGAGGACCCTGGGGGTGGGGAGGCAACAACAACAGCAACAACAACAACAACAGCAACAGCAACAGCATTCCTTTCAACAACAATTTTAACAATTTCAACAGCAACTACCAAAAACTTCGAACCGGTGGAGATCATTTCCTGAATGAATTCGTCAATACAACCAACCAGCGTTCTTCCTCCCACAACAACTCAATAATCAAATTCCTTACAACGCTTTCTTGCGAGCGAAAGTCGAAGCAGCTCCTCGACGTTGTAAAAAAAGCAAGCGAGCACATGACCGACAATTTAACCACCATTCTCGGGGGCAGCAACTCCCCCTTATCCACCCGCGTCACCCAATTCCTGGCCGATACGAGCTCCTTCTCACTCCCCACAAACGACCAATCGGAGTCACCACTTTGCTACGGCCTTCCCTTCACCCCTCCCACCACAAACTCGATTAATAAATTGCCAATCCCGTTAGAAATCCAATCAGAGATCGACACAAGCACCAACACTTCCAATGACGCGACTTCTCTCCGCGTCGTCCACGACGGGAAAACTTCCTACACCAACAACGATAACTTCTGTAAGTTCTTCTACGACGCGGAGTCAGTCAGTGAAATTTCTGCTGCTGGGAGTAGCGCGTGGAAAAATTTACTAGAGGGGGATGACGACAGTAACCATGCCGACGACCTCTTTGTCAAACTTACATTTGAGATATTCACGAGCAACTCCCACCAGTGCAAGACGACCTTGAAGTCGAAAATTCTTACTCGCGACAAGAAAGAAGTTCACGCGACAGTTCAAATAATTTCCGTTCTTGCTATCGACGGTTCTGCGCTGTTTCAGTTCGTCAAGATCTCACCCTTAGCAAATTCCGTGACTACCCCATTATCGCCTTTGCTCAGCAAAGACTCGGAGGCTTACAAGAAGATTTTGGAGGAGACGGAGACGAGACGAATGCAGAGGGAAATTACAAACTCACAAATAAGTAGTGGGAACAATAGCAACAGCAACAGCAACAGCAACATCAGCAGCAACATCAGCAACTACAACACCAACACCACCACCACCACCACCACCACCACCAACAACAACAACAACAACAACAACAACCATAGCACCTCCCCCAATAAAATCAGCAGCAGCAACAACAGCAGCAGCAGCAGCAGCAACAACAACAATAACAATAACAATAACAACAATAGTGGGTTCCCTCCGCCTTGGATGATGATGCAAATGCAAAATCCGGCGATGATGTTCGCAGCAGCGATGAATGGAGGTGGAAATCAGGGGAACGGCGGCGGGCCTGGGGGAGATTATAATGCTCAGATGCAGTTTCTCACCAACATGAACAATTTCATGAACAACATGCAGAGTATGAATGACAATGGCAGCAACAACAACAACAACAACAACAACAACAACAATAGCCCCCCAACCCACCAAACCAACAATCCCAACTTCACCGCCAGCAAACCAATAAAAATTAGTTCCAACAACAGCAAGTCCCCCAGCAAACCCAATCCAAGGGTGGATGCTTTGAGCCCAAACATTCAAGTTCTGAGAAAAGTTATCGATCTGTTCAGCGTCAACGACACAAAGAACATGCTGGAATTGATGACAGACGACGTTTTCATCAGTTGCAACGACGCCCACCCAACTATCCCCCTCTTCGGCTCGTTCATTGGGAAGAGAGGGATCGCAGAGTGGGCGAAGCGGTACCACAACAACCTGATTGTCCACACGCTGGAAGTGAAAGACTTCGAGGTCAAGGGAAATGCCGTCTTCGGCAACTGTCATTATCTCGTCACTAGCAAGGTTAACGGCCACAGAAGCGTAAAGACGCACGTCGACGCTCACAAGTGGATATTCACGGACAATGGCATGCTCAAGGGGCTCCATTTTTATCCCGATACCGAGCTTTGGGTAAAGCTGTTTGAGCCGGATAGGGGTCTGAATCCCGGGATGGGGGAGATGGGAGCGAGTAGCGGCAGCAGCAGCAGTAATTTCAACAGCAACAGCAACAGCAGCAGCAACAAAGGAAACGTCGGCGGAGGACCCATGGGAATTGACTGGAGCTCAACTATGGCGCAAATGAACCAAGTCTCCGTGCCTGATGACCAGGAGTCCAACGCAAGTTCAACTGGCTTGTCATTCTTGGATGGGGTTCTGACACCGAATGAACAATTGTCACCTTCTATGAGTCCGATGAATATGGGTTTTATGGGAGGGGGAAGTGGAGGGGGAGGCGGAGGGGGATTGTTGGACTCTTCAAATGCATTCATGCAGCAGCAGCAGCAGCAGCAGCAGCAGCAGCAGCAGCAGCAGCAGCAGCAGCAGCAGCAGCAACAACAGCAACAACAGCAGTACGCTATAATGCTCGCCCAACAACAGCAGCAACAGTTCCAGCAACAGCAATTACAGCAACAGAACAACAGCCTTAACAAGAACTAAAAATACATTAAATTTTCCACCATCATTACACCATCCATTATAACACTTCTTCCAAGCTCAGTATTCTTGTGTCAAGCAATTGAACCATCAAGCCTGGATTTTTAACCAAAAAGTCGATCATTTTCCCTCTCGGTAGCCTCCTAATTTTCACAACCGTGCTCAGCGCCTCGCAACTTAAGTGCGTGCCCCGGTCATTTAGCACTGCGTTTATATCGCTCAAAAATGAACCTGGAGCGCATTTTGTATCAATGAAATCCACCCCCCTATTTTTTCCTCGGTAGGTGCTCAAATCTTCCTCATCGTTGACACTCGCGGGGTCCAGCAGGACTTGCACCTCTCCCTGCACCACCAACACTCCGCAGCAGCTGAGATCGATGGGATCCCCAGCGTGGTAAATCTCACTCGTTTCCTCCAAACAGTTCAGGAAATCTTTCTTTTGAAAATTTGTGAAAGTTTGCAGAATCTGCGCCGAGCGAAGCGAGGCGCATTTTTAATGGAGCAGGGGAGAGGCGAGCGAGTAAAAATAATTGAGTGGGTAAGTATAGTAGTGGATGTGGCCGTCTGCAGCTATTTCGGGGGGATCCATGGATCGAGTCTTCCTCAAGGCTCGCTCGCTCGCTCACTCACCATATTGTGGCTTGTCGATGTCCACGTGCCGTCGCTCTGCAGCGCCGCGACAGCAGCAATTTCCTTCAGGGTCTTTTCGTTGTTCAGAAAAGGTTTGATAACTGCAATGGGTACTTGAACGGCGTGCACCTTTGTGCCTGCGGTAATTTTGAACATTGTCTTGGCGCCATCACCCACAAATGCATTTTCTCCCGTATAATCGCCCGGCTTGTAGGTTCGGTTCATCTCCCCCTCCTCCGTTTGTTCCAGTGCGATTCCGCTTGTGAACACGAATAAATGTTCGATGGTCGCATCCTTCTCCATTATTGTTGTCCCTCGTTCCCACACTTTCTTCTCCGCGTTTTCGCTGAGAACTTTGAATGTTTCGGTCGTGAAGCTGAAGTTGTCCGTGAGGAGGGTTAACGACTCCAGCAAGCGGCCGAACTCGTCAACCTCTCCTTTCCCGTCGTCCACCTCTATTTCCATCGTGTCCCACTCGTTTGCTTGTTTGAGCCCGGAATCTGCTGGAATTTGCGACCCAGTGACGTGAACCACAAACAACCTCTCTTTGACCTTGTCGTCAAGATCGACGAGCAGGTTCATGGGGGTGTGGATGGGAGGCACGCCAGCCTCGTGGAAGATCAGGTTGTGATCACCGACGAGGGGTGAATTTCCGATGAGCATGTCACGGCGCTGCGCCGAGCGAAGCGAGGCGCATTTTAATGAAGTAAGAGCAAAACGAGTGAAGCGAGCCAAAAGAATTGAGAGGAATAATGTTAGTTTAGTAGTGGATGTAGCCATTATGTCTGTAGCCATTTCGCGGGATTCATCGCGAGTATGCTCGTCTTCACTCAAGGCTCGCTCGCTTCGCTTCGCTCGCTCACCTGCTTGCCAATAGCGCCTTCGTTAAACATGGTCTCAATAACCTCGGGGGAGCTGTTTGTGTCTGCGCTATAGACTAGCGATTCTGTTCCTAGATGCACGTCGAATCCGACGGTGGGAATGGTGTGGAAGCTGTAGTAAAAATTGAATTTGGCGCCGTGGAATTCGACCGGCTCTCCGATCTTGACGGGCTTGAAAGTAAACAAGCTATTTAAAAAGGAGGAGTCGAAGCCGCTAATGGCCGAGTATTTGCGCATGAAGGAGTCGAAGATTGTGGTGGTGGTGTAAATCTTGACCGACTGCGAATTGGGTTAATTTAAATAAAATTTTGTTGTGAGTCTGTGCCGCCCCTTTTTACTCACCTGCTCCTTCAAAATCTTCTGGAAAGTACCCGCGTCGTGATCGGCATGGCAATGGGTAAGGATTATTCCCTCGATGAAGCGGGGGGGAATGGAGAGCTTCTCCAACGCCTGGGAGGACCCGGGAGGAGGGTCCACCATTATTCCTCGCCCATTTACCCAAATTACAAAACCAGTAGTGTTGCCATTCGGGTCAAACCCGTGGGAACTACCTAGAATCGTAACTCCGAATCGCGGGAGGTGGAAGGGGGTGGGCTCGTAGCTGGTGGGAATGGTAGAACCCCCCGACAATGACTTGGACTTTACGTAGGTGAACTTCTCCACAATTTTGGCCAGCTCCACATTCTTGGCTCCAACCACTCGGAAAGACTTGGTGAAAACGTCGTACTTGATGCGGATAACATTCTCCGGGTCGTTCTCCTCGTCGCCCAGCAAGATCTCGAACCTGGCGTCAAAGGTGAGGAAATCCACCAGAGTGTTCACATTGAGCTCGCGCCGCATGCTGTCGAGGTAATAACCTTCCTCCCGGAAGTTTGGGTAGGCAGACGAGTTCATCGAGGGGGCGTGATCGGCCTCGCCCTTGCAGTTCGCTGCGGTGGGGCCTAGCAGAGTCTCGGTAAAAATGGCGCGAACCCTCGGCTCCATGTCGGGCATGCAGATCAATGTCACCTTCTTCTTCAGGCAGAAAAAATTAAAGTAAGCTGGAAACTCAAACTCGGCCATGTTCAGACCAGCTTGGCGGTCAAACATTTCGCCAAGGATGACAAAGTAAGTGGGCACGGTGATGCCCAGCTTCATTGAGTCCTGTGTAGGTTGGGTTGGGTTGGGTTGAGTTGGGTTGAGTAGAGTTGGATTATGGTGGGGTTAGGGCGCATAATTGTGTGTATGAGCGTGGCGAATACACAAGGGGAAGATGGCAATACTAATATAATCACCTTTATTGTCTCTGGAGGAATGCCAAACTGAATATCACCCTGAGGAGTTGCCACGATTGTTCCACCCCTAGGCAAATGGGTCAGGTACTTGCTATGCTCAACAGTTGCGTCAATTTCTTTGGCTTTAGGTTCTTCTTTCACCAGGGAAGAGGCGAGACCTGGCTTCATAATTTTAATGGAGGTAACCCTGGCAACAAATTCACGGGAAATGGGAACATCAGCAGTAACATCTTTCTCAAGATCATTTTCATGTTCGTCCCCAACAGACGGTATGACCTTCTCACTCATGGATAAAAGGTTTTTTGTTCAGAGGCGGAAATGGGGGGTAAACCAAACGTTTTAAAGATAACTGAACCTTGCGCAACAAAATAAATTTGCTTGTTGATTTTTGCTTTTTTTTGTTTTTTTTTTCAAGATTTAACTTTTTTTAGTTTTCTAAAAACCAACCCCACGACTTTACCAAAACACTCAGCAACTTCCTCAAGCTACCAAACGCACAATACTATATCCAACAAAAATAAAACTACGAATCACACCAACCGAAAATTATGGGAAACGACATTGGCAAAGGGGCCAATCGAATGGCCATAGCTGCCATGGCTAACGTGACGCAGTTCGAGAAGCGCGAGCTGCTGGCTCTGCAGAGGAAGTTCTCCGACTTTGCCTCGAGGGAGGGCAACCCACACACAATAACTAGGTCAGAGTTCCGCGAGGCTTTGGAGAGTGTTGGAGTGACTGAGAGTGACACAGAGATCCTTGACAGGTTATTCACTATGTTTGATAAAACTGGCGATGATCAGGTCAACTTCCGCGAGTTTGTTGTTGGAGTTTGCCCCTTAATAACTGGTGAGTTATTACTTTGCTATGTTTGAGATGTGAGATGAGTGAAAATTTGGTTGAGTATTAATAAACCCCCCCCCCCAACCCACCCCACTCCACTCCACCCCACCCCCCAGGCGATGTCATCAGCAAATTGAACTTCTCCTTTGAGCTTTACGATATCGATGGGACGGGAAAGATTAAGCAGGTCGAAATGACCTTCATCCTAAGCTCCATGAACGCAACTGCAAGTTACTTTGGCGATCCTGTCATGACCACCGACGAGGTTGATGCCCTGGTTAGCGATATTTTCAAGGGAAAGGAAGAAGGACATGCACTCACTTACAGTGAGTACATGACTGCGGTGGCTGAACACCCTGTCTTGGTGAGCTTCATCACCGGAGCTGGATCGGTCCGTTATGGCTCGTCCAAATAAACCCTGCTCTTTTTCTTTCAGGAGTAAATAATATAGAATAAATGACACCTTTCTTTTTACTCTTAAATACTCCGCAAAACCCAGTCCAAATGCCCTGCCTCGTTTGCCTCAAGTGATTATTTTTTATTCTAAGTGGTGAAGAAGAGAAAAGTTTTGAGCAAGATTGCAAGAAAAAAGTGCACAAGTGAAAAATAATATTAAGCGGACCAATTTAGACACTACAACCTTATGCAAATCCTCAACCTCCTCGCTGTGCTAGCCACGGCGTCTCTACTGCAACCAGCACTTGCCTCTGAGCATTCTGGAGCAACCGCAGACATACGAAAATATAAGTATGAGCCAGATCCGGATGAAGAGTATCACACAAAGGGCTGCCACTCCTCCTGCGGAGAGGGTGGCTGCCGCTACGAGTACTGCGGGCGAACCAGAGAGAAAATTGCCAACCCAGTTGCAAATTGTGAGGGTGGATTGTGTGAGTTTACAGAGTGTGAAGATGCTTCTTGCGATGGAGGTTCGTGCATTTTTGTAAATTCCAAGAGATCAACTTGCCACGGGGGCGGCTGTCACCATGTGCAGCCCAAGGACACCCTAACGGATGGCTATTGCACCGGTGGTGGTTGCCGACTCAATGGTGAAGCCATTCCGGCGACGCTCAAGGATTCGCTCTCTCAGTAGTAGGATGAAAATTTGCCATGAACTTAACAACAATAGACAATAGGAAACTTTGTTTTATTAGTAGCCCGAATTCTCACAATGTACAAACAACCTAGTAATCCATCCCCAGTCTCCCTGCTCTGCTCTGCTGCTGCTAAAATCAAAGTTTTTCACCTTCCAGTCCGCGACGAATATTTTGAGCTCCCGTACGCTCCCCCTCCTGCTTTGGGGCGCGCCCCCC
>Ga0302116_1002602_pt1 | contig 10451 bp, 7 predicted proteins | sample AG5_SCM_MG_FD_203124 | JGI IMG/M metagenome (GOLD analysis project Ga0302116, IMG submission 203124) | Marine microbial communities from Western Arctic Ocean, Canada - AG5_SCM | ecosystem: Environmental > Aquatic > Marine > Oceanic | place: Canada: Western Arctic Ocean | collected 2017-10-01 | reverse complement strand
GTCGCGTCGCCCACCGCAGGCCCGAAAGCGGGCCCGACCCTGTTCCCCCCGTGGCGCCCAGACCTCACCGTCACCCCGGTCATGTCCCCCGACCCCGACACGCTCGCCAAGCAGCGCGCGCAGCTGGCCAAGAGACGCGCGGAGCGGTCCACCCTTTCCGAGGAAATATCCGAGGAGACCACGGCGGACTCTCCCGAGAGCAGGCACACTTCCGCGCAGGCGACCGCCGCCATGGCCGCGTCCGACCCGACGCACCCTTCCACGCTCTTCGCGTCCTTCTCCGAGCGCGACGCCGGGGAGAGGCGCGCGTCCGAAGCGGCCCAGGCGGCGAGCGCGAGCGCACTCGCCGTTCACAACGCGAGGGCGGCCAGGAACGATACCCTATCGCTCGCCGTCGTCGAGTCCACCGCGGTGGACAACGCCGCGCAGACCGACCCGCCGCGGCCCGCCCCGATCCCTGACCACCACACACTCACCGTCGACCTCTTCGCCGCGGTCATCTTAACCCTCCTCGCCGTCGGCATCGTCGCCGTGGCGTGTGTCTTTCCCTACCAAGGCCTAAGGGACGTCGCGGGAGATAACAGGCGGTGGGAAGTGACCCTCGCGAGGTGGTCAGTCGCTAACGACTTGCCGCGCGTGCCCTCCCTTGAAAGGTTCTACCCAACCGCGACGGAACGAATCGGCGGGGGCGGTGGGATCGAGGCGTACCTACCCACCGACACCGTCGCGTTAGGGTCAAACGTCGAAGGAGCAAACGACGAAGACTGAGATCAGAAGACGCGTGACGACGCCGCCGAGAGTGTACCACTGTATAAAAGTTTTTGAATGTTTCGTCTCCAAGAGACGATGAGCTACGGAGAAGGCTACTTCTCGTTAGGTGAGTCGTGAAATAAAGAATCGCGGACGCGTCTCAGAACGCGCCGGTGAGCACCGCGCCGCACGCCCACGCGCACACCCCCCACGCCCCCGCGAACGCCGCGTTCAAACCGATTTGCCTCGAGTCGTCGGGCACGCACGCAACCTTCAAATCGTTCGTGATCGCGAATACCCGTTTGCTCACGCCCACGTAGAGCGCGGTGCACAGCGCGAAATTGAGCATCGGGTGCCCGGGCACGAGGCTCATGAGCATGGACGGCTGCGCGTTGGGTACGTTGGAGGTGGAGAGCCATATGTGGAACTGGGAGATGTACGTCTCCAGCGTGATCTTCCCGCACCAACAAAACAGGGAAATATGCCACGACCGTAGACCCTTGGTCAAGTTACGGAGCACGATGAACCCCGTGATGGGTATCCAGCTCGTGTACGGGTGCAGCGCGTTGTACCGCAGCTTGGGCAGCACGTACACCGCGCTGTACCACCAGTACATCACCCCCAGCGTCACCGCGCCGATCCCCGACTGGACGCTCACGCGTTGCTTAGCGTCCATCTCGTCGATTCTTTTCATCGCCGCCTCGTACTTTGGGTGGAAAAAGGCGCACGCCATGCCGTGGATCCACACGTACCTGTCCAGCCCCGAGCGGAAGAACCACTCGTGCATCGGGTCCACGTCCGGCTTCTTCGGGTCGGTGTACTCGAACAAACCCTGGAACGGCCCGAACACAGCTGTGAACACCCCGGGTATCTCCCACAGTACGTAAACGACGATACCGCACACCGCGAATTTTCCCAGCACCGCGTTGACGTTGGAGTTGTGGTCTTTGCCGACGTAAAGGGCGAAATACACCGCCAGCGTGAACAGCGTGTGCATCGGGCATATGTAGTACAGCACGTAGTCGTTCCTCATGGCGAGGCACACGAAAAACACGAAGAAGTTGAGCCTCCACATCATCTGCGCGAACCTGTGAAAGGAAAAGTCCTTCCGCACGTAGTAGTAGGAAAAATTGCCAAATCCCGTCATCCACACGTACGCCGCGATGAACACCCTGATGGCGTTGTAAATCTCCGCAGCCTTGAAGTAGTGGTACAGCAGGAACAGCACCTGCATCCACCCTTTCCACTCCTCCGTCTGTTCGCGGTTCAGCGGGACGTTGGACCGGCACTCTTTCGTAGTGGTGAACCAGCCGTACGCGCCGAGCGCCGCGAAGATGGCCCAGAACAGATCCCTGTCGTAATGCTTCTCGGCTTCCGGCACCGCGGCGCTTCGATCGGCGAGCCAGAAGAGCGCGAGGACGCACCCGAGCTCAGTCCACGAGCGGAGCGTATCGCGCGATGCGATGAGCGCGCGCCTGTCGCCGAGGAGGCACCGCACCGGGGCGAGCTTGGCGATGTGTTCGTCGATTCGGACGATCGGCTTGACCGGCGCGGTGTCCCCGCCGCGGGACGCCGGCACGGCCTTCGCGCCGCCGGCCTCGACGTCCACGACCGACGCGTCGTCCTTCTTCGTCGTGCCCACGGGCCCGAGCTCCACCTCTCGCGACGAGAGCGCGCTGTCGCGTTCGGCCATCACCGCCACCCCGTCGCCGCCCTTGAGGTCCTTATCGGCTGATCGTGCAGATGACGACGGCGACGCCCCGTCGGTGGCGCCGCGCTCCGCCGCGATCGCGCGGTGCGCCAGCTCCGCGCGCGTCCACAGGGCTAAGATGACGGAGAAGGTGAGGAAGACCGCGATCTGCATGGCGCCCGGCGGGGGCAAAGCCCCGGGGAGCTCGTCCACCACCAGCCCCGACGAGTCGGCCATGTGCGGGCGATTGTGACAGCGGCTCTGATCAGGTGCCGAGACTTGACTTGTCCGCCGATGGGCTCGTCACAACCGATGTCGCCCGGGCACCTCAGGGAACTGACGTTCTGGGAGCGCGTCTTTCCCTACAGCAGCATCCCACTCTGGCGCTTCTTCTGCGCGTTCGCCATCCTCGGCGTGTTCCTCGCGTGGGCGGGGCATCACGACCGCCTGCGCGCGAGGGATAGGCGCGAGATTAAGCGCACTTCAAAGCACGCGGTGTGAAATTCAAAAAATGGATCCCCGACCCCCGACGACGCAGGGACCTCCCCAATCCGCGCATCAGCCGCAACCGCAGCAGCAGATGGCGAGCTCCAAGGACGGTGGCGAGATGTACGGCCCGCCGAGCGTCTCCGCCGGCGGCGCACGACTCGTCGCCGCCATGGAGCACGTCGACCGAGTCGTCAACGCATTCGTCGAAGACATCGGACGTGCCGTCGCGCAGGTCCGCGCGGAGGTCGCCGCCGAGCGCGACGTCTCCCTCGAAACCATCGCCCGCGAGGCGTCGCAGATCGACGACGTATACCGGACCCTCCAGGCGGACAAGGCTGACTTCGAAACCCACAGGGTCGCCATAGAGACCGAGCTCGAGCGCCGATGGACCGAGCTCAAAAACGCGCAGGAACGGGACAAGGAGGAACGCGCCGCGGTGGAGCGAGAGATACGCGAGATGTCGCAGAGAGCCGCGGCGGAGACGCAGGCTGCCGCGCTGATCCAGATGCAGGCGTCGCAGGCGGCGCAGGCCGCCGCGCTCGGCCTCGGCCCGGGCGGCATGATGATGCCGCCGGGGTCGAGCCACGGGATGGCCACGCCGGCGATGCCGACGGGAATGATGCCGGGCGCGATGGGCACGGGCATGCCTGGGTCGATGGGCATGCCGCCGTCCATGACTGGGTCGATGGGTATGCCGCCGTCCATGCCTGGAACCGACGCGCGCATGCCCGCGGGTGCCGCCGCCGGTGCATCCAACGCATCGCGCGAGCCGGACCCTGGCCCCATGCCCGGCCCGCGGCTCATCTTCGCCGTCGGCGGGTTACAACGCGCCAGCTCACCGACGTGGACCGCGGAGGTGTACGAGGCTGACTCCGGCGGGTGGCGCCTTTTACCCGAGATGCGAAGCGCGCGAGGGTACCTCGCGGTGGCGCACGCGGGTAAGTCCATGGGCGCCAACGTGCTCGCCATCGGTGGAAGCGACGGGAAAAGTACGCTGGCTTCGTGCGAGGCGTTTGACTACGGAGCGGGTAAGAGTTTATTTTTGTTAGACTACCATACGGGCAATTAGACTGACGTCGTGTTTTGTTTACAGGGGCGTGGCGGGATATCGCGTCGATGTCGAGGCCGAGGATCTGGCTCGGCGCGGCGACCGTGGGTGACCACGTGTTCGCGGCGGGCGGGTACGACGGCGCGGAGTACCTCGACCTCGTGGAGGTGTACCGGCCGGGCCCGCCGGAGGCTAAGCCCGGTAGCGTCGCCGCGGCGGGCCGGTGGGAGCGGTGCCGGTCGCTCTCGTCGGGTCGGAGCACGATGGGTCTGGTCGGGTGCCTCGGGACGCTGTACTCCGTCGGCGGGTTCACCGCGCCGCACTACCTCAGCACGTGCGAGGCGTACGATCCCAACGCGGATCAGTGGTGGGGTGTCGCGCCGCTCGGTACGCCGCGGAGGGACCTCGGTTTGGCGGCGATTGAACACCGTCACATGCTCATCGCCGCGGGGGGGTACGACGGTCGTAAATACCTCGGCGCGGTTGAGGCGATGGACCCGCGGATAAACCGGTGGCGTCCGCTCGCGAACCTTCGCAAGCCGCGGCAGTTGCTGGCGTTGTGCGCCAAGGGTGACGAGGTGTGGGCGATCGGCGGGTTCGACGGGAAGGAGGGCGTCCGGACGGTTGAGACGTACGACGCGAGGATGGATACGTGGACAGAGGCGGCTCCGATGTCGACGCCCAGGCTGGGTCTCGGCGCGTGCTGCGCGTGATGATGGGGTGTAGAAGTGTTAGCGCTCTGTCTATGGAACGTGTGAAGGCCGAGTTTGGCTCGATGATGCCGATCGTTTCGCTCAGAGACTGTGCGCGGCGAGCGAAAGTGTGTTGGAAACGGGGCGCAGTGCTGGATTTTGTGTGGATTTTGTCATCGATATCCAGAAAGAAAATCGCTGCAGCCCTTCCCCCACTTCCTCGCGCACACCGGCCCCCAGGGGTTGCCGTGAAGGATGCTATCGTCGCTCACCGTGAAGAATACACACACCGTCACACCAGCATCCGCGAGGATCCACCGCGCGTCCCGGCCCGTCCGAGTTCACCGCTCCCCGACGCGAAGGTCGGCCACATCCAAAACTCATCGTCGATCCTGTTCGTCCACCATGTTCATCGCCTCCGCCGCCGCGGACCCCGACCCGGACCCTCCGCCGTGGTCCTCCCTCTCCGTCCCTGTGTACAGCCTCGCGACGGTCCCGGACGCCGGCCCGACGAAGGGCGACAGCGCCGACCGACCGAGCATGAACATCACCACCTACTGCACCCCCGTGACGATCAAGCCGACGCGCAGGCTCGCGGTGGCGCTCTACACGCACACCGCGACCGCTCGGAACATGCTGGCGACGGGTAAAGGGGTGCTGCAGGGGCTGAGACGCCATCACGCGGAACTGGTGCCGACGCTGGGGAAGAGCAGCGCGCACGACGTGGACAAGCTGGAGGCGCTCAGGGAGACGCACGGGCTGAACATCGTGACGCGATGGGGGGTGCCCACCATCGAAGATGCCAAGTCCGCGGTGCTGCTCGAGATCGTGAGCTTGGAGACGGCCGGGGACCATCACCTGGCGCTGTGCGAGGTTGTGGACTGGGAGAACATCGAGGGGGAAGGGGAGCCGCTGTACACCGGGGATCTGCCCAAGTAGACCGCTCCTCCGTAGCCGCGTAGCCAGTAGCAACCTTGTAGCGTCGCGTCAAGTTAACTTCGAGGCGGTTTGAAAGAAAGAGCCGCGGGCGTAACCGTGATTCGTCCATATGGACTCGCGCCGCGGCAGGAGGCTGACGGTCGTGGATAGAGGGTTCAGACTTCGACTTCCCGGGGGCGTCATGGAGTGCCACGACTGGCGCGCGTTCGCCATGCTCTGCGCCGGGGTGTTCGTCATCATGATGGACCAGAACCTCATGGCGCCCAACCTCTCGCAAATCGCCGGTGACTTTGGATTCGACGACACGGAGAGGGACGTGCGCCTCGGAGGGCACATATCCGTCGCGTTCTTCCTCCTCGGGCTACCCGCCGCGCTCGTCATCGGCGTCCTCACCGACGTCATTCAGCGCAAACGCATCCTGGTGTGGACCATGATCCTAGGGCAAGGGCCGTGCGTCCTCGCGCTGTTCGTGTCCAACTACTGGGAGCTCTTCGCCATCCGTACCCTCACCGGCATCGCCGTCGGCGGGGCGCTGCCGATCGTCTACAGCATGGTCGGCGACCTGTTCCCACCGAACTCGCGATCGTACGCGTCCATGCTCGTGGGGATGGCGATGAACTTCGGCGGGATGTTCGGGCAAGGCGTCGCGGGGTACCTCGGGCCGAGCTTCGGATGGCGCGTGCCGTTCGCGGTGGTCGGAACGTTCGGCCTGGCCGTCGCCGCCGTCGTTCAGAACTTCGCGGTCGAGCCGCGGAGGGGCATCGCGGACGGCGGCGACGGCGGGATCGGCGCGTCCGCGGCGGCGGCGGCAGCGGCGGCGTCCGCGAAGACCGCGTCGCTCTCTTCGCACAGATGGTCCCATTTGCTCCGCGAGTGGCTGAAGAAATCAGCCGCGGTGTTCCGGCGTCGGACAAACGTCCTCGGGTTTCTACAGGGCATACCGGGCTGTGTTCCGTGGAGCATCATCGGCGTGTTCATGAACGATTACCTCGCGGTGGATAAAGGCCTCGGCGTGGAGCACGCGACGACCATCATGATGTTTTTTGGTTTCGGCGGCATGTTCGGTACAATCACGGGCGGCATCTTAGGACAGAAGCTGTACAACCTGAAACCGTGGTACATGACCGCGTACATGGGGGCCGCCGCGATCGCCGGGATATTCCCCTGGCTCTACCTCGTGGAGGCGGACGACTACGGGACCTCCGCGGAGGCCATGGGGGAGAAGATCGGCGTCATGTTCTTCGCCGGGCTGCTCGCGACGATGACGGGCGTCAACGTCCGCACCGTCATCGTCAACGTCAACGCTCCATACGAACGAGGCACCGCGTTCGCGTGGTTCAACCTGACGGATGACCTCGGTAAAGGGTTCGGGCCGGTGATGTCGTCGGCGCTCGTGGCGCACGTGGGACGGACGCTGGCGTTCAAGCTGGGGTTTGGGTTTTGGGCTCCGTGCGGCGCGCTGTGTCTGCTGTGCGGGTGGACGATGCCGCGGGATGTCAACGACGTGAGGCGGGAGATGCAGGAGCTGGCGGAGGGGAGGGGCAGCCCGAGGAGGGAAGGGGATGCGGGGGGCGGCGGGGTGGACGTGGAGCGGACGTCGCTGCTGGGGAGGGGCGTGTCGTCGGACAAGCTAGTCTGATGTTGTCGTCTTGTAACGTACGGTTGTATCACCAGATGTGAGCAGAGAGGAAAAACAATTCGAACGACGGATCACGCCGCCCACACGTCGCGTCCATCGCCAACCTCCACGTCCTCCCTCTCATCCTTCCCCGTCACCTCACACCGCCCGCGCATACCCCCGAACGCGTCCAGTCTCAACACCGCCGGCAACTTCTCCACCCAACGCGCCCCACTCGCGAACTGCACCGGCCCGGGGCACACGTACCTATCCGCCATCCTCCACCCGTCCCTGCGCGAGGCGAACGCCGCGAACGCGCCTCCGTCGAGGTCCACGAGCGCCTTTTTAATCACCAGGCGTTCCCGGCCGTCGCGAGATTCGCTTCGCATGAGTCGGCAGAGTGGCACGCCGGCTACGCGCCAGTCACGCGGGCTTGAAGCCTCCGGGTTTGTCACCGCGGCGATCACGCCGTTGGCGCCGCCCGCCGCGAGCGTCGCGGCGGCGTACCCGAGCGTGTACGCGTACGTCGCGTCAAAATCGGAAGGAAGGCCGCTTCTACCCTCGTAGCCGCAAAAGTGAAAAACGGGTGAGAATTTGGCATCCACCGCGTTTTCTCGCTCGTCGCGGTCGTACGCGCCGGGAAGCACCCCCGCGTTTTTCATCGCGCTCACGACACCGGCGGCGATCTCCTCGATCGCCCTGTGCGTCACGTCGATCGTGGTCCACCCAGGGTGCTTCGCGTACAACGCCTTGGCCATCGCCAGTTCACGCCGCACCGCTCGTAACGACGAATACTCCTCGTCGGTTTTCGCGTCCACGCCGATGGACCTCAGCCTGTTTGCGCGTATGGAGCTGAGCTCCTCGGGGTTGATTGTCAGCCCGAACACCCGGCGCGGGTCCACGTCGTGGACCTGCGACGGGCACATGAGCTCGCCGTGTCTCGGCACGAGCGGAAGGTTAGCGACTTTCATGCCGCGCGCGGCGAGGTACGAAGCCAGAGGCGTCTTCCCCGACCTCGACACCCCGACGACGAGCGCGTCCGCGTCTTTCCATCGCTCGGGTCTCGCGCCGTCGTCCGCGTCCCTCGAGAACTCCGCCGCGACGCGTGACTCCTCGCGGCGCGTCACCGCCGCGGATTCAACCTTGGATTTGACCATCCGCGCGAGGAGTTTCTCGGTGTCGACGGCGCTGAGCCGCGGGTTACCGTGCGGGTCGCGGGTCTGCGTCAACTCGGCGAATATGTCATCCGGGAGCGACGCCGCGGTCTTCCTGGCGTCCAGCGACAGCCGCGTCATCGTATCCGCGCCCGATGAACCCGGGTGGACCCCCGAGAGCTCGTCCATGAGCTTAGCGACGTCGGGCGTGAACGCTAATAGTCCCTCGGGGACGAGTACCACTCCGTGCCTGAGACCCTGTCGCGCTCGCGCCTCGACGAGGGACGCGATGTCGTCCACGACTGCGTTCAGCGTGATCCCTTTCGCGGCCACCTCCTCGCCGATCAAGGCGACGTTCGGCTGGCACCGAAGCGCGCACTCGAGCGTCAGGTGCGACGCGTTTCTGCCCATGACGCGGATGAAGTGCCAGTACTTCCCCGCCGATCGGGCGTCCGAGCATAAATTCCCGACTATCTCCGCGTACACGCCACTCGCGCTGTCGAATCCGAAGGATATACCGATGCCGCCACCCTTGAGGTCGTCGTCAATGGTCTTAGGGACACCCACGACGGCCGTGCGGCAGTGTGGGTCCGCGGCGAGATACTCGGCGAGGAACGCGGCGTTTGTGTTGCTGTCGTCGCCGCCGCATACGACCAGTCCGTCCAGTTCCAGCTCCACGCAGCTGTCTCGTACCGCGTCGAAGTGAGCCTCGGTGTTCAGGCGGGTCCGTCCGCTGCCGAGGAGGTCGAACCCGCCTTGGTTCTTGCGTCGATTCATCTCTCGCGCGTCTACGTGTTTCCATCGTCGTTTAAGGAGGCCGTCGGGCCCTCCGAGGAAACCGACGAGCTTCACGGGCTCCGCGTCGTCGTCGTCGTCGCGGTCGTCGTCGGCGTCAGCCTCCGCGGCCCATCGCTCGAGGCAGTCGAGCATCCCCCACGCGACGTTGTTCCCACCCGGCGCGGGCCCGCCGGAGAACACGAGGCCGAGCCGCGCGCGGCTACGACACCTCGCGCGCTCCTTCCGCTCCTTGGAGGCGAGGTCGGAGCCCGGCGAGGTTCCGCCGCCGACGGCGACGAGGCGGCACACGGGCGCGTGCGACGTGAGCGGGAACCGTCGCTCGATGTCGGCGGTGTGCGGCGCCGCGGCGTTGGCGTCGGCGCCGCGCGACTGCGACGCGCGATACGGCCCGTCAGCGGCGCGGTCGTCGAGTCCGAGGACGGGCCCTGGAAGCAGCTCGTGCGGCGCTCTCTCGCCCTTGACCCTGTAGTCGCACGCGAAGTGGAACAGGTGCGTCTCCTTGGCGAGGCAGTCGGGGAGGACGGGGCGGTAGTCGAGGCGGTCGCGTTGCAGCGGGGAGAGGTCGTCCATGGCGCGCGTGTGTGGGTGTGAGGCGGGTGCACGTCGTTGCTTTCGGCTACATCGTCGGCCGCTTCGAGGAAAAGCCAAAAGAAAAGGAAGGGGAGGGCAGAAGTGGTCGTCACCGCCGCCATGGGCGCCTGTGCTTCAAAGAGCGAGAGTCCACAGCCGCAGCCGCCGACAGATGGATCTGATCATTGCGACGCCTGCGGGGAAAATCTGAACCCGCACCCGTTGGGTGTTACTCCTCGCTTCCAACCGTGCCGCCACGCGCTGTGCACTGCGTGCTTGCGGAACCTCGCAACCGACGACAACTTTGTCCACGGGGTGGGGTTCCGATGTCCCGCGCTGGGGCGTATTCTTCCTCCTTTCGATGAATGCGATGCACCACGAGCGCTCTGTACCACCGTCATCTCTCCAGGGGCATTCTTGCCCTACCTCGGGGGCTCGCCGTACCCTCTGACGTACTTGGCTCGTGAGACTCCAGAGGTGGCAGGTTACATCAGATACCACGAAGCTTTGCAGTCCTGCTCGGTATGCGGGGAGTTTCGAGGCCTCACTACGGAAGCCCAGGAGTGGTACCGTCCTTCAGATACTTCGCGTTGTCGACACGACCTCTGCGGAAGCTGCCAGAGGGGCATCGTCAGCGCGTTCATCGAGAGGGGACCCGAAGCCGGACCCAAGCTGATATGCCCCGCGATTGACGGACCCGATG
>Ga0302116_1002594_pt1 | contig 10461 bp, 8 predicted proteins | sample AG5_SCM_MG_FD_203124 | JGI IMG/M metagenome (GOLD analysis project Ga0302116, IMG submission 203124) | Marine microbial communities from Western Arctic Ocean, Canada - AG5_SCM | ecosystem: Environmental > Aquatic > Marine > Oceanic | place: Canada: Western Arctic Ocean | collected 2017-10-01 | reverse complement strand
CATGAGTGGCTTGGAGCCCGTCACAGCCATGCCTGCGCAATGCGCCGCTGTTTGGAGGTGCTTCCCAGCCAGCAGCTCATGCAGATTGCGATCCGCAGCGGCACCTGTGATGAATTCAAAGAGCTCACTAGCAGCGGACGGCTGATCTCGGTGCAAGACATTCCGAATCGCATGAGCACGCTCAGGGGACGGCCGATCTACCTCACGGTGGATCTCGACTGGTTTGACCCTGCTGTGATGCCAGGGACAGGGACCCCCGAACCAGGTGGATTTGTTTGGAACGATTTTGCAGCTGTGATCAACGAGCTACGCCATCACCGCTTAATGGGCGCAGACGTGGTGGAACTCGCGCCCCAACTCGATCCGAGTGGGATCAGTAGCGTTTTAGCTGCCAAAGTCACACGAAGTCTGCTGCTGTTGATGGCTTAGTAGGTCGCTCGATCAACGTCTCAGACAACTAGGCGACGCTATTCATCCGCTTCAGCTTCGATATAAATGCTGCAATCCATCAAAGAATTGCACAAAAATGCTATAAGCAACAATCAAATCGTTGGTGTTTATTCATCTCTAGCGTCAAGACCTCAACGAAGAATAAAATAAGGGAAAGCTCATTTAAATCAGCATTCAAAATCGAACCTTTAGATCGGAATCCTGATCAGACGTTTGTATCGAATCACAAAAATCCAACTGACGATCCAAAGGAATCAATACTGGCTCCTGAAAATTAAACTCAGGAAGAGATGGTGGGCGACTCGTCCAGTGATGACAGAACATCTGGTTCGCCAACTCCGCATGAACGGAAAGGCGTCGTAAGCGACACCACCCAGAACCTGTTGCTGCAAGAGGTGTGCAATGCACGCAGGATTGACAACTTGACTGAGTCACATCACACCTGCTGAAACGTTGAATCAGACTAAGGACGCTTGCCAAAGCGGACCATAAAGCCGCCGCAATCTGCTGGTTTGCTTCCAATTCCAGGATTAATTCCTGTTAGCGCGCAAATTGGTTCATAGGATTTGAGCGCTAGCGCCTCGGCCTCGGTCATGGACCAGAACTTCACACCGCTCCATGACCTCTGCATCGCCGCCGGAGGTCGAATGGTGTCTTTCGCTGGATGGGAAATGCCCGTTCAGTTTTCAGGGCTCATGGCTGAACACAAGGCCGTACGCAGCGATAGCGGCATGTTTGATATCTCCCACATGGGAGTTCTGCGGATTGAAGGTGCAAATCCCAAAGATGCTTTGCAACATCTTGTTCCGAGTGATCTGCACCGAATCGGTCCTGGCCAAGCCTGCTATTCGGTTTTGCTGAATGAACAAGGCGGAATCATTGATGACTTAATCATTTATGACCTCGGGCCATCGTTGCTGGACGCGAGCCACGAAACCTTGCTGGTTGTGATCAACGCAGCTTGCGCAGAAACCGACACAGCCTGGATTCGCCAACATCTTGAGGGAGCTGATCTGCAGGTCCTCGACGAAAAGAAGGACGGCGTGTTGCTCGCTCTCCAAGGGCCAAAGGCAATCGGCCTTCTGGAGCGATTAAGTGGAAGCGATCTCAGCGAACTGCCGCGCTTCGGCCACTGCAGTCTCAACATTCAAGGGCTCATAGCTCCAGTCTTCACAGCACGCACGGGCTACACCGGAGAGGATGGCGTGGAGTTGCTGCTCAAGGCAGACGACGGACGCAAGCTTTGGCAGCAATTGATCGAGGAGGGTGTGACACCCTGCGGCCTCGGCGCTCGCGACACCCTGCGTCTGGAGGCAGCCATGCATCTCTACGGCCAAGACATGGACGCTGCCACCACCCCTTTTGAAGCCGGCTTGGGGTGGCTTGTGCATCTGGAAATGCCTGCCACTTTCATCGGACGAAAAGCCCTTGAGCAAGCGGCTGAACAGGGACCTTCCAAGCGTCTCGTGGGATTGAAGCTGCGAGGCCGTTCAATTGCCCGCCACGATTACCCCGTCATCCACAACGGATCGATCGTGGGGGTAGTGACAAGCGGCAGCTGGTCCCCCACTCTCGAAGAGCCCATTGCCCTCGCCTCCCTTCCACCAGCGATTGCCAAGCTCGGCACAGAGCTCAGTGTGGAAATCCGCGGGCAGCTACAACCGGCCACCGTGGTGAAGCGTCCCTTCTACCGCCGTTCTTAGTCGGGGCGCAGGCTTCTTGGCACAGGCTGTGGGAAACTCGCTTTTCTTCAGCGAAACTCCCATGCGCAGCAACGGATGCGGCGACCTGCGCGACACGCACATCGACGAAACCGTTCAGCTCTGCGGCTGGGTAGATCGCCGCCGCGATCATGGCGGGGTGATCTTTATCGACCTGCGCGACCGCAGCGGCACGGTTCAAATCACCGTGGATCCCGACCTTGGCGCTGATGCCTTTGTTGTCGCAGAACACTTGCGTAGCGAAACCGTCTTACAAGTCCAGGGCAAGGTGCGGGCCCGTCCTGGTGAGTCGCTGAATGACCGACTTGCCACCGGTGCGGTGGAGGTTTTAGCGAGCAGCATCCACGTGCTCAACAGCGTGAAAGGCACGCTTCCATTCCCAGTATCTGTCCATGACGAAGAAAACACGCGCGAAGAACTGCGCCTCCGCCACCGCTTTTTAGATCTGCGTCGTAAGCGCATGAGCGACAACCTGCGATTGCGTGCCAAAACGATCCAAACGGCGCGCCGATTCCTCGAAGACGAAGGCTTTATCGAAGTGGAAACTCCGGTGCTGACCCGCTCAACACCAGAAGGCGCCAGGGATTACATCCTTCCAAGCCGCGTCTGCGGTGGTGAATGGTTCGCACTTCCCCAGTCCCCGCAGCTGTTTAAGCAGCTGCTGATGGTGGGCGGCATTGAGCGGTACTACCAAGTGGCTCGCTGCTTCCGCGATGAGGACCTGCGGGCAGATCGACAGCCTGAGTTCACGCAACTGGACATGGAAATGAGCTTCATGGGCCAGGAGCAGATCCTCGAGCTCAATGAACGTTTGATTGCTGCCATTTGGAAAACGGTCAAGGGGATTGATCTGCCTCTGCCGTTTCCACGCCTGACCTGGCACGAGGCGATGGAGCGCTATGGAACGGATCGCCCCGACACCCGTTACGGCATGGAGCTCATCAATGTGAGCGACATCGTGAAAGACATGGGTTTCAAGGTGTTCAGTGGAGCCGTGAAGTCCGGCGGCTCCGTGAAGTGCATTGCGGTTGTTGGAGGCAATGACGCTGTGTCCAACGTGCGCATCAAACCCGGTGGTGACGTATTTAGCGAAGCCCAAGCTGCAGGAGCCGGTGGCCTGGCCTTCATCCGGGTGCGTGAGGGCGGCGAAATCGACACGATCGGCGCCATCAAGGACAACCTGTCAGATGAACAGAAGCAAACCCTGCTGCAGCGCACCGGGGCTCAGCCCGGAACCCTGCTGCTCTTTGGTGCTGGAGACACCGCAACAGTGAACAAAGCTCTTGATCGCGTGCGTCAGTATCTCGCCAAAGAGATGGGCCTCGTAAAGCCCGACAGGGACAACGATCAGTGGAATTTTCTGTGGGTCGTCGATTTCCCGATGTTCGAATTCAACAAGGACGAAAATCGGCTCGAAGCCCTGCACCATCCCTTCTGCGCCCCGAACACCACCGACCTGGGCGATAAGGCTGAGGAGTGGGCCAAAACCCTTCCCACAGCTCGCGCGCAGGCGTACGACCTAGTTCTCAACGGCTTGGAACTAGGAGGGGGCTCCCTGCGTATTCACGACTCCGCCCTGCAGCGAGAAGTGCTGAACAGCATCGGGCTTGCTCCGGAGGAAGCCCAAGAACAGTTCGGATTCTTGGTCGATGCGCTCGACATGGGAGCACCTCCCCACGGTGGACTGGCTTTTGGTGTGGACCGAATGGTGATGCTGCTCGCTGGAGAGGACTCGATCCGCGACACGATCGCGTTCCCAAAAACCCAGCAGGCACGCTGCCTGATGACCGCTGCACCTGCAGGCGTCACTGCGCACCAGCTCGACGATCTGCATGTCGCCAGCACGTGGGTGGATCCCGTGACAGAGAACACTGACTAGTCGAAACGCAAAAATCCGAACAGAAACCAACGTTTCTGCAGACCAAGTGGCTTAAACCGAGACCCTTGAGACACTTCATCGAATTCTGAGTCCGTTGTCCGCCAGCTCCTCATCAACGGGATCAGCCCCGATCCGCTGTAGCGGCGGCAATGACCTTTTGCGTCTCTACCTGCAGGACATCGGTCGGGTGAACCTGCTCACCGCTGAAGACGAGGTGGTGTTGTCGCGGCTCGTGCAGCAATACGAGCGGCTGAAGCGAGAAGAACGTCAATTGGCCGAAGATCATCCAGCGATCGAACGATTGCTATGCCTTGAGGAACTGCAGTTGAGAGAGGCCAACCATCTCTCTCACTGGCCCACAAGACAGGAGTGGGCACGGGCCGCCGAAATGCCTTTGCAAGAACTAAACCAGGCCATCACCAAGGGCTATGAAACCTGGGCGGGTCTGATTGACTCCGACAGCCGCGACCTTCAGCGGCGTCTCCGCGAAGGGCGAAAGGCTCGTGACCGGATGATCCAGGCCAATTTGCGCTTGGTGGTGGCAGTAGCGAAGAAGTACCAGCACCGAGGCATGGAACTGCTGGATCTGGTGCAAGAGGGAACCTTGGGGCTCGAACGGGCGGTCGAAAAATTTGATTCCACCCGTGGCTTTCGCTTCAGCACCTATTCCTATTGGTGGATTCGCCAAGGGATCACACGGGCGATCGCCACCCAAAGCCGAACGATCCGCTTGCCCGTCCACATCACCGAGAAACTCAACCGAATCAAACGGGTGCAGCAAGAGATTGCCAGCAATGAAGGGCGCACCGCTTCGATGTCAGACCTTGCCAGGGAGCTCAGCGTCAGCGAAGACACAGTGCGTCAAACCCTGGCTCGCGTTCCACGGTCTGTGTCTCTGGAAACCAAGGTGGGCCGTGATCAAGAGACCCAGCTTGGGGAGCTCTTAGAAGACGAACACGCCACACCAGAGCAGACCCTCACCCGCGATGCACTCCACGACGATCTCGAACATTTGCTTGATGAGCTGACCCCGAGGGAAGCCACCGTGATTCGCTGTCGCTTTGGATTAGAAGACGACACCCCCCGAACCCTCGCCCAAATCGGCGAAGACATGAACCTCTCCCGCGAACGGGTGCGTCAGATCGAAACCCGGGCTCTGTTGAAACTGCGCCAACCCCAGCGCCGAAGCAAGGTGCGCGATTACATCCAATCCCTGGATTCTTAAACCAACCACTCGTTCCAATTTCCATCAACCATGGCCCACAGTTCTGCTATCGATATCGGCATCAGCAGCGCACAACGGGAAGAAATCGCTGCTGAACTCAGCCGCCTGCTCGCAGATACCTACGTGTTGTACGGCAAAACCCACGGCTTCCACTGGAATGTGACCGGGCCGATGTTCAATACGTTGCACCTGATGTTCATGGACCAATACACCGAGCTGTGGAACGCCCTGGACGTCATCGCCGAGCGCATTCGCGCCCTTGGCGTTTTGGCTCCCCATGGAGGATCCACCCTGGCCGGTTTGGCATCGATCCAAGAAGCCGAGCAACAACCTGCAGCACTCGACATGGTTCGTGAGCTGGTGACTGGCCATGAGGCCGTGGCCCGTACGGCACGGAGCATCTTTCCGCTGGCGGAGGCTGCTAACGACGAACCGACGGCTGACCTACTCACCCAACGGCTCCAGATCCACGAAAAAACAGCCTGGATGCTGCGCAGCCTGCTGGAGAACTAAGCATCACTCCAGGCTGGAGCTGACAGCAAGCTCAAAGGGGACCGCCCGATTGGGAAGTCTCAACAGTTCAGCGCTCATCGAAGCGATGTCTTCAGGCTGAGTCATCGCTTCAGCTTCCATCGATTGCGTTGGCCAGCGGTCGCTCGCACCACTGCGCACAGCAGCCGCCATATCCGTATTCACCCAACCAGGACAAATCGCCGTCACCCGAATTCCGGCAGCCCAACCCTCGTTACGCATGGTTTGGCACAGACCAAGCAGGGCAAATTTGCTAGCGCTGTAGGCAGCCAGGCGACCTTTGCTGCGCTTCCCGCTCATCGAAACCAAAACCTGAATGCGACCTTCTCCGTGGGCTGCCAACTGCGGCCAGGCGGAACGCGTGAGCCACCACGGTCCCATCAGGTTCACATTGATGGTGTGAGCGATGTCTTGTTCTTCGCCGGCCTCAAACAGGAGCGGCACGCGGCTGAAGATCCCAGCGCTATGGATCACGCTGTCGAAGCCGCCAAAATGCTGATTGGTGGCCTCGACCCAAGCCTGGGCTGCCGCAGGGTCCTCAGCGGCATAGGGATACAGCAACACCCGTTCGCTCCCAGCCAGGTCGGGATCCAGGGGCGTCTGCTTCAACGCTGCCAGATCGCGAAGCCCAAGGCTGAGGCGATGGCCGTCGGCAAGAGCTCGTTCCGCAACCGCACGACCAATCCCACGGCTTCCACCACTAATCAGGAGAGTGCGCACGGCTACCAGGGTGAAGGTCTACAGCGGTAAATTGACACGTTGCCGAGCAAGCCATGGCCAAGTTCGTGTTTGTAACCGGCGGTGTGGTCTCCAGCATCGGCAAAGGGATTGTGGCCGCGAGCCTCGGACGCTTGCTGAAGTCACGGGGCTACAGCGTTTCAATCCTGAAGCTGGATCCCTACCTAAATGTGGACCCAGGAACGATGAGCCCGTTTCAGCACGGGGAGGTGTTTGTCACCGAAGACGGTGCCGAAACCGATCTTGATCTCGGCCACTACGAACGCTTCACCGACACCGCCATGTCGCGCCTCAACAGCGTGACCACCGGCTCGATCTATCAATCCGTCATTAATAAGGAGCGACGAGGCAGCTACAACGGCGGGACCGTTCAGGTCATCCCGCATATCACCGGTGAAATCCGCGACCGCATTCACCGTGTGGCCTCCAACAGCAATGCCGATGTTGTGATTACCGAAATCGGCGGAACCGTTGGTGACATCGAATCCTTGCCGTTCCTAGAAGCGATTCGCGAGTTCCGAGGGGATGTGGGACGACAAGATCTGGCCTACATCCACGTGACCCTGCTCCCTTTTATTGGCACATCAGGAGAACTGAAAACCAAACCCACCCAGCACTCAGTCAAAGAGCTGCGCTCGATCGGGATCCAGCCTGATTTAATCGTCTGTCGCAGCGATCGCGACATCAACGATGAGCTCAAACGCAAAATCGGAGGCTTCTGCGGGGTTCCCCAGCGTGCGGTGATCCCCTCCTTAGACGCCGACAGCATTTACGCCGTACCGCTCACGCTCGAAGACGAAGGACTTTGCCGTGAAGTCCTCGATGTTCTGGACCTCGAAGATCACGACAGTGACATGGTGGATTGGGCGCAACTAGTGCACAAGATCCGCAATCCCGGTCCAGCGGTCAAAGTCGCGTTAGTGGGCAAGTACGTCCAGCTGAATGACGCCTACCTGTCTGTCGTAGAAGCCCTTCGCCATGCCTGCTTAGCCCAGGATGCATCCCTGGATCTTCACTGGGTCTGCGCAGAAGAGATTGAAAACCAGGGAGCTGATCCCCTTCTAAAAGGCATGGACGCCGTGGTGGTTCCAGGCGGATTCGGCAACCGTGGAGTGAACGGCAAAGTGGCCGCCATTCGCTGGGCGAGGGAGCAGCGCGTGCCATTCCTTGGCCTTTGCCTTGGGATGCAGTGCGCCGTGATCGAGTGGGCACGCAATCTGGCAGGACTGACCGATGCCACGAGCGCTGAGCTCGAGCCAGGAACCAGCCATCCTGTGATCCATCTCCTGCCTGAACAACAAGACGTTGTTGACCTTGGAGGCACGATGCGTCTTGGCGTCTACCCCTGCCGTGTCACGGCAGGCAGCCTGGCGTCGAGGTTGTACGGGGAAGAAGTGGTGTACGAGCGCCATCGCCACCGCTTCGAATTCAACAACGCCTACCGAAACCTTTTCCTTGAGTCTGGCTACGAAATCAGTGGAAGCTCCCCCGATGGGCGGTTGGTAGAGCTGATCGAACTTCCCGAACATCCCTTCTTCACCGCCTGTCAGTATCACCCTGAATTCCTATCCAGACCTGGCCGGCCCCATCCCCTGTTCCGTGGACTAATCGAAGCGGCGCAACAACGCTTGCCCTCCAGCCCCAGCGAAGCCTTGCGCCAACAAAACAATGCCGCGGCAGGATCCAGTCATCCAAGCCTGCAGCCTTGAGCGACTGTTTGCCAGTTGTGGAGACCTTTCACTCTCTCCAAGGGGAAGGGCTCCATACGGGCCGCAGTGCATTTTTCATTCGGCTGGCAGGCTGCAATGTGGGCTGCAGCTGGTGCGACACCAAACACTCATGGCCTGCTGACTCCCATCCCAAGCGGCTGGTGAAGGACTTGGCGATTGAAGCCACTGCTGCAGCTGAAACCGGAGCCGCCTTTGTGGTGATCACAGGCGGAGAGCCCCTACATCACAATCTTGATCGCCTTGCGGCTGCACTTAGAACCACTGCAAAGATTCCCATCCACATCGAAACCAGCGGAGTCGACAGTCTCAGCGGGGAACCCGACTGGATCACACTCTCCCCGAAGCGACACAGGCCACCGCGACAAGCGATGCTCACCGCATGTCATGAATTGAAAGTAGTCGTTCATGAACCAGCTGACCTGCTGTTTGCCGATGTGTGTTCCTCTCAGGCGCCACAGGCCCAATGGCTCATACAGCCTGGATGGGACTCTGTCGCAGGTCAACAGCTAGCGATCCAATACGCGAAAAGCAATGTCCAATGGCGACTGAGCCTTCAAAGTCATAAATGGATCAACGTGCGCTGAAAGCCTTAGGGAGATCGAAATGGTTTTCACAGGAAGGCGCAAAAGTTGCATTTGCGCCAATCGTCCTTAAGGTGTGCTCCTGCTGATAATTAGTTCGTCCTTTTGGATAAAAAGACGCTGCCAAACAAGACGAGCTGGCTAATAGCTCAGGGGCTAAATCGCTGCAATCTCGGCCTGAAAACCAAATGAAACTATTAATACCTGACCTGTTCGCCCTAATCAACAGCAAAGATTTCTCAAAGAGAAGGCAATATTTCGGATACACTAATACAGGAGAAATAAGTCAAATTAGCCAAGAGCAAGTCGCCAGTAATAAAAAATTATTTCATGTTTTTCTTGAAGATTCTAGCAACCAGCCAGAATTTTTAAGCAGAATCAGGAATGCCCTTCAAGAAGCCAATATCAATACGCCACCGGACAATTTGTTTGAAGCTATCAATGGGTTTACTGTCTTAATTACGCCACGAGAAGCCAAGTTTCTTTTGCGAGATCCAGCCATATTCGCAGCGTAGATGCAGACCAACCATTCCCACTAACCCCACCTATTGAGGTAGAGGCAGAAGTAACCCCAGAAACAAATAATTTAGACGCTACCAAAACATACACAGAGGTTCTCGACAGGCCAAATCGGTCAAAAGAAACAGATTTTGAAATTTCACTCGACAATTATTTTATCGAAAACAACATAAATCCTATTCCAGAAAGAAAACATCAACAGACTTAACAAGACCTAGCTCTTTGAGTATTTTCAACGATGAAATCAAAAGCACTGGAGAAGTATTGCGATACGGCGTGAAAGCCATTTGGGGAGGAATAGACATCTCCGAACAAGGGAATATTGGAGAGGGAAGCTACGTGTTCGTGATTGATTCCGGTGTTTCATCCAGCACTGATGATCTGAATCTGAACGCTGAATGGTCCAAAAGCTGGGTGCCTGGTGAAAATGCATTCACTGATGGCGATGGCCACGGTACGCACGTAGCAGGCACCATCGCCGAACTCGTCAATAGTAAGGGAGTGATAGGTGTAGCAGCAGGAGCTGAAGGTATTTCACTGAAGGTATTCGACAGCAATGGCAGCGGAGCAAGTTACAGCACCATCATCGATGCGATAAACTATGCCACAAATATAATCAATAACAATGGTCTCGATAAGCCTAAAACTGTAATCAACTTGAGCCTTGGCGGTGGTTACAGCGAAGGCATGGATATTGCTATAAAAAATGCTGCAAATCAAGGGATTAGGTTTGCAGTCGCGGCTGGAAATAGTGGTAATGATGCTGATGGTTACTCTCCAGCAAGCGCTGGCGATCACCCCAATATTTACACAGTCTCTGCAGTCGATAACAACTATCAGATGCCTTCTTGGTCAAACTGGGATGATCAATCTGGAGGAGATGATGTCGATGTCGCAGCTCCTAGAGTCAGAGTCTATTCCCATTACAAAAACGGACAACTTGCATATCTAAGTGATACATCCATGGCAGCACCGCATGTGGCTGGTGCGCTCCTTATAGGTGGCATAAAAAATGGCGAAATGGTCACTCCGAACCAGTCTGGTCATTCGGATCCATTCGCTTTAGCTAAATCTAGTGGAAGTATCA
>Ga0302116_1002592_pt1 | contig 10464 bp, 13 predicted proteins | sample AG5_SCM_MG_FD_203124 | JGI IMG/M metagenome (GOLD analysis project Ga0302116, IMG submission 203124) | Marine microbial communities from Western Arctic Ocean, Canada - AG5_SCM | ecosystem: Environmental > Aquatic > Marine > Oceanic | place: Canada: Western Arctic Ocean | collected 2017-10-01 | reverse complement strand
TGTTTTCTATAAAGTCATCAGCTAGGACCTTGGCAGTGGTGTTGTTGACACTAGTTAGGGCTGAGGGGGAGCTTGTGATTGGTGGGGGGGGCTCGAAGACCAATTCATTCACACGGTCATTTGTTTCCCCATTGGCAACACTTCGTCTGCGAAGCACTTTGGATCTTCTTCTGTCGTTAGCCTTGGCAGAATCCTCAGTCTCAACCTTGCCGTTACTGGATCTTCTCATATTTGTAGAGGTTCAAAAAATTAAAAAAATTTCAGCCATTTCTTGCATAATTAGCGTTTGTGCGCTATCTTACATTCCAATGCATAAAATTAGGCATAATTAGGGATCCAATAAACTTCACAAGAGATGACCTGGAATTCGACCTCAGTTCTGACATATGAGATGCCACGCCGTAAAGTCATTCGGCGAACGTGGATCTCAGTTATAATCATTTACACACTCCATCCCCTTGGCACCGGTGCGTGGGTGATTGTCCTGTATGATTTCCTTCTGGTGGCAATAGCAAAAAACGACCTCGCCCTCGCAACAGCTTACTGGGGTGGATTCGAGTTGCTGAATAAAATTGCTAAGCTAGTCACGAGTCCCATGCTTGGGGAATTCGCTGACCGTCAAGGTAGAAAGCGGTGTTTGCAGCTGATTTTTGGTGCGGCAATTTCCAATGTCACGATCGTTTACTTCATCCCCTCAATCATCACATTTTTCCTCGGGGCTGTTATCTCTTGTTTCGACATCATTGACATTGTGATTCTCTCAATAATCCCCGACATAGGAAAAGCTATGGTGTATAGCAAGGACGAGGAGAGTAGAGAAAAGGTTGTCCCAGAGATAGAGGAAAGTTCAATTCCAGAACGAACCGCTGCTGAACTTAAAACTGCTGTTGCCAAGAAAACAACTTGGATGTATGGCCTAACTGCTGCCACTTGGGTTCTGTCAATCGGCATTTCAGCGGTGATTGCGAGCGTAATAGTGCAGCCTCCAAATTCAGATGGCGAAGCTGATGACACTCCCACCCACAACGAAACGGCGACGGATGTCGTCGCAGCTGGGTGCGAAAACTCAACCGCTACTAATGAGAAAACGTTCGACGATTTCTCTTACTTGCTTCCCGCGGTCGTCATGTCCTTGTGTGGCTTCATTCCCGGACTGCTGTTCTCGACTTTCTTTTTCAATGAGACAAGAGACTGGTTGAAGCCGGAGCTAGACATAAAGGCCAAGGCGAATTCGAAGGTGACGATATTTGAGAGCTTCAAGCTACTGATGGGCACGAACAATTGGCTGAGAATACTCACTGGGTGCATAATGTTCACGGAGGTGAGTGACAATTTTTTGTTTCGCTTCCTTCGGGAAAAACTAACGTTGCTTCGCTCGGCACTTCACTCGGCACTTCGCTCGGCGCAGGCGTGTCAGAACGGTTCGATTAATATATTCTTCTGGTTCGGCAAGTATCACTTTGACTGGACATTGGTGGATTTCACTCTCTTTCTCCTTTGGGCTTTGATCCTCTCCTCAATTGGCACGACCTGCGTCCTCAATGAGTTTCTAAAGAAGTTCGGGTTGTGGGGTTCCCTCGACATTTCGTGCGTCGGTGGCGTGATTGGCCTGACCGTCCTCGGTCTCTCCGGCGTCCTGGGAGAATGGGCCATGTTCGTTGGTGTGGGTGTCAATCTAGTGAACGTCTCCAAGCCCGTCCTCCGAGGGAAAATATGTGCGGAGTTCCCGGCTTCCGAGCAGGGCAAAGTCCAAGGCGCCCTCTACGTGGTCATTGCCTTTGCTGACATCCTTGGCAACCTCATCGTCACCAGTTTCCTGTCCTTGGCTATCATGTACGAGCAAGGTGTAGAAGAGGTCGACCCTGACGGATGCCTCATGGGGAAGAAGGAAACGGGATTGGTCGGAGGGGCGCCATTTTTTGGTTTAGCGATGTTATCAGCGCTAGCTTTTGTTTTAGTACAAATGGGCAAAAGATACGAGCCTGACGAAAGTAAAATTGAGAGGGGGGTGACTGTCTCGTGATGTTCAAATCACTTTTGAAAAAAAAAATATTAAAAAAAAATGTTTTTGCAAAAATAAGAATGGACTCAAAATGCAACACAAACGCACTTCTCCACTCTTCCACCCCACCCAATCTCCTCTCACATTTCCTCGACCTCCAATCCCAGTTCCAGTTCTACAACCTTGGCAGGCGTGCCCACGCTCGACGAGTTGAAAAATAATTGTTGATCCTCGTTATGGTCAGTCCCATGGCCCACGCTCATACTGCTCTCACTCCCGCCATCCTTGATCGTTGCCGTACACAGGGCTTTTTTTAAGTCTCCGTTTTTGACCCCCTTGCTGATCCCTCCCTGAAAAGCGCTAAATAAGTTATTTTTTCGCTTCAGCTTATCGATCTGCCCCTTGAGCACCTCTTCCTTCGCTGTTTGCTTAACGATGCTTTTCTTTAGTGCGTTCAGCAGCTTTTTTCTGAGCACCGGGTGCTTCTCGATGATGGTTCGAAGCTGTGCCGTGCCGAGCGAAACGACAAAAATATTTGAGTTTTTTGTTGTGTTGTTTTCCTTAACCCACTCATCCAATCCACTCACCTCCAATTCCCCAAGTTGCATTATGCTGCAGTTGCTGAAAGCCCTGTAGGCAATCGCCGGGAACTTCTTCTCGCCGCTGCGAGTTGTAACGAACCCCTCGTACCCGAAGCACTTCCCGCTCTCAATGATGTGCCTCTTCAACCCATCGTGCTCTGCGTCGCTGCTGTGGTAGAGTTTGTTGAAGCTCTTGTCTTTTCCCATTTTCTTGAGCATTTTTGGCTTGGTTTGTCTTTTGGCTTTTTTGCTCTGCTGCGTCTCAATCACTTCCAAATCCTCCACCTCCTCTGCAATTCCGTCCAGCAAGAACATCAGTGCCCCGACGCCCTCGTCCTTGCTGCGCTGGATATACTGCCCAGCACTGTAGTAGCTGCTTTTCATGAAGATCATGACGTTGGTGATCAAGCTAATGTCATCGTCGAATCTGCGCAAGAGAATTAAATGTTTGTGTGTAAGTTCATTTGTATTTCCCCCCTCTCCAATTGTGTTTGATTCTCACAATATAATCTTCTTGATGATCTTCGCATTTGCCTGCATGATCATTTCCCGCCTCAAATTAATTGGAAACCCCCTGATCAACCTCACGTCGTCAAACACGCTGTTGTGCTCGCGATTGAAGATAATCTGCTCCTTGACCAACTTCCGCAGCGCTGGCTTCAAGTTCTGCTCCTCCATGTAATTGCTGAACATTGAGTGCCTGTCCCGCTCTCTCGCGGTGACCCCGTGTGGGTTGCTCGCGATGCTGCGCGTATTGGGTTGGGTTGGGTTGGGTTAGTTTGAGTTTTGCTACTAAAATTTGCACTTTCTTTCTCTCTCACCTGCCAACACTCCCCACTATGTAACCAAATATCGTCGCACCCAAAATCATAATCAGAGTGGCGTAGATCCTCTCGCTGTCCGTCTGCGGCAGGATGTCCCCTGCGCCGAGCGAGCCGAGGCGCATTTTTAACGAAGCACGAGAGCAAGAGAGGATTAGTCTCTAGCACTCTTTTTGTCACAAGGCTTGCTCTCTTCGGTCGCTCACCGTATCCAACCGTGGTCATCGTTGTGAACGCCCAGTAAATTGCGCTCAAATACACCTTGCTCTTATTATCAACAAAATCACTAACCTCCCCGTCCGACTTCCACCACGACAAATAGTCTTCTCTCTCAAACCCCGCCCTCCCCCCCTCGTCGCCATCATCATTAACATGTAACAAAGTCAAATACGCAAAGAAGCACCCGAAGAAGTGGGCAATGAATACCAGCGTGATTAGTAGCTTGCTGATCTTCAGCACCACCGGGTTGATTGTAACGAGCTCGTCGTTGCCCTGTGAGGATTGCATCTTGAGCAACTTCAAAAGCTTGAAAAGCCGCACCAACCGAATCACTCGAATGAGCTTCAACGACCGGGAGTTGCTTCCTGCAGGGCCCATCAGCTTGTCGATCGGAATGGTCGACAGCACATCGATGATGAACCACGTCCGCAAATACCGCTGCACTATTTCCCGCCCCGTGGTGATCAGGACGTGCCTATCGTCAAAGTAACATGTTCGAAAATTAACTAAAATGTCGACCAGAAAGAAGGCGTCAACGATCCAGTCAGAGTACACCCACTCGGGCGCGTCGTTGGGGAGGTCGAAGCCTAATCTGATGGGCACCGTCACAACGCTGCGCCGAGCCGTCAGTTAGTATTCGTGTGTGTGTGTGTGTGTGTTTTTTTTTTTCGGATTTCTCGCCATTGCTCACCTGAAAATGATCAAAATTCCAATCAGTAGGTCCCACTTCATTTTGTTTTTAGCCTCGGGGAACACCAGCCTCTTGCCCCAAATTTCGCTGTAGGAAATCTCCGTCTCGACCATTTCCTTCGTATCCTCGTCGTAAGAGAGCGTTCTCACCAAGTTCAGTATTTTCTCTTCCTCGTCCGCCCCGCCCTTCGTTTTGGTCTGTCGATATGTTGATAAAGTTGCCATTACCCCTTCTTTATCTTCTTCTTTGTCTTCCTTCGTTTCGTACTTCTTCTCCCTGCTCCCCGCGTCGAAAGACTGGCTCCTAACAATGGCCGTCGCAGTAGCCCCCGCCTTTATAGTTGCGTCCATGGTGAGCTGCGCCGCGTCCTGGACCAACTGCGCGCTGTTGGTCGCACTGTTAACCGCCGCATGGGCCCCCTTTAACGCCCTTCCGCCCATCGATAGCATCGCGCTCCTCACCGAGTGGCTCGCGAACTCGCCCTTGACGCTCGCCGAATTATTCTCCACGACCTTGCCGTTGAGAATAATTATCTCCTTCACCTGAACGGGGCCGTTGCGCCGCTGATTGACGACAACGTTGTTGCTTGCCAAGACAGCTGCCAGCATCTCGTTGTGCTCGGCGGCCTTTTGATACAGGATCAAAGAGCTGGTCGGGAATTTGTGGGTCAGGCGGATCAGGTCCGCGTGATCGAGCCAGAAGAGGTCGGTGACCTTCGAGGCGCGGTAAATCACGTCCATGGGTTTTTCTAGCAAGCAATTTGCCAGTTCGAAGTGGTAGCCGTCTACGTCGAGAATGAATTATTTTGGTTAGTTCAATTGTTTGTTTTGTTTGTTGACAATTTGTTATATGTTGTGCTGCTCCCTCTCACTCACACACCTGTGTGAACTGCCACAATGACGTAGTTCTCCGGGTCATTCCTCACCACGTCCAGATGAGCCCCAGGATTCAAAACATGCGCCTCCTCTCCCCCCCCCCCACCGCTTCCCATGGCGTCCTTATTGGTCACGTAGAACGCCGGTTTCGGCTTGGTCTCGTCGATGCAGCTCAACGCCTCTATCTTGCCCTTGACGACAAAGTACAGCTCCTCCGCAAAGTCCCCAAGGCCCCCCAACTCTTCTCTGTACTGCATCATCATCGGCTTCAGTCTTCTTAAAAACTCCGAGATGAACTGGTCGCTCATGCTCTTGTGATTAAAGAACTTCAACGTGTCTATCAATTCGTGCCTAGTCTCGAAGATTATCACCTCCCGCAACGTGTGAGAAAGTTCATTGACAATATCGTCCTCCCTGAATGCGGTGGTGTGGGCCTGAATGTAGCTGTAGTGCATTTTTGCCTGCGCCGAGCGAAGAAGGTGCGAAAACGAATTGAGTGGGTTGGTTTAGCAGTGGCTCGATTATATTTCTCGTCTTCCTCAAAGCTCGCTCGCAGTATTTCGCTCGCTCACCTTCTTCTGCAGGTCCCTGGTGAAATTCTTTTCGTTCATGAAGTCCCTCAGCTCGTCCCTCTTCATCTTGTTGGCGCTGGCTCCCGGGTCCATGGACTCGACAATCAGCGTGACAGTCGCGATGATGAAACCGAAGGCGATGGCACCGACGAGCTGCGTGAAGATCGCGTAAAGTCGCTCGTAGCTCGTATCGCCAGATATCTCCCCGTAGCCAACCGCCATCATGGTGGCGATGGTCCAGTAGATGCTGGCGCAGTACTGGCTCATGAGCGAGTCCAGCCCGCACTGTTCGTTATATACAGCAGTTTGTGTTATTGTGTTGGTTGCGATTTTTGAGATTTTTTAGAAGAGAGGCACATGTTAGCAAGTCACAACTACAAAACTTGTATTGGTGTTGCTGGCAAAATTTAGCTCACCTCCTCCCAGGAATTGTTTACATTAGGAATAACTATATTCGTCTTGTCTTCGTACTTGATCGGCTCGCACTCGTTCACGAAGAACCAGAAGCAAGCCAGCAAGTGCGCGACGAAAACGATTTTGAACAGCAGCTTGACCAGCTTGATGAAGCTGGGGCTGATGTAGTCGCTGAGCTCAAAGCTCGAGCGCTTCGACTTGAGCAGACTCGCGATCTTTATCAGCCGGAAGAGGCGCATTATTCGGATCAACTTGATGGACCGCAGGGAGCCGGCGCCCCGGGCCGACGAGGAAAAGAGGGGGGGGATGATTCGATCGAAGGGTACAGTTGAGAGGAGATCGGGGAAGAACCACGATTTCAGATATGAAATTGCTAAATTCTGTATTGTGTTGTGTTGTATTAGCGTATGTTTGATTTGATTTCATCAAAAAAACAAAACTCACCTTGTGATCGTAAACGAACCTATCCCTCTCATCATAATAGCCGGTACAGAAGCTCGCCCCCATGTCCAACATGAACAAAAAATCCATCCCGCAGTCCAGCCAGAACCCAAACGAGTACACGAAAGGAAACTGGTCGAACGAGATCCTCCAAGGAACGACGCAGACGCTGTAAACGATGAGGGCCCCGATGAAAATGTCCCAAATTACCTTGTTTTTGGACTTGGGGTTTATGACGGTCCGCATCTTCTTCCGGTGGCGGGCCTTCGCAGCCTCGGCCTTCGCCCGAGCCTTCTCGATGAAGTTATCGCCCACGGCGACTGAGGACCGAAGCGCCTCTTTCAGCCTCTCCTCCTTTTCACCTTGCTCGGTGCGGACTTTTGCAGCCCGGCCTGAGTGGTTGCGCATCTTTTCCCAAATTGAGACACGTTTTTGTGGGACTGATGTTGGTTTTGTTGCTGTTGCTGTTGCTGTTGCTGTTGGTGTTGCTGTTGATGTTGGTGTTGCTGTTGTGGCTGATGTTGCTGTTGTGGCTGAGGTTGCTGTTGTAGCTGATGTTGCAACTGCCTCGCTAGCTTTCTGCGAAATAATTGTTTTCTTCTTCTTCCTATTCAATATGTTCTTGAGCTTGTCCACCGCCTCCTGGTCCTCCTTCGACAACACCGGGAGAGGATCGCCGCTCTCCCCAGTACCAATACCAGTACCAATACCAGTACCAGTCCCATTCTCGCTCTTGCTGGGTGGCTTGAACAATGTCTTTGTCCTCGCTATTTGATAGTCCAAAATCGTATCCTGAAGTGAAGCCCAAAAGGCAGTCTCGTTGGAAGTTGGAATGTGGGCTGCGTTGTCGGTGTTTTCAACTTCCCACATTACCGCGTCAGAAACCGAGGCAAGACCGCCTGGACTCCCTCCCCCGGCATGCATAGCAAAGGCTGCTCTCGATGCCATGATATGGTGAGGGTGGGTTTTGGTTGACTAGATATTTTTGTTATGTGGCGATATTTGGAGATGTAAGAGGGTTGTTGGCCGTCATGAGTCACGAGTTTGAGCAGTGCTCAGCACAGTGCAGTTATAATTTGCCATATGGTTTACAAAAAAAATTAGCAAGTTTTTTTTTAATTTTTTGTAAAATATATTCGTTTCAAACACCAAACCCATACATCCTTGCTCTTAAATTTAACTGACTGGTGGACCCCAACCAACAGCTATTCTCCGAAAAGCAAAAAATCACACAATCTGAACCAACAGCCAACTTCGCTGGCGTTTCAGTTTTTCTTTTATCATGAGCGATCCGGAGTCCTCAGTCCCCATAGTAACAGCAGCAGAAACCTCTCCGTCCCCAAAACAATCGATACTGCAACAAAACCAAAACAAAAGCATAACTGCCGCGGCACTTCTTCCCATAACAACAACAACAATTGCCAGTTCCTCATCAGAGCCGGAATTAGTCGCTCAGACTGAATTCGAAGAGGTTCTCCAACCATTCAAGCCAGAAACAACAGATGCCTCCCCATCATCATCCGACTCGGCCCACCCCCAATTCCACGCAAACACCATAAACGCCTTAACGACGACAAACACGGAGCAGCTCATTCAAATTAAAAACCTACAGGAATCACAAATAATTCTACAAAACGAGAAAGAGAGCGAGCTACGGCTTAGAATTTCGGACCAGTCTCGCGTTCTATCGGACAAGGACCGAACGATTGAGAATCTCCTCGGTGAGGTGGATAGAAGGTCTGATGCGATCCGCTCCTGCGGTGAGGAGATTGTGAATCTTCGGAGAGAATCACAATCGCTGAGCAAGTCAAATAGCGATCTCTCGAACCGCTTGGAGGCAAAGTCCAAGACCGAGGAGCGCGAAATGAAGCGAATCAAGCAACTGGTCGAGACTGAGTTCAGCGACCTCTCTTCCCACAACGTTCCCCCCTCACTACTGAACCAAATGCGAATCCTTACCCACAATTTTCAAGCCCAAGCCAAGACGGTTTCTGATCTCAAGCAAACAGTGAAGGCGCAGCAACACGAAATAGACGGTTGCTCTGAACTTATTCAGCAGAACAAGAGCTTATCGAAAATCAATTCGAAGCAGCAAAAGTCGCTGGGGAAGATGGGCAAGTTAGAGGTGAGTGAGTGAGTGAGTGAGTGAGTGAGTGAGTGTGTATGATTGTGCTCTGCTAATCCTCTATTATTATTTTTCATCAACAAACATTCCAGGACAAGCTGGTCGCCTACAAAAGCACTATTGCGATGCAGGAGAAAGTCATCAGCAAGCTGGAATTGGTCATTGAGAGTCGGATGAAAGAGGAAGCGCGCAGAGGGCCAGCGGCCTGGGCCAAGAGGCAAATTGAAGACAGGCAGAAATCCGACATGCTGCAAGAGGAGCTGGACAAAAACAGCGCAGAGCTGGAAGACCTCAAAAACGATTCCCAAAACCGGGTGGAGTTCCTGGAATCGAGGATCGAGGGGTTGGAAAGTAAAAATGTCGAGGTTGAAGAGCTACTGGAAGAAGCCAAAGCCATCCCGAAGGAGGACCCGGCGCAAGTTCAAAAAATTGACAAGTTGGAGCGAGATTTAAATTCTTGGAAAGAAACGGCCAGAAACAATGCGATATCACAACAGGTGAGCGAGCGATACTGACGGCTACATCCACTACTAAACTAAACCCACACAACTCTTTTGCTTCATTAAAAATGCGCCTCGCTTCGCTCGGCGCAGGAAACGATCAGCAAACTTCGGATAAAAATATTCGAGCTTGAGCATAAGATTGACAGCAGTGATGATGATGACAGTGACGACGGGAACAACACGGTCAGCACCATTGGCAGAATGAGTTTGAGCAATGGTAGCAATCGCAGCAATGTCAATAGTTTGGCGAGCTTGGAAAAGGTTGTCCCTGAGCCTGCTCGGCTTGAGAGTTTGGTAGAGCCTCTTAAGTGATGGTTAATTTTCTGTTGCAATAAAACTCCAATTTATCCAGCTCTATATATAAACACAACAACATTAACTTCCCAACAAATTATTCCGACACAGTCGCAGGAACATCAGTTTTTTGCTTCGTCTTCATTATTGTCCCGTCGGCATTAAAAGCTGGCAGTGGAATGCTGCAGGCTGCCGAATTTCTTCTAACCTTGCTCGCGCTGACCTTCTCGTTTGCTAACCTTAGCTTTTCGTTGTGCATCTGGATTGTGTTCATATTGTCCTGCCTCTGTTGATGCTTGCATGATTCATTCTTGCTGCTCTCCTCGCTTCCCCCGCTCTGGTTGACTCCCCCAAAGGTGTCTCTCCCTGCCTCATTCCCTTCTTTCTTTGTTTGTGAGGGACCCTTCATTATCTTCACGAACTGGGCGTAGGTGATTTTTCCCTCGTGCTCCGTGTCAACCTCGTCGAACATTGCTTTAACATCACTCTCGCTCTTGTCCTTGCCCAAAATGTCCTTGAGATCGTTAACGGTCAAAAATCCCTGGTGGTTGTGGTCCAGCTTGTCGAAGGCGAGCTTCATGTTGCGATCGTCCACCTCGCACTTGGCCAGGGTGGCTGCAATGAACTCGTGCCAGTGAATCTGCACCGAGCGAAGCGAGGTGCAATTTTAATGAAGCAAGAGCAAAACGAGCGAGCCAAACGAATTGAGTGGAATAATGTTAGTTCAGTAGTGGATGTAGCCATTTCGCGGGATTCATCGCGAGTATTCTCGTCTTCATCCAAGGCTCGCTCGCTTCGCTCGCTCACCTTTCCCTCGTGCTCAATGTCCATGTCCATGAAAATCTGGTCGCACTCTTCGTCTGAAATGTGCTCGCTCTCCCTCAATGCTGTTCGGAACTGCTCGATTGTGAATTCACCAGTTTTGT
>Ga0302116_1002591_pt1 | contig 10464 bp, 10 predicted proteins | sample AG5_SCM_MG_FD_203124 | JGI IMG/M metagenome (GOLD analysis project Ga0302116, IMG submission 203124) | Marine microbial communities from Western Arctic Ocean, Canada - AG5_SCM | ecosystem: Environmental > Aquatic > Marine > Oceanic | place: Canada: Western Arctic Ocean | collected 2017-10-01 | reverse complement strand
CACTCACTCACTCACTCACTCACTCACTCACTCACTCACTCACTCACTCACTCACTCACTCACTCACTCACTCACTCACTCACTCACTCACTCACTCACTCACTCACTCACTCACTCACTCACCTAAACATCACCGGAGCGTCGTACAAATAAGCGACGCAGTCGTTGGAGAGTTTCACCCCGTTCATGTCCGTGAATCTCTTCACCATGAAGACCACCATGTGCTGCATTTTTAGCCTGTACACCTTCCTCTCCTCGGCAGATATCGCACTCTGCCCGAATCTGTTCACAATTCCCAAGTACAGCTGCTCTTCCCAGAAGTGGTCCGAGTGCTCGTGCGCCCCAGTGATGATGCTGAGGAATTCGGCAATCAGGGTGATTTGAACATTTTTCACGCTTACTTTCATCTTGATGGCGGCGTGGCGAAGATACTGACGCAAAATGTTTTTCATCGTTCGCGCAATCATCTCAGCCAGCAACAGGTCCCTGACCTTTTCAGAATTGGAATCGTTCTTGACCTCTCCCGCAAAAATGGGTTGGTGGTTGATTGAATTTTGGGAGAAGAGCCTGTCCAGAGGGATCTGAGTCAGATCGAAGATGTCCTTCTCATCCTTCGAGATCTTGAAGTGCAAGCCCCGGAACTTGATCTGGTCGCCGCGCTCGCACTGCTTGGTGCAGTCGATGGCTGTCAGCAGCTTCTTCGTGTGGAAGTTGAGGCTTCCCAAGCCGGTGAGCTGGCGCCAGAACTTCTTCCTGATCAAACCAAGGTGGCGGATGTTGATTCCTTCCCTGTGGAGATCGGCGGTTAAGTCAACCCCGTAGCCAGTCATCACATTATCGTTCAAGGTGCGGTTTGCAAGATTCTCGGCGAAATCAGGGATCACCTCGTCAATCAAGCGCCTCGTTGCAGCCTCGTTGGCGTCGAGCTGCGCCGAGCGAAGCGAGGCGTATTTTTGATGGAGCAGGGGGGAGGCGAGCGAGCCAAACGAAATGAATAAGTTAGTTCAGTAGTGGATGTAGCCGTCTGCAGCAGCCATTTCGCGGGATTCATCGCGAGTACGCTCGTCTTCATCAAGGCTCGCTCGCAGTATTTAGCTCGCTCACCTGCTGGATCCAGTCAGATGCTTCGCTCGTAATCTGACAGTTCGCATCCGCGGATAGCGGGACCCTGTTCTTCTTCACAAACTCGGGCCTGAGGAGCCTCCAAAAGATTGAATTTCCACGCGTTGATTCGGGGAGATGAGAGGTGAACTTGGGATTCTCACTAGGCATGGCACGCCAAAAATTGACGAGAAAGAACTTGTTGTCCTTGCCCTTGAACCCCTTCGTGTCAACACTGGCGTAAACCTCCCTTGCGTTCAAGTCGTTTTCCCCCTTGACAAAGTGGCGCGCCAAGTTCAGCGACTGCGCCGAGCGAAGCGAGGCGCATTTTTAATGAAAGACGAGCGAAACGAGCGAGTCAAACGAATTGGGTGGGTTAGCTTGCAGTGGGTGTAGCCGTCTGTAGCCATTTCGCGCACTTCATCCCGAGTATTCTCGTCTTCCAAAAGGCTCGCTCGCTCACCTTTGCGAACTGGCCCATGACAGTGTCAAGGACTTTCGACTGGTTGATTACAGTCATTCCGCGATCAACAGTGCCCAGCACATGCTGCGCCGAGCGAAGCGAGGCGCATTTAATGAAAGGATGAGCGAACCAAGCGAGCCAAACGAATTGGGTGGGTTAGTTTAGTAGTGGATGTTGTCGTCTTAAGCCATTTCGCGCCACTTCATCGCTCGAGTCTTCCACAAGACTCGCTCGCTTCGCTCGCTCACCTCCGTTCTCGTTCGCTTTATGTCCCCCGCTTCGTTGAACTCCGTCACCAAAATTGGAAGCTTGGCAACGGCCAAAACACGAAATCCGGAATAGTCTATCGTGGCCTGAAAGGGGATGACGACATCGTCCAAGTGGCACTTGTTGAACTCGAGGCTGCACATGCAGTCATTGCCACCTGACTTGGCACAGAACTCGTCTGATCCATTGAAGAGACCGTGATCGTCAGTCATAATCTTGAACCGGATGCCGTTCGCCTCAAACTTGTGCCGAAACCCCTTGTCCCCCCGGCCAGCTTCGTAAGCTCGCCCGTCCACCTCCTTCTCCTCAACTGGGCGAATGGACTTCTCGTGAACTGGAAAATTCATCTCGTCGATGATAATCGTTGCAGTCTTTGTCGCCGTGGCGATGAAATCATGTGAAACCGCAGATAGTTCGTGGTACTTCGCAACCGACTGTGCCGAATTTTTATTCTGAGTGTGAGAGTGGGTGTGGGTGTGGGTATTGGTGTGGGTATGGCTCACCTCCTCCTCAGTTGTTTCCGGAGCGTTCATGGCAAGCTTGTACCTCTCCATCCAGTCCTGCCTGTGGGATGGCAAAATCTCCTCCTTCATCGTTTGCGCAGCAAGCTTTTTGCGGAACAAAATCATATTCGTTCGTTTTCGCTTGCTTTCGTCCAGCATGATCTGCGAGTTCTTCAACTTCTGCATCTGCTTCTCAATGTGCTTGGAAGTCTCTCCGACGAGCTTCAAACGGCGCTCGTAGTCAAAGTTGTCCTTGTCGACGGCGGATTGAATCTTCTCCTCCTGGGTGAGCGTCTTCATCTCCCCGAGTCTCGAAATCTTTTCGAACCTGAGAAATTATGTTAGTAGCTAGAAGTTGGGTGGGTGCAATTCTTTGCGCTCGCTCACCTTTCTCCGGCCTCGTTAATTCCCTTCCTCGCCCTGGTGGAGACCAGAATGTTCAGCATGTAGTCCGGAATTCGGCACATGCCGTCGTACGTCTTGCTCAAAATTCCGTGCTCTAGATCAGATTCCGCCACCTCGCGGAGCGTGTTGACAACCTCCCTGGAGTTTCTAATGAGCCGGAAGTGCTTCTCGAAATCCTTGTAGAGGGTCTCGTCGTCCATCCAGGCCGAGGAGTAAACGTACTTGAGGAGAAGGCGCTTAGAAGGCAGTTCGAGAAGGATGTCCTCCGCCTTCAGGAGAGTCATGACCGCATCAAAGGCGCGGAGCCGTTGGAGTAGCTTGAAGATTGGGGGGTCGGGGGCGGCAAGCTCGAACCTAAGGGCCGTCTCGTCGGAAGTTTCGCCTGTCTTATACAGGTCGGGAGGGAACAAGCCGCGGAGCATTGCTGCTCGACGAATGGCGGACAAAGAGGCAACCTGAGCGGCCGAGGTGACCATTTTTTGGCCCCCTTCCACGCGCTCAATACGAGGAGTCACAATGTCGTTGGACGGGATTTCGAGCTCATCGCGCTTGAAGATACTCTTGAAAACGTTCGACTTTTTGGCCGCCGCCAAACTATTCATCAGTGTGTTCTTTCCGTCGGCCTCAGCAACGAATTTCTCATCACGCTTTTCCTCGAAACCGCGCTGCACGGCAAGCTCGTGGAACCGCTCTGTTATCTCGGCCGAGCCGGCCTTGATTGCTTCGTCCATGAGCAATCCAATAACGCCGTCGCGGTCTAGATGCTTTCCGGCAGCTCTCAGTTTTGCCTGCTTCATCCTCACGTTTGCGTCCCACTTCATCTTAGCAACCTTTGTCTCATTCTCCTTCTTCTTGAACTCCGCTGCGATCTTTTCCTTCATCTCCTCGATGGCAATGTCCCTCGCAGCAAAGAAGGCTTCTTTTTTGGCAAGATCCTCGGCCCGTTTGCGGGCCAGCTTACCCCTGTACACGTTCTGGAGCCGATTGGCGGCCTTCAACATTGTCGAGTCGCGGTAATTTGTCAGATTTGTGAGATGGCCGTGCTCGAGCGGAATAACGTTGGAGGTGACACGACGCTTTTTCTTCGGCAGGAACTTCGAGTAGTCGGCCTTGTTGGGGTCGTCGGCCCCCATCGAAAGGGCTCGCTCGTGTAGAACGGCCTTATTCAGAGGGTCGAGTTGGGGCTTAAAAACGATTTGTCGGGCAGCCGTGTGGTACTTCAAGTCGGGCATATTAATTAGGCCTATCTCAAATTGCCGGGCGGGTGTCATTATTTGACGTTGGTACGTTGACATCTCGCCAAACTTCCAGTCCGCACCAAACAAAGTGGTGAGGAACCGGTTCGACTGGATGGTTTGAAGGGACCATTGACGAGTTTCGTATCTGGTCATTCCCTTGATGTGATCCACGTTCATTTGGTAAAACGCCCGCAACACCATCGAGTGGATTGCATCAGGCTCTATAGGTTTCTCGGTGTAACCCACAGCGTGGAGAATTTTTGCACACATTGACACGTAAATTTTCATCTGCGCCGAGCGAAGCGAGGAGCATTTTTAATGGAGCAGGGAGGAGGCGAGCGAACCAAACGAATTGAGTGGGTTAGTTAAGTAATGGACGTAGCCGACTGCAGCCGTTTCGCGAGATTCATCGCGAGAACGCTCGTCTTCCAAAAGGCTCGCTCGCTTCTCTCACTCACCTCCTCCTCGGCGAGGAACTGGTCGTCGTTGAAGTCGAAGAGGGTGGTTAGAAATCGGAGCTTTTCGTTGACGTTGTCGGAGCAGGTAATTGTGAGGGCCACGATCATGTCAAGAAGGCCAACGGAAAAGTCAGATTCTTCCATGGATGACGCAAGGGGTGCGTAGAGGGGGAGGACGAGGTTTTCCTTCGCTTTCCTTCGAAGGGCGCGTTCTAAGAGCAGCTCCTGCGTGCGAGTATTATATTGTATGAGTATTATATTGTATAATTAGTTGGAGAAGCGTGACAAAAAACTACTCCCCAACTCACTCACCTGCTCCTCAAGCTGGTTGAGGAATTTCTCCACCTGGCGCTCCCCTTCTTCGACCTGTCCCTCAATTAAGATTAGCATGGACCGAAAGGACTTGTCCTTCTCGTTTCCTTTTAAATCCTCCTGCATGGCATCGAGTTTCTGCTGGGCTTCTTCGAGCGAGTCAGACGCTTCGTCGAGCTTCACCACGCAAGACTTCATATCGATGCGAGACGTTCGCTCCAGTTTGGCACCGGCCGGAAATTTTGTGGATTCGTTGTCGATCGAATCTCGGATTCCAGTCTCCAACTTTCGGATGGTGGAACGATCCTCGACGTCGAGCAACTCGTTGTGCTTTGTCACCTCAGCAAATTCCAATTTAGCAATTTTGATCGCAGCCTGCTCATCAACCTCAACCTGGCGCTTCAAATGAGCAAATTGTTCGGGCGGCATTGTTTTCTCCATAGCAATGTACTCACCCTCACGCTGGACCTTTGCCGCTTGTTGTTCTCGGCGCAGTTTGTCCAGTTTCTTTGTTCGCGATTCCGACCTGGCGTTCGATTCTTTCTTGAAGGTGAGGAGCTCATCCTTCTTCTGCTGAATTTTGCGCTGGACGGTTTCCACCTGTAAGTGTAAGGCGAGCGTAGATTAGATTAATTGGTTGTGCTGGCTGCTATGCTGTGAATGTTGTGGGCTCGCTCACCTCCTCCTCCCCCTTTTCTTTCGTTTTTTCCTTCGAGTCCTTGTGCACGTCCTCGATTGTGTCGTACTCGTAGCCAAAGAAAACAGGGTGCCGCATGGACGGATCAAAGGAGGCTGGTAGCTGGTTCTTAATTGTGGTGTGAAATGGATCTTCCGATTCCAATTTCGAGACGCCGAGCTCGGCGTCATCACCTGGTGTTGCGTTCTGGGTGTTCTTTGTTTTTGTGGAGGCTGTGGACTTGGCGGCCGTGGAGCCATCGCCATCCTTGTTGAGGGTAGTCGTTTCCCCCAATGTGGGGGTTGCTATGGAATTTTCGAGGGACCCAGTGGCCATCGAATCGTTATCGTTCTTCTTCTCGTCTTGGTCAGAGTCGGAATCGAGATCCGAGTCGGAATCAGCATTTCTCGCCCTCCCATTTCTCCCCCCCTCCTCCTCCTCCGAGGAGGAGTCGCCTTTCAAAGGGGTGTCGTTGTCGTCGTCATCGTTCTCCGAATTGTTCTCTTGCGGATTCTCGCTCTGCTCCGTTCCGTCCTTGGTGAGGGTGATGGAGTCCTCGGGCTCCTCCTCTTCGGGGTCTTCGTCCGACTCCTCGTCAGAAGTGTAGGCCTCGTCATCGTGGTTCTCTCGACCAGGACGAATTGTGTCGCCAAGGAGGTAGTTGGCAAGTTCGTCCTCGGCGCCCTCATCCTTCTTCATGGCGTACATGGAGGCACAGGGGTGGTACATCTTCCTTCGGTCGCTGTCAGACTCCTGAATACGGTTAGAGTCAGTCTCGTAGACCAGCGAGTAGTACTCCGACCAGGGGACCTTGACCTCGGAGAACAACTTGACGGAGTTGGGGTGGAGGTTGGCAATGCCCTTGTTGTCCTCCTGGAGATCACGGAACTGGTGGTATGACTTGAAAGATTTGAAAATGTGGGCAACATCGGTCATGCTCCAATTTCGGTAAAATCCTAGGCTTTCATTGATGCTCTGCTCAGTGAGCCGCTTCTCATCCTCGTCCGCCTTGGTGGAAATGTTATTGCCCATCAGAGTTTTCTATTATGAGAGTGTGTTGAGGGTTTGAAAAGTCGTTGGTTTAGGGAAATAATACGGGTAAGGGGTATATGAAGCTCTTAGAGTATCATAGTGACATTTATATCTTAATTTCGGGGTGGGAACCAAATTTATACATACTGATTTTTTGTTGTACCGCACCGTAAAAGGAATCTTGGGAAAAAAGTTTTGGGCGCCGTCCGAAATTGCAACCGAGTTGAGAAATAAATATTTGTAATTCATCAAACCCTTCCCTAGCCAAGATACCATTCAATGGTGAGTGCCATTTTTTTGCTTGTCCCAATGCAATACATTTTCTTTTCTTTTGATCGTCACCTTCGTTTCATTTTCAAATGAGAAACTAATTTCAACCTCTTGTAGGAGTCACTTGTCCCCCCCGACTTTCCTCCGAAGGATAACATGGATGAAAACATGTATGAAGAACCCTGGTTGGCAAATGTCCCAGGAGATCGCCGAAGGAAAAGGAGCGACCCAACACTCCCCCTGCCATTGCCAACACCGATCGGGGACGACCCTTTGGTCCTTTCCCAGGAAGAGCGGGTGTTTTCTCGCGCCTCCTCTCACGTTCCCCAGCCCCTCTCCACGCACAGCATACAGTCGCTGGTCGATGGGTGCAATAACTCAACTGAGTTCGCATTTACCGACAGCCCTGCTGACACAGCAAAGGTCAGCAGCTTCAGCAAGTCCAGACTGACCAGCTACCTGCAGATGATCTGCTCAGCGCTGAGGTTTGACGCGGCGGAGGTGTGGGTTGAGTGTGGGAATAGCAGCAGCAACAACAACAAGAACAAATGGTCCGATGGAGTCTATCCAAAGGGTGGGGTTGGGGTAGGAGATAAGAAGAAGAAGGAGAACAAATATGAGATGATTGGGGATTACAATACCAACATCAATTTTACTAGTGATGAGCCGAATAGCAATACAGCGAACAAGAAGGAGGGGGTGGAGGAGATTGACATTGACATAGAAATTACCAAATTCGACAACAACAACGACAACAGGAATGAGGACAGCAGCAACAAAAACTTGTCCAGCAAGATGGAAGGCAGCACAACGCCGACAACGTCCAATGCAAAATCCAGTCTTGCCCTCCATCGAAACAGCAACAACAACAACTCCCACGTAATGTGCCAAAAGTCCATGAACGGTGGGCAGGTGGTCTGGGCGAACACCTTTGTCGAGGGGGGGCTAAAAAGTAGTGCTGGAGTGATACTGAACACTGCCATGGCAGCCCCGATCTGCACCGTTGGAGAGGATACATGCATCATGCTTTTTTTTGGGAAGGAGGAGCGGAAGGTGAGTGTCTGATTTTGTGATGGATGAGACATTTTCGATTCATTTTTTAACAACACCTTTCCACAACCCCCCTCCTCCCCCCCCCACTACCACACTCACGCACAGCTCGACAACGAAACAGTTCGAATTATTAAACTCTTCTCGGACTGCATTGTCTTCCACAAAACCTCGACCTTCCTCCCAATCTCAACCTCGACCTCCTCCTCCTCGGTGACCCGCTTCTCGGAGAACCTCAAGCGGAAGCACCGCGCAACGCTGGAGGATCGCATCGCAGACATCACCAAAGCTCAAGGACACAACACCCTGCAAAGCATCAGCTTGTCCGCGCTGTGTAATGCCGCCGATGCGGAGTTCGAGATTTCCGAATTGGACGCAAAGGAAAACACCGTCATGACCGGGATCGTTAACGCCGAGGGGGACCTCGAGTTCACCGACAGCAACCTCAGCAAGGGAGAGGGTGACTTCGAGAGCATCAATATTTACAGGGACTTTAGGTTCTCCACGGACAGCATTGACCTAGGGGAAAGCACTGACTTTCACTTTCACCAGGACATCAGTCGTAACAGTTTTATTAATAGGTGAGAGAGTGAGAGTGAGAGTGAGAGTGAGAGTGAGAGTGAGAGGCGAGAGTGAGGGTGAGAGTGAGAGTGAGAGTGAGAGTGAGTGAAAGTGAGAGTGAGAGCTAGTTTTGATTTCCTAACTAACACCCATCGCAGCTTCGAAAATGGCACCAGCAAACCACCTCCAATTTCAATATTCGACACCCCGAAAATTAAGGGCCTCCTCCACTCTTTCCTTAATGGATTCCTCAAGTCCTCATCCTTCGACGCCACCGAATTGTGGTACAAGGAGACTGTTGACAGCAACTTGAAACTCTCAACCTCAATTGTCAAGAGCGAGAAGCTGAGCAAAATGTCGGAGCAGTTTCGGATAGACTCCACCAAGCACGAAGAGAAGGAGAACGGACTGTTCGCCAAGGTTTTGATGAAGCAGGAGGCGCTTTGGGAGAATAACATAATGCAAACACAAGCACAGGAAGGTTTGCAGCAGCACGATACAACAGGGATGGCAACAGCAACAACAGCTACAATAGCAATAGCAACAACCTCCTCCGCATCCTCCCCCCAACCTCCCTCAAAGTTCCTCGCGATAAAGCGCGCCCGGGAGCACAACGTAAACACCCTGATCGCCGTTCCCGGCAACGAGAAAGTCGAGGGGCCGTTCTTCCTCTTTGTCGCCTACGCCCACGAGAACAAAGAGTGCTCGGAGCTCGCCATGCGGACCGTGCAGATGGCGCTGAACTTCATGCTCAACGACAAGTTCGGGTGCGTGGATAGAGGAGAAAAGGAACAGCAGCAGGTGCAGCAGGTCCTGCAGGTCCAACAGCAGCAGCAGCAGCAGCAGCAGCAGCAGCACAACCAGCACAACCAGCACAACCAGCACAACCAGCACAACCAGCACAAAATGAGCGCCGTCGAGAACTTTGAATTCCAGCAGCAGCACAGGAGCGCGTTCACACAGCAGCAGAGCCAGCAGCAGCAGCAGCAGCAGCATCAGCAGCAGCAACAGCAGCAGCAGCAGCAGACAATGGAGCTGCAGATTGCGCAGCAGATTCAAATGCACCATATGCAGGCCATGCACGCGGGGATGGGTGGGATTCCCATGGGAGGGATGGGGGGAATGGGGGCTGGAGGGGATATGGCGTGGCAGCAACAGCAGCAGCAGCAGCAGCAGCAGCAGCAGCAGTTAATGATGACACAGCAGATGTTTCAAGTATATATAGCGCAACAAGGTGGGATGCCAAATTTCAACGAGTTTCTGCAGCAGATGATGAACAACAACAACAGCAACAACAACAGCAACAATAACAACGCAATGATGAACCAGATGCAGATGCAGATGATGATGACAATGGGCGGGATGGGAATGGGGTTAATAGGCGGGGGGCAGATGGGAATGGAGAATATAAATAATAAATCAGCCGACCCAAGTGGGGTCGTCCCACCTCAAATTTCAGCGGACAGCGACAGCAAAAGCAAAAGCAAAAGTAGTAAAAACAACAGCAACAACAACAGTAACACTTCGACCCCCCCATCAAAGAAGCGCAAGGCCCCCTCCTCCCGATCAAGTTCCACCACAAACTCCCCATCCCGAACAGGAGCAGGAACAGGAACAAAAGCAGGAGCAGCAATAACCCCCGGCCGCTCACCCAAAAAGCGCAAAACCCCCTCCTCACCCTCCGTTTCCGTTTCCGCCTCCCCAGGAGCAGCTAAAAGTGTTAGACACTCGCCCGTGGCCAATTCCAATTCCAATTCCAATGCCGCCCTCGACGCGTCCAAGTTCTGCCGCATGACCGAATGCAACGCCCTGTCGGCGAAGCGCACGCCGTACTGCGACAAGCACAAGGGAACCCGAAAGTGCGAGAAGGAGGGTTGCGACAAGTGCGCCCAGGGGCGGACTCGGTTTTGCATCGTCCACGGGGGCGGGCGTCGGTGCAGCTTCAAGGGGTGCAAGAAGGGGGCTAGGGACAAGCACTTCTGCGCGGCGCACGGGGGCGGGAGACGGTGCAAAGAGGCGAACTGCAAGAAGAGCGCGGTGGGGGGGTTTAACCTCTGCACGGCGCACGGGGGGGGAAAACGGTGCCAGAGCGCGGGGTGCGGGAAGAGCGCGCAGAGCGGGACCAACC
>Ga0302116_1002590_pt1 | contig 10465 bp, 12 predicted proteins | sample AG5_SCM_MG_FD_203124 | JGI IMG/M metagenome (GOLD analysis project Ga0302116, IMG submission 203124) | Marine microbial communities from Western Arctic Ocean, Canada - AG5_SCM | ecosystem: Environmental > Aquatic > Marine > Oceanic | place: Canada: Western Arctic Ocean | collected 2017-10-01 | reverse complement strand
CACACACCCCAAACCCTCCCGCGCAGCAGCAAAAGCAACATCAACAACCTTTTATCTCCACTATCAATTCCTCATCCTCCTCCACACTAGATTCTGACGAGACCCTGTCCCCCGACCACCAGCTTCTCCTCCGCTCAACCCTCCCCCTCCTCAAAGCGAGGAACTCGGGTGTGGTACTGGCGGTCTGTTCCCTCCACTTTTACTGCGGCGTGTCGTCAATCTCCTCCCGGCAGGCGATCGGGAAATCTCTGGTACGAATCCACAGGGACAAGCGGGAGATACAATTCGTGGTTCTGCAGGCAATCCGCACCTTGAGTGTCTCCGCACCGTCGAGCTTCTCCCCGTTCCTGAGCGAGTTCTTTGTCAAGGTAAGGGGGGTTGAAGCTGCGAGCGAAGTCAACTTCAACTCTTCTACAAACTAACCAAACACACGGCGCAGGCGACGGACACCCCCTCCGCCCGACTCGCCAAGCTCGACGTGCTGACGAACCTCGCGCTCAACAAGAGCAGCGTTGACGCGGTGCTGAAGGAGTGCCGCACCTACATTCGACACGACGACAAGAACTTTGTCAAGGCTAGCGTTCGGGCAGTAGGCAAAATTGCCAACTCGTTCTCAACCACCATTTACGACGACGAATCGGTGGCGATGAACGTTCTCAAGGGGCTCCTGTTGCTCATCGTGACTAGCCAGCACAAGCAAATTGTCGGCGAGGCGGTAAACGTTTGCAGGACAATCATGCAGCATAACCAGTATAGCAGCCTGGGCCCTGGTGTTCACACGCACGACCCCGAAAACTACAGGAACAAGGCGATGAAACACTTGATTTTGCTGTTGTTTGGGTTCATGGCGCCATCTCAATTTGACCAGACAGTGGTTGAGGGGGGGGAGGAGGAAGAGGTAAGAAAAAAAGGAAGATGAGATGCGAGCTACTTAATGAATGCGCGAACTCACACTTCTAGCTCGGCGCAGGACTCGACCACTTTGCCCCAATCGGCCGTGGCGTCTGCAATTTGGTTGGTTGGCGAGTGGGGATCGCAGCAAGTGAAGCAGCCGGTTTTCTCTAAAGTTGTTGAGGGCAATTTGATCGTCGAAATTGTCCGGCTGCTGTCGCTCAATTTTGCCAGTTTTGATTCTGACGCAAAGCTGCAGTGCGTCCACCTCTCCTCCAAGTTCCGTCTTTCTAGCAACTACTCCACCGTCCCTGTATGTATTTCGCTGTGCGAGTACATTATCGAAGTGGGGAAAGGTGAGCACTTATATACCTTTCCAATTTCAATTTTGAATTCACTAACGCATGCCACAGTTGACGTCGACCCCGACGTTCGGGACAGAGCAAGGTTCGAGTCGAGCGTAATTGCCAGCGGCGGGAAAAGCATGGACATTCTATCTGGTCCCAAGCTTCCTCCCATTGTGGCTGACGTAAGCAACGACTTTAGGTTCGGCACGTTGTCGTCGCTAATCGGGAAAAGGGCTGTTGGATACCTTGATTTGCCCGAGTGGGCCGAGGAAAATTCCCCAGAGAGTTTGCGCGACCCAATAGAGAAGGTCGTGGTGGAGGAGGAGGAGGAGGAGGAGGAGGAGGAAAAGGAGGTGAAGGTTAATGTTAAGAAGGAACAAAGAGGGAGTGGCAGTGGCAGTGGCAGTGGCAGTGACAGTGACAGTGACAGCGACAGCGATAGCGATAGCGATAGCGACAGCAATAGTTCTACGAGCAGCAGCAGTTCCTCGAGTAGCAGCAGTGCCTCGAGCAGCACCAGCAGCAGTAGTAGTTCCAGCTCGGAAGAGGAACAGGAACAGGAACAGGATCCACTCTCAACACAGCAGCAACAGCAACAGCAACGTCAACAGCAACAGCAACAGCAACAGCAACATACCGCAAACCTTCTCGTAACGGAGGACCTGCCCCCAAAGGACGAAATCATTTCTCTGGACAGCTTCCACCAACATGACTCCACCAACATGCATGGAGAAATTCTTAACATGACCATGGATCCCTCTCAATCTCCCACCGTTGTGTACAGCTCCCCGCCAGAGTCCCCGTCCCCGCCCCAACAGACAAAAAACGTACACGACCTATCAGTAAGATACAACGTGGTAGACCAAAAATTGGCTGGTGGGCTACGTGTTTCATGGAAATTTGTGAGAGGCGGCGACCTGCTCGGGTCGCGCATCCCCTCAATGGGCATGTCGGGCGTCAACTCCTTCTTGGTGAAGGTGAAATTCGAAAATCTACGGTCCGACAACGCGAGCTTGCGACGGGTGCGGCTGGTTAATCGGAGCCCGTCAACCTCGTCAGTGAAGAAAGTAGTGTGTCCAAGGGAGGTTGAGCTGATCAAGGCGGGTGAAACTGGAGTGGGGTACTTGGGCTTTGATTTTGGAACTGGGGGAGGAGAGAAGATGGATGGGGTTAAGCTCGAGGCAAAAACTGACAGAGGATCCTTCCCCTTCGAGTTCAAAATCCCAGTGGGGGAGCAGATGAGAGGGCTGAACTTGGATGACGGCAAAGAGTTCGAAACGCACAGGAAGAGGCTCGGAGGGTTCCAGGTCACTGCGGTGAAACTTGAAAAGGGCGTCGAAATGGGTTTAAGAGTTTTGGGAGAGAATATCATGGATGTGTGCAACATCTCCAAGGTTGGCGAGGGGGGAGGGGAAGGGAGGTTTGCGGGAGTCTCAAGCAGTGGGGATGAAGTATTAATTGTCGTGACCACAGATGAGCTACGGGTTCATTCCGATAACGCAGTTCGGGGAAATAACTTGGCGGAAGCGATAAAATTGCACCTGAACCGATAAAATAGCTCCTTTTACCGATTTTTAATTATGTTTATGTTGTTATTTTTATTTAGTAGCAGAAGGGCAGCAAGAAGTACGACAGGTAGAATATGTTCCACAGGAACATGTAGTAATCGAAGACTGATTTGGAGTCGGTCGCGTTAACTTTATTGCCCTTATTTTCGCACACCCCCATGCAGAGTAGAGACAAGGTTCCAACAGCGGTGAACCGCGGAATTGTGTGTGTTAAACCGTAGTGTACGAACCCGCCCCCGAAACAAAGTAGCAAGGCGCTCAGAATTTTCCTGCCGCGAGCAAACCGAGCGAGCAAAGGGGAATCGAGTGAGATAATTGAGTGGGATAAAGAGGGCTAGTACTAGCAGTTGCTCGTATTCTCGACTTCCTCAAAGCTCGCTCGCTCGCTCACCTCGCAATAAGAAACATCTTCGCGCGACCAATGCGGACGCTGAGAGTGCGGATCTTTTCCTTCTTGTCCCCCTCAGTGTCCGGAACGTCCTTCATCAGTGCGATGACGACGCCGAAGGTGCCGAAGAAGAGGCTGACCAGTTGGCACTTTTTGTCCGTTTTTAGGGTAGTGAGGAAATTTGTTGTAGAGCCGCCAAATGCGGCAACTAGCGCGTGGCTGTAAAACCCCACATTCAGTATAGCGCCCCGCACTGCTACGATGCAGAAAGCCGCAAAGAGAGGGAACCGCTTCAGGCGGAGAGGGGGCAGGGAGTAAGCCGCCCCAAGGAAAGTTGAGGCTAGGAGGGTCATTTTTAGGCCAGGTGTAGAGAGGGGGGACGAGCTGGCCGCAAAGGATAAACCGCCAGTGAGGCAGGCGAGAATAATCAGAGTTGCCTTTCGCATGGATAAGTAGCCGGCTGCCATGGGCAAGTACGGCTTGTTTATTTTATCAATTTCAACGTCCGACATCTGATTTAAACCGGTGATGAAAACATTTATGAGGAGCGAGGGGATCAGGGCAAAGACCACCGAGTTGAAGGTGGTTAGGGTGAAAAACGAGGGGAGGTTTGGGGCCGCTAGGGCATGTAGGGCTGGAATTGACAGAGCTGTTCCAATGAGGGTGTGAGGCCTCGAAAACCTGTACACTGTTTTTAACAAGGATCGGTTTGGTTTGGCTGCCGAGGCATACAGCTTTTCAGTTGGAGATGATGAACTGAAGAGGTTGGATGTGTGTAGTTGACATTGTGGGTGAGGGTGTGGGTGTTGGAGGTGTGCTACACTTTGCTGGAAGGCTGGAGTGATTTTGAACAGTGTCAAAAGTAAGATTACGACCAACATTTTCGAGATGAGGAGAACAGTTAGCGGGCGGAGGGATTGAGATAATGTAAAAAATAGTATGCTGGTGGTAAATACTTGAAATTGTGATGAGTGCAATTTGAAATGAAAAAGCACGTAAAATTTTGAGTGATTGAAGCGAAGCAATCACTGCACCCACCTCCTTTCTTCCTTCTTTCTTTCTAACCCAAATCTCCTACCAGTCCCATCAACATTGCTCCATTTCCTCTCTCCCCCTTCTCGTTTGACAGATTTTATGCCTTCCACCAATGAGCACCACAAGTGGCTCAAGAAGCGTGATTGGCCCGCGGTACAAGATGTCATGCTTCACCGAGATCGGGACATAGATCTGCTCGGGAGAAAGTACAAGGAGAGAGATGAGCATGGACGACTGCCACATCATTGGCTCGCAGCGAAAGCTCAGACACACACACATGCTCTTGCCATGGTGGGCATGCAGTCGATTTGCTGGAATCCAGAGGCCCTCACCACACGAGACAATAAAGGCGAAACTCCCATCGACATTGCCCGTAGGAGTGGAGCCTGTGCTGAGATCATCGGCTTGCTCTCCCTCACTCCCGAGGAAGTTCGTTCGTTGGGTTTTAAGGGGATGCTCCGCTTGTACGCACCAGTGGGTTATTGGAGGGAGGAGATGGATGATTGGATCGAATCACGATCGTATGCAGACTGTCACAAGTTCATCAATGAGCACGATGACGAGTTGGTGCGTGAAGTGCTCAAATACTTCAATTCTAATAATCTTCGAGCCATTGCTTGCTATAGCCAGGTATACAGCGACTCCCTCGTGTTTCTTGCTCTTCGAATGATCCATCGGCACCCACTTTCCCTTATTGCTACTGACGTCCAAGGCCACACGTCCCTCCAGTATGCTGAGTCTACCCAATACAATGCGTGCAAAGAGATCCGAAAGGTCCTCCGGCTCACCCCCAAGTACATCTCCTCCACTCCCTTCACCACCCTCCTCCTCAAATCCCTCCCCACCAAGCACCACGAGATCTACGGCCCCTACAACACCGTCTGCCAGTTCATCAAGCACATGAAGTACGACAAGGCTGAGCTGGTCGAGGTGGAGGACGTCTTCATGCCGACTCGCAAGTGCGACGTCTGCAGCTCCCTCCCCGCCAAACCGTGCGCACGGTGTAAGAACACGTTCTACTGCTCCCCCTCTTGCCAGAAGTCTGCGTGGAAGAAGCACAAGAAGACGTGCAAGGCCCCGACCACCCCTCCCGCCACCTCTTCCTCCCTCCGCACCCTCCACAAGGGCATTGCCCTCCTGAATATGTGCATACAGAGGCCTGGAGCTGGGGATGGACCAGCGTCCGTTGTGATGGAGTTCCTGATGCCCGGTTCAGCGTATTGATTGATAACAAATTAAATCACCGTCAAAATAAAAAAAATCATATTTGTTGGGCGTAAAAACGTTTCATCCTCATCATCTTAGTCGTTACCGTTTCCTCTTCCCCCCTGCACCTCCTGCGTTCTCCCCTTTCTCCGCTTCCAACGCCGGCGCCGGCGCCGCAGTCGTTTTCTCCACCTCAAGCTCCACAAAATCGTCGTATTCTCTCTCCACCTCTGTGATCAACGTCTCCCCCCTCCTCTGCAGATCGAACGTCGTCCTGGATTTCAAAAACCAGTCCATGCGAAACTGCCACGCGTTCTTGATTTCCACTCGCATTCTATCGAAGCTGTTGGGCAGTTCGAACCCGAACCTGTGCATCCCAAAGACGATGTACGCGTCCTCCTCCCTCGTCCATTGTAGCCACTTCGCGCCGTACGGGATTTGCGCCAGCTTCATGCTCCTGAAGTCTCCTCCCCCCGTCTCCAGGGTTGTCTTCACCTTCCACTCCAGCGCCTCGGCAATTTCCTGCCCCCTCGCAATTTTGGCCTGCGCCGAGAGTGCGAATTTGTGATTTAGTGTGTAGTAAATTTGGAAAGCTTCCACTCCACCCACACCCACACCCCCCGTCCCGTCCCGTCCAGCCCCCCGCTCACTCACCTCCTGCCTGTTGACCTTCTCCCAGATTTTGTCGTAGCTCTCCAGCTCCTTGTACCTGAACATGAACGTTTTGTAGTAGCGCTTCACTTCGCTGAGGGGCTTGCCTTGACTGATCATGACGTCGACGGCGATTTTCTGCACCTCGTAGGGCCCGAACGTTTCCAGCGCCGAGCAAAACTTCGTAAAGTCTTTCTTGCTCCACTCCCCGAAGCCCTCCGATTTGGTCTTCTTGTCGAGAATTTGCTCCTCGGCAGTAAGTTGGTACTTCTCGCTGCTCAGCTCGGCTTGGAGAGTCTTGATCTGCTCCAAGATTTCCTCCTGGCTCTCTCCCTCTGCGATGAAGCCCTTCTCGTCCTCGCTGGCGGCGGAGTTTCGGAGGGGGGCGAACTGCGCCGAGCGAAGTAGGAGTGGGGTTAGGAGTGGGTGTTAGTCGGTTCGAACTCTGTTTTTTGTAAACAAGGCCTCGCTCGCTCACCTTCGAATTCTTCCTAAGCTCGCGAATTTTGACTGTTTGAAGATCCTTCGCAATCTTAATGTCCGACTCCCTTTTGCTGATGAGCTCGAAGTTCTCGTTGTCGAAGAACTGGAAATCGTACTTTTCCGCTCTTGGTCTCCTCTGAGCCGTCTTGTGCACGGTCGGATTGTAAAGATTGACGCCGCCGCCGTTCTCCCTCTCGTCGATCTCGCTGTAGTTCTTCCCCTTCCTCTCTCGCATCGGCAAATTGATGAAATTTCCCTTCGCCTCCTTTCCCTTGTAGTCCTCTCCCTGGAAGGTGAAGAGGGAGTCGTCCTCGTCCTGGAGAGAGAACGAGGCGAGGTTGTGCTGCCCGGACACTAGTTTGGCTTGCTGTTCAATGGTGCGCTCTTCTCCCCTCGCTATGAGAGCGTCAATGTCCTCGTCCGTGTAGGTTCCGCCCTTCTTGTTGAGAATTTGGTCCGCCCCGAACCGCACCATCGACATCAAATCCCTCTTATCCACCGACGAGTTCTGCTCCGCCAAGCGCCCCTGTAGTAGTAAGGTAAGTAGTGTGCATTTTGTTTAGTTTTTTGGTTGGTTAAGTTTAGTAGGGTAAATATAGGCTGGGTTTATATACCCTAGGCTGGGTATAGGCTCCCACTCTCTCTCACCTGCTGAATAACCGCTGCGTCCAAAAACAGCTTCTTGTCTGCTCGCTCAATGATCTTCTCCTCGACCGTTCCCTCCGCCACAAATCTGAAAACTTGAACCGGCTTGGTCTGCCCGATCCTGTGAGCGCGGTCCATCGCCTGCAAATCGACCTGAGGGTTCCAGTCACTGTCGTACAAAATCACAATGTCGGCCGTGTGCAAATTGATTCCCAAGCCGCCGGCCCTCGTGGACAAAAGGAAAATGAATTTCGTTGACCCCGGGGCGTTGTACTCGTCCATTTGGTCGTCACGCTTTTCGCCGTCAGTGTTTCCGTCAATGCGACAGTACTGGTAGCCCACGAGGCGAACGTAGTCCTCCAAGATGTCCAAAACTCTCGTCATCTGACTGAATATCAACACCCTGCTCCCCTTGCTCTTTAGCTTGGATAGTAATTTGTGGAGCAGCTGCATCTTGCCACTGTTCTCCCACAAGTGCGGCCCATCGAAGAACGGCGGCCCAGGCTCGGCGCCATCGAACAAGTATGGGTGGTTGCACACTTTACGCAGTTGCATGAGCACATTCAAAAGTCGCATCTTATCGGGGCCACCAAGCGCATTGAGTTCGTGCGCGTCCTTGGTGAGTATTTTCATGTACCACTCCTGCTGCATGGCCGTCAAGCCAATGTAAAGTTTCGTTTCCTTCTTGGGCGGCAGCGCCTTGGCCACGTCGGTCTTGACCCTCCTGAGCATGAACGGTCGCAGCACCGTGTGGAGCTTCTTGATGACGTTCTTCTGCCCTTCTTCGCCCTCCATGCTAAACCACTCGTCAAAAATCTGCCAAAATTGGGGTTGGGTTGGGTTAGTAACGGATTGGATGTATCGCTCGCTCGCTCGCTCACTCGCTCACTCACTCACTCACTCACTCACTCACTCCACTCACTCACTCCACTCACTCACCTGTGCCTCGCTGAAAATTTCGGGGAGGAGAAAGTTCAAGAGCGCCCAGAGCTCGTGGAGGTTGTTCTGGAGGGGGGTTCCAGTGATGAGCAGGCGGAACTGAGTCTGCATCTTCCTCACAACTTGGCTCAAGGCGCTCGTCTCATTCTTGATCCTGTGAGCTTCGTCGATGATCAAGTAGTTCCACTTGAACCGGGTCAGGATGCTCTTCTCCTTCAAAACTCCTTCGTAGCTCGTTACGAGTACGTCCCATTTGTACTTTCCGGTGACCTTATCGGCCGGAAAGTCCTCCTTCATGATGCGACTTCGCTCGTCCTTCGTACCGAGGAGGCGAAGGGCGCGAATATGAGGGCACCACTTCCGAAACTCGCGGATCCAGTTCCCAGTCACAATTTTAGGGCAGATCACAATGTGCTGGCCTCTGATTCCTCTCTAAAAAATTGTAGTTGTGTTAAGTTCAAGGGCGCTTGAGCATATACTTATAGTTATAAACGCGCTCACCGTGCTCCTCAAATACGCCAGCAAACTGATAGTCTGCAGCGTTTTTCCAAGACCCATCTCGTCAGCCAAAATCCCGTTTATGGCATTGTCGTGGAGTTTTATGAGCCAATTCAAACCTTCCAGCTGGTAAGGATGCATTTTGCAATGCTCAGAAAGATTCACAGGCTGCTTGTCGATCCTTGTAACTGTGCGCTTGGAGGTTGCGGTCGCCATCATTGAAGCATCCTCTGCCTCCTCGGACATGCGGACAGCAGGTGTCTTGGCGGCATTCTTCTTCTCCTCTTCGTCCTGCTCGTAGATCTCCATGGCGTTGAGCCCGCCTTCCTTCTTTGGGGTTTTCTCAGCCTCAAGGGCAAGGCGAGCGAGCTCCTCCTTGGACTTTCTACCTCGCTTTTTGATCTGGCTCTTTCGCAGAGTTTCAGCATTGGTTCCGGCAAGAAAGTGCGCAAACACCTCACTTTGGTCCATGAGGTACTGGAGACGCATGTTGGGATCCATCTTCACATCGTTATTTTTGATTGATTCGGTGTGGGCTGAAGAGGTCGAAACGTCGTCTCCTCCTAGCTGCAAGGAAATGGCAAGAGCCTGCCTCTCCCTGATTGCCTGGTCGTAAGTTGATATTACCGCCCCGGCAACATCTTCAGGATCCTCAAACGTCGTTAAGTTGGTTAGGAGGTCCTCTTCGGATTCAAATACTGCCAACTCTTCATCAATTTCATCTGGGTCCTCGCTTAATACAGGAGGAGGTGATGGAAGCGAAGTTGATAAGCTCATTGTTATATTATCTTTCGATGATCACAGACACTAGACACTAGAACCAACGGGAATATGGGGGGAGTAAAGAAATCAAATAGTTTAAGTGAGGATCAATAAAGTCTTTTTGCTTTTTGACTCCAAAAGTGCAAAAGACAAAAGAGGCCAGCGAAATCCAATATGGCAACTAATGAGCACCACGAGTGGCTCAAGAAGCGTGATTGGCCCGCGGTACAAACATGCTTGACCCAGATCAGACTTAGATTTGCTCGTGAGAAAGTACAAGGAGAGAGATGAGTATGGACGACTGCCACATCATTGGCTCGCAGCGAAAGCTCAGACACACACACATGCTCTTGCCCATGTGGATTTGCTTGAATGGCGAGGCCCTCATCACACGAGACAATAAAGGCGAAACTCTCCTCGGCATTGCCCATAGGAGTGGAGCCTTGTGCTGAGATCATCAGCTTGCTCTCCCTCACTCCCGAGGAAGTTCGTTCGTTGGGTGGAGATGAGATGGACCGTTTGCACGCACCAGTGGCTTATTGGAGGAGTATGATGGCAGGGTGGATCCAATCACGATCGTATGCAGACTGTCACAAGTGGATCAACGAGCACGATGACGAGTTGGTGTGTGAAGTGCTCAAATACTACAATTCTGATCTTCTTCGACAGGTTGCTGGATATAACCAGGTATACAGCGACTCTCTCGTGTTTCTTGCTCTTCGAATGATCCATCGGCACCCACTGGCACTCAAATAGGCAGAGGGGATTCTACTCGCCCCTCAAGATTGCAGAGCACCCCCAATTCAATGCGTGCAGACAGATTGTAAAGGTTTTCCGACTCACCCCCTAGTACATCTCCTCCACCCCATTCCCCACCTTCCTCCGACAACACCTCCCCAAACAGTTTGTCGACGAGGAGGTCTTCGGCGTCTATAACAACGCTTGCACGTTCATCAAGCACATGAAGTACGACAAGGCTGAGCTGGTCGAGGTGGAGGACGTGCTGAAGAAGCCGACCCACAAGTGCGACGTCTGTAAGACCGCCACAACGA
>Ga0302116_1002587_pt1 | contig 10476 bp, 11 predicted proteins | sample AG5_SCM_MG_FD_203124 | JGI IMG/M metagenome (GOLD analysis project Ga0302116, IMG submission 203124) | Marine microbial communities from Western Arctic Ocean, Canada - AG5_SCM | ecosystem: Environmental > Aquatic > Marine > Oceanic | place: Canada: Western Arctic Ocean | collected 2017-10-01 | reverse complement strand
AAAGGGGGGGGCTATAGAGAAGAGAGCGGGGGGTGGAATTGGGTGGAGCGGGGTGAATTATTAATAACAATGGGCAAGGGAGGGGGTGGGGGAAGGAATGGCGAGTGAAGTAATGACTGTGCAAATATAATGAAACTATTTTGCTTACATTTAATTTTTTTAACTATTTTGGGTGCTTTCTGACTGAACCTCCCAAACAGGTACCGCATAACGCTTCTGGGGTGGTCGTGGGCTTGTTTTTGCTTTCTCTTCTTTTTCTATTGATGAGGTTGCTATTGTATCCTTTGGGAAATAGTCCCACGTTGCATTTGCTCTCGCCCACATTGACTCAATTTCTTCCTCAGTCAATGTAAGGGTTTTAGGGGGGCGATCCTGTTTATATTTGGACGCCTTCGAAGCCTTTGAAGGAGGCTTCATAAAGTTTGAATGTGCCGTCGTTATGTGCTGCTTATTCATTTAATTAAATTTTTCAAAAATATTTTGAAAAATAAATTTGAATTTTTTGAATTTATATTCAAATCGTCAACAGAACTCAATTGCTAACCCTTCACACCATGGTCAGCAAAGCTGTCATGAAGAAGAAGGAGATAAAAGAATGGACTTCCACAGCAACATCGATTCGAGCCCGAGTCAAGGCGATAGAATGTGAAACTGCACCTCTCAAGTCTAGGTTTTCCAGTACTTCAATGAGCTTTCCCGCCTCCTCGTCGTCTTCTTCTCGGCATTCCAAACCTACTTCCTCTTCCAAGTCCAACTCCAGCTCCAACTCCCTAAACAACTCCAACATGACAGATACTTCTGTGACTTCTCGGCTGCAGAATGTAAACAACAAGAACACGCTTGAAAATGCTCAGATGTTTTACAAGAAGTCTATCTCTTCGCTGCGTAACCACACTGCGGTTGCATTGGACTCTCTTGCGAGCCTCGAGTCGGGCAATGTGTCCCAGTTTGATGCGAATAAAAAGTGCGAGAAGGCGATTCAATCTTATGAATCCGAAATGGCAAAGATTGCCAACAAGATCAGGGTGGAGACGATGACGCTTCAGTCTGAAGAGAAGAACTTGGAGGCTTTTCTAGACGCTGCCATGGACAAATTTGAGCGTTGGGAGAAGTCGAGGAGCGAGGAAGGCGCGAAAGCGTTTGAAAACGACAGGATTGAAATGATCGAAATGCCAAATGTGAACATTGACAAGAATAGTGGTCAGAATGAGGATAAGGGTGAGGATGAGGATGAGGATGGGGATGGGGATGAAGATGAGAGGAGTAACCCCAACGATGCTAGCGGAGAGCTCACCATTCAACAGCAAGTTGCCAGGATCAATGGCCTGATTAGGAGGGATGGGGGAAGCACGGGCCATTCTTGGCACGAGGATGAGCATAGGGCGTTCCTGAAGTGCTGGACCAAGGTTCACGGGAACACGGACGTGATAGTCAAGGGGGTGCGCGAGTTTGCCAATGCGACCCTTTCGCAAAGGGGTGAAGATGAGATCATAAATCACGCGGCTTGGTACGTGGAGTACGTGTCGAGGTGCGAGAGAAAGAAGGTGCTTGCGAGCGAGTGGAGGACGGAGAAGGAACGAGAGAGGACTGAGCTGGTGGGTCAGAAGTTGGAGTTGGGGTTTGAGGGGGACAAGGAGAACTATATTGGGGTGGACGAGATGCCGCCTCCTCCGCCCGCCGACCCTGAGATGCAACTGAAACTGAAGCTCGCAAACGATAAGAAGAAGGCTGCTGTGAGCGCCTGGAAGGAGGGGAAGGAGGCAGAGAGGGAGAGGGAAAGGTTGGAGGAGGCGAGATTAGAGGAGCAGAGGGAGCTGGAGAGGGAGAAGGAAATGGAGAGGCACAGGTATTTGCGGGGCAGGGTGAACCAGTACAAGGTACAAAAGGTCGAGGACGTCAAGAGGGGAGAGAAGCTGAAGCGACTTGTGGACAACAACAACAGGGGGGCGAATGTGCTGAGCAAGGAGGAGGTGATCATGAAGCGGAAGGAGGAGCTGTTGAAGGCCAAACAAAAGAGAGAAACGATCGAGCTCAGGGAGAGGGAGAAGAAGCTGAGGGAGGAAAGGGTTAGGGGGGTTGGGAAGGCTAAGGAGATGGTTGGGGTGGAAAGGGATTTCAGCAGGTTGACGGGGGGAACCAAGGCGAGCGAGAAGAGAGCGTACCGGATGGAGGAGCTCGATGACAGGGACGTTGCAAGGAGCAAGATGGGAGCCCACGAAAAGAAGGTGGGGTTGAGCGGAAGAGACTTGAACATTGGCGGAATGGCAGGGAAAAGAGCCACTCCCAGTTGGCGTGCTAAAATCTAAATTATGCTATGTTTGAAAACCTAATGGATTAATGGTCCTACTCTTGTTTTGGTCGCTGATCTGGGTGTCCCATTTGTCGTTGAATTTTGTGTAATTTTTGAACTGGGATCCGATTTTGTTGGGGCGGGAGATGGGGGCTTTGTCCGAAACGGAGAGGGACCGGCTGAACGTCGTCGTGAGGTAGTACCTACTGTTTGAGAAGATCATCGTTTCGAATGTGGGGTGGAAGTTTAAATTCCAAAGATGAGAATACAAAGATTCCATGAAGGGACGTCGTGATGATTGGGGCTGCAGAATGACATAATTGGTGTTGAGTCGGTCTAATTTGTCTTGCTGGAGGATCGACTGCATGGTTGGTACTCCCACCCCACAAATTGACACGATATCTACATTGAAGTTGGAAGAAAGGAGGGGATCCAGCCCCTCGCCAGCGATAAGATCGATTGTATTATTATCTTGGTACTTCAAACTCTCCACCAACAACTTGCCGCCATTCAGGGCTTTTTTTGATTTGTCAACACCCCAAAGGTTGCTGAATTTCGTCGTAGGGGCAGCATTGAGTGCGAGTGCAGCTAATAGGAGACAATGGTCGCAACCAACATCGGCGAAGGAAGGTGGTTGTTGCTGATTTGAGCGACTTTCAGCGAGAGAAAGAACGTGGGCCGCAACATCTAGCAACCTGGGGGGCAACCTAGGCAACCTGGGGGGCAACCTAGGCAATACTTTTAGCGATAAAAGTGTCAGAGAGGTGAATATGAGCATGATATGAAGAGAGAATTTTGAAAAATTTGGCACCTTGCAGCTGGCAATTTGGCCATCAGCTCAATTATCCCTCTGTCTATTCTTTCTGTCCATGGGCAGACAAAGCATGTCTGAAGCTACCCAATGGCAGACTCTTGGGGACATTGCTTATCGTGAAATCCCCCTATTTGATCTTACTTGGCAACAATCGCCAGGTGCTCCATCACCATTTCAAGTCAATGCTCTTCGAATTCTCACTTCTGCCTCGTCCCATGGAGGTCCAATCGCCCGCCTAACGACGTCTTTGGACCCCTCGTCCACGTCCAAGAAGTTTCTGAACATCCACACCAACACCGGTTCCCTTTTCCATTCAATCCCCTTCCCACCCCCTCTCCTCTTCACAAATCCGTTTGAAGTCCCCTTGATTGTGAAGATGGGTTTCACGCAGCGGCAGAAGCTCGTGATTGTGTACTCTGACTCGCACGTGCTCGTGTATGATGCAAAGTCTATAGCTCCTATCATTCCCCCCTTCTGCGCTTTGCCGCAGTTAAAGAACAGTTCAATAATGGTTACAAACGTGGACATTTTTGACAATGGCGTTGCGATACTGGCCTCTGATTCGAGCTCAGCTTTGGTTGAGTTCTTCGACGAGTTTGACCCCTACAGCGTTGTGCTGTCCGCGCACGCGTCGTGCCGCGTGGTTCCAGCTGGTGAAACCAGTAGCAGTAGCAGTAGCACCCCCTCTAAGAATTCCAACACCAACGTATTTCCTCCCACGCTATCAATCTTCAACAACAGTGAAAGTGGTGGAAACTCCGCACTTCTGTCCCAAATTGATAGTACCACGAAGCACTACGCTTTGATTACCCCTCTCCCAACCGCCAAATCGGCAAGCTCCAACAACACGGCCTTCTGCACTCTGGCTGTCCTCTCGTCTAAATTCACAACCAACAAGAGGCCCGAAATCTTCTTTTCAACCTCGGACAATTCTGTCCAGATTGTTGATTCGTTCAACCTGTCAATCGTTGATGTTGACTGCCGGTCCAGGATCCAGTCCCCCATAACTCGAATTTCCTTTGCCCCCAACGGCCGGTTCCTCGCCTGCTTCACCCAAAATGCAATTCTCACCGTCATGGATATCAACTTCAGCACCAAGGTGTTGGATTTTGACGCGGGCGGGAGCGGCAGTGGGCAGCCGGATGAGCTGTGCTGGTGTGGCGAGGACAGGTGAGCGAGCGAACGAGCGGAAATGAAATGAAATGAAATGGCTACAACCACCCACATCCACTACTAAACTAACATTATTCCACTCAATTCGTTTGACTCGCTTCATTCGTTTTGCTCTTGAATCATTAAAAATGCGCCTCGCTTCGCTCGGCGCAGCGTGATTCTGCACTGGAGAGGTCAGGATGTGCTGATGGTTGGTCCGTACGGGGATTGGTTGCGGTGGGGTTTGGACAACGGCGACAAAAACCAAAATTTCGACAACAACAACAATGAAAGCGAAAATACCAAAGACAACGATAACGACAACGACAACGGCAACGACAACGACAACGACAACGATGTGGTGGAAATCATCTGTGAGATTGACTGCTGCAGGGTGATCACCAATAGCAGCGTGACAATGCTCCAGAGAGTGAGCCCGACAACTGCAAACTTATTCGGCATTGGCAGCGTGGAGCTGGGTGCAATGTTGCTGGATGCGAGCGACGCGTTCGAGAAGGGCGACGTCGGGGCGGATGAAGCCGCTAAGAGCATCTTGCGAACGGGGAGGCTGAACGTTGCGATCAAGGACTGTGTTGAGGGTGCGTTATTGGAGTTCGACAACAACACGCAAAAGAGGCTGTTGAGGGCGGCCAGTTATGGGCTGCACTTTGGCTACAAGAGGGGGGAGAGGGGGGAGAGCGACAACGAACCCTCGCAAAGCGCAAACTTTGTCAGCGCAGCGTTGAAACTAAGGGTTCTGAACTCCCTGCGGTCGCAGAGCGTTGGTTTCTGTACCACCGTGCTTCAGTTCGACAGGCTAGGGCCGAGCTCAGTGGTGGCGAGATTGGTCGATTTGAAGCGGAGGTGAGTGAGCGAAGCGAGCGAACCGCGAAATGGCTGCAGACGGCTACATCCGTTACTAAACTAACCCACGGCTCGCTCGGCGCAGCAAATTGGCGTTGCACGTATGCTTGCTGTTGAAACTGGACACGGCAACGCTGTCGCATGCGGCGGTGGGGCTTGCGGAGGCGTTGGTGGTGAAGATTAGTGGCGACAACAATGACAATAACAATGACAATAATTATGACAATGACAATGTGGTGGAGGACGCCGATGTTGTGAACTCGATCGTCAAGCTCTTTGACAAAATAAAGAAGCTTGCGGCGGCAGCCAACCATCCGACAGCCACGTGCTACGCAAAGGTTGCCATCGCGGCCTTTGAAGCCGGGAAGAAGGGCGTTGCGGCCAAACTCTTGGCGCTGGAAACCTGCGCAAACGAAAAGGTTCCGGCGCTGATTCACATAAAGGACTTTGTTGGGGCGGCAAATGCTGCGAACGCTGCCAGAGACGTTGATTTGATAACTGTGGTGTTGCAGGAGGCGGAGAGGGCAACGAGCTCGAGGGAGGAGTTTTTCAGAATTGTGGTGACAAGCATGCCGCTCGGAGTATTCAACGTGCTGAAGGTGTATTACGGGCAGCTGGTCGATCCAGCGCCCTTGATGGGGCTGCTGATAAGTGCGAGGAAGTTCAACGATGCGGGAGTTAATGTGTGCAAGAGAGGTTTGAGGGCAAGTGGAAGTAGGGAGGAGGGGATGAGACTTATGAGGGAGGGGAGCAGGGTATTTGCCCTGTCCAAGGAGCTCGGATTCCAAAAAAGGTGAGCCATTGAATTGAAGGCGAGCTACGGCTGCCACCACCACATCACAACTAAACTAAACTAAACTAAACTAAACTAAACAAACAAATTTAACAATGGTACAGCTGCGTGGACGAGCAAATGGTTTTGGAGGTCGAGCAGCACAAATTTAAGGAGGACTGGGGGATGAATCTTGTCAACAGGGGACTGAGCGTGAGCGAAACGGTTATTGCGGTGATTGAATTTGCCGCCACCGTGCCAAGGGACGCAGCGAAAATTCTAAACGTTGCAGACAAATTGTGCAAAAAATTCAAAATTCCAGAAAAACGATTGTGGCAAATAAAGGTGACAGGATTGGCCAAGAGCAAACAGTGGGCGCAGCTTCGGTTGCTCGGCGAGGAGAAGAAGTCCCCTCCGGGAGGTTTTGCAAAGTTTGCCAAGGCAGGAATTAAGTTTGGTTTGGGGCCGAGCGAGGTGAACCGCTATATTGAAATGGTTGCCAAAGCGGATGAGAGGTTTGGGTTGTACTTGGCGAATTCACAGTGGAGGATGGCTGCAGAGTGCTGTAAAACTGATCCGCGGAAAGTCGTGGAGGTTAAGCTGCTGTGCACGAACGAGAGCGACAAGGCGTTTTGCGACGAATTTTTGAGAGGTTTTTCAACTTAAACTTCCAAATTCTTGGACTTTTTTTTATTTATTAACTCAGTTCTTCTTCAGTTGCGCCGTGTTGCCCAGCCACCACATTGTGATCATCTGGGCAGCTGCAAAACCCAATACCATGAACTCCCGCTTCGGACCGGCAGAGCTGGTCATTCTCGGAATGTTGTTCGCAAACGTCTTCATCATGAAGTAGCCGACGCAGCTCGCCGTCCAGAGGAGGCAAATATTATAAAACCAGTAACCTAGCATCAGCCCGACGATCATGTTTATGCACAGGCCAACATATTTATAGCCGGTGAACGAAAAAAGGTCCAACCAGTTGCTCGGAGCCTGGAGGAGAAAGTAACCGAGCTTGATGGCGAAAACTTCCAAGCACTGAGTGAGCATGCAGTAGACGAGGATATCCTTGATGATCTCGGGGGTGAACTTGCCGGACGTGCCGAAGAGGAGCCCGGAGAGAAGGACATAGCTACAAAGAGACATGAGGGGAATGTAAAGGTCCGGGGCATTCTCGTCGCCACGAGGCGAAACAAACCCAGTTGATTGGGTGTTTGACTCGTCCTTGAGGCGCATCCAGTTCTTCTTCAGGAAGGGAAAGAGGAGGGTGGACAGTTTGGCCTTCACGTAGTTGTTGTCAACGTTGAAATAGTACTTTAACGAGTCGTAGAAAGTTGTCGCACCGGGGAGGAAGCGGGAAATCCCCGTGTTCAAAGCGAGCTTTGAGGCCTGCAAACCGGCATCGAACATTGCGTCCGAGCCACCATTCTGAGCAGAAGAGTATATATTGGCAGCCATGGAGGCAGCATTGAGCATCGAGTTGTTATTGTTGTTGTTGGGTTGCTGATTGTTATATTGTTGTTGCTGGAATTGCTGCTGCTGCTGTTGGGGTGGTTGTTGCTGTTGTTGTTGCTGTTGCGGCTGCTGCTGATTGTTATAGTGCTGTTGCTGTGGCTGCTGGTAGGGGGACGAGGGCTGGCCAAATGATTGCTGATTATGATGGTTTTGGGCACCGGTGGCCGGATTGTAGAAGCTCATTCTGTACGGAGGAGGTCAGTCTTTCGGAGAAGAAGGAAGCGGTTGATTTGGGTGGGCGATTGGGGTGGGGGGAGATGTCAATTATTTCAATTTTTTTTCATGTTGTGTAAATTTTCCCCTCCCTGACGTTACCCCAGATAAAGGTTATGCAGGTTACCATTATATTATTCCTTGTTGCTGCGGGGCTACTCAAGCACGCCAGTTCGTACCTCCTTTTCTCGACTTCGATGACGATCAACAATTCAAAACAAACTTTTCTTTGTGCATCTGGCGGAGACCGAACGGACCGATCAAAACGTCAATCACGAGTTGGGCAGCTCGTGCGGAGCGAAATTGCGACAATAATCAAATATGGCAGCTTGAAGACTGAGCACAACCTGGGGAGTTTCCTGAGGAAGCAAATATCTGTCGTGGATGCGAATGTGTCGCCTGACCTGAGGCAGGCGCGCATATCTGTGAGCATAATTCAGAGCGATGGGGTTGGCGAAATTGAAAAGCGGGAGGCCTTTTCCTGGCTTGTTAAAAACAAGAATCCGATTAGATTCTTGCTGGCACAGCAGCTATCTCACATGAAGTCGGTGCCCGATCTCACCTTCGTTCAGACGGATGTTGGGGCTGCTGTTGACGTGATATCCATGCTGGACAAGATTTCTACTGGTTTTACGAGGGAGAGGATTGGGAAGTTTGGCCAGAACGACGATGAGTTGCCGGTTGGTATGTTTGAAGATCTCGACTTTGACGATGATGATGATGATGATTCCATGAACACTTTCGATGATGATGTCGAGGATGTCGAGTAGATTAAAATTTGAAATTTTAGAGCAAACACAGTCTTAGGATGTTGTTTGAAATTTCGTCGCTCGTCACAACTAGTGACACAACTTTCGAGTTTGCATTGCACGCAACAGCACAATCAACAACCCCTCGGTCCGGATTTTCTTCTACATGCCCAAAAACAATTTTGATCCCCTCTTTGATGGCCTTCTGTATTCTATCGCTCGACCTCACGCTCGCGAACTTGCCGCAGACATGAAGCCACGCGCGCAACAAATGTGGCAAACCCAAAGTTTTTTTCTCGTTCGCCCCAACCAATTTGTTGACGTCCAAAAATTCGCAAACGACCTCTCCGAGCTTTATCGAGAACGCCTTCCCGTCACTCACGTAATTCCCCAGGCCCTCCAACACGTCTGACAGCCAGTAGACAGCAGCCGAGTTTTTCTCCCTTATGCACCGCTTCAAGTAAGTTAGTAAAACTGCGCCGAGCGAAGAAGGTGCGAGGCGCATTTTTTAATAAAGCAAGAGCAAAACGAATGAAGCGAGTCAAAATAATTGGGTGGGTTAGTTTAGTAGTGGATGTAGCCGTCTGTAGGCCATTTCGCGGGATTCATCGCGAGTATGCTCGTCTTCAGGGGCACGTGTACGCCAATGTGAAAACTCAAAAAAGGTAAAAAACTCCAACGTGTGGAGGTTTTAGACGCTCAAAATTGGACACGGTGGCGGGTTCGGACAGGCGCATCTTTTTGTGCGAAGGGGTTGTTCAGGGACGGTCCAAGCGCATCTTTTTTTTTTGTACCAAGCGATTGTTCACGCACGGTCCAAAACAGCTTCGCTCGCTCACCTTCAACCACCTCCTCTCCCTTTTCGTTATCTCCCTTCTTCTCCAAAATTGCTTCCACGATGAACTCGTTCGTGGCGTTTTTCGTCGCTAGGAGGCTCGCAAGAGCCGGGAGCAGGAAGAACAGAGATTCGGGTGAGTGAGCGTCTGACAAAAATAAAGACTCAATTGTTTCTGAGACCTCGTCCTCGTCCTCGTCGTCGCTGTCTGGTGGGTCGTTGTTATCGCCAACGCTTTGGAAAGTGGTGGTGGCGTTGGTTATGTTTATGTCGATTGGGTTAGGTGTAGCTTGGCTAACTCTAACACTGTGGCAGGTCAAAATTGCATTTTTAATTGCTCGGGCGACGTTTGTTCGTTGGTAGATTGCTTCTTCAAACTCGTTCTCGGCATACCACGCGCCAATGGGTTTGACACATTGGAGGATGACTGCTGAAGAGGATGAGGATGAGGATGAGTAGGCGAGAGAGTCGTCTCCCATGAATTGAAGCATCGCATCGACGGAGTCGTCGAGGGAATTTTTTATGTGAAGGATTGTTTCGAACGATACGGCTGACCAGGCAGCTTTGGCTTTGGTTTTGTTTGCGGCACTTTCGTCGTCCTCGTCGTTCAAGATCTCAATCAAATTCTTGACGCTTGCCAAAAATATTTTTGCGCAAACCTCGAGCTTTCTGCTCAAGTTTGAGCACCAATCTTTTCCTCCTTCCACCGCTGACAAAATTGACGCTAGCAAAATCCTTATTTCTCCGCAAGCAACCCTCACAAAGACTTGGAGCTCCTTCGTGTCGTTCTTTTCGCCAATTGCCCAGGACGGGTCGAAGTTTTCGAACAAGTTTCCGATTATGCACAGGCCAAGGTTTTTCAAGCTGTTCTCCGAGTCCTCCACATCCTCGTTGCTGCGCATTGAGACCGTGAGCAAGGCTCTGATCTTCTTCATGAGCTTTTTATTAGACAGCATTGCGGTCTTCTGACAGGGTGATTTTTGGTGGTGGATGTGGAGGAGAAGGAGGTTGAACGTTTGGGGGAGGGAGGTTGAGGATGAATTGGTGAGGATGGTTAGGAGGTCGGTCGGGGATAACATCACGGGGGTAAGGGGGGAGGGGAGGGAGAGTTGAAAAATTGCTATTACGGTAGGGTCGAGCTTTAGGAGGAGGAGGGAATTTACTAATTTGGATTCGGTGAAGGTGTTGGAGAGAGATGACTGGTTGGAGGGAGAGAAGATGGGAGACGAGTTCACAAGGGTGGTGAGGAGCTTGGTCAAAAACGTGTAAGCGGGG
>Ga0302116_1002585_pt1 | contig 10481 bp, 7 predicted proteins | sample AG5_SCM_MG_FD_203124 | JGI IMG/M metagenome (GOLD analysis project Ga0302116, IMG submission 203124) | Marine microbial communities from Western Arctic Ocean, Canada - AG5_SCM | ecosystem: Environmental > Aquatic > Marine > Oceanic | place: Canada: Western Arctic Ocean | collected 2017-10-01 | reverse complement strand
TTGCATACCCTGTTGTATCGCGTGGAGTTGATTATTTCCACCAGTTATAGTTACGAGTTTCTGAAGTAATTGAATTTTGGCTGTATTAATAAGTGACCCATCAATATGTAAAGATGCGTTAGGACTCGACGTCCCGATACCGACGTTGCCGTTATTTAAAATGTCCATGACATGCCCACCCCCACTGGGTCTAAATGCTAAATTCCCCGTGGGTGTAGCTTGAATCCAGAACTTCGCAGCACCACTATGTTCGAATCTTAAATAAGAATACCCAGTAGCCGAATCTATATAGACACTCGCATGACTTGATCCAGTATTTTTAGATCGAATCCCCGAATCCCCTGTAAATTGAACATCAAGTGGATGCCCGGGACTCGTCGTCCCGATACCGACGTTGCCTCCATTTGGTTGTAAGCTGAGTGGGTATTCTGTTCCCATAGATGTTGCGTCCGCAACCTGTAACCACGTAGTCCATGGTGAACTACCATTTGTTCCGATATCAAGGGCGACATTGTAATTATCTCGAACCCTGAATATCCCATTTGACGTGCCTTCACCACCAGTTGTAGGTGGGACACCCCCCGAATCTCCTTGTATATTCAAATTAGTAGCCGGACTCGTCGTCCCGATACCGACGTTGCCATGTTTAAATATAGTTCCCTCGGTAGCTTCCAAAAAAGTCTGTGCGGTAGATCCCGATGCCATTGAGGTGTCCCAACCAACTTCACCCGTACCTGAGGTAGGATATAAAGAGCTTATGGCTGTAAAACCTTCTGTTGTTGCAGTATCAGAATCTCTGAATATAGTCCCATTCCATATATTTTCACCACTTTCTGTGCCCGGACGACTAAGAAAATCTATATTTCCTTTTACGTACCAGTTAGCTGAATTACTATCCGATATACTCATACTCAAAACCAAATATCCTATATCATTAAATCTGACGTAATACCATTTAGGAAGCCTCCCTTGACCATAATATAATTCATTTTTTTGATCTTGTAATGTGTAATACTGTACATCACTAGCGTTACCGTTAGTTGACATTTTCCATAAATCTGAAAATGTCACAGTACCACTCGCTATAGAATTTCTAGTGTGAGAACCAGTGGTACGTTTATACGTGGCACTGTAATTAATTTTAATTAGCTGGTTTGTGTGCTCACCAGGTGCGTCCTTGAATGAACATATCCAAAAATGTCTCGCATACGCGGCTGATTCACTCCCGGTAAACTCAAATTCTCTAGATGTTTTAGTTGATACCAACCCACTGAAGGTTGCTGCCCCAAACGTTGTAGGTACGATAGCTGCAGACCCATCGAAAGCAACACCCCCGATATTGACGGATGCGGCTAACTTCGTCGCAGTCGATGCGTTTCCTGCGAAACCAGCCGCGGTCACGGTTCCACCCACCGTTAATTCTGTTGAAACGTAGGCGTTCCCGACCACGTGTAGATTGGACGTGGGTCCGTCGACATCGACCCCGATCCCCAAACTCGACTTTACCGTATCGATGACAACGTTCGAAGTCGCGCCGACGAACGTAGCTTTGTTCGTTCCCTGAAACTTTAGGATACCGTTCGTGGCCATATCTACTATTTGGGGAGGTTTTTTTAAAGGCGTTTCTTACAAAGTGGGAGGCACTTTGGAGGAAATTTGTTTATTGAGGAGGGGTTGGCCAAACCGGATTCACCGGGTCTTCAGTCGTAGAAGGGAGATCGCGAAGAGCTTGGCGGTACACTTTCCATTCGTTTATCTTTTCTTGTGTAAGAGGGGCATCTGGAATGAGAACCCAGTCACACTCAGTGAGACGCCTCGACCTTTCACCTCTAAAGAGTGTCCACTTAGATTGGATACAATTTTGAGATTCCGCTTCGAGTGCCTCTGTATCTAACGTAAATTCAATTTCGTTCGTTTCTAAATTACGACTGAGTACTACGAACCTCGAATCCAATTCAGATGGAACTATGACATGCTCCAAATCGGGTGATCTAGATTCTACGTCACTTTGTGTACCGTTAAATCTATCCACGATTTCTAACGTTTCTGGAACAATAGATACGTACACGTTCATATATTATGCGGCTGAAATTAATTCTCCGGAAAAGTATGTATGTGCCCTGTAAATCGTTATACTCGATGCACTGCGTGCACCAAAAGTTATTTCATAATTAGCCGGTACATAAACATCAAATGTACACCCAGCTGCATAATTAAGAGGAGCTGTAAATATAGTTTCATCACCACCTGCCGAACCACCAAGTAATTTATATGGCCCGACATCGTCGAAGTTCCCCGAATTAGACGATCTATACCATAAACTTAGCTGAGTCCCGGTACCCGCCGTTAGGTAAGCCACAAACGAAAATCTATAATGACCACTTACAGGTGCTGTGAAGGCTCCTGTAGAGGTACTGTAACAAGATCCAACATTATAGAACGTATTATTAAGAACTACCGGTTGAGTAAAACCGATGTAAGTCGTATTACCATTATTAGAATAAGCAGAAAACCGAGGTTGTGCATTATACTTTATTCGTCCGTCTTTATCTATTCGCATTCTCTCAACTGGGGCAGTATCAGAACCTGGTTGTGTTTTAATTAATAAACCACCACCATAATTACCTGCGGTGAGATCCTTAAAACCGTGAATACTACCCATAGTGCCTTGACTGGTAGGATCTGCGTCACTCCATTTTTGTGTAAAAACTAAACTTGCGCCGATATCACCGTCATCATCTAAACCAGCGAGACTGGAACTGAGTACGAGTTGTGCAACTGGGTTTATTTGGTTACTTGCATTAGCGAGATCAGACATGATTTGTAAATTACCTGTTGGATCAGTCGTCCCGATACCGATGTTGCCGTCATCACCATGTTTTATCTGTGTGAAATCTTCCCAGCCACCAGATGTTAAAATGATACTTCTTTTAAGTGTTTTATTGTATGATACACCCTGACCTAATATATGGTATCCAGTGCTCAATACTTTTACACCACTAAACTGTATTTCTGATTTGTGACCTCTACCACTAGAATCCGTATTTGTTCTCGAACTATTTATCTCGAGGTGTATAATAGTTCCGATAGTTGTAGGGACATCCGTAATAAAGTTTGCGTAATATTGGCGTGTAGAACCAACACTACCTTGTGTATTATTTAAGACTATTCTAGATTCATCTGATTCGAATGCAAAATTTTCAACGTGTGAACTCAGAGAAGTGCCCTTAGTGACCGTTATTGTTTTAGAGATGGGTCGTCCAATGATATCTCCTTTCACGTGGAGTTCGGCATCCGGACTCGTCGTCCCGATACCGACGTTCCCCGCGGTATCGAAGTGCATATTGGTTTCCTCGACAATCTCACCGTCACCTGTATAGGCTAATGCACTCGCTGCGTAATTCCCACCACGCACAGGCTTTACGTGGAAACTACTGGCTGTGGTGGAGTCAAGTGCAACCCCCGTCGCATTGAGAATGATAGAGTTGTCTCCTTGATCAGTCTCACCCGCTAGGTATCCGACAGCGATGGCGTTGACCCCCTGATCGGTCTTACCCGCTTCGACCCCCACTGCGACGGCTTTGGTTGACTGACTGGTCTTACCCGCTTGGTACCCTATAGCGGTGGCGTCCTGTCCCTGTGTCGAATTACCCGCTAGATACCCCACAGCGGTGGCGCGACCCTGTTGGCTTGACGCACCCGCAAGTTGTCCCACAGCGACGCTGTAAGCTCCTTGACTCGTCTGACCCGCTTGACCCCCTATGGCCACGGCTGAATCTGATTGAGACGTCTGACCCGCTAGATTCCCTACAGCGGTGGCGAAGCGGGTTTGAGACGTTTGACCAGCTTGGTACCCCACAGCGACGGTGTTGACCCCCTGACCGGTCTCACCCGCTTGGTACCCCACAGCAACGGCTCTCTCCCCAGTCGCATTGATAAAGACGACATCGTTCATCTTCAAGTTTGAGGAAATGGAAATATCTCCCCCCACCTCGACGTTCCCCGTGGTGGTGAAGGCTGTCGTAGGGTTCGTAAACTGGATCGTGTGTGGTGTGAGGTTCCCCGTAGCGGTGATCGCCGAGAGTTCGTGTTGTGCCTCGACCGTCACCGTACCCATGGTCATGGTTCCACCGAGTTCGAAGTTCGTGCTGACGAAACAATTTCCGACAACGTGGAGGTTCGCGTCTGGACTATCAACTCCAACCCCGATCTTTCCTGTGAGTGTATCAATCACGGCATTTGATGTGTTACCCACCCCCTTGAATGTGACTTTATCAACATCCGTGAAGACAAGTTGACCGTTCGCGGACATATCTACTATTTGGGGAGGTTATTTTCTTACAAAGTGGGAGGCACTTTGGAGGAAATTTGTTTATTCCCATGATTGGGTTTCTTCGTTCCAATCATATAAATTGTCACCCTCTGGTCTAGTTACGGGAGGTTGCCATATACATTGGTCATCGAGTGTCCAGGATGTGTAAGGCTTGGGTGCAGAGAAGTTATCTTTATCCGGGTAGTACGTGAACCCTATCCCCGCAAAGTTTTTACCTTCTGTGTTATAATATGTCCGTACCCATAAAGTATCAATTGAACCCAAATTAGCTTCACACCATTTTTTTGATTCACATACGATTACGTTTTGAACAATATTTGTATTCTTATTTACTTCGGAGAAGTGAACCATATTACTACTACTATGTAGGAATTAAATAGCGGATTATGACCACACCTGATCCACCGGCTGCACCAGCAGTGGTACCATTCCCACCACCACCACCACCTCCTCCTTTATTTATAGTACCACTGGTTGCAACATGTCCATTTCCACCACCCCCCTGACCAGTACCTCCAGCACCACCCCAAGCCCCACCACCACCACCACCACCCCTGTTTACAGCAGTTCCTGATATAGAACTAACAATTCCAGTTGCACCATCCCCTCCGAAACTATTACCACCACCAGCGCCAGTACCACTGGCATTTCCTCCGTGACCACCTGCCCCACCGCCACCGCCACCTGCCAGTCCGGGTCCACTCCCGCTTCCACCGTTACCTCCCTGATACTGATGTACATATGGATTATACCCTGGAACAGAAATAACGTATCCCGGTGAAGTGCTATGATAATCAACTCTACCACCGGCAGTAGTATTTCCACCTGAACCCCCTCCACCGGATGGACCAGCTTGACCGGCTGCGGTGCCACCGTATGTATTACTCCACCCACTACCACCACCACCACCACCCGCGGCGACAATACCGAAAGCGTATGTATGATTTCCAGTCGTTCCAGGGGAAGTTACGACAACACCACCGGCACCACCGGCACCTACTACTATATTATGAACCCCACCACTTATGAACATTCGAGTTTCTAAATACCCACCCCCACCACCACCGGCAGCGTGAGTAGTACCACCCGCTCCACCACCACCAATTAATAGAATATCCGCTGTGATACCCGGATAATCCACGGTTAAGGTACCACTCGAATTAAAGATATGTACTTTGTAACTACCTGGGTGTCCGACAGTGGTTACAACTGAACCAGTGACCGCGATATTTGTCCCCTCCGGAATCGACCCACCAACTGCACGCGGAATTCCATGTAGACCTAATCCACTTACATTTGCGTTCCCGGTCACGGTCAAATCATCGGATACCAAAACGTTCCCAGTGACAGTCAAGTCATCCGAGACTGAAACGTTCCCGGTAACGGTCAAATCCCTCCCTACCGAAACGTTGGCGGTCGTGATTAGACCTGTGGTAACGTTGGAGACCTCGATCGTGTGTGGTGTGACATTCCCGAGTGCTGTGGTATTCGCGAGGGTATGGGTCGTGGCGACAACCTCGACGGTCCCAAGTTGGAGCGTTCCCCCAACATTGAGGTTTGAGGAGGTCGTGACCCCTGTCGTGACATTCGTAAAGTTTACTGTCCCCGTAACTTCCGAACCCGTGGGCTGAAACTCGATAGCCCCGAGTTTCAAAACGTCGGTGTGTACGTTCCCTGTGACCCGCAAGTGTGCATTCTTGATATCGAGGAACGAATTTTCATTCGTCACGTAATACGACATATCTACTATTTGGGGAGGTTTTTTTAAACGAAAAAGTCCGGAGGACTTTGTTTGATACGAGTGGCAGAGCCACTCGGCGTGACGTTTCTTACAAAGTGGGAGGCACTTTGGAGGAAATTGTTTATGCTTTTGTTTCGTCCCATGATTGGGTCTCCTCATTCCATGTATACATTTTATCACCCGAGGGGTAAGGTACTGGGGGTTGCCATATACATTGGCCATCGAGTGTCCATGAAGGGTAAGGCTTGGGTGCAGAGAAGTTATCTTTATCCGGGTGGTATGTAAACCCTACCCCCGCATAGGTTTTACCTTCCGTATCGTAGTATGTTCTGAACCAAGTTCCGTCTAACTCATACTCACACCAAAGTTTACTCTTCGCTCCAACGACTCGAAGAACTTCATTAGTTTGTGTATTTATTTCTGCAAATTCAGGCATTCTATATACTTATGAGAGATATCTTATTATCACGATTCCTGAGCCGCCGTTAGCACCAACACCGCCGCCACCACCGCCACCACTTCCAGTATTTGTAGTTCCAGTGGTGGGGGTGGCACCGGGGGACTGTCTACCTCCAATACCACCAATTGATGAACCTCCAGTGGATATACTACCACTAGTAGAAGAAGCACCACCACCACCACCTGCGTAGAATACGGGTGTACCACTTATACTACTTGATAAACCGGCACCACCATTACCTGGAGCACCACCTTGCACACCACCACCACCAACACCACCAGCACCACCTCCACCTCCAGCACAGTAATTTCCGGCACTGGACGTTCCCGAACCACCATTGTTACCTTGACCTGACGTTCCTGAACCACCCGCGCCCGCCGTTGCGGACGATGCGGCGGCGCCTCCACCCGAACCGCCGCCTCGACCGGAACCATCACCATTCCCACCGCCTCCACCACCATCTGCAACTATCAAAGCTGCAATTGATGAATCGCTTCCATCATTTCCTAGGACGCCGGGTCCTGAACTTGAACTAGACCCCGCACCACCCCCACCCCTGGTAATAGTATACGAACCACCATTTACATTTAACGTTCCCGTGAGCATACCACCGCCACCCCCGCCACCTGCGACGTTACCACCCCCACCTCCCCCACCCGCAACCACCAGGTACTCAACTACACCACCCGAAATCACTGTAAACGTTCCCGAAGATGTGAATGTGTGAATTGTGTATCCACCCACATTTGTTACAGCACCATCAGAAGTCGCACTGACACCGCCTATGAATGACCATAATGTACCGTTATAGAATTCTAACTTTCCTACAGTTGTATTAAATCTAATCATACCTGTGACCCCGGTAGGTTTTTGTGCCGTAGTCCCACTAGGAACGGTCAATGATCCGGTTCCAGTAACCGCGACATTCCCAGTGATGAGCGCGTCCCCCACGACGTGTAAATTAGACGTGGGTCCGTTACCGTCGACCCCGACCCCGAAGCTTCCTGTAGTTGTGTCGATGACCGTGTTCGAGGAAGCCCCGACGAACGTGATCGTATCGACACTCTTGAAATCGAGCGTGCCTTGGGGTGTCGCGAGAGGCATCGTATCTACTATGGAGGGAGGTTTTTTTAAACTGGTGGAAACCCGAAGGGTTTCGTCTGTTTGATACGAGTGGCTTCGCCACTCGGCGCGGGGTTTCTTGCAAAGTGGGATGCACTTTGGAGGAAATTGTTTATTGAGGAGGGGTTGGCCAAACCGGGTTCAATGGGTCTTCGGTCACCGAGGGAAGATCCCTTAGGGCTTGGCGGTAATCCAACCACTCTTGTTGCTTAGCCACAGTAGCATGGGGGTAATCGATTGTTGCGAGGTAGTCTGTCTTTTGAATAAAAACATTTCTTTGTTCGCGAATTCTTTGAAATTCAAACTTAATACTTTCTGGTTCTCTTAAAGTATCTCGAGTAACAACTATAATATCATCTTCGTTTTTATTAAAATTAATAGCATCCAAAAAATACCCATTTGGTATCTCTATGTCACCGTCCTGTTTAGCTTCTTTACGAGTATATGAAAATATGACAGTAAGATTTTCGTCGAGTCTCGCAAACCTTGGCATATATAATACAATATGAAATTTAATTTTTACTTGTCATCGATTGATAAGTTATATATTTAGTCATGTCTGTCTGGCTTATAGCAGAATCCCAAGCTGCTATAGCAGCAATACCTCCATGTATTCCACCGCCATTATCAACAGTGTACCCACTGTATCGACTTCTACGACCTATTCGTATTTTATGAGCAGTTCCAGTACCTGTCTCATTATTAGTGCTAGAGCCGATCGTGTGACCGTTTAGGTATACGAATAATTGACCAGTACCATTTCCTTCTTTTTTAACTACAACTACAGATTCATTTGGTATTTGTATGTCACCGTTGTTACGTACACTCCAACCACCACCACCCGGTGGCCATTCATCCCCGTTGAAACTCCCATCTGTATATACGATTCTATGGTTAGTCATAGAGTTCGTTTCGGTGTCATTTACTTGATTGCAAAGAACCATACCGGTTTCTGGTTTTTTTGCGATCGCTATTGCTATGGTCCATGTAATGTCACCGACTGGAATTATACTTCTTATATCCACGAATTCATCGTTGCCACCCCAAAACCACATTGGTACACTGTTTAAATACTTTATTGATATCCCTGAAGTATATGAAATTGCACCACCACCTATACGAGCGGTTGAATCACCTGCAACAGCCCATACAGTAGGTGATATAGAGCTTATAGGGTATGCAGAAATGTAAGGACTGGTAAACGTTGTCATTATTCCCTGTACAGCTATACCCCCCCTAACATCTAGGGCTGCAATAGGTTCTGTGGTCCCAATCCCTAAACGCCCAGCCTTTAGGGTCATCCCCAACACCCCGTGACCAAAGTATTCCTTCTGGTAGGCGTAGAGTTGGTAGATCTCGTCGGTGGTTAGGACCCGGTTGAAGAGGCGGAAGTTGGCGATTTTACCATCAAACGTACCACCTGTACTTACCGTACCGAGTCGTAACGGAACGTTCGAGGTCGCTATTGTGGGAGTAGTTCCTTCAGTTCCCGTACTCCAGTTGTCTCCAAAACCATATTCAATTCCATCGACATACGCATTGAGAGTACTATTTCTACTCCAACCACCCCCACTGTATGTATAAGTCACATGGTGCCACGTATCATTAGAAAATGTAAAATTTATTGGATAATCCAATTTCCAACAAGATACGTGTAATTGATTGGGACGGGCGGCACCTGCGCAAAATAAACCAAACCCACTATAATCCGAGCTAGCTCCCAGAAAGTATAAATAAGGATAACTTGTCGTGAGTGTATCCCCTTCAAACTTTACCCAAACACTAACCGAATGCACAAAATCTGCTGATGGAATGGACGTTAAAGTCGCACTGATGTTACCTCCATCGGGGATATCGAATGATTGTATTGCACTATTATCGAGTGTAACACTATTGAGAGTTCCTACGTAACTATTCAATGATTCATCTTGAACCACCCCACTCGTATAATTTTTCGCATCATAGTAGACTTCCAACCAATCTGCGTTGGGAACGTTAGGGACAGACTTGACCACCACGTCCACCCCGTGCGCCTCGGGGTCGTATTCAGGGATGCCGAAGAGTTCCCACTCACTCAAGGAAGTTCCGGGTGCATTTGCGTGCCCTGTATTCGTGTTTGTGACAACCAATGCGAAATAATTATACGCAGTAGAAGAACTCACTGTATATGAATTGGTTATTGTATCAGTACTGGCACTTGATCCAGATATGGTATGTACAACACTCCAAGAAGTGCCATTTAGGGAACCCCAAATCTTCCCATTCTTTATAAATTCTGATCTACCATAACTCAACCCGGCACCGGCGATGCTTGTAGATAATCTGGGTGTAAGTGTAAAAGAATTAAGTTGGATTTTATGAGGTAATTGTATTTTAACCCATTCACCTTTATCAGCAGTGGCAAAAGCTGTTCCACCGGAATCAGATCCTAAATTTGATGATCCCGTGTATACCCCACTCGTGTTATAACCAAAGTTAACTCTCCACCCACCACCAGGTTCCGACTTTAGGTTATTAAATAAATTCTCAACCTGACGAGTTGCACTTTCTTCGTTACTCGCAGTCGCAGTATACCCCCCAGTTGTCGCAGAAGTCATAGCCACCCTCGGAAATTTCATAAGTTTCTTGGAGCGGGGAAACTCGGTGACCACGTTGGAGTTGAGTTTGATGGAGGCTGTGTTCGAGGTGTGGAGCATGTTCACGTTGGAAACGATGTTCAGGTCTGAAACGTTCCCCGTAACAGTCAAATCATCAGAGACCAAAACGTTCCCCGTAACAGTCAAATCATCAGAGACCAAAACGTTCCCCGTAACAGTCAAATCATC
>Ga0302116_1002582_pt1 | contig 10493 bp, 8 predicted proteins | sample AG5_SCM_MG_FD_203124 | JGI IMG/M metagenome (GOLD analysis project Ga0302116, IMG submission 203124) | Marine microbial communities from Western Arctic Ocean, Canada - AG5_SCM | ecosystem: Environmental > Aquatic > Marine > Oceanic | place: Canada: Western Arctic Ocean | collected 2017-10-01 | reverse complement strand
AGCAATGGCTTGAAGAAGACTAGAATTGTAGTATTTGAGCACTTCACGCACCAACTCGTCATCGTGCTCATCGATGAACTTGTGGCAGTCTGCCCACGATCGTGATTGGATCCACCCAACCATCTCCTCCCTCCAATAAGCCACAAGTGCGTACAAGCGGAGCATCCCCTTCAAACCCAACGAACGAGCTTTCTCGGGAGTGAGGGAGAACAAGCCGATGATCTCAGCACAGGCTCCACTCCTACGGGCAATGTCGAGGGGAGTTTTGCCTTCCTTGTCTCGTGTGATGAGGGCCTGTGGATTGTGGCAAATCGACTGCACGCCCACATCGGCAAGAGTATGTGTGTGTGTCTGAGCTTTCAATGCCATCCAATGATGTGGCAGTCGTCCATGCTCATCTCTCTCCTTGTACTTTCTCGCAAACAAATCTAAGTCCAGATCTGGGTCAAAAATGGCTCCTTGTACCGCGGGCCAATCACGCTTTTTGAGCCATTTGAGGAGCTCAATGGAATGCATAAGGATATACTTGTGAAAAGATATCAAACGATGGAAAAGGGGGTTGTGTTATTGCTAGGGGCAGGTGGCAAGGTAACAAAGCATGGACAAAATTATTGGGGCGTGTACAAACCCACGGTTTTAAGGAATCGACCAGATCATTTAAGTTACTCTCGCCAGAAATACACATAAAAATGCCTGTCGCCCCAGAGAATATTATCAAGAAACTTTCAAAGCTGCCGTCTAACACAATCTGTCCTAATTGTGGGAAGACTAGCCAGTTTGGATATGGCAACGTATGCATAAAGTTCCTCTCCTTCGTATGTAACGAGTGCAAGTCCTCCCACCAAGCTATTAGTCACCGTTGCAAGTCTCTAACGATGTCAACTTGGACTCAAGTCGAAGTCGATAGCTTGATGGCCAAAAACGGGGGTGGGAATGACGCATGCCGAGCAACATGGCTGGCAACTGCGCCGGCAGTTGGCGATAGGTACAATGGTGGGAGGCGCCCACGTGACGGCGACTCATTAGAAATTTACAAGAAGTTTATTGCTGATGCATACGAGAGTCGACTTTTTTACGGAAACGATGCCCCTGCCCAAAGCAACATTAACAATAACAATAACAATAATAACAATGCCCCTTCCTTTGCGCCAGCTGATGACGGCTTTGGCACCTGGGGCTCTGGCGGGTTTTCCGATTTCACTTCGGCCTCAGCACCTGCCCCGGCACCTGCTCCGGCACCGGCACTTTTTATCCCACAACAGCAACAGCAACAGCAAACAAATCAACCCCAACCTCAGGCTCCCGAGGTGAACTTGCTGGGAGACTTTATGGAACCAGCATCATCTTCGAGCAGCAGTATAAAAACCAGCAGCAACTATTCTGCAGGTTTTGACGATTTTTTTAGCGCGCCTCCAGCTCCCTCACCCTCACCATCTCCATCACTAGTTTCGTCGTCGTCGTCGTCGGGGTTCGGTTTCATGAACGAGAAAGCCCCGCCAGCCCCCACGGCTGTTGCATTCGACGTGTTTGCTTCGACCCCAGCACTGGCGCTGGTTCCGGCTCAGCAACAGCAGCAGCAGCAACAACAACAACAACAACAACAACAACAACAACAACAACAACAACAACAACAACCGGCGATGGTCCAGACACAACAGCATCAGAATCAATCCATGATGGTGGGGGGTCGAGCCAATGCAATGGGGGGTATGATGAACGGCAACGCTAACTCCGCAATGGGGATCTCCTCCATAACGCAGCACGTTGCGGGAATGGGGATGGGGATGGGGATGGGAATGAGCAACAACATGAACATGCAGATGAACATGAACAACGTAAACAACATGAACAACATGAACAACAATAGACAGCAACCCATGCAAATGCAAAATCAACAACCAATGATGAACAGGTCGCAGCCTCCTCCTCCTCCTCAACAGCAAACCTACCAGCCCCAACAACAACAACAGACAAAGGACGCTTTTTTCGATTTCAACCTATTTTAAAACCCGAATTTTCTCAAAATTCAAATTCAATCGCACATACACATCATTTTTTGTCATGCAATCGCGATTTTTGGAAATTTCCGAATCTGAGGAAGCGTGTCGGGAAGATACGGATACAGTCGCGCCAACTTCTTCTTCGTCGTCTCTTCGTCCCCATACAAATTCTTTTCCACGATCGCGGTCACATCAACCAACTCGAAGATACTACCTTGATGATCGAGATATTTATCCTTCTCCTGCTCCCCCGCCTTCCCTGCCTGAGTTAGATAGCGAATTTTCGCATTGCTCTTTCTATCGTTCAAACCATCCTGCGCCGAGTGCTTTGCTCAGTTTGTGAAAAGTAAAAAAAAACTAAAAAAAATGCAAACACTCACCTGGTGATAAATGACACCACCGTTCTCAAGAATTAGATTCTTGTCGATGATCTCCATACCTGCTGATGACAACAATGAGACTTGCGAGGCCTTGACAAACCCGCCGCTCAGGCCACCACCCTTTCGCATGAAGTTTTCCTTCGCTTCTGCCAATGCGTGGTCCAAGCAAATTTCTATGCTGAATCTTATACCCTCAACCATGAAGAAGTTTCGCCGGATCAGCTCGTACCCAGCTTCTTGCATGTTTTCCTCCATCCTCTCCCATATATCAAAATCGTAGTGGGCCAGACCCTTGTCGTCGTGATCAGTCAACTGGAATGCAAACGGCACCGCAGTGTTGTTGAAGACGTGCTTTGGTTTAAGGAAATCAATCTTCGAAACATACTCCTTTGGGGCTAACCCTCTAAAAGGTTTCCGAGAGTGAGAAGTGGGACCGCCAAGCATTACTGGAGCGAAATTGTAAAAGATCCACTCGCGATCCGCTTCTGGCGCGCCGCGGTTGTAAACCTCGCTTGCTAGGATTGTGCCGAACACGAACAGCCAATTTGTGAATCGAGGCTCCGTTATGAGATCCTCAGCCTGGTTGCAAATTTCAGATATCACGTTCTCGCCGAGCAGTGAGCCTCTCCCCCCACGGAAAAAAAACTCGGGAACCACGAAGATTTTTAAAAGAGAACCGTCGTCGTCTTCATCTTCGTCGGTCAAACTGTACGCAAGTTCTATAGCATCTCGCAGAACTTCCATTCTATGCTGGATGTCCGTGGTCTCGTCGTCATAACCCAGATAACACTCTAATTCTGATTCGACAAAACCAACACTATTCGACAAGGCACACTCTTCCTCGTTCGTGGACCCCCCGGTGAAGATGCCGAAACCGTAAAATTGGGTGGATGTGTACTTGGAGCCTGGTTTTGGGAGAAGTGGTTGCGTTGGAACTAGTAAAATTTTGGGGAGAGGGTGAGAGGCAATGATTGAATCCAATGAAAGGTAAACAAGAAGACCGAGTATCAGAATGAACAAAGGCCTCGGTATTTCCACCCCCGGGGAGGGGTATGATGACATATCTAAGGAGGGTGGGGTGGAGGAGAAATGGGGTGTTGATGATGGAGGCAGAGTAGGAAGGAGAGCTGATTTCTCATGAGACATTGCAGGAGTGTCGAAGCTCACTCCAAAACCTGTGTTTTATTGTTTATAAATTTCAATAGTGATCAAATAGAAACCTATATAGCATATATAGCATAGTCACCCATGCTATAGCATAGAATTTTGTGTTTTTTGGTGCGGAACCGAAAAGTGCAAAATGAGGGCTCTGATTCAGCTGCTCTGGACGCATTCAAATTTAGATCTTTACTCCTCTCAAACAAACCATCCCAAGGAAAGGAATAGCTAACTATAACATATCTTGGTCATCGAGGTCAAAAAATCTCCAAAAATGGAATCCACATTGTTGCAGATCATGGCAAGTCACATTCCGGAGGTGGATCCAGACATGATCGAATACTTGCTTTCAGTGGTAATGGAATTGGACGATCAAATAAAGTTGTCACACGCAATCTCAGAAACGATTTCTCCCTTTTGTGAAGATTTAGGTATTGACGATGCATCGTTAAAGTTGCTTTGCGACGCGTTAGCTATGGCCTGTGGCGGTGCCGCCGCCGACGACATGTCATCGATCACAACTTCCGCCAATCCAGCCGCCAATCCAGCCGCTGAGACCGAAAAGCTTGTCAAGGGGCTCGTAATTGGCGAGGAGGGGCAATCCACTGCTGAGGAAGACCTTCAAAATATGTACCTCTGGGGCAACAATTACAAGGAGAAGACCAATCTCGAGCGCGAAGCCTACGCTGCCGAGTCCGCAAAGGACAGGCGAAAAGCTCGGCAGCAGGCCGAAATCGATCGGAAGGTGAGCGAGCGAGCCATGAGGTTGCGATAGATAATGTGCATAGTATAGTATTGCTGCTCACGCCTCACACCTTTTTCGCTTCTCTCGGCGCAGGAGTATGATGCGAAGATGGCCATCATAGACGCGGAGGAGAAGGCTAATAACGGCAAGGTGGCTGCGATGGTCCTTCCGGTGTACTCGAAGAAGCGCGATCGGGATGTGCAGGTTAAGAATGTTTCACTTTCCCTGGACGACGGGAAGCGCCTTCTGGACTCGGCAGAAGTCAAATTCAACTACCAGCGTCGGTATGGTCTCGTGGGAAAAAACGGCATCGGTAAAACAACCCTGCTGAAGGCCATTGCGGCGTTCGAGGTTGAGGGGTTTCCGAAACATCACAGAATCTTACACGTGCGGCAGGAGATCAAAGGAACTGAAACGACCGTTCTGACCACCGTGTTGGAAGCTGACGTTGAGCGAAACTTGCTTCTCGAGGAGGAGAAGGTCATATTGGCGAGGTTGGACGGTGCGGGGGGAGCTGGAGTTGGAGCTGGAGCTGGAGCTGGAGCTGGATCTCCCGCTCCCGGTGAGAAGCCCATTGCACTCCGGCGAGCTCAGCTACTGGCACTCAAGAAGGTCGAGGGCGAGATTAAGGAGGAGGCCGATAACGACGACTCGTTCAACAAAGACTTGGAGAGAATAGACGAGATTTACGCCAGGTTAGCAGTTATCGGGGGGGACGGGGCTGAGGCGCGCGCGGCAATGATATTGAGCGGCCTCCAGTTCACGTCAGCGATGCAGAACGGCCCGACTAGCGCGCTGAGCGGAGGGTGGAGGATGCGAGTGAGTCTAGCGGCGGCGCTGTTCATTGAACCGGATATATTGATGTTGGACGAGCCCACCAATCATCTTGATTTGGAGGCGGTGCTCTGGTTGGAGAGCTACTTGCTAACGTATCGGCATACTCTCGTTGTGGTCAGTCATGACCGAGGATTCCTGAACGAGGTAACCACCGACATAATAGAGTTCAAGAAGGTGAGCGAGCCGAGCCACTATTTATTTTTTACTTGGGCTGTGGGTCGCTCGAAGCACGAACCCTAACCTAACTGTATTCCACCCAAAAAATATATCCTCTGTTGCAGTTCAAACTCAATTACTACAAGGGCAACTACGACTCGTACGTAAAAACGTCCAACGACGCGATTCAGAACCAGAAGAGAGTGTTTGACGCGTTCGCTGATCGGCGGGCTCACATGATGGAGTTCGTGGACAGATTTCGATTCAATGCGAAGAAGGCCAGCTTGGTGCAGAGCAGGATCAAGGCCATTGAGAAGATGGATTTGGAGGTGAGTGAGCGAACGAACGAGCGGAAATGTATGGCTACAGAAATAATGGCTAACATCCACTACTAAAACTAACCCTCTCAATTCGTTTGGCTCGCTCGGCGCAGGCCCCGGAGGACGTCACAATTGAAGCGCTTTGGCGCTTCTCTATCGATAACCCGGAGCCTCTCGGCAGACCTGTTTTGGCTGTCAACGATGTCTTCTTCGACTACGACTCAACGAAAAAAAAAGACGAGCAGTTGCTGCAGAAGGTAAACTTCGGAGTTGATTTGTCGAGTCGCATTGCTATTTTGGGCCCCAACGGCGCAGGGAAAAGTACACTGCTGAACTTGATCGAGGGCAAGCTGAACTGCTTGCGTGGAGACGTGGTGAAGAATGGGAGGTTGCGAACAGCCTATTTCACCCAGCATTCCGCTGACAAGTTCCAATTGAATCTGAGCTGCGTCGAGAACATGCTGCAGGTGAGGGAGCGAGAGGACGGTGAAGACGAATTTAAGCGAGAAAAATCACTAAACCATTCGTACGCTCGGCGAAGCTTTTCCCCAAGGCCACAGATCAAGAAATGCGGCAGTGGGTGGGCAAGTTCCAAATCCAGGGGAAGGACGCTGTGAAGCCAATGATGATGCTCTCCGGTGGACAGAAAAGCAGGGTGGCCTTCGCGGCGTTATGCTATCGGCGCCCTCACCTTATCATCATGGACGAGCCAACGAACCATTTGGACATGGAAACAGTAGATGCTTTGATCGGAGCCTTGAACGACTTCCGTGGCGGGCTAATAGTCGTGTCCCACGACCAGTACTTCATCCAGCAGACCGTGAGCGAGCTGTGGGTCGTCGGAGACGGTTCCGCAAGCCGGTTCAGGGGGTCGTTTGACGAGTACAAGAAGCACGCGCTGAGCAACACCAAGAAGCGCGTTGCGGACTCTATAAAATCGTTAGGGAACATTAACGGCTGACACGGTTTTAATTTTTGTTACAGCTCACTTCTTCTTCCCCTTGTTCTTAAGAAACTCCTTCTCGTTGACCTCGTTCTCCTTGTTTATCCTCTCCCTCTCCGCCGCAACCCTGTCTCTCTGGAGCCTATGCATCCCCAGGAACTTACTCTCCTCCTCCGCCCTCCCCCCCCTGTACAGCTCCCTCTCCTCGAAGTGCCCTCCCATGATCCTATCGAACTCCCCCTCCCTGAATTTCTTAAAACATTTCTTCTGCTCCTCGAGCTCGAAGTTACTCCTCCTGAGCTCCTCGTCAAGACTTTCCTTAATCCTCGCAACCTCCCTCCGGTCCTCCTCGATACTCTCCTCTATCCCCCTCCGCCTCTCAGCCAGGTCGTCCGAGCTGAGCAGCAACGCCTCGCATTCTGGGCCGCCCACGACGACCTCAACAACCTTCGGCAGTGCCATCCTCAGCATCTCCCTCTTCTGCTCAATATTCGCATCAACCCTGATCGCCCTGCTCCTAACTTGAATATCCATGAGCTTGACCTCGTCGAACAGGTTCGTTTCAGGGTCCCGCCCCAGCACGCCCGCAATGTCGTCAGTATCCTCCTCGTCCTCCGGGCTTGGCTCCCCTCCTCCCTTCTTCTTCCCCTTCTTCCCCTTATCCTTCCTATCGTGGGTCTCCTCCTCCTCCTCCACTACAACCTCCCCATCCTCCCCAATTTCCAGCATCTTAATCTCCCCCCCCTCTCCGCCCATTTTCCTCCGTAGGTACTGCGCTCTAACGACGTCCGCCCGCCTCCTCCTCCCCTTATCCTTCTCCTCCCACCCGTCCCTGACTCCCTTGTGCTCGTCAAGCTCCCCCATGTCGTGGGACAAGGACGTCCGGGAGGAGGACGTAATCGTTAGGAACCACGCAGTAGCAGTAGAGCTGGGGTCGCCTTCCGCAGCCGATTCGCCTTGTCCAGCCTCGAAGTAGTGCGGCCTGTTGCTTGTGAGCTTCTGCGGAACAACCATCCTCTCCCCGTCGATTGTCGCCTCGACGATGAACCGCCGGCGACTGTCGCTGCTCGCCTCGTCGGCAGGATTCTCCTCGCCCTTGGCCTCCTCGTCCTCCTCTCCCTTGGTCGCCTCCTCCTCCTTGGTCTCCGCCGTCAGTATTCCCTCCTCCGCCTCTCCCTCCACCTCGTCGTCATCCTCCAGATGCTCGATAAGATTCTCGCAGACGATCTCCCCCCTCCCCCTCCCGTCGAAAAGAAGCTTGCCCTTTCCGCTGCCCTTTCCACTGCCCTTTCCACTGCCCTTTCCAACTCCCCAAACCCTAAGCCTGACGCAAAGTTCCATGTCGGGGCAGGTGAAGTGGAGGAAGAGCGGATCCCTCTTCCCATTCTCTCCACCGCCCTCTTCAACTTCTTCCGTAGGATTTGTCTCCTTGTCCTTGTCCTTTTCCTTTTCCTTGTCCTTCCCCTTCTCCTTCTCCTTCCCCTTCTCCTTCCCCTTCTCCTTCCCCTTATTCCCCGTCGCTTCTTCCTCTTCTTTAACCGCCTCCTCCCCAACGACGTCCTCAACAGTCATCACGTCCCTGAAGAACCTCAGGTACTTATTCGGCGTGTACCTCCCCCCGAACGCCCCTCGGCAATCAACCCTCGTGGTCCCGAACCCGTCCCCCCTCGCCCTCCCTCCCGCCCAGAGCCCCGTAAGCTCGTAGGAAAACTGTGGGAGCTCGGCGCTCCCCGAGCTGCACACCGCGACGAACGTCACGGTCGCGGCCGGCTCAGCGACGAAGCTCCCCGACGACAGCCCTCTGAAGTTCGTCGCGCGAGTCGTTTTTCCCCCGAGGGTAGTCACGGCGCTGAAACTAACGTGCTCGGCCAGCCGAGGGTTCCCCACCGTACCGGGGGAGTCCGCGAGGTGCAGCTCCGCCCGAACCACCGCCCGAGCCGAGAAGCGAAGGCTCTTCCGGAACATGACGACCCTCTCCCCTGCCCGCTGGGGGGGGACGGTTCCCGAGGCAACGGCGGCGAAGTTGGTGGAGCTGGCCGCCTTTCCAGCCTTTCCAGCCTTCCCAGCCTTCCCAGCCTTCTCGAAGACTTCCCCGGCCGCCCCAAGCGTAACGCCTCCGGAACTAACGACCGTTACGGTCGCCCCAACAGGGCTGTCCAACCCAACCCACCACAAGCCTCCACCCCCCCCCTCTCCAGCTCGCTGCTTGTGGTCAAAACTAATCGTCTTGGCTGCGAGCTCCTCCCCCGCACCAATCTCAACGGTCCGAACGTCCGAGGGGTCGTCGTACTTCGTCAGAGTTAGCGTCGTGCAGCTCGCGAAGCGAGGCAGGGTCGTAACGTAGGGAACGGGAGGGTTCGCCGAAAAGGATTTTTCCCCTTCCCCCAAGCCGGAGATCGAGATCGAGTCGGTCGGGCCGAGCGACGTCGACTCGCCGAACGTCACGGACGCGACGGAGTCCTGGGGGCCAACGGGCTCCAGCGCCGTTTCGGGATCCTCGTCCTCTTCCTTCTCCTTCTCCTCCTCCTTCTCCTTCTCCTTCTCCTTCTCCTCGCCAGTGGCCCCTGCCCCAGCCCCAGCCCCAGCCCCAGCCCCAGCCCCAGCCCCAGCCCCAGCCCCTGCCGGCGGCTGGGAATTAGCCTGCAAACAAACGATGACCTTCGCCTTCGCCTCCTGCCTTCCCAGCTTCCCGTCGACCAAGTTCTTGACGGCAGCTTCGAGCTCCTGGTCCGCCGATTCGGCGACGCGGCTGACGACGTCGGAGCCAAACGCCGCAAGGAGGAGCGAGCTTTGCCCTTCTTCAAAATCCTCCGAGCCCGCAAGGACCAGCACCAAGTCCGGGGTGGTGGTGGTGGTGGTGGTGGTGGTGGTGTTGGTCTCCTCCTCCTCCTCCGCTTCCCCCTCGGTCCTTGTCCTCGTCCTTGTCTTTTCCTCTTCGCCTCGCAGCAGCCTTGCCCCCTCCTCGCTGCTCGGGAACCACCCGGTCAGAACGTACCCCCGCTCGGCCACGTCGGCCTCCCCGAGCCGGGAAAGGACCGCCGCGGAAGAATCAAGTTGTGGTGGTGGTGTGCTGTCCTCCGCTGCCGCCCGATTGCCGTTTCCGTTTCCGTTTCCGTTTTCACTGCCGTTTTCACTGCCGCCGAGACTTCCTCGCTTCAGATCCTTGGCTTCAACGTCCACGACCCCGTAGCTCTCGCTCAAGGCCTTCGCCAGCCTCCTCGCCGCCTCCCCCCCCCTCCCGGCGACAACGATCCGGGGTGGTGGTGGGCCGCCGACCGAGGACCGTCGCCTTCCGACGACGAGTTTTGGGGAACCGAGGGAGATGTGGAGGAGGGTGGGGGGGAGGGTGCTCGGCCGGCGAACGGTTGGAGAAGACGTCGTCGTCATCGTCGTCGTCGTCGTCGTCGTCGTCGTCGTCGCACCATCTTCTTTCTTCGAGTCCTCCGAGCCTGCACTGGTGTTACCGTCCGCCGGCGTCTGTGTCTTGGTCTCCCCCTCGCGGGGATCGCTCGCGACCTCCGCAAGGTCAAAAACAATGCTCGCAACGTTGCTCTCAACGTTGCTCGCCTTGTTGTCTTCGTCTAAACCGTTGTCCAAATCGCAGCCGTTGCCGTCACCGCATGCCCCATTGTAATTTCCCTCCTCCTCCTCTCCCCCTCCCGTCCCTTCCGTCCCGACCCTCGTCTCCAAGCTGAGCAGCCTCCACCCGTTCGCCTCCAGGTCCTCGAGGCTCGCCCAGGTCATCTCCGGAGCCGGCGCCTGGGGAAGCGAGGGGATGAAGCTCCCGCCGCCCCCGACCCCCCGGGGCGACGAGTACGGGGGGCAGCGGGGGGGGGCGCACGACCAGGAGAGGAGGAGAAGGGTGTCGCCTTTGTCCGACGACGACTTTTCTTCCGACGACTCCTCCTCCTCCTCCTCCTCCTCCTCCTCTCCTTCTTTCCCTCCTCCTCCTCC
>Ga0302116_1002580_pt1 | contig 10501 bp, 17 predicted proteins | sample AG5_SCM_MG_FD_203124 | JGI IMG/M metagenome (GOLD analysis project Ga0302116, IMG submission 203124) | Marine microbial communities from Western Arctic Ocean, Canada - AG5_SCM | ecosystem: Environmental > Aquatic > Marine > Oceanic | place: Canada: Western Arctic Ocean | collected 2017-10-01 | reverse complement strand
CGGGCGGAACACGTCGCCGTGTACCAGCTTCCACCCAGTCTCCTCCGCGGTTTCCTCCACCGTCTCGAGCTGGTTATACTGCGTGATGTCCCTTCGTAACGTGCGGATCATGATCATCGCCACCATCCCGGAGAGGAACAGTAAGATCATCATGCTGTTCACCACCGAGAACCAGTGAATCTCGCGGTCCTGGGTTTGAAGGTAGGTGTCCCATCGAGACGCCCAGCGCACGGGGGATGACTTGAACACCACGTCGTAGGTGAAGACTGTAACACAAAACACGAGACGTCAGCACACTAATCGCCCGTACGGCGGAAATAAATAGGTTCTAAATAAATAGGAGAAACGCACCGATCTCTTCACCCGCGGAGACGAGCTGTGGGGATTCTCCGAGCGGGTGCGGCTCGTCCGCGTTGCCCGCGCACGTCTTGAGCCTCGGCGATGCGTCGTCCCAGCGGTCGTACTGGTGCCGGACGGAGGCGGGTTCGACTTCGAACCCCACGATGCGAGCGAGGTCCGTGTCGGGGTCGCGGTGGTAGAGGATGGTGAACCTGTTAAAAAAACACGATTAGAAAAACACGATTAGAAAAACACGGCGTCATGTCATACTAATTGCCCGTACGGAAATAAAAAGAAACTCACCTCGCGTGGTTGTTGATGTAGAAGGAGTGCGGGCCATCCTCGGACTCGCTCACTTTAATGCCGACGGGGAAGCCGCGTTCGTAGTACTTGCGAGGCAGTCCCGTCTCTTCGTTGATCACGGGCGCGCCTGTTTCGTCGAGGTGTTGTCGAACCTCCGCCGCGGGGAGGTTGTCGAGGATCATGTTCACGCTGTAAACAAAACACAAGTGCCGTCAGTACAATTGCCCATACGGAAATAAAAAATAGACTCACCGGTACTCGTACTCGATGGCTTCGTGGATCTGCTTAACCTGCGGCGGTGTGAGGGCGACGACGCGGCAGACCACCTTGCACCGCTCGTCGAGTCGCATCTGGATCTGGTACAGCGAGTTGAAGATGCGATCGCCTCGAAGAACCTCGCCGAGGTTCTCGGCGGAGGAGACGATGTGATCGGGCTGGCAGTAAGGGAGCTTGTAGTACTCCATGGGGAGCGCCTTGTCGCTGCGGATGGAGTTGACCTTGAAGTTGATGAGGTCATCCTGGTGGTCGATGGGGGAGGTTCGGGGTCAGCGTGGGATGATGGGGGGGGCGCGAACGGGGTCGAACGCGTGCGAGGAAAATCGACCACGTTGGTGAGCCGTGGAACGTTGGTGAGCCGTGGAAATGAAAATGTTGATCTGGGGCGGGAGGGACGGGCGGCGCGCCGCGTACCCTGGCGTAGTCCTGGGGCGCCACGCCCGGGAGGTAGAACCCGAGCGCGGGGTTGGCGAGCGCCGCGCAGAGCGCGAGCACGAGCACCGCAACGCGCATGGCGGCAGGCGGTGCGTCAGAGTGTCACCGCGCGATGCTTCCCCGGTTTGTTTCCACCCAAAGCTCCTCGAGAATCGCGGATGATGGAGAATCTTGGCCTCCAAATAAATAATTTTCTAAAAGTCTTCACTAAAAGCTCCTACGCCTCCGCCTGAGGCACCGCCGCCTTCTCCCCGTGGTGCACCCACCTGTCCGTCCACTCCTCGTCATACTCACCCCCGTAGAACATCGAAAAACCCCGCGCCGTCAACTCCTCCACAACCTCCGCCTCCGTGTCTAATCGCCCCGCGCCGACGCGTTCATCATGTGAATCAATCACGACGTTTGGCGCGCAGCTGTGTTTCAAGACGTCGGCGTAGTACCCCTCGTCGTCGTCGTTGTCCGTCCCCGTATACGCCCCTAAGAGCCGTACCCCCGGCCTCGTCGTTGCCACATCCTGCGGTATGAACTTTCGGTAATACTTGAGACGTTTCTTGGTGCTCTTTGACAGGTTATTCAGTTTACGCCGGAACAGATCGTTCACTCTTCTGCCTCTGTGATGAGTATAAACAGGAAAAACACAATTGCCGTCTCAGTACAATTGCCCGTACGAAGATAAAAGTGAATACGGAAATGTAAAGAAACTCTCACCGAAGGATGGGTGTCTGCGTGTCGTCCTTCGCGTCGAACCAGTACCAGTCCAACGCGTACCGCACGAACTCTGTTCCGTACCACAGCGCCCGTGGTACTCCCCTTTTCTTGTCTCTGCTGCCAAAGTCGTAGACTACGCAGCTGTACCCGAGCGCGAGTGAGACGAGGAGATTGGCGTCGAGTTCGCATAGCACTTTTTCCATGTCACCGGCCTCGCACATGGTGGATTGCACGCGGCAAAAGGCGTAGTCGTGGACGTTCATGGCGTGGAGGGTCGGGACTGCTTCGATGCCGTTCTTGAGGTTGATGAAGTGCCGAACTCGGAGCGCGTGCGGGTCGAACGAGCGGGTCGAATCGACCGTCTCACCGTCGTCGTTCGACGAAGAAGATGCTGCTATCCAGGTTATCCTTCGTGGAGTCGGAAGGTGCCGAGTGGTGCGTTGGAGGTTCGCGGCTCTCCCTCGGTGCGTCCGCGGGCATCGTGGGTGCGCGACGCGAACGCCGGCGGTGGATGCGCGCGATGGGGTGAGCGCGGCGGTGAGGGCCATCGCGTCCCCTCCCCCGCGGTCGATGCGTGGCGTGGCGGCGTCCCCCGGCGCGCGAAATGAATGAATAATGATGATTCTCGGAGCTCGTGAGAGGCTCGTGCGAGGATCCGGTCGATTTTATTTTCAGAGATCAGAGATGCGCCGCGACTACCTGGTCGCGGCGGCTGTCGTGTTGACGGTCGTCCTCGCGGCGACCACCCTCGGGGGCGGCGGGGCGTCCCCGTTCGCAACCTCCGACGCCGGCGATGACGCCTCGACGCTCCTCGATGACCCGCTTCGCATCGTGGAAGGACACGACACGACTCCAGAGTGGGCGTCTCGGATCCCAGATGGGGTGGAGGTTGATGCAAACGGCGAGGCTCGCACGCCCCTCAGCGCGTTCAGACGAGCCGAGTGGCGGTACCTCAGCGACGACGACCGCGCTGTTCTCCACGGACTCGACCCGGAAGCCTTCCGCGTCGTACCTCCCACGGGCGGCCAATGGGACGACGACAGTAAGAACCCATGCTTCATGGTCCCGTTCAAGGTTGATTACCGCGATTGCCTCCCCTACTACCACGTCGTCGGCGCGTGGCAGAGCGGCGGGCGCGCGCTGAACGCCAAGATATCCATGCACCCACACGTGTACAAGTCAGCGGAGACGCACTTCTGGAACGAGGACAGGCCGATGGGCGCCTACCTCGATCGATACGACTCTTTCGAGCGAGCGAGCCGCGACGAGACGAAACGCGGGAAATTGATCGTCGGCGACGACTCACCAGGCGTCCTCGCAAACACGTGGACGGAATCGCAACGGCTGCACCGAGCGTTTAAAGAAACGGTCGCGACGTGCTGGAAAGAGTGCCAGGACCTACCCGAGGTCCCGCCCGTCGGGGCGCCCAAAGACTCGCCATCGCAGCGCAGGCGGTGCATCGACGGCGACGAGGAGAGCAACAACACGAAGGGATGCGGCGAAAAAGCAAACGAGAAGGTGAGTTTATTTTAATCATCACACGGGCAATTAGATTGACTGACGTGTTTTTTAACTCCCGTAAAGGACCCGCCGAGGGAATCTCCGGGCGGCCACGCGCTGTCCGTGCCGCACTTGATGCGCGCGGTGTACGGCGACAGGACGGTCAAGATCATAGCGGTGCTGAGGGAGCCAACCGCGCGGCTGCACGCGGCGTTTCACAACTACGAGCACTACGGCAAACACTTCGGCGCCGGCGCTGATGGTAAGTTTATTTGTATTAATCACCGTATGTGCAACTAGCTAGACTGATGTCATGTTTTATTCACAGGGTTTGATAAATTCGTGGACCTCTTCGTGTCTTCGTTCGAGACGTGCGAGGCGGAGCACGGGTGGGAGGGATGCGCGCACCGGTTCGAGTCGTACGACCCAAAGTACGAGTCCGTGTTTTACCACGCCGATCAGCTCATCAAGACGATGTACGCGACGTTCTTGGAAGGATGGCTCTCCATGTTCGGCTCGGAGCACGTTTTGTGGTGAGTTTATTTTTATTTATGAGTTTATTTTTATTTTCCCATGGGCAATTGGATTGACGTATTGTTTTGTTTACAGTTTACGAACCGAAGACGTGTTTCACTCGGACGCGTCCGTTCGTAAGACGCAGCTGAGACTCGCGTTGGAGCACCTGGAACTGGACGACATCACGGAGACGATGCTGGATGAGATGGACGCGTGCGACGCGGAGTGCAGGCCGGACGACGCGGCGATGGCGAGCAAATGGCCCGCCGACGATATCCAGCCAAAGACGCGAAAGAGGTGAGTTTATTTTAATTCTCGCGTATGGGCAATTGGATTGACGGTGTTTTTTTTCACAGGCTTGACGACTTTTTCAAGCCGCAGCGCGCGGATCTGCGGGCGATGCTGCTGGATCCGAAGTGGACGTGGCCGGAGCGGCACGGGTCTGATGAGTCTTAGTTGAGTGTTACTTATGATAGCGCGTTTAGTCGTATCCGATTAGTTTATGAGAGTACGTAGCACTGACATGACGGGGTGGAGTCGATCGATGTGAAAGGATACTCGGCAGCAAACTTTGGCGCCAGTGTAAGTGGGTTTTTTTTCAAAAATCAGTTCGGGCTCGATACGCTCGATACGTCGGCGCGCGCCACAACGCCCGGCGACGTCCCCACGCGCGCGCCTTTCGTGTCACATCACCGCACCCGCGTGACGGCCGCGCGTCGCCGCATTTCGCATCCAAACCCTCCCTCACGACCGTTCCACATCCGACCATGACCGCCGCCGTTACGAACAACGATGTCGTCATCACCCGTGCACGGGCGTCGGTACCCCGCGCCGTCACCGCCGCTCGCCGCGCGTCCACCGCGCGCGGCGTCCCGTGCGCCGCGACGCCCATGCCCGGCATGCCCACCACCAAGCTCAAGGACCTCGCGAACTGCATCGAGGCGCAGCAGTTCGACGCGGCGATGCTCAAGGAGCTCTTCGTCGTCGCCGACGCGATGGCGGAGGTCAAGCCCGGATCGGAGGCTTCACGGATGCTGCAAGGGTTCAACATGGCCACCCTGTTCTACGAGCCGTCCACGCGCACGCGCCTCTCCTTCGAGGGCGCCATGGGCAAGCTCGGCGGCGGGATCCTGTCCACCGAGTCCGCCGGGGAGTACTCCAGCGCCGCGAAAGGTGAGACGCTCGAGGATACCATACGAACCGTGGAGGGATACAGCGACATCATCGTGCTCCGGCACTTCACCGCGGGTGCCGCGAGACGCGCGGCGAACGCGGCGGATACACCCGTCATCAACGCGGGCGATGGACCCGGGTACGTGTGAACGTTTACTTCCTACTACCTCGATGCTTCTCGATGCTTCTCGATGCTTCAACCGCATCTTTCAACCAAATCTTTCAACCAAATCTGACGAATTTCTTTCTCAAACGATGATGTAACGACGCAGGCAACACCCGACGCAGGCGCTGCTCGATACCTACACCATCTACAACGAGCTCGGACGGCTCGAGAACCTCAAGATCGGCCTCGTCGGCGACCTCGCCAACGGCCGAACCGTCCGCTCCCTCGCGTCCATGATGACAAACTTCAAAAACGTATCCTTCTACTTCATCGCGCCCGACGTCGTCAAGATGGGCCGGGACATCAAAGACGAACTGGACGAAAAAGGCGTCAAATGGGAAGAATCGGAAGACCTACTCGGCGTCGCGTCCGAGGTTGACGTCCTTTACCAGACGCGCATCCAGAAGGAACGGTTCGGCGACAGGCTCGACGAGTACGAGGCGTGCCGGGGCATCTACAACATCGACACGGCTGTGATGGATGCAATGAGGAAAGACGCCATCGTCATGCATCCGCTGCCGAGGCTGGATGAGATCACCACGGAGGTGGACGCCGATCCGAGGGCGGCGTACTTCAGGCAGGCGAGGAACGGGCTGTACGTCCGCATGGCGCTGCTCAAGGTTTTGCTCAAGGTTTAAGTCGAAGTCACTCGACTCATGGGACGAGAGGAGAGAGGAGGTGTACCAACAGTTTAGCACACTTTTGTTTGTTTGATTTCAGACATACTCATCAAATACTCTCATCACTGTTTCGTGGTGTGAATAATGTATAATTGGTATTAGTATTGCACGCGAATACATTGCTTTTTACTAAATACACTGTGGTTCGTTATTTTCACCCGAACGAAGGGCGGAGAAGCACCGAGCCCTGAACCGTCGTTCCGGAGAAGAGGGCACCGGTGATTGTTGAGAACAGCAGAAGCGCCCGCGGGAGGGGACGAGGCATCGGTGGCGACTCGTACGAACCCGCCAAGGCGTGTAGAGCCCAGCGCGCCCATCGACGAAGTCGAACCCTACCGGCGCACACCGCGGAAGAGGGCGCCCGCCGAGAGTACTGCAAGCCCGATCTCAGAAAACCGGAGACGTGGCATCATTGAGATTCCCCCCTCGTCTCTCTGCGGCTGTTCCTCCCTTTCACGCGCTTGGCTGATACCCGACCGCGGCTCATGATCCGCACGGCGGCGTCGCGCATCGCGGCGGGGTCCGAGGCCGCGTCCACCGCGGCGTCCTGGATCGCGCGAGGCGTTCCCGAATCCCTCGCCGAGCAGGTCCCCAAGGCGGTGTCTCCGCTCGCGGCGGCACTGCTGCGGCAATCGCCGACGCAATGGAACGCGGCGGTCGCGGCGGTGGCGCGCGCGAACGCGTCCCTCGCGCGCGTCGCCCCGCCCGGCGTCCTCGCGTCGCCCTCGCACATCGCGCGCGAGTTCGCCAAAAGCGTCTGGCGCGAGAGCCTGGGCATGGCGCGCACAGCCACAGCGACGAACGCGGCGGGCATCTCCCGGCGCGTCGTCGCCGCGTCGCACGAGCTCCGGGAACTCGCCGCCCGCCGAGTTCTCCGCGAGATGCAGGCGCACAGGCTCCCGATGATGATCTTCCTCGGCGGCGGCGGAACCTTGCTGCCCACCACCGCGCACTGCCTCGAGCGCCGCGGCGCCAAGGGCCCCGGCGGCGACGGCAAGCCCGAGATCGACGATGAAAACACAGCTGGCAAGATGATCGTGCCCGTAAACGCGGCTGAAGTCACGTGGGCGGAACGACTCCGCGTCCCCAAGCGATTCGCGCTCGCGTTCGAGAAGGCCGCGACGATCGTACGCGCCGTCCAGCTCGCCGTCCTCTTCGCGCCGTGCGTTCTCACCGCGCCCGTGCTGCTCTACGGGCCGTGGGGCGATTGGGCCACCCGGCTGTGGTACGTTTTTTTTAACTCGCGTATGAGCGATTTGAGACTGACGTCGCGTTTCATTCATTAACAGGTACGCGTTGCTGAGACGGACACTTGAATCCGGAGGCGCCGCGTTCATCAAGTGGGGGCAGTGGGCGTCCACGCGGTACGACGTGTTCCCCGCACAGCTGTGCAAGGAGCTCGAGATGCTCCAAGCCGGCGCTCCGGAACACAGCTGGCGAAAAACTCGCGAGATTCTCCAACGAGCGTACGGCGGCGAACAGCTGGATGAGATTTTCGCGTGGATGGATAAAGCGCCGATCGCGTCCGGGAGCATCGCGCAGATTCACCGCGCCAAGCTGCGTAACGGCGTCGCGGAGAAGAACGGCGCGCGGACGTTTACGATTCACGAGCGGCTATTGAGGAGCGTCGGCAGCGGGGTTGAGTTGCTGGCCAAGGGCGAATGGCGCGGTTTGCTTCTGAAGATGCGAAGCGAGTGGTACAAGTCGGCGGGGAAGTGGGAGTGGAACCCCAGCAGTTACCTCCCGGTCAACCCCATGGGTGGAACTAAGGAGGAGGACGTCGCCGTGGTCAAGGCTGAGGACACCGCTGTGTTAAAAAGTAAGGCTTCGGATCGAACGGTGGAGAAGCCTCTCGGGGAGAGACCGGATGACAAAACCGACGAGGGCCGCTACGTCGCGGTTAAGGTCCGACACCCCGGGGTCGTGGAGGCGCTTCGAAGGGACTTTGCGATCTTGGCGTGGATCGCCCGCGCGACGCGCAGCGTCGAGGTGCTCAAACCGTTCCAGCTGGAGCACACCGTGCAGCAGGTGAGATTATTTCTATTTCCGTATTTCCGTATTTCCGCATTTCCGCATGGGCGATTGGACTGACGTCGTGTTTTGTGTTTACAGTTCGGGGTGCACATGCTGCAGCAGGTGGACCTCACCTTGGAGGCTTCCAACCTTCAAAAGTTTGAAAAGGCGTTTTCGCTCTGGGGCGACGTTTCTTTCCCCGTCCCCGTCGGAAATCTCGCCACCGAGGAGGTTAGTTTATTTTTACTTTCACATGGGCAATTAGACTGACGTCGTGTTTTGTTCACAGGTTCTCGTGGAGACTTTCGAGGACGGCGTGTCCATCAGCACGTTCCTGATGGACGACGCGCACACCGCGAGCATCGACGCCGCGATCCAGGCGGCACTTGGCGCTAAGCTTCAGGCGGAAGGCGTCGCCAAGGAGGAGGCGGCGGCGCGGGATAAGAAACGAACAAAACTCGAAATTCGCGGCGACGGTGAGTCTATTTATTTTAACGCTCGTACCGGCAACGTGACTGACACAAACCCTTAAACCCTTTTAACAGTCTCGCGCATTCACGCCGCGGCGGAGGCGGCGAACGCGGCGGCGGAGGCGGCGGCGGAGATGGTCCCGGTGGAGAACCGCGAGCTCGCCGCGATCGGCGTCAAGACTTTGCTCAAGATGCTCATCGACGATAATTTCCTCCACGCGGATTTGCACCCGGGGAATATTCTAGTCAGACTTCCGGGCGGGATCCAAGGAGGCTTCTCGACGATGTCCGACGTCATCTCCGGCAAGGTCAAGCTGGATGGTTCATCAGCTAACGGCGACGCGAACGGTGGGTCATCGGGTGGCGGCACAGGGGGTGGGGGCGCCGAGAAGGGCGCTTCCCACCAACCGCACCACCCGCCGTCCAAGCCCGAGATCGTCATCCTCGACACCGGCCTCGCCACCGAGCTCACCCCGGCGCATCAAGCCTCACTCGCCGAGTTTTTCCAGGCGATCATCAACTGGGACGGCGCCAACGTCGCCAAGAACATCATCGCGTTCAGTTCCAACCTCCAGCCGTCTTTCGACAGCGCGGTGTTCACCAAGGACGTGACCACCGCCGTGCGACACTTCCAGGACAGCACGCCGCGAGCGGGCGACTGCATGGCTGCCATCTTCGAGACGGTCCAACGACACCACGTCACGATCGATCCCAACGTGATGGTCGCGGTGGTGACGGTCATGGTGCTGGAAGGGTGGCAGTTTCGGTTAGATCCGTCGATTAACATCCTGGATTACATCGGCGACGTCATGAGGAGTTCGTTTAGGAAGCACCAGCGGTTGACGGTGATGGATTTTGGTTTGCGAGACATGTGGGCGCCGTTCTCGGAGCCGAACGCGTTGACGATGGACAGGAGCGGGGCGCGGCCGATGGCGTGGTCGATGCAGGGATCCGGGGAAAACTCGGGCGGGCTCTGGTACGGCGAGTACCAAAGCCGCGACTGATCGGAGATGATCAACGATGTGGCACAGCTGTAATTTACACAAACACAAATGCAACGCATTAACGACAACCTATTTATGAGACTATGCGGCTACTTGCGCTCGCGGCTGTCGAGGAGTAAAGTGACTGGCCCGTCGTTCACCAACGCCACGTCCATCTTCGCGCCGAACACTCCGTCCTTTATCCGCGTCCCGTCACCGACGTACACCTTCTCTCTCGCGTACGTTAGGAGCTCAGAGTAGAGTTTTCTGGCATCCGTCGGTCCCATCGCGTGGTGAAAGTCGGGTTTGTTGCCCTTGAAGTAGCCGTGCAGGGTGAACTGCGAGACGAACAGGACCTCGCCGTCGATGTCCATCACGTTCCTGTCCCACGGTTTGGCGCCGTCCCAGTTCTTCGTTTCGTCCGAACCCGAGGGTTCGCCTGGGAAGAGCCTTGCGCGGAGGCATTTACCCGCGACGTACTGCGTGTCGTCCTCGGTGTCGTCGGCGCCGATGCCGACGAGGACCATGAGCCCCTGGCCGATGGACGATACCACCGCGCCGTCCACGGTGACGGACGCGCTCTTGACCCTCTGGATGACCGCCCGCATGCTGCTGACGCGGTGGAAAGTGGCTGATTAATCTTTCGCGCGATCCTCGTCATCAGACTCTGGTGCACATCGGGAGGCGCGGTGCGAGAGAGGCACGGGTGGGATGTCGCCGCGCACGCTCGGTGGCGCGGACGGCCCCGACGCCGACGCCGACTTCTGGCGATGGGCATCCTCCCGCGGCGTCGTCGCGGTGCGATGCGAGTCGCGCGACGTCGCCGAGGGATGGCGCGGCATCGTCGCGACCGAGGACATCGAGCGCGACGCCGTCGTCCTCCGCGTCCCGGGCGCGCTCTTGATGAGCGCGAGGTCCATGAACGAGGACACACAGCTG
>Ga0302116_1002579_pt1 | contig 10502 bp, 14 predicted proteins | sample AG5_SCM_MG_FD_203124 | JGI IMG/M metagenome (GOLD analysis project Ga0302116, IMG submission 203124) | Marine microbial communities from Western Arctic Ocean, Canada - AG5_SCM | ecosystem: Environmental > Aquatic > Marine > Oceanic | place: Canada: Western Arctic Ocean | collected 2017-10-01 | reverse complement strand
CATTCATACCCTGAATAAATGCACTCTCAAGCAACAGCTCTGCGGTCGGTCTCGCCCCGCTCTCCTTCTCGCAGCACATTTCCACAAAATCCCTAATCCCCTTTCCCTTCCCCTCCGCCAACCTAGGCCCGGGCTCCTTCGGAATCAAGAACAAAACCTTCATGGGGTGAACATCGCTCCACGGGGGCTTCCCCTCGCACAATTCAATTGCCGTTATCCCTAGCGACCAAATGTCGGCCTTCAAGTCGTACTTGCTGCGCGAGCAATGTGGATTAGTCGCTTCGCACTCTCCTTTTCTGTCACTTCGCTCGCTCATTCTCACCTCTGACTAATCACCTCGGGAGCCATCCAGAAGGGGCTGCCCACGAAAGTCATTCTCTTGTTGATTGTGTCTGTGAGCTGAGCTGCTTCGCCTGTCCGAAGAAGAAATGAGAGGAATAATATTAGTTTCGTAGTGGCTGCGAGGGAGCGAAGCGAAGCGAGCTCGCTTCGCTTCAATTCAATTGCTGCTCGCTTCGCTCACTCGCTCACTCACCAAAGTCGGCGAGTTTCACAAGGCCCGAGGAAGACACTAAGCAGTTCTTAGCCTTTACGTCTCTGTGAATTTTCCGCGACGAGTGTAAATACTGTAGCCCGAGAAGCAAATCTTTTAGAATGTATGCAATAGCGTCCTCCGAGAAGGGCTCGTTATCGCTCGCGCTGTTACAATTACTATTGCTCGCATTATCAACGTTCATCAAATCGTACAGGCTGCCCTGCATGAACTCCATCACGACCCAAAGCTTTGTGTCAATCAGGTAGCTCCCAAAGTACTGCACCAGGTAGGGGTGAGCGCAGTGGGAGAGGACGGAGATCTCGTGCTGGATTTCTTCGAGCTCAGAAGTGCTCTCCTCCAGATCGATGACCTTGACTGCAAAGTTTGTTTCGTGTAGGGAAGATGGAGATGAACATGATGGAGATGAAGCTAATTCTTGGGGAGGCTCAATTTTCGTTGCTCTGAACACAGCTCCAAAACTGCCATCCGCCAGTTTCTCTTGCAGTGCGTACGGGACCGCTAAACTAGCTCGAGCCATTTATTTGTATCTTTGACCTTGTAAATATACAAATTTAGAATAATACTTGGCACCTTTGAACACTTTTGAATAATTGTTCACGAAAATATATTTCTATGGCGTGTGGTCTTCTTCTTCTCGTGCTGCTGATATGCTATTATCCAGCAACCAGATCGCAGCCCAATAACGACATTAATAAAAACAGTTCCACAATCTCTTATGGTCGTTTCTCAACAACTCATCTTCCAATATTGCATTTACAGCACTATGGCCATTTCTTTGGTGGCGACAGTCGAGGCATTCCACCGACGTGTAAGCACAACCAGCTTATTCATGATATTCTTATATCATCGGAGCCTACAAAACACTACACGCACCCCTCCAAAACAACAATTAAAATTCTAATCAACTTGAGCAAGAACTCATATCATATTCCAATCCAAATTTGGGAATTGTTTGAGGTAGATCCGCCGGACGCGCACTTTGTTTTCCGACCGAATACGTTGCTTGGGAACAAACCGCAGTTTCTACTGTTTGAGAGTATCCAAACTTTGCAGTGCATACTGACGACGTGCACAGGTGAGCTATTAATGAAGCGCATCCACAAGGCGCAAGGAATAATTATCAGCTTGAGTCGAGTCGTCCTGAATAATCGCTATGTACAAAAGATGCGCTTGGCCGAACCTCCCCCCCGTGTCCAATTCATAGCGTCTAAAGACGTTATGCGTTGAGTTGCGGTCGATTAGTTTTTTGGAGTTTTCACATTGACGTGCAGATGACCCTGATATGGACCGTCCCTGAACAATCTCTTTGCACAAAAAGATGAGCCTGGTCAAATCCGCCACCGTGTCAAATTTTGAGCTTCTAAAACTTCCATGAGTTGGAGTTACGAGCGATTCCGTGGTTCGCCTTTTTTTTCTTTTTTTTTCTAACATTTCGCTTCAATCAAAATGCGCAACGCTTCGCTCGGCGCTTCGCTCGGCGCTTCGCTCGGCGCTTCGATCGGCGCTTCGCTCGCAGCCTCCCTTTCTTCAATTGACGCTTGCCAATTCGACCTCCACCACATCTACAACTCCCTCACCCTCCTTGCCCACCTTTCGTCACTTGCGAACGAATTCAACTATGCGGAACTCTTACTGAAAGACAGGTGAGTGAGCGAAGCGAGCGAGCCTTGAGGAAGACGAGCATTTTCGCGATGTATCTCGCGAAATGGCTGCAGACGGCTACATCCACTACTATACTAACCCACTCAACTATTTTGGCTCGATTGGTTCGCGCTCGTACTTTCATTAAAAATGCGCCTCGCTTCGTTCGGCGCAGCATAGAAATTCTCGACCTCCTTCCCCTCTCCACCACAACCTCAACGATATTTTCCTACTCCTACTTGGGGGAAATATCTCTGCTTAGAGATGACTTCGACACAGGACTAACCCACTTCATGCACCTCATTAACAATTTCTCCGAAAACCTGCCCTTAAAGGTGTTCCTGCGGGTTTCAGCGATCCATCTGGTTAAGGTGAGCGAGCGAAGCGAGCGAGCTTTGAAGAAGACGAGAATACTCGCGATTAATCCCGCGAAATGGCTACAGACATAATGGCTACATCCACTACTGAAACTAACCCACCCAATTCGTTTGGCTCGCTTGGTTCGTTTCGCTCGTGTTCATTAAAAATGCTCCTCGCACCTTCTTCGCTCGGCGCAGGGCGACATCCAACAATTTGCCCACTTCTCCCAACTGGCCCATGACCGCTACGTTCGCAACCTTAAAAAAATTGCACCCAACGGGGAGTTCTTCAATTACAATCAGAATATCGAGTCGAGCTGTTTTGAGCTGGTGAATCATTTGCTGCCCTACGCAAGGTGAGCCGCGACATGAAATGGCCCAGACAAGATATCTATATCCACTACAAAACTAACCCACTCGATTCGCGCAGCGGGCAGAGCGAGGCTCCCAATTCGCTAGGGGTGATGGAGCTAATGAAACTGATGCACACTTGCGTTAATTCGGAGAATTCCGCGATCAAGAAGACGCTTCAGCTGAAGGCGGAGTTGCACTTTGAGATCGGAAAATCGTTGAAGGTGAGTTTCATTCCGTCTCACAATTGCTCGCCATTAAAGCACAGCGCAAACTCACCCACTTCTTCGGCTTAGAAACGAGGATACACCTCCCAAGCTCATCACCACTTCTCCCTTTCCTCCTCCCCCTTCGAATCAAATGCCTCCGTTCACCGTGTCACCCTCTCCACCTCCCTCCCCCTAATTCACCAAACAATGTCCTCCTTCGCCCTGTTGCAGTCTGCTTTCTCCCACTCCGTCGCAATCCTCCTAGACCAGGTGAGCGAGCGAAGCGAGCGAGCATTGAGGAAGACGAGAATACTCGCGATGAATCCCGCGAAATGGCTACAAACATAATGGCTACATCCACTACTGAACTAACCCACTCAATTACTTTGGCTCGCTCGTTTTGCTCGCTCGTTTTGCTCGCTCGATTTGCTCGCTCGATTTGCTCGCACGATTTGCTCGCACGATTTGCTCGCCCGATTTGCTCGCCCGATTTGCTCTTGCTTCATTAAAATGCACCTCGCTTCGCTCGGTGCAGACGAAAAACAGCAACTTTCGGTCCTGCGAGGCGGTCGAGCAGTCCTTCGACTCTCTGCCGCTCATGCACTACATTGACGACGAGCCGCTCGACATTATTGGCATGAACACCAACATGCCCAATAATAATATCTACTCGCACATATCAAGGCTCTTTTACGGCCTGTGCCCGAAACTGAGCAATTTAGAGTTTTTGTATTTGCCACTCCCTCACCCTCACAATCACAACGAAAAGAAGAAAAGGAAAAAACGAATAGGCATTGTGTCCTCGAAACTCGTTAACCACGACGTGCTTAAGCTTCATGGTGGGCTTCTCTCCCACCTCTCAAACGCAGAAAACAGAAACGACTTCGAGCTCTTTGTAGCCTGCTACCCCACCCCCGTCGACTCCACCACCTCCCGAATCCAGCGGACGATTCTCTCCGGTGGCGGAAGCCCAATAAACCTGGTTGGCCCCCCGGGGTCCGACGATGCTGCTAGGCGCCTCCAAAATGCCGAGCTCGACGTAATCGTCTACTTGGACGTAAACATCGACCCGCGTACGTTTGCGCTGGCGCACAGGCGCATCGCGAGGGTTCAAGTGGCGCTGTGGGGGGGGTGGACCTACACGTCGGGAGTCAGCGATGCGGTTGACTACTTTCTTGTTCCTGATGCGATGCTTCCGGTGGGGGAGGAGGCGCTGAACAGCGAGCAAGTCGTTCGGTTTGACGGTTTGTACACTGGGGAAATGTTCGGGGGGAATTCCAAAGGGTACACCGGCAGAAGTGAGAATTCTCCTTACTCAAACCGGACGAAGCTGCTGGAAACGTTCATGATCGACAAAGAGGCGTGCATAATCAACGTGCCAGCGAGCGCGGTTAAGTTCCACCCGGAATTTGATAGCTATTTAAAGGGGATTTTGAAGGTGAGTGTGAAAGAGAGCGGAGCGAAGCGGAGCGCAAAGCCGCTGCCTGGAAGATGTACTGCGTTGTGGCTCGCTTCGCTCACGGTTGTGGCTCGCTTCGCTCACGGTTGTGGCTCGCCAACTACTACTACTGAGCTAACAACCTTTATATATGTACGGCACAGGCCGAGAAGACCTGCTTCTTGCTCATCGGCGCGCGGGAAGAAACCCTCGGCTCCCGAGAGTCCTCCGAGCACCCCCTCTTCGCCAACGACGTCCTCCAGTACGGAAACGGCGGCCAAATTTGGGCTCAGAAGCTCAAGGAGCGAATGAAGAAGTCCATCGGCGGGGGCAGGGGGGGAAGCTCGATCTGGAAGCGGGTTAGGTTCATGGACACGGCTCTGAACAGCGATGACTACGCGGCTGTGTTGAGGCACAGTGCTGTGGCGCTGGACACGTATCCGGTTGGTAACTTGGTGGGTGGGATAGAGGCGCTTAATGTTGGGGTGCCAGTTGTTACAGTTCCGAGTAAGCAGCACGCTGGAGGGGGGAGGTTGGTCAGAGGGGTTTACACAATTTTAGGTCAAAACAAAAATCCTGATTCCTTCTACAACGAGTGCTGTATAGGGCGCAGCGTGGAGGACGCGATTGGGAAGGTTAGCAAACTGGTGAGGGAGCGGGAGTACTCGGATTTGGTGAAAAAGCAATTGAGAGAAGAAGTTGACATTTTGAGGACTTCAAAGGAGGGGAATGTTTACGCAAGACAAATAGAAGATTTCTTGTTTTCGGTTTAAACAAATTTGTGAAAGTAGATAAATCCACCACAACATTCTATTCAGGTAACAGTCAACTTTTTTGTGAACGCAGTGACGCAAATTCCCAGGGCCACCGTTGTGCTCATTGGAGCCTGAAAATCCAAAATAAATTTATTCTTGGTGAACTTGCCAAAACGCAAGTACACCGAACTTCCCCCCTCGTCCTCGCCCTCAACCTCTGCCTGGGCGCCGCCTCCCTCAAAGCTAAAATTGTCACTCTTGGCCACGAGGAGGAAATTCTTTTTCGAGGCGCGCTTCACCCGACCGGAAAAGTTCAGCGTCCAGGCGGATAACCGTTTATTCCAGCTGGGCTTCTTTGTATTCATAATCAGCAGATCTTGATGGTCTTCCTGCTCCAACCCTCCCCACCCCCCCCTCTTCTCTCCTCCCTCGCTGTCATCCTGCCCCGCCTCCGCCGCCGTTTTCACCGCTGCGCCGAGCGAAGCGAGATTGTGCGCATTTTTAACGAAGCACGAGAGCAAAAGTGGTTTAATAAGAGTTGGGTTAGTCGTTGGGTTAGTCGTTGGGTTAGTCGTCGCCTCGCCCTCTTTTGTAACAAGGCTCGCTCGCTTCGCTCGCTCACCTTGCTTCTCCTTTTTGCTCTTGAACGGAGAAGACAAGAAGTTGACGATGTTCTCGCCAACGCTGCTCTTCCTCCTTTCCCCGTATTTCTTGTCGTACCTCGCGGCAATGCTTTCCTTCTGGACGCGTCTCATATCTCCTCTCTCGCTCTCAGCCTCTGGTCTAGGAATGATGCAGGACATGAAGTTGGGAATTCTACCTGTAAGATTTTGGTCGTACTTGACCACGGCAAGTTCGTTGAAGGACGAGCCCCTAGCATACCCTTTCTCGACCACTTTCTTCGGATCCGCTCGATGATTATAGATTGTGAACGTGTTCCCCAAAAAGTTGCAGCTCATGCAGCCCAAATACGTGCTGCTATCTGGGTTCGGGACTATGTGTTCAATCTGCGCCGATCGAAGAAGGTGCGAAGGAAATTGAGTGGGTTAGTTTAGTAGTGGATGTAGCCATTATGTTTGTAGCCATTTCGCGGGATTTATCGCGAGTTTTCGACTTCATCAAGGCTCGCTCGCTTCGCGCTCACCTTTCTCAAGTGACAATCTTTGAAATTTGTGAAAACCAACCCCCCGGTCATGTTGCTCGCGCAAGCTGCGGCAATCATGAATTCGCCCGTGTCTTCCCGGTACAAATTGAACGAAGTCGTATGCTGGCCTTTCACCCGTTCGACGTAGCAGTAGCACATGTCGGAATTTTCGGGTGACAAATACCACTTCGCCGAGCAAAATGAAGCGAGGCACATTTTTTTGAAGGACGAGCGAAACGAGTGAAAGTGAGCCAAATGAATTGGGTGGGTTAGCTTAGTAGTGGATGTAGCCATAGTGTCTGTAGCCATTTCGCGCACGTTATCGGTCGGGTCTTCAAAAAGACTCGCTCGCATCGCTCGCTCACCTTCTCTTTTTCAGAGTGTATAAGTTTGCGGGTCTCGCTGATGTCTTTCGCGTGTCCAGTATTAAATTGCGACAAATCGCTAATGCTATCAATACTCCGGAAACTGATGATGTGATGTTTATCCTGGGAAGCCCTCAATTTCGCCATTGTCTGCTTGAACGTTAAATCCATGACAGATTCGCCGTCCAAGGCAACAATAACGTCACCGATGCAAACTAATCCGGACCTAGCAGCAGGCCCTTCTAGCATTGCATTCGTAGTGCTTTTTTCGTCGCGACGCTTTGGAAAAGCCTTTACAACACACTGTCGGCCGTCGGCGGACGGTTCAAGAGTTATGCCAATGTTTCCTGGTGGGAACGTGACATCGTTAGAGTCTTTTAGCCCTTTGTTGAGATTCTTAAAGAATCCCGAGTTTGATTTTAGTTGGGCACTGTGATTGATAACTTTAGACTTATCGTCAGAGTCGGCGTCGGCGACAAGGGTCTTAGGGGTAAATTTGGATTTGGTTGAAGGGGTGGGGGTGGTGGAAGCAGATTGAGCGGGAGGTTGGGGAGGGAGGGGGGAAAGAGGGCCGAACTCATCCAAACCAAGCAAGTTAGCGGACATATGTTGTAAAAGTACTCGCTATCTCGCTATTTTGGAATATATCTTTAAATTTTATAATTTTTTGCTTTTAAATTTATTTATTTGCCAGGTTCCACCATGGCCTAAATATCATAAATTTGAAATTTCGCCCCCCCTCTGGTCCATAGCCCGTTATTGATGAATCTAACAACAACTTTCAATAAAGGAAGTGAGGCTGAATCTCATGAAGGGCCGCTTCCAACCCAATCCAAATCCTCGCCACCTGATCCAGATTCCCCAGGCACGCGCGCGCGGCACAACTCCGTGAGCGAACTTGTTGAACAGTTTGAAGGCATAGCTAGAATTGAAGCATCCGATGGTGAAGGCTCCTCCTCTGCCTCAAACTACTCTCTCGACTGCACCAATCTCATTCTCAATCTCAAACCATCTCCAACGCTTGACTACAGCTCTGATGAGGCGTCCGAACTATCATTTAGTAGTGATATTCTCAACGATCGAAAGCTTCCTCCCCAATCCACCACCACCAAACCTTCAACCGCGATTCCAATCAATATGAATATGAATATGAATGGGAAGCCGCCAACGATGTCACTGCGAAGTTTGCCCTCGTCACCATCTGCTAGCGTGGGGAGCTTGAGCAGCGCAGGTTTTGGGAACTATATATCGAGTACGGAAGTTAGCCCAGTAGCGTCTCAGGAAGTCAGTCCTGTTCCGTGGGAACATGAGAATAAGAATGAGAATGGAAATGCGAATGCGAATGGAATCGAGAATGAGAATGGCAAAATTCGAAATGAGAACGAAGCTGTCATGATGGATGTAAATAGCGCCATTGCGGCGAATTTGACGCAGCAACAGCAGCAGCCAGAGTACAAAATAAACTTGCCACAGGCCACAATTGAAGCTCCAGCAATTCCAGCCCCAGTGTCAGTGTCAGCACCAGAGCAACAACAACAACAACAACAACAATACGATTCGGCACTATACACCACCACAGAGCAAACCAAAACACAACCACAACCACAACCACAACCACAATTACAACCACAACCACAACAATCGTGGGTGAAATACTTTAACGATGACAACTACCCCTATTACCTCAATTCAGTGACCGGTGAATCATCCTGGGACCCACCCGTCGAATATTCCGATGCCGACAATTTTGGGGATGAGAGCAAATTTTCCCCGATCGCCACCCCCACAACTACACCTACACCTACACCTACACCTACACCTACACCTACACCTACAACTACAAATCTCACTCCCACTCCCATACACACACACACAAACCTAAACCAAACGAACCTCAGCTCCCAAACCCCCCTTCACATCGTCTCTTCTCGGTGCACCCTCCCCGGAATTAAACTCCTCCTCTCGAACGGCGCGTCACCAAACGCCCTCGACTCGAACGAGCAGACACCGTTGCACACTTTAGCCTCCAACCCCAAGTCCTCCCACCCCCCCTCCCTGATAGTCTCCTGCGGTGAGCCGAGCCTAGCCGAGCCTAGCCGAGCCTAGCCGAGCCTAGCCGAGCCTAGCCGAGCCTAGCCGAGCAAAGTTTCAATTTCCAGTTTGTTTCCTCTCTAACACAATACCCACGCAGTTCGCGCTCTGCTAGAAGCCGGTGCCGATCCAAACCTTGTCGACGCATCCGGAAACACAGCGCTGCTGCTCGCAGTGAGGAACGGTCATGCGGGTATCTTGGGGCTGATAATCTCGTTCGGTGGCGATCCGAACGTGACGGACAGGGAGGGTAACAACTCGCTGCATGTAGCGGCCGTTGGGGGTGAAATGGAGTGTATGCAGGCGCTGGTGCTAGCGGAGAAGGGAGTAGATGTGAAAGGGGAAGGGGAAGGGGAAGGGGAAATTGTTGTCGAGGTGAAAGGGGGGAATTCGTCGCCGTGGGTTCCATGCGCGACGGATAATGGGCAGGTTTATTACTACAACCACGACACCGGGGAGAGCAGCTGGGAGAATCCGTTTGTGCAGCAACCGGTGAAGAGGGCGCCAACACCACCACTACAACCTCAACCGCAATCAGTTCCACATAACAACAAGACCTGCTCACGAAGCGACATTTCATCCGATACAACCTCAGAAGATGATGGTGAAAATGACAATGAAAATGGCAATAATAATGACAATAATAATGACAACGACAACGAGGACGCAGAATTTGCAGATGCAGCAACCCACGACCAAAACGAAAACGAAAACGAGGGCGAAATGGCCCCGAAGGTGAGCGAGCGAAGAGCCAGCACGCGAAATTGCTTGAAACTAACCCTTGGGCGCAGCACCTCGAAATTTGGAACAAGTTCTTCATGAACGCTGCGAAATTGAACCTTCACCGCCGCCCCCCCCACCCCCTAACCTCGCCCCAAACCTGGGGAAGCAAGCTCGACGACGCGGCGTACTACGAGCTCCTCGAGATGGTCTTTAGCGAATCAGATGACATCAGCGACCAGTACTGCAAGTCGGCTGGACTGTTCGCGGCTGTGATTCGAAGGGACGAGAGTGCGGTAGAGAGGATATTGATCTTGGGGGGGGTCGTTGCTGTTGCGGACAAGGTTGGGCGGAGCCCGCTGCACCACGGGTGCAGAGTGGGGGGGGAGAAGATCGTCGGCATGCTGTGTGACTATGGGGCGGATGTTGAGCATGTTGATAGTCAGGGGAACACGCCGTTGCATATCGGTTGTGTGAGAGGGAAGGAGAGCATCGTCCGTTTCCTACTGGAGTCCGCAGCCTTGGCCAACGTGATGAATAAAAACGGGGACACGCCGTTGCATTTATCTGCGTGGCACGGAAACAAAATCTGCGTGTCGTTATTGTTGGAATATGGGGTCGATATAAATAGTAAAAACCTGGTGGGCTATAATTGTTATGACAACGTCATGGCAAATTCCCCAATGGCGTATCGGATGCCGAGGTCCATGTACGAGACTATGAGTATGCTCGGGAGGATGCTGCAGGAGCGAGAGATTGGGACGAAGTTTCCTCTTGGGAAGGAGAAAGCGGGGGGGGGGGGGGGGGGGGGGGGGGGGGGGGGGGGGGGGGGGGGGGGGGGTGGGGGGGGGGGGGGGGGGGGGGGGGGGGTGC
>Ga0302116_1002572_pt1 | contig 10529 bp, 15 predicted proteins | sample AG5_SCM_MG_FD_203124 | JGI IMG/M metagenome (GOLD analysis project Ga0302116, IMG submission 203124) | Marine microbial communities from Western Arctic Ocean, Canada - AG5_SCM | ecosystem: Environmental > Aquatic > Marine > Oceanic | place: Canada: Western Arctic Ocean | collected 2017-10-01 | reverse complement strand
CTTCATGACGAATCCAATGGCAATCGTACAGCTTCTGCTCATGCCGCTGTGGCAATGAATGAGGCAGGAAGTTTTGTTTGCTTGGCAGAAATTAATGAAATCGAAAGCTGCAGGAAAACAAGAGACAATGTCGCTCTTCGCTTCATCAGTAACGTTGAGGGTCAGCATTTCGATCGTTCTGCAGTTGCTTTTGCTGCAAGTGGCAGAATCGATTGAAAAGGTAGATTTGGAGAACTGTGGGGGGTCATTGTTATTGTCAGCAGCACTGCCACCGTCGTCCTTAGAATTTTCCGTCCCATCAGAACTTGAACATGCATCAATGATTCGCCGCACGCCCATCCCCCAAAGTACGTCGAAGTTTTTCATTACATTCTTGCCCGAAACTAACAAGCAATCTGAAATTCGAGACACATCAAACGCTGCATAAGGATCAGTTTCTGCATCGGGGAGAGAAAGAGCAAGGGGAGGAGGTTTTCGGTACGGACTGGAGGAAGATGCTCGCACTAGATTGGGTGGCCCGGATTGAGGAGGGGAAAGGGAAAGTGACTCGGGAGGGATTTGGAGAAGAGGGGGTTTACCCAAACGGTCCATTTTCCAAATCGGCGAGAGGGTAGTATTTATTGCTACTATAAGGAGGGAGAGAAAGAATATGCAAAGTTGTGTGGCTGGCGTGGTTTTAGTTTATTTAGGAATTTTTCAATTTTTTAAATTTTAGGTATGAGCAGCCAACAGGACGAAACCATTGGCTCGGCATACTCGACGGCACTCACGCCAATCCTCTTCATTCTCTCGCTGGTGCTCCTCATCCATTTCTACAAAAAGCTACGAGCCCGTTTTTATTCTACAGCCCCACACTCACAGCGGTACACTCCTCTGTCAAACACTGAGTTTCAAGAGATTGTTGGGGGCGCTTTCCAAGAGGTCGACGATGGAGATGAAGATATAGAAGATGTGTCATCATTTGGAATTGATGATGGGGAGATCGAGATGGGATCCATGAACTCCTCTCGGTACAGGGGGAGCCAAAACAAGGCCAAGAAGTCCCCCTTGGTGGGCAACTCAAGCTCAAGTTCAAGTTCAAGCAAAGTAGAGCGGGACGTTGTTGGAAATGCAAAGCAAAGATCCCAGGCGGCCATTGATTTTGAAGATGAATTTGATAGACTTGAGGGAAGCCTCGATTTTAATGACGATGAGGAGATATAGAAGCCCCAAAATATTAATTTTTAGGTAGCAACGTTCAAGTATTCCCAATTTTTTAAATCCCATCGCGATTCCGCCGGAAGTGGTGCACTGCGCGGTATAGCTGCATTGCATTGCAACTTTCGCTTGCGCCAAGCAGGTACTCGTGTGTCGACTCGCAGATGCAATCACTCAAAATTTTCTCTGTTTCCTGCTTCAAATGGTGGAGAAGATACTGATCTGACAGAATGAGAATTTCCACCACCTTGCTCAAATTCTCCCTCTCCCTTTCCCAACTTCCGCTGCCACTGCCATCCTGTTGGCCACCCGCTTCGCTAAGGTTTAGCATTCCCATGCCTTCTTCGCTGAAGAAGTTCCTGTCCACGAAGTCCGGAGATTTTCCCGTGTATACGTACTCAATCATTGCAGTGAAGGCGTCGTAGGATGTGTCGGGGATGTCAATCTCATCCTGTGACGATTCCCGAAATCTGCGCCGAGCGAAGCGAGGCGCGTTTATAAAAAGCACAAATGATATGAAACGAGCGAGCAAGAATAGTTGAGAAGGTTAGTTCAGTAGAGGATTTGTCATGTTTAGAATTTTCGCACGGGCGAGCGGCGAGCGGAGCGAGCAGAGCGAGCAAGTCACGTCTAGTGTTTGGTGTTGCTGGCTCGCTTCGCTCACAGCTCGCTAGTCAAAACTAGTGTATAGTGTTGCTGGCTCGCTTCGCTTCGCTCGTCGCTTCGCTCGTCGCTTCGCTCGTCGCTTTCGCTCATCGCTTTCGCTCGTCGCTTCGCACTCTTCTATCGCACTCTTCTGTCACAAGGCTCGCTCGCTTTGCTCGCTCACCCGCTACTGAACATTGCCCGAAAACAATCGCTAACGCTGCTCAGCACCACTTTGTGGCAGTACACCTCCCTCCCCTCCACCCGAAACACAATGTCGCTGAATTCCTTCGACTCAGAGTACTGTTCCAAGTTCTTCAGAAGAATCTCGCCCCTGGTTTGCTGGTCAACTTTCACTTTCTGGAGCGGATCAGTATCCAGAACGAAGAAGTCGCTCAAATAGGCCGCCCCGCAGCTTCCTCCAAATACGAAGATCTCCCTGTCGACCGCCGTGGCTGTGTGGCCCGCTCTTCGCCCCGGCCCCTTGCCCACGGTTTGAACTGTGGGTACGTCGTCATAGGAATTTGGGTTGCCGCCGTAGTTGGAGTGGTGAGGGGAGTTGTGTTGTGTTGCGCCGACGCTAGCGGCCCACTCCTCCATTCCGCTGTTCTTTCTTTCGGAGATTTCAAGATTCTCAATATCAATATCTGTCTCTATCTCCGCCTCTGTCTCTGCAGATGTCTCTGTCTCTGTCTCTTTCTCTGCCTCTGATTCTCCCTCTGATTCTGCCTCTGCCTCTCCCTCTGCCTCTCCCTCTCCCTCTGCCTCTCCCTCTCCCTCTCCCTCATCAGTGTGGAAATTGCTGACAAACTTTTCATTAAAGTTGTTGTCGCCTATTTGGCCGTCCTCGTGAGTGCTCACATCTAGCCATATCATCCTCTTGCGGTCCAATATTTGCAAGTCCTTGAAGCATTTCGAGCTGCTGCCAGACCCTCCGAACAGGTAGAGCCTCCCCCTCAATGCGGTCAACGTCATCCCAGCGCGAGGGTTGGGGAGCGTGCCCCCTATAAAGGGCTTTGTCCACACATTGCTCTTTGTGTTGAGAATGTGAATGTCGTTCAACCTCTCTTTTCCATTCCAGCCACCGAAAATGAAGAGCTCGTAGTGGATCGATGATGAACTGTGGTTGGCCCGGGCCATGGGCACGGTGCCGGTTGTCTCGACCTTTCTCCAGATGTAGGTTTTAGCATCGAGGGCGTGAAGGTCGTTGAGGTACTCACGACCGTTTCCACCCCGGAACACGAAGCACTCGTTGAGCGGCGCGATGAAATCGCAGGAGTGCATGTTGCAGGGCCCAGGGGGCTCGCCCCTCTCTTCGGGTTGCGACCACACAAGACAGTTGGGATTTGACACATCGAGGACGTGCACATCACGGGCAGCAAGCGGCCCGGAACCGAGCCAACCTCCTATAATTATTATCTTGGACTGGGCAAGGGTTGCAGTGTGGCCATTGCGCCCAGGGGGCACCTTGCCCTCCACCTTTGAAGATGGGATGTAGTTCCAAGTGTGGGTTTTCGTGTCAAAGGTTATCAAAGTTTGATGGTTGCGCCGGCCATCATACCCTCCAAATATGTAAAGTTTGTTCTTGTAAAGAGTAACGGTGTGGTTTTTAATAATGGGAGTTGATCTAGGAAGTATTGCAGAAGGCAATTGATCAGTTGTCGAGGGGGGGGTTTCGAAGGGTGATCGCCACTGCATCTGGCAGAGGAAATTGTTGGGGGGTGGTGGCGGATTGCTTGACGACTCCGATTCCATACCTTGAAGAAACGAGGAAGTGTACTTTTACACAATTTCTATGCACTTGCCACCTTGCAGTGTTGCACCTGTGCCTCCTGTCGAAACTTGGAAAAAAACAAAAAATGCACCGCTTCACCGCAGCAAAAGATAAAAAAAACCGTGATAAAGGTGTACAGCACCGATGATGATAACAGCTCTCTTACTATTCGTTGTCGCAAATAGCCTAATAATACCAAAAATTCCCATTAGTGTGTTACCAGCGATCTCCAAAACTCTCAATGTTCTGCGAAAGAGGTTCGACCTTGAGACGACAACTGATGCTCTATCTCTTTCTCCCACAATATACGATCCGTACCTGAACCTCCTACAATCTCAACTTACGGATTACCAATCATTAATGAAACATGATACAACGTTCTACCAAAAGTCCGAGAATCTGAACTCTCTTTCGGCCCTTACTCGAGAAATGACCCTCATCAGCTCATTCAAAACCCACATCGAGGATATTATTCTCTACCTTGATTTGCTTTCTGACGAGAGCGACGAGAGAGACGATAGTGCGCTCGCTGAGCTGCAGAAATCGGCCTCTGCCCTCAGTCTCGCTGCTGATAAATACCATTTGTCGTCTCTCGTGTCTGGTCCCTATGACGATAACAACTGTCGTGTCGAAGTGCGATGCGGTGCTGGCGGGACTGAATCAAAAGACTGGGTTCGCATGCTCGTGCGCATGTACGAGCGATTTTGTGCGGCTTCCGACGACTTCACAGCCAAGATTACAGAAGTTGATGGTGCCGACAGCGTCGGTTTCTCGTCGGTAGAACTCACAGTGACCGGCGAAAACGCGTACGGCTGGCTCAAATCGGAAAAGGGAACGCATCGCTTGGTTCGAATTTCACCATTCAACTCTCAATCGAAGCGGATGACAACATTCGCAGGCGTGGATGTCTCGCCTGTAATAGAAGTCGACGACACTGATGAGGAAGTGCTTGAAATTCCCGCGAGTGATCTGATCATATCAACTTTTCGTTCGGGTGGCGCCGGTGGACAAAACGTGAACAAGGTTGAAACCGGCGTCAGAATTATTCACAAACCAACGAAAATCGCCTGCAAATCGACCGTCTACAGAACACAGCTCGAGAACAAGAAATTGGCGATGTCGAAGCTCATTTCTCGCTTGAGAGCGGAAAAAGAAGAGCAGCGAGCAACCGAGCTATCGGACATCAAGGGCGATGTTGTCGAGGCTAGTTGGGGAACTCAGCGACGTAATTATGTTCTTGCGCCATACAAGCTCGTGAAAGACGAGAGTGGTTGGGAGAGTGGCAGTGTGACGGATTTCCTCGACGGGGAGATTGGTGAATGTTTGGCTTTTAATTTAGAATTGATTAGGGATTAGGATTTTTTAGTTTCTTTTGTTATCCTACTGAACTCTGTAGAAGAAATGTTTCTCCCACAGAGCACAACAACGCAGTTTTTAGAAGCCAACTCTTTTTCCCTTTTCAGGAAACAAAACATGCTCACCCCTGCGGCTCCCTCAATCACTTTCTTTGTGCTATGAAAGACGAATTTAACCCCCCCCTCAATTTCATCTTCGCTCACGTCATTCCATTCATCAACTAATTGTGAGCCGTTCCCGCAAAGGTCGAACGTTATGGAATCATCGTCGATTCCACCGGCTGTTCCCTCGGACAATGTGTCTAAATTCGGGAATTCGTTCTCATTCAGAATTCGTTTCGCCTTGATTGATAAGTCTAAGCAAGCGTTATTTGTGGGCGAACAACCGACAATTTTGACGGAGGGCTTAACAGCTTTTGCGTAAGCTGCAATTCCAGCAATCAGGCCCCCTCCACCGACGGGAACAAATATGTATTCAACACCAGGATTCTGCTCAAAAATTTCTATACCAATGGTACCTTGCCCGGAAATGATATCGTAGTCGTTGTATGGCGATACGTAAATCTTATTTTCGACTTCCGCAACCCTTCTGGCCTCCCTTTCAGCCTCAACCGCGTCGAAGCCAAACTGTTTAATCGGAGATTTTAAACTCTTGAGCTTCTTCAGTTTGTAAGGCGAACAGTTCTCTGGAACGAAAATCGTAGCATCAATATCTAATTCACCCAGCTTGTTCAGAGCGTAAGTCATTGCCAGCGCGTGGTTACCAGTAGAAGCGGTTGTAATTGCTTTTGTGCTGCCGAGGGTCAACTTCGCAAACGATCCTCGAAGCTTAAACGAGCCGGTCAGCTGGTCGCACTCGCACTTGAGGAAGAGATTTGGGTGGGTGAAAGTCGTTTCAATTGGTGTTCTATGCACATGGTCCTTGATTCGTTCATGGGCAAGCAAGATAAGGTTATAGAGCTTCTCGTGCTCTGCGGAGTTGAATGTGGTCATGATGGTAAATGTCACTGCTTCTTGTGCTCTGCGGAGTTGAATGTGGTCAAGTAAAAATTGTCAATTTAGGGCGCGCGCCCCTTTAAATTTTGGCCCAAAAGTCACGCTCAAGAGCTCCACAAAACCGATATGCAAGTTCTTCACTGGTATCGGTTACCAGCCAATAATGGATCTCCTGAAGAACCACACCCCCATTCTGAATTCCTTCCCGGTTAGTGCTTGCCGCTGGATTTGGCCCTCTTCCCAAACTTCACACAATCCTCTCTAACCCTCATTAATCAACAGCAAATGTCCAGCTCCAGACCGAAACAGCCTTCCATATAGAAATCAACTCTCCCCTTTCCCCTGAATCCACTGCCAAGCTTAAGTGGCTCCTGACGGAAACGTTTGATCCTACCAACACTCGACTAAACGATTCTTTCCTTTTCAAAACTTCCGACACCCCTGGTCACCTCTTTGAATTCGGGCCTCGTAAAGCGTTTGAGTCACCATTCTCTTCCAATGCCAAGGTGAGTGGCAAAAAATCAATCGCCGCATTTTCAATGAAGCATTGGTTAGAAGTGGCATTTTGAGGTGCATTTGGGTTTTATTTTGGGTCGTGCATGGGGGGAGACCCCCCCCCCCTTTTCTGCGCTCGGCTTTCTATTCACAGCTTCGCTCGCTGCACATTCCTTCCACCTCTTCTAACCCCCCCCCCCCTCACCCCCCCCCTCCCCCCCTCACCCCCCCCCTCACACACCAAGACGATTTGCAAACAGTGCCAAATCCCCGGCGTTACCCGTGTGGAGACCTGCCGGCGGTACTTAATCCTCAACGTTGATCCCATGGCAACGAACAAGACTCTCTCCCAGACTGAGCTTGACCACTTCACCTCCAACGTTCACGATCGTATGACCGAAATGCAGTACCCCACCGATTCCCCCATCTCCACCTTCATCGACACCGATGCTGTCATTCCCCCGGTCACTTTCATTCCCATCATGGAGGAGGGTCGTTCTGCCCTCGAGAAGGTCAACGTGACCCAAGGTTTGGGCTTTGACTCCTTCGACATCCCCTTCTACACGGAGATGTTCAAGGAGAAATTAAAGCGCAACCCTTCCAACGTCGAGGCTTTCGACATGGGCCAGTCCAACAGCGAGCATTCGCGGCACTGGTTTTTCGGTGGCAAACAGGTTATTGACGGCGTTGAGCAGGTGAGTAATTCGCATAACAAATTGCCCAAGGGGACGGACTTCCACGCACTTCTTGTCAAGTTCGAACCTGGGGGGAGGCATCAGAACACGGAGGCACAATGCGGTCCAGGACAAGCTTATGAGACATTTTGAAATGGTGTCATCGACTGCGCCAGCGAGCCGAAGAGAAATAGAATATTTCCGACTGGACGCCATGGTTCACGAATGCAACAATACGTCCATGCTCAAGCACCTGTTGAAAGTGAAAACCATCAAAAAAAAGCAACAACAATAACACACAAAACGCACAGCACAACACTCACACTCTCAACCCCCCTCCCCACTCTCAGTCCGACTCTCTTTTCAAAATGGTCAAGTCCACCATCAATCCCACAACGTCCAAAACCAACCAGAACTCGGTCATTGCCTTCCACGACAACTCCTCCGCCATCCGCGGTTACGACAACATCCCTGTGTTGAACCCTGCCGACGTTGGATCCCCCTCCCCGATGATCATTACCTCAAAGACCGTCCACCCCATCCTAACTGCCGAGACCCACAATTTCCCCTGCGGTGTGGCTCCCTTCCCTGGTGCCGAAACCGGAACTGGCGGCCGCCTCCGCGACGTGATGGCCACCGGCCAGGGTGCGCACTCCCTTGCCGGAATCTCATCCTACTGCGTCGGCAATTTGAACATTCCCAATTACGATCTTCCCTGGGAGGTGAGCGAGCGAATCTGTTTTGGACCATGCGTGAATAATCGCTTTGCACAAAAAGATGCGCTTGGGATAACTAGCCACCGTGTCCAATTTTGAGTGGCTGAAGAGTTTATTTTATCACCCTTGGGTGATTCAGTGCTTCGCCTTTTTTGAGTTTTTTTGGTTTCACTTGGCGTTAAGATGGCGTGTTTTTGGACCGTCCCTGAACAACTCCCTCGCACAAAAAGATGCGCCTGGCCGAACCAGCCACCGTGTCCAATTTTGAGCGTCTAAAACCTCCATACGTTCGAGTTACGGTTTATTCAGTGATTCACATTGCGCGTGCATTTTGCCCCTGAAGACCTCGCGATGAATCCAGCGAAATGGCTACAAACATAATGGCTACATCCACTACTAAGCTAACCTAATCAATTACATTCGTTTTGCTCACTCGCTCCCCCCTGCTCCATTAAAAATGCGCCTCGCTTCGCTCGGCGCAGGACAAGTCGTTCGACTACCCTTCCAACCTTGCCTCCCCCCTCACCATCGAGGTCGAGGCCTCCAACGGAGCGAGCGACTACGGCAACAAGTACGGCGAACCGGTCATTCACGGCTTCACGCGTTCTTTCGGCCAGCGCCTTCCCAACGGGGAGCGCTTCGAGTGGGTCAAGCCGATCATGTTCAGGTGAGCGAGCGAAGCGAGCGAGCCTTGATGAAGACGAGAAATAAATACGAGCCACTACTAAAAAACATTATATTATTTCACTTAATTCGTATTCGCACCTTCCTCGCTCGGCGACGAAGCGCCGGCATTGGAACGATGGACGGTCTGCACGCCGTCAAGGGAGCTCCCGAAAAGGGAATGCTTGTGGTGAAGATTGGGGGCCCGGCCTACAGGATTGGAGTTGGCGGCGGTGCCGCCTCCTCCAAGGCAGGCGGGGAGGATGCGTCCAACAGCAAGCTCGATTTCGATGCTGTCCAGCGCGGTGACGCCGAGATGGAGAACAGGATGAATAGATTGATGCGCGGTTGCATCGAGCTCGGGAGCAAGAACCCGATTATCAGTGTTCACGACCAGGGAGCGGGTGGGAACGGAAACGTTTTGAAGGAGATCGTTGAGCCCGCCGGCGCCAAGTACGACATCCGCAAGGTGAGCGTACTGTAAACCGCGAGCGAGCCAGCAACACCATATACTAGTTGTGACTTGAGTTTTTTTGAGTTTTCACATTGCGCTTGCAGATGCCCTGATCTGGACAGTTCCTGAATAATTGCTTTGATGAGCGAAAAGATGCGCAATGCCGAATTAGCCGCCATGTTCAAATTCGAACGTCTAAAACCTCCGTACGTTGGAGTTGGGGGTGATTCAGTTATTCGCCTTTTTTTTTTTTTTTTTTTTTTTACTTTTACAAAAATTCGCTTTCTATACTAACATTTCATTTCACATTTCGCAGGTTTACGTCGGAGACGACACGCTCAGCGTGCTGGAGATCTGGGGAGCCGAGTACCAGGAGAACAATGCTCTATTGATCAACCCCGAGGACGAGGAGCTGTTTACCAAGATTGCAGCTAGGGAGAACTGTCCCATGCGAATTTTGGGAGTTGTGACCGGCGACGGAAAGGTCGTGGTCGAAGACAGCGCGGCTACCGGTCCTGAGGCCACTCCCGTCGATCTTCCCTTGGAGCTGGTGCTCGGAAAAATGCCCCAGAAGACGTTCACCGACAATCGTGAGTAGCGTGCGAGAAAATAGTTATTATTGATTATGTTGTCCCGAAGTTGCTTGCGATGATTAATGGATTTTTTCCGTTGCTGAAAACTGATGTGGGTTGGGCCTTGTTTTTACGGACGTAGGCGCTCCCACTTTCCCACGATAGACACTTATGTATTGAATGAGCGAGAAACTAATGAATTTTTTGACGAACGAACAAACTAAGTGAATTGCAAAAACTAACCCCCCACTCCACCTACCCTCAGGCAACCAGTTCACGGCCAAACCCTTGGTGATCCCCGCTAATACCACCCCTATGGATGCCCTCGACCGCGTCCTCCGCCTCCTCTCCGTTGGGTCGAAACGCTTCCTCGTCCACAAGGTTGACCGATCTGTTTCGGGGCTAATTGCCCAGCAGCCCACTGTCGGACCCTTACAAATTCCACTTGCGAACCTCGGCATGACTGCCCACTCCTACTTTGGAAAGTCCGGAACTGTCGTTGCGTGCGGAGAGCAGCCCATCAAGGGGCTGGTGGATGCCGCTGCCATGGCAAGGATGACGGTCGCCGAGGCAATGACCAACATTGTTTGGGCGAAGCTGTCCGCCATCGAGGACATCAAGGCGAGCGGAAACTGGATGTACGCAGCCAAGCTTGCCGGAGAGGGAGCCAAAATGTGGGATGCGTGCCTGGCGTTGCGCGACGGTTTGATTGAGCTTGGTGTCGGAATTGACGGGGGAAAGGTGAGCGCGAGACATGCATCCCAAAACTAATTTCAACACTAACATAATATATTCCGGGCGCAGGACTCGCTTTCCATGGCCGCCAAGGTCGGTGACGAGGTTGTCAAGAGTCCCGGGGAGCTGTCCATGACATGCTACTGCACTAGTCCGGACGTGACCTTGAGCGTGACTCCGGATTTGAAGCCGGGGGTTGGAACCAGGTGAGTCTTGCCTTTGCAAAATTCTATTTCGTATTCGTTGGCTCACT
>Ga0302116_1002568_pt1 | contig 10540 bp, 10 predicted proteins | sample AG5_SCM_MG_FD_203124 | JGI IMG/M metagenome (GOLD analysis project Ga0302116, IMG submission 203124) | Marine microbial communities from Western Arctic Ocean, Canada - AG5_SCM | ecosystem: Environmental > Aquatic > Marine > Oceanic | place: Canada: Western Arctic Ocean | collected 2017-10-01 | reverse complement strand
CCCCTAAAAATTCACCAGTCAGCCGGTCAATTCTGCCTCCCCTCCCTCCAATCCACCGTCCACAACGACGAGGCGGGAGCCCTGTCATTTTTGAAGTCGAACCTGTCCAAAACGTCCACGTCTTCCACCTCAATGAACTCCACCAGCTCGAGGGGTCATACTGTCGTTCTCCTCTCTCCCAAGCTTTCCGTCCAGGCGAATGCCGATGCCGATGCCGATGCCGACGGCGATGGCGACGGCGATGGCGACGGCGACCTTACCGATGCTCCTGGCCAAATAATGATAATCGACATGGCAGGTCTAGAGCGAACCAAGAAGTCCAACGTAATGGGAAAGTCCCTAAGGGAGAGCAACAACATCAACCAGAGCATAATGCGAGTGTGCAACGTTTTGAAAGTGTTGAAGAGTAACAATGAATTGAAGGGGAAGGGGAGCAAGGGGAAGAAGGTCGTTCCGTTCCGCGAAAGCAAGCTAACGATGCTGATGCAGCCAGTTCTCTCCCCCCCCGGAGGTTCCACCTCCACGACGGTTTACATGCTCATCTCAGCGTACCCAGGCTCGAAGGACTACGCGGAGAAGAAGAGCTTGCTGAAGGACGTTGAGAGTTTACGAGGGCTTAAGATTAGCGGGGAGGAGAAGGGGAAGAAGAGGAGTCGGTACGGTGTGGGGAGTTGGTTGAGTAAGGGGGGGAAGGGGAAGGAGGAGGAGAAGGAGAAGGAGAAGGAGAAGGAGAAGGAGGAGGAGATTCCTCGCGAGGGCACGGGTTCAACGACGGGCACTGTCACGAGGGCGAGCAAGAGGTTGCTAGGGGATAAGACCTGGATGAGCAAGAGAAAGAGCGAGGAGGGGTCCACGTCCACGTCAACATCCGCATTTGTGGCCGCAGAAACGGCCACGACCACCAAATCAACTTCAAAACCAACCAAAACAACGGCAAAGAGAAAGAAATCAACTTCCACATTCTCAACTACAGTTAACGCCAAAATCGATGCGAACGATCACAGACTCGTGGTAGAGGAACTTGAGGAGGTGAAGAGGAAGTTGGTTGACGCGAAGAGGGACGAAGAGGAGTTCGAGGAGATGAAGGAAATGTTGAGCACGGAGAAAAACCAAAACGAGGAGAGGAGATTACTTTTGTTGGGCACCGCGAAAACAGCTAATGATAAAAACGAAGAGCTGAGATCGAAGTTGAGCATCGCGACAGAGGAGGCAACGACAGAATCGGCTGCCGAGGTTCAGCTGCTGCAGGAGGAGAACAAAGAGCTGAAATCGAAGTTGAGCATCGCGACAGAGGAGGCAACAACAGCATTGTCAGCCTCCGAGGAGAACGAAGAGCTGAAATCGAAGCTGAGCATTGCGAAAGAGGAGGCAACAATAGCATTGGCAGCATCGGCAACCTCGGCAGCCTCCTTGGCAGCCTCCTCGGCGCAGATCACCCAGCTAGACTCGAAGATTGCCGCATTCGAATCGCGAATACACCAACTTCGCAGGAAGCTCGACGAGGCTGAAATTGAAAACGAGCAGCTGCGGGAGAAGCTCACGAAGGCGGATGTTGAGAAGGAGAAGGAGAACAGCAGCAACAGCAACAGCAACACAAACGACAGCTTCAACTATGAAGCAGAACAGGCAGCTCGACAGAAAAGGCAGTGCTTGATCGAAAGTCCGCTCAGGGAACACATCCACAAGGTGGGAATCTCGAGCGCCATCAAGAGCAGCAATAGAAAGCCGGTTGCGGCGTTTGCGCTCAAACTGCCTGATGGTTGGGGAGGGGGAGGAGGGGGAAAGCTTGACATGGACAAGGTGGCCGATGTCGATGGGGGGAATGGTGAAACCAATCTTAAACGTAAACGACCTTCAAGTTAAACTCCTAACGTCTATATCAAGTTGAAGTCAGTCTTCGCCTTTTTATACCCCTCCGTTGTTGTGCCGAGAGGCGAACCTTCGCACCACTCCTGAATTCGATTCACCACCGCATTGTTCTGGAACTTCTCCGGAACATCAGTCCGCAATGTCAACAAGTTGTATATATCAATGGTGTCCTCATTCACAAATTCTTCAAACTGGTCCAATTCCACATCGCTAAGAGTCGGCACATTCTCGCTGGCCCACACACCCAACAGCACATCAACCTCGAGCCACCCCCGCTGTTTCGATCGGTAAATCAATCGCTTCCTTCGCACATCAGCATCTGCCGGTAACGCAAAGTGCTCGGCCTTTATTTTCGCGTCGCGCTTGGAAGATATACACACCAGAGATTTTTCGTAAGATGAGAGGTTGACTGTCTGCTCAGGCGAGTCGCCTCTGTAAAATCGTTTCTGACTCAATATTGTAAATGTCGGTGTCGTTGTCAAATAGAGGTTTCGTCTCCCACCCAACATAGATGGTCGTGAGAGTAGTTTCAGCATGCTGTATTCGTAGAGCCCTGGAATTTTCAATTTTGCGCAATGATTTGGGTTTCTGGCGATTGAGGGAGCACAATTATAGCAGCCACAGAGCCAGCACCACTATTTAGAGCACAGTCAGAGCCACATAGCACAGGTAGAGCCCCACACGTCAAATCATGTCAACAATCCTCACGTTTCCGGCAAAGCTAAAGAAAAAGCAGGGGCTAATATCTCTCGAATCCATAAACCCCAAAACCCTCAACTTCACCCCCTCCTCATCCTCCTCATCCTCCTCATCCTCCTCCTCCTCCTCCACCCCCCAAATAATCACCCTCGGCTCCAATCTCGTCAAGCACCAGTACTCCCCCGCCTCCCATTCCAAGTGCATAATAAATTTGGAGGTTGCGGATTCTGACAAGAATATAAAATTTGAGGTGAATGATCGAGCTGACTTGGAGGCGATACGCTCAAGTTTGCAATCCCAGGCGGGTCGAGCCGTTTCCCCGGTGCCACCAAATGGGCAGGGCGGTCCCAGTTCCGGTCCCAGTTCCAGCTCGGGCATGCCAAAAACCCTAATTGATTCAAACTCCAACTTCAACCTCACCCCTCAATTAACAGACTCGTTATCCTCCTACAACGTTCCAATCTCAACTCGTTGGAACAACATAGCAGACGACGACGAGAACAATGCCAGGCAGGCTCCCTCCTTCAACACGCTAACAATTGATGTAACCGAGGTGCGGGAGCGGCTCCTTGCCACCGATCCGGAGTTGAAGGAGCAGTACCACGACTTGGTCACTTCCAAGATAGTCACTCCCGAGGATTTCTGGTCGAACCCCACGAACAAGAAGAAGGTTGCGGACGATTGCGCTAGAAATTTTGGGAACTATAACAAGGGAAAGTCGACAAAACTCGTGAGCGACATTGAGATCACCAAGCACGTGGACTTGAAGAGTCCGGAGGTGAGCGAGCAAAGCATTGAACTAAACTAAAAACCAAAACTAAACTAAAACTAAACTAACCTTCGTCGGGCAGGTCATCGCACACATCTTCGTCATGTATCCGGCCGTCAAGGCTCTGTACGAGGAGAAAGTTCCGGACCCATTGGACGACAAGAGGTTTTGGGATTTGTACTTGAAGAGCGAGTATTTTCGGAGTGACAAGGGGGCCGGCGTGTTCAACAATTCCAACTCCAACTCCAATTCCTCCAACGACATGTTCACGGTGAAGGAGAACCAGCTCCGAGAGAAGCGGAAGCGGGAGGAGGCCAAGGTAAACAGAGTCAAGGTTGGAGAGGCCAAACGGACGAAGAAGCTCATGGGAAGCGACGTCATTGGCGTGAAGGTCGACGAGTTTGACTTGGCCGCAAGTTTCGGTGGGGAGAGAGACGCTGGGCAAAAGGTGAGCGAGCGGAGTGGAGCGAAGCGAAGCTTGTGGTTGAGTTGGTTCAGTGATTCAGTGATTGCCTTTTTTTGAGTTTTTTTTTTCACTGGCGTGCGGATGGTTTGAGATGGCGTGTTTTGGACCGTCCCTGAACAACACCCTCGCACAAAAAGATGCGCCTGGCCGAACTAGCCACTGTGAAGTCAAAGGCATTATTGTGCGTTGGAGTGTGATCGTTTTAGTGATTCGCCTTTTTTGAGTTTTTTTTTTTTTAGTTTTCACATTGGCGTGCAAATGACCCTGATCTGGAACGTCCCTGAACAGTAAATTCGCACAAAAAGATGCGCTTGGCCGAACCTGCCACCGTGTCCAATTTTGAGAGTCTAAAACCTCTATACGTTGGAGGTTACGGCCGCTTCAGTGATCGCCTTTTTTTGAGTTTTCACATTGGCGTGCAGATGCCCCTGATCATCTGGAACGTCCCTGAACGAGAGTGCTTAGCGACTAACCCACTCTTGCTCTCGTGCTTCGCTCGGCGCAGGTGAAACGGGTCGGTGACAAGATCGTCGACAAGTACAAGCGCCACTGGGTTGAGGTGTTGGCGCCGATGGGGAATGGGAATGGGGATGGGGACAATAACAACAACAATAACAACGTCAACGTCGACGACGAGAGAAATCTCCACGAAATAAATGGCCAAGCGCTGCAGGACTCGATCGAGCTTGTCATCCGCGATGAGTCGCTGTACAGCAGCAAACACATCACTTCCACCACCACCACCACAGGCACCACCATCACCCCCTTCACGGGCCTCTCACCCACCACGACACCCAACTTCTTCTCTTCCCGAGATTCCAAATCAAAAAACTCGGTGCAAATAAAACTTGGAAAGATGCTTGCCGATGCAAGCTCTGCGGAGAGAAACAAGAAATCAATGCTGAGCGTTGTTAACAAGGACCTGAAGGTGAGCGAGCGACCACACATTACACATTCACATTCATATCATTTTAAACTAAACTAACACTCAACTCAGGCAAAGTTCTACAAGTACCTGAAAACAACAAGCGAGTTGTTGAGGCACTTCTACCCTTTGCAAACAAAGAAACTCGCAAATAACATGAACTCGAAGGAACAAAAAAGGCTCGAGAGAATAGTTGCGAGGATAACCGAGAACCATTCGAAATTGCACAACGAGCGGGAGAAGCTGAACAACGAGAGCGGAGAGCACGAGCTGGGGGAAATTTTGGTGCCTCTTCTGGAACAGTACAGTGCGGCTGTAGAGAGCCTCGAAGAGAGGAAGGGGTTCGCGTAGAAAAAGTCTAACTAAACTTGCCCAAACTAGATTTTTTTTTCCAGTCACAATCTTGTTGTCATATATCTATTTTGATCGACTTTTTCAAACTCCAGCAGCCACTCAGTTTCTCCTACAGGCACTTTATACTGTTCTAGCACGACTGATACCCGATCCTGGGTTGTGTTCGAGGTAAAAAAATTGTGCACTGCGTGTTCAGCATCGCCGCGAAACACGCAACACGTGTTTTCCTTGGGGGTAATATTTGAGCTTGTGGTTGTGCTTGCTCTGGGATCCTTCAGCTCCAATTCCCCTCCAACCATTCCATCAGGCACCGCAACGTACAAAACAGAAACGGAATCCGCCAACCTGTACTTGATACCGGCCGCATTAGCACCGTCCCGAAACGCCAATGTTGCATCCTTGTGCAATTTAAATGAAGCACGAGCGAACCAAGCGAGCCATATACGAATTGGGCGGGTTAGGGTCTTAGTAGTGGATGTCGCCGTCTGCAGCCATTTCGCGAGATCCATTGCGAGTATTCTCGTCTTCCTCAAAGCTCGCTCGCTTCGCTCGCTCACCTTGTGGACGTGGTTAATGTACTGTTGGTACACCACTGCCAAACACAAGTTCAGCAACCAGACGACGATGATAAGCATGAACAAAACGAAGAAGAAGCTCGTTGATATGCTCTCCTCATTGACCGTCGGAAGCAAAATATCAGGAAAGTTGACCGCCCCAATTGTTGCGAACGTGAACCTGCGCCGGCGCCGAGCGAAGCGAGGCGCATTGAGTGGGTTAGTTTTTTTTGTTTGACTAGCTCGCTGCTCGCTTCGCTCGCTCACGTCATGATCGCGCGGTGCAGGCTTTTGAAATATACTGCTCCTTGGACGGTCTCTCGAGGAGGCCAAACCACGATGGCAGTCAGTGCAAAGAACGACGTGATCGCCACCCAGAGAAGAAACACCTCCCTCAGAGCCACAACCGTGCTCACGACGTTTCTTGTCAGCCGCTTGAGCACCTTTAAACAGTCAACCAAATAAAATACCCGCAGAGACCGCGTCCACATAAAATGAACATCTGGAAATTTCGTGAGGGTAATTATCTGCGCAACGGCGGAGCACATTCCTATGAACTCAAACTGCTCACTCCGGTGAGTCAGCACCGCCCGCATTGTCTTCCTGAGATCACCGAACGTTACTCCATCGCCGTCGCTGACAACCCGAAGGTACAACCGCACAATGAAATGGAACAGGTGAAATGCCAAACAGATCATATCGAGATTGTAGTCTTCGTTGTACACCAGCGCCATGTTGAAGACGCACACCGGCGCGCAAATGTAAAGCCGGAAGAAATCGCCGTAAATGAGCAAGTAAATCTTCCGGTCGAATTTCGTTTTGAGACGGTGCCGGGTTGGGAGATCGTTGATGGCATCAAACAAGAGAACGCCAGCCATCTCTATTTGCGACGATCGTTCCTTGGTGAACAAGTTTGCATTCTCAAAGTTTGTCTTCACCGTTTGAGCGAGGACCTGTTTTTTGGCGTCGAACTTAGTTGTCTCTTCGACAGCCTTTTGGAAGAGCTCAGTGTGATGATTGAGGAGCTGCGAATCACGATGAGTTTGCTGCAGGTGCGTCTCTTGGTCCTGCTTCTGGTAGACCTGAAGGTCAGGGTTGCCATTGCCATTGCCATTAGTGGTTCTTCGCTTAAGGAGTCCATTGGACTGTGATTTCGTTTTAAGCAACTCTCCCAAAAATGGCTCGTGGGACACTCTTTTCTCGACTGTGGTCATTTTTGGACTCCTTGTCATCTCGATCTTGGTCATTATGGGTGTTTGGTGATGTTGTTTGGTGGAATCACCTTTGCGATTTGAGATTTAATTTTTTTTTTTTTCTGATACAAAGATATGGACTCCCCACGCGAGGAGTTGCAGTTCGAAACCCGCTACCAAGCCGTCACAGCAGCAGTTACCGGCAACAATGTACAGACTGACATTGAGTCCCTCCTGGAATCTGTTCGAGCTGATCTTGCTCGAAGTTCTGTTAGGTCTGCAGAGAGAGCTAAGGAAAGGGCTTCAGAGCAGCGTGCAAAGGATTCCACAGACTTGAGTTGCATGTTTCCAGACCAATCGACTCGTGATGTGGCGTCCGAGCAACGAGAGCGCTGGAGGAGAGATTGGGAAGGGTCCAATGACGACACAATTTCGACTCGTTCTCCACAAATTTACGATTCTGTGCCGGCGTACCTTCGTCCTCTCACAGACGCGGACGTAAGCGGTGGTAGTAGTAGTAGCAGTGCTACCAACAGTGGATTTGGAGGAGCAGGCCTAGGCGAGGTTCTAGCGGAAAACAATTCGACTGAACGCATTCGTCGACAGCGACAATCGAGGCAATCGAGGCAACCACCGTCGTCTCAACAGTCAAACAGTAGCAGAAGACAGCTTTTTCAGCAGCCTGATCCCGACTCATGGAGTGCACAGCCCCTCTCCAATGCGATAGGCCGTCCGCGCGATCACCCCATAGTTGCTGAACGTCGTGCAGCTGTCAGCGAGTTTTCCTCCCCCCCCCCCCCCACCACCACCAACACCAGTTCGAATTCTAGTTCTAGAGCTAATTTAGCCCGCAGGCGTCAAGAAGAGAACGCAAGTTCATTTGGATCAGCTGGCCTCTCAGACGTCCTCGCTAGCCCCCTATTGCGTCAGCAACGCAAGCGAGAGCAGCAACGATTCGATGGCAACACGATGCTTCAGTATGCTGAGTCTCTGGATCAGGAAAGACGACAGCAAGAGGCGCAGATAAGGGAAGCTCAGTATCTATCTGCACGTGAGTCTCAGCGACAGCGCCAACAGCGGCGAGAGGTTCAGCAGCAAGAGTCTTGGCAAGAGACTCAAAATGTAAATGCCACTCCAACCCAGGCGAGGTCGAGGACGAGGACGAGGACGAGGACGAGCAACAGCAACAGCAACAGCAACAGCAACAGCAACAGCAACAGCAACAACAGCGACGCCTGGAGGGGCACTGATTTGGAAACCGCGCTGAGCACCGCTCGCCCCACCCAAACCAATGCCAATGCCAATCCCAATCCCACCCCGACATCCACTCGAACCCTCGAGCAAATCAGGCGAGAGAGAGCGGAAGCAAATTCAGCCACCTGGGGAGCCGACCTTGACATCGATCAGATGTTGCCTAGGCGACGCCCCCCAACTCCCCGTCGACGAGCTACTCTCCAGACTTACGAGAGGGTCAACACTCGGAATTCACCCACACCCACAACCACATTCCAACCACAGTCAGGAGACTACCTGTCCGACGCCGAAATGAGCCGTCTCAGCTACGAGTCCCTCCAAAATCTTGATCACAACAATGTCAATATCAATAGCAACAGAACCAAGTTCGATCCGAGCCTGCTGGGCAATCGGGTCAAATCGATTCGGTTCAAGAAAGACTCGATGGGCATAATTAAGAATGACGAGTGCTGCATTTGCCTGAATGGGTTCAACGAGACTGACAACGGTCTAAAGATCTTGAAGTGCGGTCATCTATACCACGGAAAGTGTATCAATGAGTGGTTGAAACGAGACATGCGCTGTCCAACCTGTCGCTTCGACGTTGCCAGTCAGGAACACAAAAAGTAGTAGTAAAACCCTTGTTGCCAGCAGCCAGAGTAGACAGAGTAGACAGCAGCCAGAGTAGACACCCAGATTGCAAGATTTCAGATTTAGCACAAAGAATAATTTCGATTTTTTTAACAGTGACACATTTGCCATTTATTTCATTGTTATTATTCCTTCTGATCTCATCTATTAATTTCTCTATGCAACCCCCGATTTACCCACCCACTCACCCAAACACTCATCTCATCGCAACGCCTTGAATTGGTCCACATTTGGGTAGCCGCTCCTGGCCTGCACCAGTGGATTATTTCTGCCGGTGTGATTACTAATGTCTGGCGCCCCGTTAACGATGGCGGCCTCCTCCTCATTGACGACGCTCCCCTTGGGCAAGAATCCCTTCAACTTGGCTGCGTGCTGCTGCAACAGCCTCTTTCGCGCCTCGGCCACCACCCTCAACCTGTACTCCTCCATTTCCGCCCCAAAGTCCCTCTCGGCCAGCTCCTTGTTCTTCTCCATTTCGTAGAGCTGCTCCCTCTCCTCCCTCTGGCCCTGGATGTTCTGAATGTACTGGTTCTTCATGTTGGCCCTGGCGGCCTGCTTGTTCAGCTCGACCTCCTCGTCCTTCTGGAACTTGTCGAGCATGATCTGCACGAGCCTCTGCTCCTCGGTTTCCATTTCGATGATCATCTGCTTCTTGCTCGCCAGCTGCTTCTGGTTCTCCACCATCATCTCCTCCTTGGCCTTCGCCCTCTGAATGGCGCGCTCCTTGTCCTGCTTGATCCTCTGCGCCTCCAGCTCCTCCTCCCAGAGCATATCCCTGAGGATGTTGAATTCGTCCTTGCTCGCGGTCGCGTTCTTGGTCCCCTCCACGACCATCTGCCACCTCCTCTTCTTCTCCGCCTCCTGGAACTTCTTCTCCTCGGTTTCCTTCCTCAGCCTCTCGGCCATCAAGTCGTTGTAGGCCCGAATCTCCGCCTCCTGCTGCTTCTGCTCCTCCATGATTTGTACCTTCTTCCTCTCCCTCTCGTCGCTGAAGAACTTGACCAGCGCTCGGGTCTCCTCCTTCTTGACGTTCCTCTCGTCGATCTCCATCCTGTCCTCGGCCTGGATCTTCTCCACAATGGCGTTGACGAGCTCCTTGTCCCTGGCCGCCTCTTCCCGCGCCTCCACCGCCAGCACCTGCCTGTCCAGGATCTGCTTCTGGATCACCTGCTTCTGCTCCATCATCTTGCCCCTTCTGAAGGTCTCCTTGTCCATCTCCTTCTTGATGAATAACTGGCGTTCGTACTCCATCTGGTCTTCGATTGCCGCCTGGTAAGGGAGGGTGTTGGGTTTGTTTTTGTTTGTTTGTTAGAGATGTTCACATATAATAATTCACACACAATAAAAGCACTCACCTCCCTCGCATCCTCGAGCTTGTTCAGCTACGCCGCCTCCTGGTGCTGTGCCGCCCGCTCTTTGTTGACGTACGCAATGTTGAGCTTCTTCTCGAGCTCCTTGAGCTCCTCGCTCGTCTCGCACATCCTCTGAATCTCCCTCTCCATCCTCTCCTCCTCGGCGTTGCGCAGGCTGATCTCAGTCGCCAGCCGGCTGTTCTGCTGGCTGATCAGCGCCTGAAGCTTCACGTCCTTCTCCCCCTGCTCCACCCGCTCAGCAACCATGTTCTCGGCAGCTATCCGGGCCAGCACGTTGCTCCTGCGAGTCTGGTTCACCTTGAGCTCGTTGTTCGCCGCGTGGGCCTGCTTCTCGCCGTCCGAGATGTAGTTCATTAGGTCGGACTGCTTCGCCTGGGACTTTCTCCGAATGGCCTCCAGCTCTTCAATTTTGTGGGCAGTCATTATCGGCTGCCGATAGTTTACTCCTTGGTAG
>Ga0302116_1002567_pt1 | contig 10542 bp, 9 predicted proteins | sample AG5_SCM_MG_FD_203124 | JGI IMG/M metagenome (GOLD analysis project Ga0302116, IMG submission 203124) | Marine microbial communities from Western Arctic Ocean, Canada - AG5_SCM | ecosystem: Environmental > Aquatic > Marine > Oceanic | place: Canada: Western Arctic Ocean | collected 2017-10-01 | reverse complement strand
TAGGGACTTTTCTTGCCTGTAAGCCAAATAAAATATTTTCTTCAACTTTTAAGTGTGGAAACAGGGCATACGATTGAAACACCATCGCTAGTTTTCGATCTCCTGGTGAAAGCGGGGTAATGTCTCTGCCATCTAATTCAATACTGCCTTCATCAGGCTCCTCTAGACCCGCAATCATTTTCAAAGAAGTCGACTTACCGCAGCCGGAGGGGCCAAGCAATGCTACGAACTCCCCTTCATTAACGTTAAAGCTTAATTTGTCGACTACTTTTAAATCGCCATAAGTGCGCGATATTCCATCAACTTTCAACATGATAAAAATTCCGAGGTGGATCCAACTTCAATAATTTCAGATTCAAATTCCTTACAGGTCTGTTTGTAAGGTTCTGATAAAGAATCCATGATTAAAATATCAATATCGCTGAGAGTTCCTGTAACCACAGGGGCGTAGCGATTGATCTTACTGTGATCTGCAACGAGTATGCGGGTCTCACTATTTTCAATAATTCGCTGAGTGACACTAGATTCTTCGGGTGAGAAGTCTAACAACTGCCCTTTAGCATTTAAGCCACCCACACCAAACACGCCATATTGAATATTAAACTTATTAAAAAACGCAGTCGTTTCAGGCCCCATCGTATCTTCATCACCGGGTCGCACCAAACCACCCGCTAAATAGGTTTGAATATTAGGACTATTGCTTAAGGTCAGGGCCACGTTAATGTTGTTAGTTACCACAGTTAAACCTGGGTGGTCTAACAAGGCCAAAGCCACTTGCTGAGGCGTGGTGCCAATACCCAAAAAAACACTACTGTCTTCTGGTAACAAAGACACCACCTTTTGGGCAATGGTCTGCTTTGCTGCAAGGTTCATGACCGTACGATTACTAAAGGGTATGTTGTGATTATTGCCTGGCAGACTTATACCGCCGTGCACCCGCCGTACGTGGCCCAGTTGACTCAATTCGTTGAGGTCTTTCCTGATGGTTTGCACAGACACATCAAACATAGACGTGATTTCCATGCTTGAAAGCACGCCGTTTGTGGCGTGAAGTTGATCAATGATGCGTTGCTGCCGGCGCGATAAAGCCATAATATCGATGAACTCAATAATTTATAAATCTAGCAATTACTTTCGTTAGAAACAATAATACACTTCGTTTGTATAATATGTCTATATCTATATTATACATGCGAAAGTATGACAACAGTGTGACCGTTTAAAAAAATACTAAAGCACGCTAAGTTAACGGGTTTTTTATAGCCCTAGTGGTTAATCGTTCATCGGATACTGCTGAGGCAGGGCACAGAACGTCAGGCGAAGAACAACACGTTAGGAAACGACATTTATTTAAAAAAAAATCGTTAAGGTGGTTTGGTTAACTCCGCTTTGGAGGCAGAAAAAGGACTGAGTATGGGCAGACTATGGACAAGCGATGAAATGAGTCTAAGCGAATTTGGGCGTATTGTGATTAATATTTATTAATGAGTAAGAAGATTTTTAGAACACTAAAGTGAGTGCTGGAAGCGCTAAAGTCATAGCACTGTTCAAGCTTACGTTTATTGGATATGAGATGGGATTAGTCAAAAGGAGGAACGCCGCTCCCTCTCCCCCTCCCCCTTATCAGGCTTAATTAAGCTTTAATGCCCACATTGGCCAAGGCAAGACTTAACCTAGGATTCAATACTTGGTTTGTTAAAGTCGCTGGCGTCATGGCGCTCTGTAAGCTGATCTTCATCAGGGCCCCAGGCGAGGTTGACCCGTTTTCCCCTAATGACCGCGGGCCGTTGCTGAATTTGCTCGGCCCAGCGCACAACATGGGGATAGCTGGTGACATCTAGAAACTCCGCGGCTTTATATAGCTCGCCTAAAACTAAGGCGCCGTACCAAGCGAAATTAGCCATATCAGCAATGGTGTATTGGTCGCCACAGAGGTATTGATGCTGGGCTAGTTGTTTATCCAGCACATCGAGTTGACGCTTGGCTTCCATGGCATAGCGATTAATGGGGTATTCTAATTTTTCGGGTGCATAGGCATAAAAGTGTCCAAAGCCACCTCCCAAAAACGGGGCGCTACCAATGTTCCAAAACAGCCAAGACAGGCATTCTGCTCTTTCAGGCGAGCCGACTGTGGGAACAAAGAAATTAAACTTTTCAGCCAAGTAAAGCATGATTGCGCCTGACTCAAACACACGTACGGGTGCTGCACCACTGTAATCCATTAAAGCTGGGATTTTTGAGTTAGGGTTAATGTCTACAAAGCCACTACTGAATTGGTTGCCTTCACTAATATCGATTAGCCAAGCATCATACTCGGCGCCGTTTAGGCCCATCTCTAATAATTCTTCAAGCAAAACGGTGACCTTTCGCCCATTGGGTGTGCCCAACGAATAAAGCTGCAATGGATGTTTACCTTGAGGCAACTCTTTAACATGCGTGGCACCAGCCACTGGTCGATTGATACTGGCAAAATGGCCACCACTTTCAGTATTCCATTGCCATACTTGGGGTGGGGTATAAACTTCACTCATACTTAATATCTCTTTGATTGGGCCTTATTGCATGGTGGACTGTTATAAACTTTTGGATATATTTCCAACAGTTAAAAACAGCAGCCCAAGGTCAGTTCTAAAACATACTACGAATAAAGCATAGCATTTTCCAGCCTGCTCACGCAGTGAATTTGTACTTTTTAGCTTGAACTCTGAAGGTGCCACGAAAACATGCATTATATGTTAGTGCATCAAGATTCTGTATTTGCTGGGGTCTTCCTATCTGCGGCTATTAACTATAACTATTATTTGTCACTATTATTTGTACAGCGTCTCTATCTATAGGGCGGCTATGAACGTAGTATTTAAGGCAAACCTGTAGCAGAAATTAATTACAAGGGTATCAATATGTTAAATATTCATTGCCGGTTGGCCTGTTTACTCTGTGTTACTTTGATTGCAAAACCTGTCTTATCTCAAGATATATCCGGCTGGTCTGATAAAACGATTTGCCGGCTTGCCGCTAATCAACCTGATGAAGCCCTTTACCAGCAAGAAGTCATCACACGAGTGTTGGATTGTGCTGATTATAAAGTGGTCAAACCAAGTATTGTGATACCTAAAAATAAAAATAAGTCAGCTGGGTCAAGCTATTAATAAAACCCAATAAAGACACAACCTCGGGATGTTGATCATGCGCGCATTTAGATATAGCTGGAGTGTTAAAAAAACCCTAATGCTCTTTTTAGTGGTGCTAAACACATTAACTTTAACTAATGGCACATGGGCCAAAGAAAAGGCTCTTAGCTATCCATTTACGTCCAATAGTGGGCAATATTGGCAATATTCAAGTGATCGGGTGATGGGGGGTATCTCCAATGGCCAAGTCAAACTTGAACAAGATGGCGACCTGATTTTTGCTAGACTTGCTGGTGATGTAAGTACCCAAAATAATGGGGGCTTTATTCAATTGCGTACGGGTATGTCATTGGCTGACACCGAAAAAAACGGCAACCCATTGCAGGGAGTGCGGTTGAATGTGCGTGGTAACGGTGAGACCTACCATGTTTTTATTCGGACTAATGAAACGCGGTCTTATTCTGATTATTTCTCAGCCACCTTTACCACCAATGATAACTGGCAAATGATTGATTTGCCGTTTAGCATCTTCGAACGCAAGCGATCGAAAAATTCAATCCTAAAAGCTAATGCAATCAATAGCTTGGGTATTGTGGCTTATGGTCGTGACTTTACGGCTGATGTTTCTGTCTCTACCATAGAGTTTTACTATTAGCACATGCACATGTGTTTTGAAATGCTTGTAAAGGACTTGTTTTACAGGACTTGCTTCAAAGAACTGATTGATAGAATTATTTTTGGCGGAGCAAGACTCACTGATGCAGTTTAGGTACAGGTTTAGAGCGTGATCTTTCTCGCCAAACAATCATCAACCCACCACATGCGATTAGCAATGCTCCCGGAAATAAAGTGCTCCACGGTGCTTCGTCAAAGAAAAACCATCCTAAAACGAATGCGAGGGGGATACCAAAATAACTAAAGGGAGCTAAGTTACTTTGTTCAGTCATGCGGTAACTCACCACTAAAAATAAAACCGCTGTCCCCCCCAACATCCCCATCAACATGATCCAGCCCATGTCGTTAGCCGAAGCTACGGGCGTAAAACCACCCCAAAAGTAGGCAATCGAAGTGGCGCCAATGACTGACGTAATAGACGCATACAGGTTAACTAATGGGCTTGATACATCGTCATCAAATAAGCGTGCTGTAACCCCCACTAAAGCATAGAATGCTGCCGCAGCCAAAGGCAAAAGCGCATACAGATTGAAAGCTTCTCCCGTGGGTTTAATTACCATCACTACACCCACAAAACCCACTAAAACAGCACACCATCGCACCCAGCCAACCCGCTCACCTAAAATAGGAATCGCCAATGCCGTAGTAAATAATGCGCTTGCATAGGTGATGGTCGATGCCGTAGCAAACGCCATTAACCCTAGGGCCATATAAAAGGAAAGCTGCGCCATGGTCACCACAGCACCCCTTAAAAGGGCTAGCTTCCATTGACGTATTTTCAGACGTCTGCCCTTCTTGTGCCACACACTTGATGTCCAAAGCGCAATAATAGATGGAATCAGCCCAAATAAATTGCGCCAAGCCGATAGCTCAGCGGCTGAATAGCTGACTGAGAGGTGTTTAATGATTAATCCCATGGCGTCAAACAACATCAAAGCGACAAGGCTAAGGATAATGGCAAGGCCAGTGCGGTCAGTGGGGCGCATAAAGATCCAAAGGTATTGAGTTACGCCAATTTGAGTATTAAAAATGGCTTAAATTAAGCCCATGTGTGGCTCATTGAATGGCGTTCATTATGCGCAGTGCTGAATCGAATGCAAGCCCTGTATTGCCTAGGCCTATAAATGGTTCAGGCGTTAAATTTGAGTGTTACACTGCCTATTTTTTAGCCGTTTGAGGAAAATTTGATTCATACGAGTGAATTACTTTGGGGTAACCCAAGTAATCACCATACTAAGGCCACACTAAGTGCCTTGCACGGCAACGACTTTAAACCCCTTAGGCAACTTAAACACCTTAAAAACACCTTGGGCAACTACATCGCTTGATTTAACACAGCCTGAAATAATACATTACACCCCGCTGTGAGGTGCTCTTGCTTAGCGTCTTCTAGCTCGTTATGGCTAATACCATCCTTACACGGCACAAACACCATGGCCGTTGGCGCAACACGAGAGATATAACAGGCATCATGGCCGGCACCACTGACGATATCACAATGACTATAACCTAAATTTACTGCAGCTTGGCGCACTGATTCCACACATGAAAGGTTAAATGGAACGGGAGGTGAATACCAAATTTGTTCAAATTCCATGGTTAAACCTTGGCTGGCAATAATGGCAGCACAGCCTTCTCTCAACTCTTTATCCATGGCCGATAAAGTCGCATCATCTGGATGACGAATATCTATGGTAAAAAATACTTGCCCTGGTATAACGTTGCGCGAGTTGGGAAAAGATTGGATCAAACCCACTGTAGAACAGGCCAAAGGTGCATATTTAAGGCCTATGTCATTCACTAGGGTAATCATTTTTGCAGCACCCACCAATGCATCTTTGCGGGTTTTCATGGGCGTTGGCCCAGCATGAGACTCTTGGCCCGTTAGGGTCACTTCATACCACCGTTGGCCTTGGGCGTCAGTGACCACACCAATGGTGAGGTCTTCATGCTCAAGTATCGGGCCTTGCTCTATGTGCGCTTCAAAAAAGGCTTTTATAGGGCGCTCACCCATAGGCTCTTTGCCATCATAACCAATGCGCTTGAGTTCCTCACCCATGGTTAAGCCATCTAGGTCTGCACGACTTAATCCATACTCCAGATCAAAGACCCCAGCAAACACGCCAGAGGCCACCATAGCAGGTGCAAAACGCGAGCCTTCTTCGTTGGTCCACACACTCGCTTCAATGGGGGCTTGAGTGGTGATGTTTTGATCATTGAGACTGCGGATCACTTCTAGTCCTGCCAAAACACCATAGACACCATCAAATTTTCCACCCGTGGGCTGTGTGTCTAAGTGACTACCCATAACTACTGCACCCATGTTGGGGTCACTACCCTCACGACGAGCAAATATATTGCCCATCTGATCAACTTTTATACTGCAGCCTTCCGTTTCACACCAACTCACAAAAAGATCTCGAGACTGTTTGTCTAAATCGGTTAAGGCAAGGCGGCAACAACCACCTTTTTCAGTTGCACCAATTTTGGCCATTTCCATGAGGCTGTCCCATAGTCTTTGCCCGTTTATGCTCATATTAGACATTGCATTGTTCCTTTTATTATTGATTGCTGCATCCACTATTAGTGCCAACTAAGCCAACTAAGCCAACTATGACAACTAGGCCACTGTGTTATTGGGATGATGAGACCAGTTTTGGTAATCCCCACTCACTCTTTCACCTGTCCGAGCATCCATCTCATGGGTATCAAGTTCACGCAAAGTGATGCAGTTTTCAACAGGGCAGACCACTACGCATAGGTTACAGCCTACACAATCTTCATCCCTCACCTCAAAACCACGCACACCATCAATTTCGGTGCTGATTGCCTGATGTGAAGTGTCCTCACAAACAATATGGCAACGACCGCATTTAATACACGAATCCTGATCTATTTGAGCTTTTGCAACATAGTTTAAATCCAGCTGATTCCAAGAGGTTACACTGGGCACTGCGGCACCAATTAGTTCATCTACTGAATTAATTTTTTGCTCAGCTAAGTAACGGCTTAAACCATCAATCATATCTTCAACAATACGAAAACCGTAAGTCATTACGGCTGTACAAACCTGCACATTAGACGCACCCAAAGCCATAAATTCAGCGGCATCACGCCAATTACTAATGCCACCAATGCCAGAAATAGGGATGTTTTTACAATCAGCATCACGCGCTATTTCACTTAACATATGCAAAGCAATGGGTTTAACTGCTGGCCCACAATAGCCGCCATGAGACCCTTGCGAGCCTACTGACGGTGACATCTTCATCTGCTCAAGATCAACACCCATGACAGAGTTAATGGTATTAATCAATGACACTGCATCAGCACCACCACGCACAGCGCCTCTGGCTGCAGTTCGAATGTCAGTAATATTAGGTGTGAGTTTCACTATGGTCGGCAAATCGGAGTATTGTTTGCACCAAGCCGCCACCATTTCCACATATTCAGGCACTTGGCCAACCGCTGCACCCATACCTCGTTCTGACATGCCGTGTGGACAGCCAAAATTCAATTCAATACCATCTGCGCCTGTGTCTTCCACCCGCATCAAAATATCTTTCCAAGCTTGCTCCTCACATGGCACCATAAGTGACACCACCACCCCACGATCAGGCCAATCTTTTTTAACTTGGATAATTTCTGCCAAGTTAACTTCCAAATCTCGATCGGTAATCAACTCAATATTGTTAAAGCCCATTAAGGAACGATCTTTACCATGCCATGCGCCATAACGAGGGCCACTTACATTAACTAAAGGCAGACCTGCTTCGCCTAAAGTTTTCCACATGACTCCACCCCAGCCAGCTTCAAACGCGCGGTTTATGTTGTAGGCTTTGTCTGTAGGTGGGGCCGATGCTAGCCAAAAAGGATTAGGGGTTTGAATGCCAATGAAATTAGATTTTAGGTCAATCATAATCGACTCCTTTATATTCAGCTTTGGGTTAATGTGTGATGAATGGACAAGGCAGCAAGTTTGCCATCTTGCACCGCACTGACAGCTAAGCCGTCATTACCAGCCACACAGTCACCACCCGCCCAAATGCCAGGTTGAGATGTGCGTAAATCTTGATCTACTTCATATTTACCATGACTTTTGACAAATTCGATGGTGCCCATATTAATGGCAGCTAAATTTTGTCCAATAGCCTTAAAAAGCATATCAGCGGGCGTGATGTAAGTTTGCCCACTCTCATTATTGGCCATCTTAAACTCAACCCCGGTAATGGCCCCCTGTTCAACAATCAAACTGATTGGTTGGGCCCAGTGGGCGATGTGCACCCCTTCGCTGAGCGCAAATTCTTGCTCCTCAAGGCTGGCATTCATGTGTTGTTTACCGCGCCTATATGCCATGGTGACATTGGGTGCGCCAAGGCGTTTAGTTTGGATAGCAATATCAATAGCGGTCATACCACCACCAATCACCACTACATTTTGGCCGACAGGCAATTGCCCCACGTCGTTAGACTGGCGTAATTGGTGAATATAATCCACCGCATTGATCACTCCTGGCGCCTCTTCTCCATCTAAGTTTATGTCTTTATTAGCCCCTAAACCCACACCCATAAACACGGCGTCGTAATTAGTTTGTAGTTCTGCAAAACTGACGTCTTGACCCACCCTGATGCCATGTTTGACCTTAATGCCACCAATGGACAGAATATCTTTAACTTCTTGCTGGGCATAATCTTCAGTCATTTTATAGGCAGCAAGACCATATTCGTTGAGGCCTCCAGACTTTTCTAAAGCCTCATAAATAACCACCTCATGACCCAAAGTTGCTAACCGGTGAGCGCAGGATAATCCTGCGGGCCCAGCACCAACAACAGCCACAGTGCATCCCGTTGCAGCTTCACGGGTAAAGAACTGAGCACCTAATTCGCTCGCTCGATCAGTCGCAAACCTTTGTAACAAACCAATCTTTATTGGTTGGTCACCTTCCGCGTGTCTAACACAAGCATCTTCACATAAAGTTTCCACTGGACAAGCCCTAGCGCAGGTGCCTCCCATAATATTTTCAGACAGAATTTTTCCTGCTGCCCCAACTGCATTATTTTGGCTGATCATGCGGATAAAACTGGCCACATCGATGCCCGTGGGGCATGCCGTCTGACAGGGTGCCCCATAACAGTTATAGCACCGGTCTGCCTCTACAATAGCGCTACGGGCATCCAATGGGGTATGAATATCAGCAAAGTTGGTCTGATAGTCTGCTTCACTTAAGCGTTGCCCTGTCAGCACAGATAGCTCAGAGCTGTTGGAACTCAAAGTAGTCACAATAATGATCCTCAGTTTTATTTTTCTAATACTTGGACAAAATTCAGCCAAAACGCCCCTATTAGGCAGCGCAGTGGAGGCCTTATCATTAACTTATACTCATCTTTTTATCTAGTTTTCACGGTCAATAGAAAATGGCGGATCTAGATCACGCATCTTGCCTATAGCGTCAAAGTAAGGCGCAAATGGCGGCCGTTTGATGTAATTGCCTGCCCCACGTTCAACAGTGAGTTTGCCGTTGCAATACACCAACTTGCCCTGACTGATGGTATGAGAGGGAATGCCTGTCACTTCCATACCTTCAAAAATGTTGTAATCTATATTTTGATGATGGGTTTTGGCAGAAATTGTTTTTTTGCCTTTGGGATCCCAAACCACAATGTCTGCATCTGAGCCGGCAGCGATCGCACCCTTGCGTGGGTACATATTGAAAATTTGCGCTGCATTGGTAGAGGTCACTTTAACAAACTCATTCATGGTTAAACGCCCCGTATTAACGCCAGCGTTCCATAACACCTCCATGCGATTTTCTATGCCCGCTGTGCCGTTTGGAATTTTAGTAAAGTCATCTTTACCCGCTGCTTTTTGATCTGCACAGAAGCAACAATGATCTGTGGCCGTGGTTTGCAAGTTACCTGACTGCAACCCTTTCCATAGAGCGTCTTGGGCTTTTTTAGGCCTAAAAGGAGGGCTCATAACATGCGCAGCTGCCACATCAAAATCTTTATTTCTGTACACCGACTCGTCAATTAAAAGATGGCCTGCCAAGACTTCACCAAACACTCGCTGACCTTCACTGCGTGCCCGCGTGACTGCTTCTAAAGACTCTTCAGCAGATACATGCACCAAATAAACTGGCGTCTTTAATGCTTGAGCAATACGAATCGCACGATTAGCTGCTTCACCTTCTACTTCTGGAGGCCGCGACTGTGGATGACCTTCTGGGCCAGTTATGCCCATCGCTAACAATTTTTTCTGCAGCTGGTACACAAGCTCGCCATTTTCTGCGTGCACCGTAGGCAATGCACCTAATTCCCAAGCTTTGCTAAAGCTGTTCACTAAAATTTCGTCGTTTGCCATGATGGCGCCTTTGTAAGCCATAAAATGCTTAAAGCTATTCACACCATGTTCTTTAACTAAGGTCTCCATGTCCGCTGCTACACTGTCATCCCACCAAGTGACTGCCACATGAAAGGCATAATCAGACACTGACTTCTCAGCCCATTCACGCCATTGGTGAAATGCTGACATGAGCGAAGTTCCCGGTGCTGGAATCACAAAATCAATAATGCAAGTGGTGCCACCAGCAAGTCCAGCAGCAGTGCCTGAGTAAAAGTCTTCACTGGCTACAGTGCCCATAAACGGAAGTTGCATATGTGTGTGTGGGTCGATGCCACCAGGCATCACATATTGCTCAGAAGCATCGATGACTTCTGTATCAGCAGGCACGGTTAGC
>Ga0302116_1002565_pt1 | contig 10550 bp, 14 predicted proteins | sample AG5_SCM_MG_FD_203124 | JGI IMG/M metagenome (GOLD analysis project Ga0302116, IMG submission 203124) | Marine microbial communities from Western Arctic Ocean, Canada - AG5_SCM | ecosystem: Environmental > Aquatic > Marine > Oceanic | place: Canada: Western Arctic Ocean | collected 2017-10-01 | reverse complement strand
TGTCAAGTTCAAAGTCATTTTCATGAACTTCGCGAGGCGATTTCGCCGTTGCGGATTTCCCTCGAGCGGAAATCTCCGCAGGTTTGAATATTTTTGCGCTTTTGCCGTTACCCTGCTTGCGCGGCCTGAAAAGCTTGATGTCGGTGACCACAGCTGCTTGGTACTCCTGTCCTGCGTTGAGCAAGTTATTGTTGGTCGGAATGGGGTTTTAATCGGATTTTTTTGGCAATCTTCATCGTCGATTTCCAGCAAGTCATGTTGCCGTGCTCCACCGCCCACCCTCAAGCCGAAAAAACTGTGACGGCTGGCTTTTACACACACCGGGTGTCACTACCAACGAGATGTCAAGCGGGGATGAGATTGCTACACCCCTGGCTTCCTTCCAGATTGGCTCGATCATCACCGGTTTCCCACGCGGGCTAAAAAGGAACGTTGCACCGGTGACCCCCTCCTCTCTCCTCTCTCTACCACGTATATACAAAATTGAAAAACTTTTGTTTTTTACTCTTCTTCCATCTCTCTCTTCTCGCCACGTAGTCGAAGTTTCACCTTCAGTTTTCCCTTGCTATCTTCGCCGAACCTCTCATTCAGCCACGAAAAATTCGCATGGTTTTTATAACTTTTCCCGCTGTGTGGATTCACCCTTCCCAAGACGAACGAACTCGTTTCTGCGCAGGCACTCTCTTCCATCACGTTCTCGAGCTCGCATTTTACCAAGAACACCTCCCAAAGTTTGAACATTCTAACCGCAGCCTGTTCTTCAAGTTCCGAATTGCCAAAATCGCCGTGTAATTTCCCGAGCATTGCAGCCATCACGCCACCGTTCCGAAAAACTTGTCCAATGCTGTACAAAGGCCCGTTCTCATCCACGCCAAACAAGCCCCCCCCCCCACGCTCTGATATTTCCAAATATCGCTCATAGAACATGACTGAAGTTTCGCAAAGCGCTATTTTGTCCTCAGCAGTAACCTCCTTAGTATTCCTGGAAATATGCGCTGCGATGAAATGCGCCGTTGCAGAAAAGTAGGTTTGATACTTTGTGGCCATGACTAACTCCCACGAACCCACCCTGAGGTTACCGAGCGTGTCCTCAAACTTGTATTCCTAAAACGCGTTAAAGCGGCGTTACCAAATTCTACCAAATCAACCTCCTCCCCACCCTTCACGACCCGGTCAGCTAACCCCACAGGAACTCGCTGGTAGACGTCCTGGGTGTCGTCCCCGCTCTTCCAGCTTCCAGCTACGTAGATCTCCCGGTTTGCGATCAGATCGATGTTTTCGTCCAAGAAAGTCTTCATGCTGCGCCGATCGAAGAAGGTGCGAGGCGCATTATTTTAATGAAGTAGGGGGGGAGCGAGTGAGCAAAACGAATGTAATTGTAATTGTAATTGTAATTGATTTGGAATAATATAATGTTAGTTTAGTAGTGGCTCGTACTCTCGTCTCCCCCCCCCCCCTCCGCCTCCGCCCCGCTCACTCACCTGAAACCTTCGGGGTCGTAGGGGTGGTGCTTAGCTCCTGGGAACGCAACTTGATGCTTGTGGTGGCTGAGCTGCATTGGCTTCCACCAGTCGTAGGTTATTAGGGGAAGCCGCACGAAGGTAATATCGGGCCGGGGATTTTCGCACGAAGTTAGATAATGTATTGTGTTGCAATTCATGTCGTCGTTCACGAGAAGTAACGAGTTTTGTGGAAGCTGAGAAAGAACATCCTGGGCATAGTTGAGATAGACTTTGACATGTGAACGGTCCATGGACGCGTAGTTTCGGTTGAGGACTAGGGATGACAATACTATGTATATTGAAAATGAGATTTTGGATTTTGCCGGGTGGTCGAAACCCGTGGAGTGAAGTACGTTTGCGCACCCTGCTCCAGCCATTGCAAAGCCCGCAACGTTGGATTGCTGCCACATTCGGGCTAGGATCTCGAGGTGGAGCTCCCCGAAGGTTAGATTTGCGAGAGAGTTGAAGAAGGTTAAATATGTTATGTAGTTGGCCAGAATTGCAAAGGCCGAGATTGCTCTGTTCTTGACGGTGAAAAGGGCGAAGGAGAGGAGAAAAGGAATCCCTACGTGGAAAGATTCGTGGTCGAAGGCAAGAAAGAAGAGCTTAAACCGCCTGACGACCTTTTCTAAGTTTTGCGTTTCGCCCGCTTCCCAGTCACTGGCGAGTTTGAACGTGCCGTACTCTTTTCGAAAGAAGTGAGTAAGTAATCCGTCAAAATTCGACTGATCGCCCCAGCCGTCTATTGGTTTCTGGAAGGAACGGTATACTAGGTAGAGGTAAGGGGAAAGGCCGAGGAGGGTGGCGACGGCCGTGAAGCTTAAGGTGGAACGGTTGGATCGGTGGAAGAGCTTACAGTTGTTGCTGAAGGCAACAAAAGTGATGGAAGTTAGGACGTAGATCGATGAGGTGTGCTGGTTCGACATGCAAAGTCCACAGAGGAGGCCACCGAGGATGCACATGGAGTGCGCTGACGGTGTGAATTTGGATTGAGATTGGGAATGGGACTGAAAAAGAAACTTCACCAGTGTGGAGAGAAGGAGAGCACAAAGGAGATTGTTGAGGGGAAAAACCTCAGTCTGGGTCACATACTCCCATATGCCCTCGGAGAAGGCAAACAGTGTCGAAAACGTGAGAGAAACGAAGAAGTCCGAGTTGGCAACGTTTGTGGAGTGATTAGGGGCTTTTGATTTCTTCTTGCTTTTGGGAGGAGAGGAAGAAGGGGGGGAAGAAAGAACCCGACACAAGAGGAGAGTCAGGTAGAAAACGCCAATCGTCGCGAGCGAGCCTATTATGCAATTGCCAAAGTTCATGCGATTTGCGGGTTGGCTCGACTCACTGAAAAGGACTGAATTGAAGAAGTTGTTGATAAGGAGGAGAAGGGGATAACCAGGGGGGTGGCTGCTTGCCTGGGAGCAGGCGGTGCCAACAAGTTCTCCACTGTCACCTCCTCCAACTGTTGGGAACATTGTGGAAGTGTAGATTTTGAGAATGGCCAAGAAGTAAAGGGAAATGGCTGCAAGTTGAGCATCTGTGAAGGAGAGGGAGAGAGTTGACATGCGGGGTAGTTTGAGTCTCTCGAATTCAATTTTCTAGTTTAATTTTTTCATTTTAGTGCCGCAGAAGGTGAAGGGGGTATCTACTGTTGCCTTGTTGTGGCTTGTTTTATAAAAATATTTCAAACTAAAATCGGCGAAACCCGTCGATTTCGCAAAAGTTACGTAACGACGATCTTCGTGAAGCCCTTAACCTAGTCCACCATTCCATGCACCACCAATTCACCGCCCTGCTATTCACAACCATGCTGCTATTAAAAACCACGACTTCCTTTGTACAATCTTTGACATCTCCATTCCACTTCCAATTGATTCGTCGTTCACCCTCTCGTTCTCGTTTCCCGGCTTTCACTGCCCCCAATCCCACCCCCTTCCGGCCGTTTTCGACTTCAACCCCGTTCCGCCTATTCTCCAGCAACAGCAACACCCCCAACTCTCACCCTTCGACCAACGACAGCTTGTCAGGCCAATACTCGCCATCAATCGAAAAACCAATCTACCAGTGGTGGGAGTCCTCCTCCTCGTTCACGCCACCAACAACCCCCAAACCCAACTCCAGTCCGTACGTAATCCCCATGCCCCCGCCGAACGTCACCGGCCGGCTGCACATGGGGCACGCAATTTTCGTAGCCTTGCAGGACATAATGGCCCGTTTCCACCGCATGCGCGGTCGCGACGTTCTCTGGCTTCCCGGCACGGACCACGCGGGAATAGCCACCCAGCTGCAGGTTGAGAAGCTGCTGGCCGAGTCGGGCCAAACGCGCGAATCTGTTGGTCGCGAGGAGTTCCTCAAGCATGTTTGGGCTTACAAGAACGAGCAGGGGGGCTTCATCACCTCTCAGCTCAGGGCTCTTGGCGCGAGTGCGGACTGGTCCCGCGAGGTGAGATGGAGATGGCAACGCACACAAACACAAACACAAATCTAACACCAAAAATCAAAATCAAATAGCGATTCACCATGGACGACGAGCTTTCGAAATCCGTTACCGAGGCTTTCATCCAGCTGCACGACAAGGGGCTCATTTACCGGGGCGAGTACATGGTCAACTGGGCGCCCAAGCTCAAGACCGCAGTTTCCGACCTCGAGGTTGACTACAGGGAGGAGTTGGGGAAGCTCTTTTACTTCAAGTATGTTTTGGAAGGTGAAGACAACAACAATGGCGAATTTATTCCGGTGGCAACCACCCGCCCCGAGACGATCATAGGCGACACCGCCGTTTGCGTGCACCCCGACGACTCAAGATACAAGCATTTGATTGGGAAGTCCGTCAAGGTTCCCATGTCGAGTCGCACAATTCCAATTATCGCCGACGACTACGTCGACATGGAGTTCGGAACCGGAGGTGAGTCTCACTCAGTCTCCGCTCGCCTCGAGGAAGACAAGAACACGAGCCACAAGTAAACTAACATTATTCCACTCAATTCGAATTCGTTCTTGGCACCTTCTTTGCTCGGCGCAGCGTTGAAAATCACCCCCGGGCATGACGTTAACGATTACGCGATCGGGAAGAGGTACAACCTGCCCGTTGTGAACATCATGAACAAGGATGCAACGATCAACAATTACGACGGCAATGCGTACGCTGGGCTGGATAGATTCGTTGCTAGGGAGAAAATATGGGAGGTGAGCGAGCGAAGCGAGCGAGCCTTGTGACAGAAAAGTACCAAACGACTGCGAGCGAAGCGAGTTAGTCACAACTAGTGTATGGTGTTTCTGGCTCGCTTCGCTCGCTGCTCGCTAGTCAAAACAACTTAGTCACAAACAACAAACAAGTTAGTCACAACTTGTGTATGGTGTTGCGACAGAAAAGTACCAAACGACTGCGAGCGAAGCGAGCTAGTCACAACTAGTGTATGGTGTTTCTGGCTCGCTTCGCTCGCTGCAAGTTAGTCACAAACAACAAACAAGTTAGTCACAACTAGTGTATGGTGTTTCTGGCTCGCTTCGCTCGCCTTGTGACAGAAAAGTACCAAACGACTGCGAGCGAAGCGAGTTAGTCACAACTAGTGTATGGTGTTTCTGGCTCGCTTCGCTCGCTGCTCGCTTCGCTCGCTGCTCGCTAGTCACAACAAGTTAGTCACAACAAGTTAGTCACAACTAGTGTATGGTGTTGCTGGCTCGCTTCGCTCGCCTTGTGACAGAAAAGTACCAAACTCACTCACTACTCTCAACCAACCTTCGTTTAAAATGCGCCTCGCTTCGCTCGGCGCAGGACATTGAAAATGAAAACTTGGCCATCAAGGTGGAGGACCACAAGCAGAGAGTGCCCATCAGCCAGAGGGGAGGAGAGGTCATCGAGCCGCTCGTGAGCAAGCAGTGGTTCGTCAAGACCGCCGGAATGGGTGCGAAGGCGCTGGACGCGGTGAAGGAGGGAGAAATTGAAATAATCCCCAAGCGCTTTGAGAAGGTTTGGTACAACTGGCTCGAGGACATTCACGATTGGTGCATCTCGAGGCAGCTCTGGTGGGGTCACAGGATTCCGGTGTACTACGTGCTGGAGAGGGGGGAGGAGGTGGGCTTTGTGGTGGCGAGGAATTTGGAGGAGGCGGGGGAAATTGCTACCGAGAAGGGGTTCACGGAATTTGAACTGAAGCAAGACGATGACGTGCTGGACACTTGGTTCAGCAGCGGTATTTGGCCGTTTGCGACGGTGGGGTGGCCGAACGAGGGGGCGGATGACTACAAGAGATTTTACCCTGCAGCGTGCTTGGAGACGGGTTACGATATTTTGTTTTTTTGGGTCGCGAGGATGGCGATGATGGGGATTGAGCTTACAGGGCAGTCGCCCTTCAAGACCGTTTACATGCACGGGCTGGTAAGGGCAGCGGACGGTTCAAAAATGAGCAAAACCAAGGGCAACGTAGTCGACCCGCTACAAACGGTGGAGGAATTCGGCGCAGATTCCCTTCGGTACTCGCTGGTGACTGGCGTGACCCCCGGCCAAGACATTCCCCTGAACATGGACAAGATCGAATCGAACCGAAACTTCGCCAACAAAGTTTGGAACGTAGCAAGCTTCATCGTCAACAACGCGTTGAAAGACGTTGCGCGAGGTGAGCGAGCCAGCTAGCGAAGCGAAGCGAGCTAGTCACAACTAAGCTAATCCACTCAATTCTTTTGCGCAGACTCGGACGATTGGAACGACCTGGCCAGCAACAGCAAGTCCCACTGCGTTGAAAATTTCGAATCCTTGCCGGTTTTCGAGAGGTGGATCATATCAAAGTGCCACGATTTAGTTATTGCGGTCACCGACGACATTGAAAAGTACAACTTCGGCGCTGCCGGGAGCAGAATTTACGAGGTGAGTGGGCGAAGCGAGCGACAAGGCTTGAAGAATTTAACAACTAAACAACCCACTTTTCTTATTGACTCGCTCTCTGCAGTTTTTGTGGGACGACTTCGCCGATTGGTACGTTGAAATCAGCAAAACTCGCTTGTACGAAGGTTTGAAGCTGAAGGGGGAGGTGTTCAATCTAGAGGGGGCGAAAAGCTCCCAAAAGGTGCTCGTTTATGTTTTGGACGTGGTTCTCAAGAGTCTTCACCCCTTCATGCCCTTCGTCACGGAGCACTTGTACCACCACCTCCCCACGCGTGGCGAAAACGAGAATAAGATGCTCATGCTCGCGAAATGGCCAATTCAGCACGGTGAAGATTCAACAATGTTGAAGCGAGATGAAGGCGCAGTGAGCGAGTTCGAGCTGTTCAGGAAGATGGTCAAGAGCATCAGGTGAGCGAGCGAAGCGAGCGAGCCTTTTGGAAGACGAGAATCAGATCCTTAAGAAACTAACATTGATCCATCAATTCGTATTCGCACCTTCTTCGCTCGGCACAGGAACGCGAGAGCCGAGTACAATGCCGAGCAAGGGAAAAAGATCGAGGCGGTGGTTGTCGTGAGGGGGGAGGGGCGGGTTAAGGTGAGCGAGCGAAGCGAGCGAGCCTTGATGAAGACTCGACTACATCCACCCTAAACTAACCCACTGCTTTATTAAAAATGCGCCTCGTTTCGCTTCGCTCGGCGCAGGCGGTCCAAAAAGAGCTAGGGAGCTTAATTTTGTTGGCAAAAATCAGCGAGGAAACGGTTAGGGTAGTGAATATGGAGAGCGAGGAGGGGAGGTGAGTGAGCGAAGCGAGCGAGCCTCGAGGAAGACGAGAAACCTCGCGATGGATCCCGCGAAATGAAATGGCTACAGACATAATGGCTACATCAATTACTAAACTACTCGTGCTTCATTAAAAATGCGCCTCGCCTCGCTTCGCTCGGCGTAGGCTCGAACTGGGGAGGGACGGGGTGGTTAAGTTGGTGGTTGACGTCGGGTGCGAGGTGGTGTTGCCCCTCCAAGGTTTGATCGATTTCGAGAAGGAAAAGGTGCGGCTAGAGAATAGTTTGAGCAAGGTGAGCGAGCGAAGCGAGTGAGCTTTGAGGAAGACTCGAGCGATGATTCCCGCGAACTAACCCACTCAATTCTTTGGCTCGCTCGCCTCCCCCATGCTCCATTAAAAACTCGCCTCGCCTCGCTTCGCTCGGCGCAGCTGGAGAAGGAGGGGGAGAAATTGAAGGGGAGGCTGGAAAGCGGCGGATTTGTCGGAAAAGCGCCAGAGAATGTAGTGCAAAAAGTAAGAGAGGAATTGGAAGGAATTGAAAACCAGATCACAAAGATTCGAACTAGCTTGGCTAAACTAAGTTAAAAGTTGTATATTATAAATTTTTTTCAATCTATCCTACCCGACAAAATTACATAACTCAATTCGCTAGGATTGGTAAGATGTACGCTCCAATCAGCCCCCTGCCTGCCCAAGGCCTCGGGCGAAGCTCAACCCTAAACCTCTGCTCCCCCCGAATTACAATCAGCTCAATCCCCTTCCTCGCCGCAGCCGCAGATTGAACAAGCCCGGGAAGGCCCGTCTTGAAGTCTTCGATTTTTGAAACTGACCCGAAATGAACTATTTGGTCCCCAACGAAAAGGCACTCGGCGGCTGGTGAGGAAATTTCAACACTTTCGACTGTCGAAAAAGGAAGCCCCAGCTGATCGATGCCGTCTTGGTTAACCCCGTTAAACTCGTTGAGCGGTTGTTGTTGTTGTTGTTGTTGTTGAGAATTTTGCGAGTTCTGTGAAAGGTCCAAGTTAATCAAAGCAGCTTCCTCCTTGTCCGAGACAATGTCGCTAAATTCAACCCCCTCACCCCCAGCAATTCCCGCTGTGCTCCCGTCCCAGTTCTGAACAACCCACGCACCACGCACAGCATCGTACTTGGGTTTGGGCTTAGGGGCGGACCGCCTCTCGTCCTCAGTTTTTGCTGTGTTGTTGCTGTCGCCCAAAACATGAGCTTCAATTTGCCTCATTATTGCCTTGTGATCGGTATTGACGATTGCCAGCCTGTTTCTCAATATGCGGATTCGGTGAACGTCCACATCGGCCCGGGGGTAACCCTCATCATCAATAAGCTTCTCATCAGGGCCTATATTACAAGTTTCTAGTTCCGCTCGCAGATTGAAACTCTCAGTTTCAAGCTCGAGGCGCTGACTGTCGAGCTGGGTGGTGAGTGGGGGATGGGTTTGGTTGGCAAAAACACTCATGGTGAAATGGTAAATTTGAAGATGATTTCTTTTCTCGCCATTTATGCCCACGTGCCGAAGGTGCGAAGGTGCGAAGGAATCATGCTAAAACATTTTGCCTTACTTCTTCTTCTTGTCGTGGGCCACTCTTCGAGCTTCACAAACCTCGGGCTGGTGAGCAGTTCTTTCATTCGCCGATCCACAAAACCTGCTTTGCAGTTCACATTGACCGAAACTGAGACACTTCAAGAGGTTTGGTCTACTCGGCGCGAACTCATTCGAAGCACCTTAGAAAACGCGGAGAAGCTGCAGAACATGCGAACGAAATTTTTAAATGACGATTTGGCAGACTCAAAGCTGACTGTCGGATTGACTGCTGGAGTGGTTGCCATTGCGACGGTTACGCTTCGACTTGGCGGGCGTGCTGCGCTTGTTTCCGGCCTCGGCCTGGACATGTTCCAGAACTCTGAGACGTCCGACTCCATCACCTCATTCCTGGCCTACACTCACTCTCTTCCGCTTCTTGCCCTCCCGCTAATTTACCTTGTGGGTTGGATAATAACGAAAGTAACCATGATCGACGCATTCGGAATAGTGTTGGCATTCTCCTCAGGGGTGCTATTCAACAATATTTGGCTCGGGGGAGTGCTGTCGGCGTTTTTTGCCACGATTGGAAGTACGGTGGCGTTCTCTTTGGCCAGATTGGATACTCCTGTTCGAGCGAAGGTTCTCTCACTCTACGAGGATAACGCTGCCTTGAGAGGCATCGAACGAGCGATCGAGGAGGACGGAATCAAATCTGTGTTGACGCTGCGTCTAGCTCCAGTCGTTCCAATTCCAATTGGGGCCTATAACTACATTTACGGTTTGACAAAGCTTCCCTACAATGAATTCATCACTGGAATATTTTTGGGTTCGTTAAAGGTGAGCCGGGAAAATTCTAAACATGGAAACAGAAACTGCAACTGAACTAGCTTTATTTAACACAACTTTGATAGCCTTACTTATTGGATTCGTATTTGGGGAAATTTGGTGAGGAGATCCTGGTGAACAAAGGATCGGACCAAAACGACCTTGTCATCGTGGGTGTTCTAACGATAACCAGCGTAGTGGGTATTTTCGCCTCCCAAATTGCGACCAAGATGTGGGAGCGAGTGAGCGAGGAGCTGGAACTTGAGATTGAGCAGGTTGTCGAGGAAGTTGAGGACGAACCCGAATGGGGAATAGTAACAAAACTCTTCGACACCTTCCCCTTCATTCAAAACAGCGTGGTTGCTTTTGATGAAGCCGCGGAGCGCCTTGAATCTGTCATTGACGAGGAAGTTAATAATGCTACCAGCACGGTCATCCCCGATTTTGTCTCTTTTTTCGATTTGGGCAAAATGACAACCGAATCTCTCGTTCTTTCCCCACTCCTGTGGAAGACACTGCTCGAAAAATCGGCTCCAGAACGAGTTGTTAAATAAGCTTAAGCAAATAGTTTAGGTTTCATATTTTACGCAACTAAAAGCACGCGATGAGCGGGGTGGAAAACAAAAATAAGGTAAAATTTCAATGAAATTTAAATTCCTGACAAAAAAAATGAATTTAAAATTTGTGATTCAAAAACCAACAGCATAATTTCCTTCATAGAACTCATCACCCCCCAAAAAACTTTTAAACATGAGGTGAGTCTGCCCACAACTATGTTACGAACGCAGTTAAAATTTTGGAACTCTGGTGGGCCTTGATCATGACGTTCGCCGATGTTGTTATTTTTTCAAAAATTGAATTTTTGCATCAGCCCATTGTGCTTGACTGGGGATGTTTGGAGTAAAATATAATTTCTTATGGCCTCGCTACACCTATCACGGAGGCTAGGTGGGGTGTTATTTTCCCGCAACCCCCCCTAACTTCCCACAGTGGCCCGTCGAAACCCACAACAACTTTTATTTTTC